>ENA-UONT01003271-UONT01003271.1-human-gut-metagenome-genome-assembly--contig:-CS20-NODE-3271-length-10132-cov-7.842910_pt1 | contig 10132 bp, 8 predicted proteins | sample MGYA00242459_ERZ724006 | MGnify/ENA metagenome assembly ERZ724006 | reverse complement strand
GAAAATGGTTAAAACTTTATTTGCGCCTGCGGGCGCAAACTCTGCGAGGCTTTTTCCCATAAATTTCAAAAAGGAACCGGTAAATTCATACCAGTTCCTTTTTGTATTTCTCATAGTATTTCGTTGTGAGCTGCCGGAAGAGCATCAGTAGTCCGCGCACGCAGAGCTCGATCGCCATAGCGATCCACATGCCGCGCAGTCCCAGCCGCGGCACGAGCACGAGCGCAAGCCCCAGCCGCACGATCCAGATGCTGCATAGATTCATAATGCTCGGCACGAACGTATCGCCCGTTCCGCGCAGCGCGCCCGCCGCGACGATGGAAACGCCGTAGAGCGGCTCGGCGAGCAGCGCGATGCGAAGCACCTGCGCGGCGAGCGCGCGCACGCTCTCGTCCGGCGTCAGCAGCCGGAATACCCACGGACAGATCAGCGCCATGATCCCCGCCGTCACCGCCATAAAGAGCGCGCCCATCGCGGTGCATATGTTCCCCTGCTGGCGGGCGAGCCTTGTCTCCCCCGCGCCGACGCTCCGCCCGACGAGCGTTGCCGCCGCCGCGCCGAGACCGTACCCCGGCATATAGCAGAAGCCCTCCGCCGTGACCGCGAACGAGTTTGCCGCGACCGCCACCGCGCCGAGCGGCGCGATGATGCGCGTCTGCACGACCATCGCCGCGCAGAGGAACACCTCCTGCAATGCCACGGGGAACCCGATGCGGAACGCCTTTTTCAGTATCGCGCTGTGAACAGTGTCCTTCTCCTTCCGGCGCATGTGCAGATGCGAATTTCGCAGCAGGCACTGCGCCGCCATGAGAAGGCTTACCACGGCGCACGCGCTCGCCGTGCCGAGACCCGCGCCGAAAACGCCGCAGCGCGGGATGAAGAGCGCGTTGAAGAAAACGTCCAGCACGCACATTACCGCGTTCAGAACGCTTGGCGAGACCATGTCTCCGGCGCTTTGCAGGAACGAGGCGCACAGCGAGTTGAGCTGCGAAAACGGCACCATCAGCGCAAACGTCAGGAAATACGCGCACGCGTCAGCGCGGATCGCCTCATCGCCGTGGAGCCAGCGCGGGAGCGGCTCGCTGCTGATCGCGGCGATCGCGGCAAGGATCGCCGCGATCAGCATTCCGGTCACAAGGCCGTGCCGCACAATGGTGCGTGCGCCGCGGTCGTCCCCGCCGCCGATGCGGTGCGACGCCTGCACGGAAAAGCCCGCCGAAACGCCGCCGATGATGCCGCCGATCAGCCATGTGCTCGTCGATACAAGACCGATGGACGCCGAGGCGTTCGCGCCGAGTGCGCCGACCATCGCGGAGTCGATGTACTGCATGGCGATCGTCGTTATTTGTGTAAGTATCGCCGGAAGGCTCAAACGCCAGACCTCGCGGGCCTGCGCCTTCAGCTCCGGCAGCGTTTCTCTTTTCATATCATCATCCGGTCCGCGCCGTTTTTATTGACGGGGCGGTTTTTTCTGGTAAAATATAAGAATACAAATCTTTCAAGCTTTCGGGAGCATACCCAATGAAGAAACTGAAAAAACGCTTCAAAAACATCAAGCCGCAGACGCTGCTCACGCACGTTATCGTAACGCTTCTGTATCCGCTTGCGCGCGTGGTCATGGCCTCGTCGCAGCGGCTGCTCATTTTCACCGACTGCCTGACGATCGTCGCGGCGATCCTGCTCATCGCGGGTGTTGTCTACTCGCTCTATCTCCACGGCGACTTTGACATCAGCAGCTATGTGATGCGCCGCGCGCGCAGCAATGCGCCGAAGCAGACCTTTGAGGCGTACAAGGCGAACCAGAAAGAAAGAAGAGAGGCGTCTTTCAACTATCCTCTCTTCCTTGGAGCCGTATATATGGCGGCGGCGCTTTTTATCGCCTACGTCTTTTACTGATTCTTTGCGTTCTCGATCTCGGCGAGCTTCTTCTCGTAGCCTTCCATCTCTTTGTCTGTGGCAAAGACGAAGTGCCCGGGGCGGATCTCGCGCAGGGAGCGCAGCGCGCCGGACTGGTCCAGCTTGGAGGGGTCGTACACGATGGCACGGCGAGTCCGTTCAACGACCGGGTCGGGCATCGGCACGGCGGAGAGCAGGGAGATGGTGTACGGATGCAGCGGGCACTGGAACAGTGTCTCGGAATCCGCGATCTCCACGATCTCGCCGAGATGGATGACGGCGATGCGGTCGGCAATGAACCGGACGACCGAAAGGTCATGCGCGATGAAAAGGTACGTGAGATTCTTTTCCGCCTTGAGCTTGTTCATCAGGTTGAGCACCTGCGCGCGGATGGAAACGTCCAGCGCGGAGATCGGCTCGTCCGCCACGATCAGCTTCGGGTCCATGATCATCGCGCGGGCAATGCCGACGCGCTGACGCTGTCCGCCGGAGAACTCGTGCGGATAACGGGACTTGTGCTCGGGCAGCAGGCCGACGTCCTTGAGCGCCTGATCGACCTTGGCAATACGCTCTTCCTCGTCCTTATAAAGGTGGAAGTTGTACAGGCCCTCGGAGATGCAGTACTCGATGGTGGCGCGCTCGTTGAGCGACGCCGCCGGGTCCTGGAAGATCATCTGGATGTTGCGGACGACGTTGCGGTCTTCCTCGCGGGAGATCTTGCCGGAAATGCGCTTGCCCTCAAAGAGGATCTCGCCGTTGCTGCACGGGTTGATGCGCATGATGGCGCGGCCCAGCGTTGTTTTGCCGGAGCCGGACTCGCCGACGAGGGCGAAGGTCTCACCCTTATAAATGTCGAAATTCGCGTCTTTTACGGCGACGAATTTTTTTTTGCCTCCGACGTCAAAGGAGATGTCCACATGGCTGATCGAGAGGATGACCTCTCTATCGGCGTTATTATTCGACATGGAAGGCACCTCCCTTATCGGTCATCTGCTTGATCTTCTCGTGCAGATCCTGAATGATCTCCGGCTTTTCGAGCTTCGGCGCGCGGGGATCCAGAAGCCACGTTTTGGCATAGTGCGTTTCGCTCACCGGGAAGAACGGCGGCTCCATTTCAAAGTCGATCTTCAGCGCGTGCTCATTGCGCGGGGCAAAGGCGTCGCCCTTGATCTGGTTGTACAGAGACGGCGGAGTACCGGTGATGTAGTAGAGCTCCTGCCCCTTGATGCCGAGCTGCGGCAGGCTGGAGAGCAGCGCCCAGGTGTACGGGTGGCGCGGATCGAAGAACACTTCCTCCACGTTGCCGTACTCGATGATCTGGCCGCCGTACATAACGCCGACGCGGTCGGCGACGTTCGCAACAACGCCGAGGTCATGCGTGATGTAGATGGTGGTGAACTTGAGTTCCTTCTGCAGATCGCGGATGAGCGCAATGATCTGTGCCTGGATCGTAACGTCCAGAGCGGTCGTCGGCTCGTCGCAGATGAGGATCTTCGGGTGGCAGGAGAGCGCGATCGCAATGACGATACGCTGGCGCATGCCGCCGGAATACTGGAACGGATACTCGTCGAAGCGGTTGGCGGCGTTCTGGATGCCGACGCGCTCCATAAGCTCGATGGCCTGCTTCTTCGCGTCGCCGCGGGAAATGCCCTGGTGCTTTTCAATGACCTCGGTGATCTGCGAGCCGATCGTGCGGATCGGGTTCAGCGACGTCATCGGGTCCTGGAAGATCGTGGAGATCTTCGCGCCGCGGATGCCTTCCCAGTCCTTATCGGTCTTGAGCTTGGTGAGGTCCTTGCCCTCGAACATGACCGAGCCGTTGGTGATGGAGCCGTTGGACTCGAGCATGCCGGTGAACGTCTTGGTGAAAACGCTCTTGCCGGAGCCGGACTCGCCGACGATGGCGAACGTTTCGCCCTCGTAAAGGTCGAGGGACACGCCGCGGATGGCCGTGAGGTAATTGTCACGGACGCGGAATTTAACTTCAATGTCCTTTGCGGACAGAACGATGTTTCTGTTATCTGCCATTACTCTGCCCCCCTCACATGTGCGTGCGCGGATCGGCAGCGTCGGCGAGCTTCTGTCCCACGATGTAGAGGGAGATGGAGATAAACGCCAGAACGCCGACCGGGATCCAGAACAGGTGCGGATAGCCGTTCATATAAGAGGTATAGAGCGAGATGGACTGGCCGAGGGACGCGTTGGTCGTGCCGAGACCGAGACCCATGTAGGAGAGGAACACCTCGTAGGAGATGAGCGAGGGGATCTGCCGGGACACATACGTCATGATGACGGAGATGAGGTACGGCAGGATGTTTCTCACGATCATCGTCCACGTCCTGGTGCCGAGGCACTTGGACGCCATGTTGTACTCACGGTCGCGGATGATCATGACCTGCGTGCGGATAAAGTACGCGACAAAGATCCACTCGGTACACGTCATCGTGATAATAAGCGAGCGCATACCGGCGCCGAGGATGTAGGAGAGGATCATGGCGAGCAGCAGGAACGGGACGTTGGAAATGATGTTGTAGACCTCGATCATCCACTTGTCCATCTTCTTGGAGAAGCCCCAGAGCGCGCCGATCGGAATGCCGACGAGCATATTGATGGCCGTGCAGACGAAGGAGATGATGATGGAGTTTCTCGCGCCCGCCCAGACAGCGTCAAATACCTCGTTGCCGACGTGGTCGGTGCCGAAGATGTGCTCGGCGCTCGGCTTCAGGAACTTCATCTCGGCATTGTTGATGTTCGGCGTATCGATGGGGCTGTAGCCGGAGCGCGTCGGCTGAATGAGCGCGAACGCGACAACAGCGATCAGCAGGATCGATACAATGACCGTAAACTTGTTCTTGAAGAACGTGCGGAACACGGATTTCCAGTAGGAATAGCGCGGAGCGGCAATGTGCTCCGATTCCATCTCGTCGAAGGCTGCAAACTCAAAGAGGCTCTTATCGATATTTTCGGTATTCATTTACGACCTCCCTGCCTTCTCGCTGAGCGAAATACGCGGATCGACCTTCGTGAGAACAATGTCGCCCGCCAGCACCGACAGCACCGATACCGTGGAGAAGATGAACGCGAGCGCCACGATCATAACGTTGTTGTACTGGTTGATGGCGTTGGGCAGCATTTTGCCCATGCCGCCGACGGAGTAGATCGACTCGGTGATGATCGCGCCGGTGATGCAGGCCGCGAGAGACGCGGGGATGCCCTGCGCGATGGGGATGACGGCATTCTTGAAAATATGTCCGCTGAAGATCTCGCGCTGGTTGAGGCCCTTGGCCTTGGCGAACTTCACATAGTCGGAGTTCATCTGGTCCACAACATAGCGGCGCGTCCAGAGCATGAGGCTCGCAATAGACGGCAGCGCCAGTGAGATGATGGGCAAGATCCAGGATCGCACGTCGCCGGGGCCATAGGTCGTAAAGACCGACGGCAGATTGAAGAGCGTTGTGCCGAGATAGCGGAAGAGATAGATGTACGCGAGCGACGGCACGGCGATGATGAAGATGATATACACCATGCCGAGCTTATCGGCGAACTTATCCTTGTTTCGTGCCATGAGAACGCCGAACGGCAGTCCGAGAATGTAGGCGACCGCCATGGCGAAGAGACCCATGATGAACGAGGTGCCGATCATCGAGGGCTGCCCCTTCTGCGTTTCAAAGGACGCGTAATGGTCGGTGAATTTCTTCATGTCCATTCTGTCGAGAACGGACTTATACTTAAGCGAGCCGAAAATGATTCCGGACTCGGCTTCATAACCGGTTTCAAAGGTGACAGGGCGGTTGACCTCGGTGCCCTGCGACTGGAAAAGCACGCGGAGTACGTCCAGGCCCTGATAGGTCGGATAAGAGGTACCGAAGTTCAGCGTGATAATGTTCTGATGAATCCACGGGAAGCGGCTGTCGGTATACAGCAGGTACTTGTGCGTCGTGCCGCTGCCGATGAGAGCCACGCCGCCGGTAGGCGTCGTGCCGAAGCGAAGGCCGCGCTCAAGATCCGGGTTCGTCTCATCCTTGACAGACCAGGGAGTATCGATGACGATCAGATGGGCAAGCCAGTTCGCCATGCGCTTGATGACGGGCGTGTCCTTATAGGCATAGTAACGTCCGCTCTGCAGATAGTTGGCGATCGTATAGCCCTGCGCGGAATACTGCTCCACAAAGGCCTGGCTTTCCGGAGAATCCGGCTCGATAGCGGCGATCATTTCCGGGCTGCCGGCTTCATAGAGATTAAGGCAGTAGTCGTTGATGCGGACGTAGTCCAGATAACCGAGCTTCTGCCAGGTTGAATAAACGTATTCGGTTTTATCGTCGGATTTTCCGCCGAGCTTGCGGTATGTGCTGTCTTCAAAGAAGATGTTGTCACGCGGCACCAACGTATAGACCATCGTAAACACGATGAGCATGATGATCAAAATGGAGACGAGCGAGCGCAGCAGGCGGTTCCAGATATATCCTTTTCTCATAGGTGGTACCGTTCCTTACAAAGATAGCATCGGTTGACAGGGGACAAAAGACCCCTGTCAATCGATACAAGAAAGAGCCGAGAAGCATGGCCGCCCGGCTCTCTCTGTTCAATTAGTCAGTGCTTGTGCTGTAGCTGTTCAGCAATTATTTGCCGGCCATCCAGGCTTCCTTCGCGGCTTCGTACTCGGCAGTAGTCACAGGCTCGTCGAGGAGCTGCATGTACTTGAAGTACGGCACCTGGTTGTAAGCAGCCTGGCCATAGAGACCGTAGGCGACGGTGAAGGGCTTCACCTTGCTGATGGTGATGTTCGCGCCGCTGGTGGAGTAAGGACGGAGGATGCCGTTGGTGAGCAGCATGGCCTCGGCCTTCGCGAAGAGCTCGATGCGCTCGTCGCCGGTGGCGGCGGTAGCCTGATCAACGATCTCCTGGACCTCATTGAGGCCGAGGGTCTCGAGAACGGCCTTCTGCTCTTCGGACTGACCCTGGCTCTCGATGTTGATGCCGGAGTAGTTGAGCATGTCGCCGTCGTGGACGTCGAAGCAGTGCAGGTAGGTCAGAGGATCACCGTAGTCGGGACCCCAGCCGGCGGCGAACACGAGGTCGATGGAGTTATCTTCGCCGGTGGGCTGGTTGTAGAACGAGGAGTAGTAGACGGAGGAGTTGCCCTCGAGGAACTGCAGGTCGATGACGACGTAATCGCCGATGGCGTCCTCAACGGACTTCTTCATCGCGAGCTGCATGTTCTTCTGGTTCTCAGAAGCGGCGTAGACAGGAACGTCGATGTGGATGGGCCACTCGGAGACGCTGTCGCCCAGCTCTTCCTTGGCGCGCTCGGCAAAGGTCTTGGCGAGCTCGGGGTTGTACCAGGCGTCGTGACCGTCGTTCAGATCGATGCCTTCATAATCGGCAACGAGCTCGGCGGCGTACTTCTCAACGATGGAGCCGTAGGCGCGGCCGTCGGAAGTGGTCTGGAAGGTGTAAGGAATGAGGGTGTTGCGGATGACGCCGTCGGCGTGCTCCTCGCCGAGAGTGATGGCCTCAACGGCGTGCGCGGAGTAAGCGGCGTAAACGGCGCGGCGGAAGTCGGCGTTCAGAATGGCGGCCTTGGTGTCAGCCTTCTGGGCGTCGGTCTTGCTGGTGGTGGAGACGGAGGGATCGTTGTACAGAGCGTACATCTGGCGATCCCAGTTGAAGGCGCCCCAGTAAGAGGTGGCGGTGGTCATGCTCTTGTACTGGTTGTCGGGATAGAGCTCGGCAGCCTTCGCAACGACCTCGGGCAGGGACTGGTTGACGGTGGTGGAGGTGACTTCGCCGTTCACGAACATGTTGAACTGCTGGGCAGGATCCTTACCGTCGGAGTAGGTCACGACAACGTGCTGAACGAAAACGTTCTTCGCGTCGTAGTAGTTGGGGTTGGCGTCGAAGCGCACTTCCTGCGCCGGGACGAGAGAGGACAGGATGTAGCAGCCGTTGTAGAGGATGGAGTCGGGTTCAACGGCGCCGAAGTCGGAGCCCTTGGACTCGAGGAACTCGGCGTTGATGGGCCACAGGATGGCGTAGGTGGTCATGCCGTCGAAGTAGCCGCAGGGACCGGTCAGGGTGTAGGTGAGCTGGTTGCCGTCCGCCTTGATGCCGACGTCTTCCCACTTGCCGGTGCCTTCGGAGTACTCGCGCAGGCCGACGATGAGGTCAGCAACGAGGCCGAGGGTCTCGCTCTTGGAGTCAGCAGCGTGCTTCAGACCGGTGACGAAGTCCTCGGCCGTAACGGCGTCGTACTCTTCGCCGGCGCTGGTGGACCAAACGGCGTCGTCACGAATGGTGAAGGTCCACTCGGAAGCATCGTCGTTGCAGCTCCACTCGGTAGCCATGCCGGGGACGAGCTTGCCGTGGTTGTCCTGGGTGAGCAGGCCTTCCACAAAGTTGCAGGTGTAGTCACCGTTGGAGGACTTGTTGTTGTAAACATAGTCCAGCGTGGTGATGTCGAAGTTCGCGATCATGGAGAAAGTGTCCGGACCGGTGTACTCTTCGACAGGCTCCGCGGTCGGCTCTTCAGCCGGCTGCTCAGCCGGGGTCTCAGCAGGCTGTTCCGCCGGGGCTTCCGTGGGAGCCGGAGCAGGAGCCTCGCTTCTGCACGCGGCCAGGCTCAGCACCATGACAACGGCAAGAAGCAGTGCAAGGAATTTCTTCATTGTTTGTTCTCCTCCTTATTGGATTTTCAAACTTTTTTATTAAACGCGGGAAGCGTTAATAAACTTTATGTATTTCCGGCGCTTCAGTCCTCAAAGAGCCGCGCCATGGAAATGCCGAGCTTTTCGCTCATGAGAAAGAGCGTTTCGAGCGACACGCCCTTGACCTCGGCGGCATTGTTCGCCTCGATCTGGCTCACAAAGCTCACGCTCCGGCCGATCGCCTCGGCGAACTGCTCCTGCGTCATGCCGCGCATCTTGCGGTAGTAGGCGATCCGCAGACCGAGTATTCTGAATCGTTCTCTGTAGTCCTCACGCATACATTTTTCCCCTCACGGTAAACCCGTTTACCGGAGCATGGCTAGTATGTACAAAGACCCCCGGTTCGATTTACTAATTTTAACGAGTAAAGCATAAAATAGTAAATCATCCAGTAGTGTGTTTTTCTACACTAAGAGTGTAACATTTCCGTACAGTGGCGAAAATTGTTTCACTGGGACGGACGAAATCCGTCATTCTGCCGAAAAGCGGACGTTTTTCCTCCGGCGCAGCGGTCACTCCGCGCCGCTGATCTCGACGTATTCGCGAAGACCGTCGCGCATGGTCTCCTCATAAATTTCCCGCGCGCCGGATACGGAGTCGAGCGCGCTCTCGTCGCAGGCGAGCGCGTAGGCGACCGAGCCGTCCGAGCAGGTGAAGGCGTAAAACGGCAGACCGCGCACGCTGCGAAGCTCCACGGCGGTCACGGAGACCGTACCGTCGTCGGCGCTGTCCCATGTGACGGCATTCGACGCCGCTTTTTTGATGGCAAGCGCCGGTACGTCCGCGGCGCCATCGAGATACACCGCGCGGAGGACCGCCTGGTTGAAGTCGCCGGTATAAAGAAAGCTGAAGCGCACGCTGCACTCGCTCTGCGCGGTGCTGCCCGTGCCGCGGAAGGTTATCACGCCGTTGTCGTTCTCCGCCGCCGTGCCGAGCTCCAGCCCGTAATTGCGCAGCAGGCCGATGAGACCGCTGTGCTCCAGAAACGTCCGTGCCGCGTTTTCCGGCTGGGAAGAGGCAAGGAACGCCTCCTGCCTATCGTAATTGTCCGGCGTGAGCGCCGGGGCGTTGGGGTTCTGCAAAAGGAGCGAGCCGTTTTCCGAAACGGAATATGTCACGCTGCCCCAGCCGTTTGCGGCGACGTTCGCCGCCACGGTCTCGCCGAGCGCTGTGAGATCCACAGACTTCAAAACGCCGAGCGTCACGGTATCGGGCGGGGTGTAATCGCAGTCGAACCGGTTGACGGAAACGTGCCGCCCGCTGCCGGTCTTGCCGGTTTCGATGGGCGCGGCGGTCTGCTCCGTCTGAAAGGCGCTGCCGCCCGCGCCGGGGTTGAGCTGCGGCACGGAAAGGGGCCGGTCCTCCGTGTCGGGGGTCTTGTCCCGTCCGGGAAGCAGCAGAATGATGGCGGCGATTGCGGCGATGAGCATCACGCCGAGGAATATCCAGCCCGCGAGCATGACCTTCTTCTGCGAAGGCCGCCGCGCGCGGCGGGAGGTATTTTCTTCCTGACGGGGTTTTCGGTAGTTTTT
>ENA-UONT01003270-UONT01003270.1-human-gut-metagenome-genome-assembly--contig:-CS20-NODE-3270-length-10133-cov-7.472713_pt1 | contig 10133 bp, 5 predicted proteins | sample MGYA00242459_ERZ724006 | MGnify/ENA metagenome assembly ERZ724006 | reverse complement strand
ATATTTATTAAAATGTGAAAAAACTCTGCTTTCTGTGGGTTGAGAGGCAGAGACCTTCTCACAACTTATCTGTCAGGCATTGCCAAATGGATGGCAAAGAAATGGACCGATGCAAGTATACCCTATTTAAACAGAAAGAGAAGCCAGTGTGTTTTCCTTTTGAGAGGAAAGATTTGAACAGGTCTAAAGAGGTCGCAAAAGTATATTTTACTTTATTGGAGGGTGAATTTTAGAGTTGACATTTTGTTGACAATATGCAAACGACTGGCATACAAAATATTTTGATGATAAACGGTAATCCTTATTTGAAAGGGGAAAGTTAAGGTTAGGGTTGTTTTTTTAATGTGAAAAGAGGTAAATAGAGGAAGATTCCTAAGATAGACATGGCAAGCCCGCCGATGGTGCCGGCGGCAAGCGGGAACCAAAACGCTTCCTTATCCGGACCTAACATGAATGGGATGAAGCCTAAGATGGTCGAAACGACTGTGAGGAAAATGGGCGTGATCTTAGCATTCCAGGCTTTCAGATATGCCTTGTAGGGCGACATCAACGGTTTGCGTTGCCGGATTTGGTTGTATTCATTCAAAATGTAGATGCTTGCGTTAACGGTTATGCCGCACAATAGGACGAAGGAGGCAAATCCTCCTTGGTCGAAATTCAATTTGAACCAATAGAACGTGAGGAATACGCCAATGTAAGAGATCGGTATTACAAAGATAACGGCCAACGGCTGTTTCAGCGAATTGAACAGGATACTGGTGGTAAAGAAGATAATGACGATGATCAGCAATAACAGAAGATATTGTTTATTGTCCTTTTTGTCCCAATACCAGTAAGCGCTTTCCGACTTGGCGGTATAACCCATCGGCAGTATGGCATTGATTTCCTTCAGGTCGCGTTCCTGTATCTTATTTCCTTGATTGGAAGCCCCGATATATTCGTATTGCAGACAGAGGCGGTATTGTTGGTTTACTTTGCAAACCTTCTGCGGCATCTGTCCTTTTTCGACACTTGCAAGTTCTGCTAACTTGTAGGGCTTGCCGTCAATAGTTTGTGGAACATACTGCATGCTCCACACATCGTATTCCTGTGACTGGCGGGAGGAGAGTTTCAGTTTCTCTGTCTCTTCGTTGACGACGATCGTCCCGGTATAAATGTCCTTTCCGAAAACGGGATTGATGGAGGCGAACAGGTCGATCGGCTGTATGTCCTCCTGGGTCAGCCGGGCTTTGTTGAGGTTGAAGTAGAACTCCTGGTAATCGTCTTTCCACCACGAGAACTCTGAATTGATCAGCACTTCCTTGATGCGGCGGTGGGTGAGCAACTTGGCTTTCAGCTGTTCGGCCCATTCGTACAGCTCGTCGTAGTTGTAACCATACATCACGATACGGAAAGAACCGGCTCCTTCGCGCACATCGTTACTGAATCCCTGGTCCTGCAAACCGTAGATTTGCCAGCTTCCCCCCCCCAATTCAAGAGCTTTGCTGATGATTTTGCTTTTCAATGTGTACGGGAAACCACTCCGTTCACTCTCTTTCGTAAAATAGATGCGGATACCGGCCTGGCGTGCGCTGTAGACGTTTGTTTGGAACTGTCGTATTTCTTTGAAGGTGCTGAGATAGGCTTCCATCCGGCTCATCAAGGTATTCATTTGTGGCAAGGTCGTCCCGTTCGGGAGCGATGCGCTGACAGACAGGATCGTTTCTTCGTTGCGGGTGAAGTAACTTCCTTCATAAACTTTTTGTACGAACAGGCGTAGGGTCCCGCCCAATGCCTTATCGACGATGGGTTTGATCTTCTCCTTGTACGTCTCGTTGGAGGCGAATTTATTATATGTATCGATTAGCAGGGTGTCTGTTGCCGTGTAGACCTTCTTTTTGTCTTTCGTGTCGTATTCGATTTTTTCCGGTAACAGGAAAACCGGGATGCCGAATGCTAACAGTAAAATGAAACATGCCAATTTCTTCCATCCGCAAAGGAAATCGATCTGACATTGATAGTACCGGTTGTAGTAGACAGGGAAACGTTTGAGAATGCGGTTCGTTCTTTTTCTGATCCGGCTTTTCCATGTATACTCGGTCTCTTCTCCGGATATGTTCTTTTTTCCGCTTTTTTTCCATTCCAGGTTCATCTTATCGATTAGGGCGGGAACCAGGAAAAGCGCGATCAATAGGGAGACTCCTAAATTGATGATGACGACAGCCGCAAAATCCTGCAGATTGAGGCGTATCTTTTCATCTAAGAAAAAGATAATGACCAGTGCACCTATCGTTGTCAAAGTGGCTGCCAATATGGATAGGATTGCCTTTCGGTTATGTCGGTTCCGGATATGTTCCGTCATGACGATCGTGTTGTCGATCACCAGGCTGAGTGAGATTGTGACGCCTGCCAACGAATAAAGCTGCATTTCCAGTCCTGACAGATAATAAAGGATGACAGCAATACTGAGGTTGATCGAAAGGCTGATGATGATCAGTAACAGATATTTTATCTCGCGTGTGATCAGCAAGACAAACATCAGTAGGATCAGGACGGTGAGCCCCGTACGGACATAAATCTTGTTCAGTTCGTCCTGAATGAATTCGGTCGCGTCATAGCTGGTATGTATTTCATAACCGGGTGGAAGCAAGGTACGGATATGTTCCATTTCGGCTCTTACCCGTTTGGCAAGTTCCAGCTGGTTCGGCGTCTCCTCGGCGCGGATGGACAGATAGATGGAATTCAAGCCGTTGATACGGTAATAACTCTGTGGAGCCTCTTCCTGACGGGTGACTTTTAGCAGTTGGTCCAGGCGGATCAGCTTGCCGTCTTTGTTCAGGACGGTTATAAGCGATGGGTTGAATCCGTCTGTTTCGTTTTCAGGAACCAAAGCGAGACGTATCCACTGGCTACTTTGTCCTCCTTTGCACGAAGTCGCCAACTGGGTTTCCACGTTTCCGGTTCCTAAGAATTCTTTTTGATAATACTGGCTGATCGCTTTCTGTATATCCGGGATGCTGATACCTAACGTTGCCAGCTGACGGCTATCATATTCCAGTCGCCATTCCATCGGGGTGGCACCGCTGACATCGATGCGGTAGATGCCGGGAATCCCGCTTAGGCGAGGTTTTATCTGGTCTTCGGCAAAGCGTTGTATGAATATGGGTGTGGCTGCCGCATTCAGTGTGTAGCTCATGAAAGGCCGTACTTCCTTGTCGTCCGGCCGGCTCATTTCCAGGACTGGATAGCTCAGTCCGTTCGGTAGGCTGGGCCATGTCTGTCGGATGATGGTAGACGCTTCGAAACGGGCGGCATCGATATTGGTATGCTTGTCCAGCTCGAGCGTGACATATCCCCATCCGTTGCCGGAAGTGGAATTGATCTCCTTGATCCCCTTGATGCGTGCCAACATCGCTTCGAGCCGCGAGGTCACTTCCATCTCTATCACGCGTGCCGAATTGCCCGGCATGTTATAGCTGATAGTCAACTGTGGCAGCGTGCGTGACGGCGACAGCTTGATCGGCAGCAGCGGTATAAAGGCAATCCCTGCCAGTGCCACGCAAAGGAAGGTGACGATGATGGTGAAAGAGGATATTTTAGGAGATGCACTCATTATTCATTTTTTGTTACAATCCGTATTTATATTCGAACTCGTTCGAAAGGGAAACTCCCGTTTCGAAATCGTGCAACGTCAGTTTTCGGATCTTATAATAGCTCAGCCAGTAGTTCTGTAAAGCCGAAATATAGTTCCGCTGCGCTTCCTGTTGGCGGTTCAGCGACAGAGTAAGACTGTTGATATCCGCTTTTCCGATCATGAAGCGTTGCTTGGTTTCGCTGTAGGCTGTTTCTGCCAGGTCTACCGCTTCTTCGGCACTCCCAATCAGGGCTTGCTGGATATTGAAGTCGCCGACTGTCATAATCACGTCTTCTTCTACTGTCAATTCTTTTTGTTTGGCGGATGTTTCGGTGACAAGCAGGTTGTTCTTGGCAATATTATGCTTCCCTTTTCGTACGCCCCAGTCTACCAACGGGATCGAAACAGACAAAGAGACGATTTCCTGCTGTTGCAGATTTTTGTAGGCGTCCTGTATGTTCTTGGACACTTGGTTGAATCCGACGCTGGCATTGATCTGGGCGTTGAACATCGCTTCTTTCTTGGTTTTGTCTACCTGCTGCTGGGCTTCTAATATTTGCTGGCGCAACTCCAGAAAGGTCGGGTTGTTTGCACGTGCCAATTCGAGTGCTTTGTCGACCGAGATTTCCATATTGCGCGGGCGGCTTGGGAGGCGCAGGCGTATTTCTGTATTCTTGTCGAAGTTCAAGTAAGAGGCGAGGCTGAACATGGCACGTTTTAGGGCGATTTCCGCATTTTTCAATGTGTTGCGTGCGTTTACGGCATCCAATTTCAGTGTCAGCAAATCCGCTTGGCTGATAGAAGCTATCTTATGCCGTTCCTGCCCTGTCCGGTACAGTGTGTCGGTCGTGGCGACATTTTCCTTGGCCAGATCATATTCCACCTGTGCCATTGCCAGAGCGAAGAAATAGGTCGTTGCTTGCTCGCTCATTTGCTCTACATTATATAATAGTTCTTTCTTGACCTTCTCGTATTTCAACGGTTCGATTTTCCGTTCCCATTTAAAAGCGTTATACCCCAATAAGTCTTGCTGGTAGCCGAGGCGGATCGGAACCGATGAGAACTGGTTATAAGTTTGGTCGCCGAAATAGCGCATATAATCCAAGTCTGTATCCAAATAGAATGTACCGCCTAAGAGGTCGAAATTCTGTTCGATCTCCAATTGCCCGCCCGCATAAAACGATTGTTGTTTTCTATATACGTCGATATCAGCCTCCGAGTCATATCGTTGGGTAAAATAACGGCGGTATTGTGCCGGCGTCAGATTTAGGGTAAGGCTTGGCAGACGGCCGGCCTTGTAAGTCCGGTATTCCCAGTAACCGGCCAGATACATATTTTTGTATCGGAAAGCGTCCAGTGAACTGTCGGCCGCCAGTGTGATAGTTCGTTCCAGCGTCAGTGTGAGCTGCGCTTTTCCTCCGAACACGCATGCAAGCATCAACAACGTGATGACATATCTATAAATGAATTTCCTGTCCATAACTTCCAATTTTCAATTTTCAACATTCAAATTACCAACCTCATGTTTGCGATAAATGAACCAGTATATCAGTGGTATGACAAAAAGGCTGACTGCCGTACCGATCAGCATGGCCGAGATCATGGCGATGGAGAGCGGCTTTTGCAGTTCGCTGCCCATATCGAATGTGAAAAGCAGCGGAACCATTCCGAATATTGTCGTTAATGATGTCATGATGATAGGGCGCAGGCGCCGCCGTCCGGCTTCATGTATGGCTTCCATAAGAGGAACCCCTTCTTTGCGGAGTTCGTTGATAGCATCCAGTTTCAGGATGGAGTCGTTGATGATGATACCGCAGGTCACGACGATACCGATGGCACTCATCAGGTTCATGGTATGGCCGCATATCCAGAGCACCAGCAAGGAGGCTGCCACATCGATCGGAATTTCAAGCAGCACGATGAGCGGCTGCAGGAAACTTTCAAACTGGGCTGCCAGGATGAAATACATCAGCAGGATCGAAATGAACAAAATCACGACCAGCTCGTTCAGCATCTGCCGGTTGGAAAAGAAACTTCCTGAAAAATCGATATCCCAGTCTGTATCGATTTCTTTTTTTACATTTTCCATCAACTGTTCGGCATTGTCTATATCATAGAAACTGAATGGAATGTATTCTCCGTTCTTTCCTGCTGTGATCGTTTTCAAGTCCTCTCCCGGAGTGACACGCACCAGCGATTGCAGCGGGATATATCGTACGTTGCCTTCCGTATCAGGAACAGTGTTTACCAATGTTTTCTGCAAGACCTCATTTACCGTTTGTTCCTCTCCGGCCAATGTAATCGGCAAATATTGTTGGTAGGAGCGGAGCGTTGCTACTTCATTCTCTTTGAATGCCGTTTTCAGCAACCGGTACACTTCGTTGTAGTCGACGTTATAAAGCAGAAGTTTCTGTCTGTCTATTGTGATATTTAACTGGTTGTCGAAGGTGATACCGACAGGAGTATGTCCTGTTTTCGCCTCGATTTGCTGTTCTATTTTATTCAAGACGGAGGCTTCCGGTGCTTCAGATTTATTGCGGGTGTGCAATTCGGCGACAATGTCGGCTTCACCTGTCACAAACAGCTTTTCAAATACTGTTTCGGGAGGCGAGAAGGATATCACTGCCATCGGGTAATGCGTTTTGATCCATTTTTCCACCGATTTTTGCAAAGGAGCGATTCCGGTTGGTTTCTCCGTCTTAAAATATAACTCGCTTTCAGAAACCGACATCTCGCGATCCCGGTTCAACAGGAATTGCTGCTGCCCGACATAGGCCGTGTGTTCTTGTACCTGATTGTCGATAGAGGCGAATAACTGGCTGACACGGCTCTGGTTTTCATCGATATGGATGTTTTCGTTCCATTCCACATGAGCGATCAGTTCGTTCTGGTCTATCTCCGGCATACGGCTTTTCGGTATTTCGTAGAACAAAAAGGCGCAAAGTGGGAGCGTAATGGCAATGAAAATCAGGCTTGCCGTTTTGTGACGGAACACAAAATCCACTCCGGTATCATAGAAGCGGTCCAATGTATGCTCTTTTACCAGATTGTTGATTCGCATATTGAAACCCTTATGTTTGATGTCCGGAATACTGTATACCAGTTTGTAGAGTACCGGCAGCAGCATGATTCCCGTGAAATAGGAAACCATCAGACCGACGGTGACGGCAAAGGCTTGGTCGAAGAAGATCGCTCCTGCTATTCCGCTCATGAACACAAGCGGAACGAAGACGGCAATTGTCGTAAAAGTGGAACTCAGCATCGGAGTAATTACTTCGGTCGTCCCTTTATTGCAAGCCTCTTCCAGCGAGTCTCCTCGTGTCCTGTATTGGGTAATGTTTTCCGTTACGATGATCGAACTGTCGATCATCATACCCAAAGCCAGGATCAACCCGGAGATGGAGATGATATTCAGCGACATCTTGCAGAGGTAGAAAAAAAGGAAACTGATGATCAGGCTCACCACCATACTTAACCCGATTACTGCCGGGCTCTTGATATCCCCTAAGAAAAGGATGGCGACGATACAGATGAAAAGGAAACCCAACGACAGGTTTTGTTTCAGGTTCGAGATGGTATAATCCAGCAATTCCGTCTGGTTGCGGCTGACACTGAAATCGATATCCGGATAGACGGAAGCAAAGTAATCCGTCACTTCTGCCAATGCCTCTTTCATGTTATCCATATTTTCATCCGCCTGCTTGATTACAGCCAGCGTTACCGCCCGTTTCCCGTTGGAAAGGGAAGCTCCGGTCTCTTTCTCCGGCACGACGGAGATGCGTGCCAAATCTTTCAGTTGAAAAATATGGTTATTTTTCCTGATATAAATATTCTCGACATCTTCCGGTGTGCGCAGCAGTGTCGAGAACTTGATATTGTACTCGTAATAGCCGTCACGTACGGTCATGCTACCCGGTTCTATATTGTTAGATGTCAGTGCGGCTTCCAGATCGTCAAGTGTGATCTCCGACATTTTCAGCAACTTCATGTCCGGAACAATCTGTAACTGCCGTTTCAGAATTCCGGTCACATCTACCATTGCCACTTCGGGCAACTGTTCGATACGACGTTTGATCACCGTTTCGGCAAACTGGCAAAGGTCGAGGAACGATCCTTCGTTTATTTCACTGTAAGCGCTGTCGCTTTTCAATGTCAGATTCAAGCAGAATACGGGAATATCAGTGGCACTGGCTTTGATTACCCGTGGGCGTTCTACTTCACGTGGCAGGTAGTTCATAGCTGCGTCTATCTTTTCGTTGACTTCGATAAAAGCCAGATCCGTATTCGTTCCGAAATCAAAGTTTAGGCGTATGATGGCAGCACCGTCGCGTGTTTCACTGTGGATGTCGCGTAAACTGGCAACCTGCATTAATTGCTGGCGGATGGTTTTTACTACTGTGTTTTCCAATTCGCGTGCCGAAGTGTTCTGGCCGGATACCTGTACGGTGATCTCCGGAATTGCAATATCAGGCAGCAACGACACCGGAATGGTGAAGTAAGTAACCAGTCCCACGATAAAGCAAGCCGTAAAAGCCATCAATACCGCGATAGGGCGTTGTAGTAGAAACTTTATCATGTATTAGAACTATGATTTATGATTTATAAATTATGATTTCTGAATTGTCAATTGTCCATTTTCAATTGTCCATTACTTTGACCGGTGCTTCGTGAGCCAGGTTAATGTTACCGCTTGTAATCACGATATCCCCTTCTTTCAGTCCGTCAATGATCGTATAGCTGTCGGCATTTTCCAAACCTGTATGTACATAGTTCCAGTATGCTTTGTCTTCCGTTAATGTGAATACAACCTGTTTGCCGGAACGGAGTACGACAGCGCTTTTGGGAACGACCAACTGTTTACCCAGCGAACGATGGATACTTACTCGTACATTCATCCCTTCGAACAACTTACCTTTATCGTTTACGGCAGCTTTCACCTGTACCATCCCGTCTTTGTCTACCAGCGGGTTTATTTCGGATATACGGCCGTCAGCCGTGACATCGGACAAGGCAAAAGGAGCTACCTCTACACGATCGCCTGTTTTGATAAGCGGCAGTTCGCTTTCCAAAACTGTGAAAGCGGCTTCCAATGTGCGGGTATCGATAATGGAACAGAAAACATCGGAGGTAGAAGCCGTATTGAACTGTTTGGCGAACAGGTTAGCGACGACACCGTCGAAAGGGGCGGTCAGGACTGCGTTTCGTTGTTCGTATTCGGCAAGCTGCCAAGAGATCAGTGCCTGGTCATACCCGCTTTTTACCTTGACTAACTGCATGGTTGCGGGCGGTACTTTTGTAGAATCTTCCAGTTTGTAGCCCTGTCCGATCAGTACGTCTTGCAGTTCCAGTTTGGCGCGTTCGAGTGCATCTTTGGCTTGCGCTGTCTTGTTGGCAAGGCGGAAGATAGAGAGTTCTGCGAGCTTTTGCCCTTTCGTCACGCGATCGCCGTTCTTCACATATATCTTGGCGATCGGTTCTGCCGATTCGAATTTTAGGTCGACAAAGTTTCGGGCTGACAGTTTGCCGTTACTGATCAGTTCGTGGTTGAAATCAGTAGTATTCAACTTCATCACCGTCACCTCGTTTGTCTCATCCGGCAGAACGGTTTCTACGCTTTCTTCGGAACCTTTCTCTTTCTTTTCACCGGAGCAAGCCATCATCCCGGCCAGAATCAGTATAGCAAACAATTTGTAGTATTTCATATTTTATTGTTTTTATCAAAGTTGTTTCGCAAATATACAAACATATTTTAGTTACGAGCCTTTCGTAATTACTTTTTTTCTATTATCTTTTTTACTTCTTCCCTCATTTCCCGGATTGCCGTACTTTCCACCTTCGGCTTTTTGGCCAGCACGACACTGGCGGCAGCCCGCAATTTATCCACCTGGTAGAACTCCGGCTCTGCATATAGCTTTGCTAACAAATAATATGGATACAATCTCTCCGGCAGTATCCCGATAGCCTGAAGCAATTCTTCTTCCGCCTCCCGGTAATCTCCGAGCGTCTGCCGGTTTTTGGCGATCATGTACCGGATCATCGGGTCTCCGCTCAGCCGCTTCGCCCGTTCCAGCACCCGTATCGCTTCGGCGTGTTGTCCCGTCTTGCTGAGGCATTGCGCCTCTTCGAACAAGAATTCCGGTTTATGCTTCAACTTGTCATGCAGCTCGTGATAATCTTCCGCAACCGATTCATACGCCTTGTTGTTGTAGATCATCTGCATCCGTCCCCATCGTTTATATGCCTCATATTGCCCTTTCTGCAAGATGAACAGACAGACGGAGGCAAGCGACAACAGACTTATCATCGTAATATGGCACACCGGTGATACGGATAGGGCAGATGATCTTGTCCGCGTCCCATCTTCCGTCACGCATATCGCCCCCAAAAACACCAACGCCACCCAAAACGACGGCAACTGCAACGGATAGGACGACACCGCGAACACCGCTAACGCCAACACGCCACCGGCCGCTCCCTGCTGCCTGTTCCGGATTCCATAGTACGCCATGTTCCCCAGCCA
>ENA-UONT01003261-UONT01003261.1-human-gut-metagenome-genome-assembly--contig:-CS20-NODE-3261-length-10157-cov-4.047218_pt1 | contig 10157 bp, 6 predicted proteins | sample MGYA00242459_ERZ724006 | MGnify/ENA metagenome assembly ERZ724006 | reverse complement strand
GTATTATTACCTTCTATTACCCGGTATTCGGGAAAAGACATGATTCCGATTGCTATTTTTCATGGAATCTTGATTGACATGAGTGTTCCTGTGTTTGTTTCATTCTTTTGTAATTTATAAATCTTTGCTTTTGTTTATTCGAAGGAAAATAAGGCGGGAGATAAGGATAATATGAAAAGTAAGCGAAAGTCCGGCTTGAAAGACATCGGGACTTTCGCTTACTTTTTTATTTCTTTTTGGCTGCAACGGCCAACAACACTCCCAGTACGATGCCCAATATGGCGGCAAACAGTACTCTCATATTCGGAGGGAGTAGGAAAGTGATGGTATGTGCCGGATACCAGAACAACGGAATGGTTTTCTTGAATACGAATCCCCACAACACTGCCCAGTTCAGTTCCGTCATAATCCGTTTCATGGGGATGGGAGTGAGCAGTGCCTTTACCGAACCGCCGCAGTGACCTATGTGGGTGTCGGTTATCTTGTGAAGAGTCATAAAGACGGGGGCAAAAATGCTGTTCATGGCTACCGATATGGCTAATGCTATCATTATTTTCTCAAAACACATCTCTCCGTTGATGGTGGAGGAAGCATTTGCCATACCCATATATTCCATAAACATCGGCACTCCTTTTGAGAAGATAATCATTGCCATATTGATGCCCATGCCAAGCAGTCCCCATACCACCATCCGGGGAATGATTCCGAAAGTCCGGTTGATATAAACACCAGTACTGATGCGCAGTCCGATCATTTCGCCCATGGTAGAAAGGATGGCAAACTTCAGGAAACTCATGACCATGCCATGGGTGGCGTTAAAGGTTTTGTACCATTCATAAGCATCATCGCTTATAAAGAAGGGGAGAAAAATGGCTGTAACCACCAAAAGAAAGATAAAATCGCTCTTTTTCATTGTTTAAGTTGTGTTTTTCAATAATATAATGGACAAACATACAAAAAAACTTCTAGGTTCCTATCAAAAGACTTTCTTTATTTTATTGTTTCTTATACCTGGAATGAGAAAAATAATCGGAAAAAAATGAAGTGTTTGATAGGAAAGGTTGCTGTTGTGATTATAATATGTATTTTTGTAATAGAGTAATAATGAAATTCTTTGTATAGTATGAAGACACCTCTTCTCTCGTTTTTGTTTTTTCTGGTGATATTTGGAGCATGTATATCCGATAGGAAGCCGGCGTCGGCTGTTGATTATAGTTTATTGGTAAACCCGTTTATCGGAACAGATTTTACCGGGAATACCTATCCCGGTGCTCAGGCACCGTTTGGCATGGTTCAGTTGAGTCCGGATAACGGCTTGCCCGGTTGGGACCGTATTTCGGGTTATTATTATCCCGACAGTACCATTGCCGGTTTCAGTCACACGCATTTGTCGGGAACAGGGGCCGGTGATTTGTACGACATTTCCTACATGCCTGTTACCCTTCCTTATCGTGAAGCTGAAGCGCCTTTGGGCATTCATTCCAAGTTCCGGCATTCGGATGAAGAGGCTTCTGCAGGATATTACCGTGTATTGCTGAAAGATTATAATATAAATGTGGAGTTGACTGCCACGGAGCGTTGTGGCATTCAGCGTTACACTTTCCCAAAAGCGCAGTCTGCCGTATTCCTGAATTTGAAGAAGGCGATGAACTGGGATTTCACACAAGACTCCCATATCGAGGTGGTGGACTCATGCACCATACAGGGATATCGGTTCTCTGACGGTTGGGCACGTGGACAGCGTGTTTTCTTCCGTACCCGTTTTTCCAAACCGTTCCGGTCTTCCGAAATAGATACTACCGCCATTATACAGGATGGCAAGACCATAGGTACTGCATACGTGGCGCGTTTCAACTTTGATACGACCGATGGGGAAGAGATAGTGTTGTGTACGGCTCTTTCGGGAGTAAGCATGGAAGGGGCAGCTGGAAACCTGGCGGTTGAGGCTCCTCATAATGACTTTGATAAGTATGTGGCGGAGACCAAAGAGAATTGGAACCGTCAGCTTGGGAAGATAGAGGTCAGGGGCATCTGTGACTTGGATGACAAGGTGAATTTCTATACGGCTTTGTATCGCACCATGATAGCGCCCACTGTCTTTAGTGATGTGGACGGTTCGTATTATGGACCTGATAAGAAAATACATAAAGCTGATGGCTGGGTGAACTATGGCACTTTTTCTTTATGGGATACTTATCGTGCCGCCCATCCGCTTCTTACTTATACCGAGCCTGTCCGCACCAATGACATGATAAAGTCTTTTCTTGCTTTTTATGACCAAAACGGCCGGCTTCCGGTTTGGAACTTTTGGGGCAGTGAGACTGATATGATGATTGGCTATCATGCTGTTCCCGTCATTGTGGATGCTTATTTGAAAGGAATAGGTGACTTTGATGCAGAGAAAGCATTGAAGGCCTGTGTCGCCACTGCCAACTTGGACAATTATCGGGGAATCGGGCTTTATAAGAAGCTCGGTTATATTCCTTATAATATAAAAGATGAGTATAATGCCGACAATTGGTCGCTTTCCAAAACACTGGAGTATGCTTTTGATGATTATTGCATTGCAGAGATGGCGCGCAAGATGGGAAAGACGGAACTGGCGGAAGAGTTTTACAAGCGTTCTCAAAACTACAAGAATGTATTCAATCCCGCTACAGGATTTATGCAGCCCGTTGATGACAAGGGTGTTTTTATCCGGCCTTTCTGTCCCGATGACTATACATCCCATATTTGCGAGAGTAACGGATGGCAGTATTTATGGTCTGTTCCTCAGGATATTCGCGGACTGATAACTTTGGTCGGAGGAAAAGACCGCTTTGCAGAGAAGCTCGATAGTATGTTTACGTATATCCCTGCCGGGAAGGAGGATTTGCCTATTTTCAGCACCGGTATGATTGGGCAGTATGCTCATGGCAATGAGCCGAGCCATCATGTCATTTATTTGTATAATAAAGTACGTCAGCCGTGGAAGACTCAGAAGTATGTGGCACAGGTGATGCATCATCTTTATTTCAATGCACCTGCCGGACTGTGCGGCAATGAAGATTGCGGTCAGATGTCTGCCTGGTATGTATTCAGTGCCATGGGCTTTTATCCGGTCAATCCCGTAAGTGGTGAATATGAAATAGGGACTCCGTTATTTCCCGAAATGCGTATGCATCTTGACAACGGGAAGACTTTTACAGTGCTGGCACCGGCTGTCAACCGTGAGAATATCTATATCCGGTCGGTCAAGTTGAACGGAAAGCCATACGATAAGAGTTATATCACCCATCAACAGATAATGGACGGGGCTACTGTGGAATTCGAGATGAGTTCCGAACCGGGAGAGATTTGGTATCGATAATCTGTTTCATCGGAAATAAAATAACATCAAATAGAAAACAATGAAATTCAATAGACTCGTAAGCGGTTGTTTGGTAGGATTATTATGTTTGAGTGCATGTTCTACCCAAACAACGGAAATGAAAGAATACACCGGTTATGTCAATCCTTTCATCGGAACGGGAGGACACGGACATACGCATCCGGGTGCCATGTTGCCTCACGGAATGATTCAACCGGGTCCTGATACGCGTATCGATGGCTGGGACTCCTGTTCGGGCTACTATTACGAAGATTCCACCATCAATGGTTTTGCCCACACACGCCTTAGCGGTACGGGCTGTGCCGATTTCGGTGATTTTCTTTTGATGCCTACCGTAGGTGAGCAGAAGGTGGAATATCTTGGGAAAGAGAGTCAGCAGCGTCCTTTCGCTTCTGCTTTTTCGCACAGGAACGAGTATGCCGAACCGGGATATTATTCGGTTTTCTTGGATACTTACGGTGTGAAAGCCGAGCTGACGGCCACTGAGCGTGCCGCCATGCACCGTTATACGTTTCCTGAAAGCAAGGAGTCGGGTTTCATTCTGGATATGGACTATAATATTCAACAGCAAACCAATCTGGTCATGGAGGTGGAGGCTGTCAATGATACCGTGCTTTGCGGATACAAGCGCAGTGCTTATTGGGCTTGGCAACAAGATCTTTATTTTTATGCTGTTTTCTCAAAGCCTTTTACCCATACTCTTTATACCGATACCATCGAGGAAGGCGGACAGCAGATTCCTGTCTGCAAAATGTTGCTCCGTTTTGATACGGCTGAAGATGAACAGGTAATGGTTCGTTTCTCCATCTCGTCTGTCGATGGTGAAGGAGCCAGGCAGAATCTGTTGGCTGAGTTGCCCGACTGGGATTTCGACAAGGTGCGTGCCGATGCCCGAAAGACTTGGAATGATTGTCTTTCAAAGATAGAGGTGAAAACGGAAGACCCCGACCAACTTGCCATTTTCTATACTGCCATGTATCATGCATTCTTGAGTCCGAACTTGTTTACCGATGTAGACGGGCGTTATTTGGGGATGGATTTAAAAGTGCACACCACCGATAAGGAAGATCCTGTTTACACCACTTTTTCTATTTGGGACACATTTCGTGCGTTGCATCCTTTGCTCACCATCATAGACCCTCATACCAACGAAAGCTATATCCGTTCATTGTTGAAGAAACAGCGTGAGGGAGGTGTTTTCCCGAAATGGGATTGTGCTGCCAACTACACGGGAACGATGATTGGCTATCATGCTGCCTCTATCATCACCGATGCATACGTGAAGGGCTATCGCGATTTCGATGTTCGCGAAGCCTACCAAGCCTGTCTCCGTACTGCCGAATACGACACGACCGGCATTGTCGGTCCGAAGTGGCTGGTTCCTTTTGTGATGCCTCGTGCCCGTTATTACAAGGATGCGCTGGGCTATATTCCTTGCGACCTCGAAAACGAATCGGTGGCAAAGGCATTGGAATATGCATACGATGATTGGTGTATATCCGTATTGGCAGATAGTTTGGGAGATGTGGAAACAAGAGATAAATATGCTCGTTTTGCCGGGGCATATAAGTCTTACTTCGACCCCGAAACCCGTTTTATGCGCGGGCGGGACAGTAAGGGGAAATGGCGTACTCCGTTCAATCCTCGTTCGTCTACCCATCGCAGTGACGATTATTGCGAAGGTACGGCTTGGCAGTGGACTTGGTTCGTGCCTCACGATGTGCCCGGTCTGGTTGGCTTGATGGGAGGAGAGGAGGCTTTTGCCGGTAAGCTGGATTCCCTGTTCACTGTTTCTTCCGAGCTTGAAGGGGAGACGGTTTCGGCAGATATTTCCGGTCTTATCGGGCAATATGCTCACGGCAACGAGCCGAGTCATCACATCATCCATCTGTATAACTATGTCAATCGTCCGTGGCGGACACAGGAATTGGTAGACAGTGTGCTGCATAGTCAGTACCGCAATGCTCCCGATGGTCTTTCGGGCAATGAGGATTGTGGTCAGATGTCAGCCTGGTATATTCTGAATGCGATGGGTTTCTATCAGGTGTGTCCCGGTGAGCCGGTTTACTCCATTGGCCGTCCCTTGTTCGAGGAAGTGACCATTCACCTGCCCGGTCAAAAGGATTTTGTGATTCGCACGAAGAACAACTCAAAAGAAAACAAATATGTTCAGTCCATTCTGTTGAACGGGAAACCGCTTGAACAGCCTTTCTTCACGCACAGCGACCTGACGGCGGGGGGAGTGATGGAAATCAGTATGGGAGCCGAACCTTTTAAACCGTAAATAAACCAGGCAACACGATGATAAAGAAACTTTTCCTGTCAGTTGTATTCTTTTGCTTCACTTTATGGGTGCAGGCAAAGGACTATGCCGATTATGTGAGTCCGTTGGTGGGAACTCAGTCCTCTTTCGAACTTTCCACCGGCAATACTTATCCTGCGACTGCCCGTCCGTGGGGAATGAATTTTTGGACACCACAAACCGGAAAGATGGGTGACGGATGGCAATACGTCTATACGGCCAATAAGATTCGTGGCTTTAAGCAGACTCACCAGCCCAGTCCGTGGATTAACGATTACGGTCAGTTTTCTCTGATGCCCGTTACCGGGAAGCCGGAGTTTGATGAAGACAAGCGTGCCAGTTGGTTTTCCCATAAGGCCGAACTGTCGCGTCCTTATTATTATAAGGTGTATCTGGCGGAACATGATGTAGTGACCGAGCTTACACCGACCGAACGTGCGGTGATGTTTCGCTTCACTTTTCCTGAAAATGATTCATATATTGTGGTCGATGCTTTCGACTGTGGGTCGTCTATCAGGATTATTCCCGAAGAGAATAAGATTATAGGCTATACCACACGCAACAGTGGCGGCGTGCCCGATAACTTCAAGAACTATTTTGTCGTTGAGTTCGACAAGCCGTTTACTTATCGGGCCACCTTCTCCAATGATGAGAAGCCTAAAAGGAAAAAGGATGAGGTTTCCCTTTCTTTAAAGAGAGACGTCATGGAGCAGAATGCTTTTCACACAGGAGCCGTTATCGGCTTCAAGACCCGTAAAGGGGAAGTGGTGCATGCACGGGTCGCCTCTTCGTTTATCAGTCCCGAACAGGCGGAAGCGAATCTGTGCGAACTGGGTGCCGATGATTTCGATACGCTGGTGCGAAAAGGCAAGGATGCCTGGAACCGGGTGTTGGGCAAGATAGAGGTGGAAGGCGGAACAGACGAACAATATCGCACCTTCTATTCCTGTCTCTACCGTTCGTTGCTTTTTCCGCGTAAGTTTTATGAAATGGATGCGAAAGGACAGCCGATACATTACAGTCCTTATAATGGCAAGGTGCTGTCCGGTTATCTATATACCGATACCGGCTTTTGGGATACATTCCGCTGCCTGTTTCCATTGCTCAACCTGATGTATCCGTCCGTCAACAAGGAAATTCAGGAAGGTCTGATAAATACTTATAAAGAAAGCGGTTTCTTTCCCGAATGGGCGAGTCCGGGGCATCGCGGTTGTATGGTGGGTAATAACTCGGCCTCCGTTTTAGTGGATGCTTATATGAAAGGTGTGCGTGTGGAAGAGGTGGAAAGCTTGTATAAAGGGTTGCTGCACGGAACCGAAAATGTGCATCCCGAAGTATCCTCCACCGGGCGATTGGGCTATAAATACTATAACCGTTTGGGTTATATCCCATACGATGTGAACATCAACGAGAATGCTGCCCGCACACTGGAGTATGCATACGATGACTGGTGCATTTACCGTCTGGCAAAGGAATTGAAGCGGCCGCAGGAAGAAATTACTCTCTTTGCCAAACGTGCCTTGAACTATAAGAATCTTTTCGACACCGAAAGTAAGCTGATGCGCGGCAAGAACCGGAACGGAGAATTCCAAAAACCGTTCTCTCCGTTGAAGTGGGGAGATGCATTTACCGAGGGAAACAGTTGGCATTATTCCTGGTCGGTTTTTCATGACCCGCAGGGGCTGATAAACCTGATGGGAGGTAAAGAAATGTTTGTCACGATGCTTGACTCGGTGTTTGCCGTTCCTCCTGTTTTCGATGACAGCTATTACGGGCAGGTGATTCACGAAATACGTGAGATGACGGTAATGAACATGGGGAACTATGCACATGGCAACCAACCCATTCAACACATGATTTACCTTTACGACTATGCCGGACAACCCTGGAAAGCGCAATATTGGTTGCGTGAAGTGATGAATCGTATGTATACTTCGGCTCCCGACGGATATTGCGGAGACGAGGACAATGGCCAGACTTCGGCTTGGTATGTGTTCTCGGCATTGGGCTTTTATCCGGTATGTCCCGGAACGGATGAATATGTTCTCGGTGCACCGCTTTTCCGCAAGGCAACCCTTCACTTTGAAAACGGCAACGACTGGGTACTCTCTGCTCCCGAAAATAGTGAAGCAAACCGTTATATCGACCAAATGCTGGTCAACGGCCGGGTCTATACGGCAAACTTTCTCAAGCATGGTGAGATGTTGAAGGGCGGTAAGGCAGAGTTTCGTATGTCTGCCCACCCCAACTTGCAGCGCGGAATACAGGAGGCGGATTTGCCTTATTCTTTTTCAGTAGATGGAGTGTGACAGATATATGATGGAAAGTGTTAGTCGTCATCATCGTCATCATCCCAATCGTCATCGTCACGATCATGCCATTTGGGGTGTTTATGGCGTTTATGCTTTTTATAGTGTTTGTGATGATGTTTATTGTGATGATCGCAATAGGAACAATAATGTTCGTGCCAACAGTTGCTATGATAATGAATCCTGTCATAGAACGGGTTATAATATGTTGAACCGGATTTGATGCCTATTTCTACCAGAATACGATTCCATCCATATCGGTGATAACGTTTATAGTAATCACATACATCCCGCATGTGTTTGCCGGAAGTCCTGGCTATTTCAAGAGCCAAGCCAACATTTCCCCAATCGCTTCCACATCGCCTATAATAGTCATCCAATGAACGGTTGGACACATTATATTCTACACATAAACGCTTCCGGTAATCAGATAACTCTACAGAAGCGTATTTATTTGCTCTGCCTATAAACAGCGACAACCTATCTTGTGCGAACATGGAACAAGATATGGCAATGAATAATAACAGAATTTGAAATCGTCTCATAATGTTATAAAATTATTCGTTGAGTAAAATCATTAGAGCCACAAATATAGATATTAAATATACAACAAGCAATCTTTTCTTGGAACTTCAGCGTAAGATTTAATTATTGCTTGATAGAAGTTTTTAATTATCAGTAGGATACGAAATATTTTGTGTCTTGAGGTATGGCGTTTTGAATAATGGGTATGGTTTTTATTGATTATATATGGTATCTTTGCAATTTCAAAATGTTCGGTTATTTAAGGATATAAAAGAATATATCAGACAAATTATTGAGACAAGACAATATGCGCAGTTGGAATGTGTTTACACATTTATAATTCGACAGAGATAAGTTGATTGATTTTTATTTGTAAAACGAAGAAAAATATGAATTGGTTGTTATTGAATGCAGCTCCGGGCAGTAAGCTTGAGCAAGCGTTGGAAAAGTTGGTAGATTTTGGAATGGATGCAGGTAAGGATATATTTGTTGCCATTCTGATATATTCCATTGGTCGTTTTATCATCAGGCAGATAAGTATATTAATTGCCAAAGTTCTTGAAAAAAGGAAGATAGAGGTTAGTGTGCAGACTTTTTTGAAGAGTCTGGTGAAAATTTTACTGAATATGGTACTTGCTTTTGCCATAATTAGCAAGTTGGGAGTTGAAACTACCAGCTTTGCTGCACTTTTGGCATCAGCCGGTGTAGCTGTAGGTATGGCGCTTTCCGGCAATCTTTCTAATTTTGCAGGTGGTTTGATTATACTTGTTTTTAAACCGTTCAAAGTGGGCGATTATATAGATGGTCCCGGAGTGAGCGGTACCATAAAGGAAATACAGATTTTCCACACCATACTTTCTACTCTTGACAATCGAATGATATATGTTCCCAATGGAATGCTTAGCGGAAACGCTGTGACTAATTATAGTAAACAGGAAATGCGTCGTGTTGAATGGGTATTTGGGGTAGAATATGGAGAAGATGTGAAAAGGGTCAGGGCTGTATTGCAACGTATTATCAATGCGGATAGCCGTATTTTGGATACTCCCGCTCCCATAATCGTTTTGGGGTCGTTAAGTGCAAGCAGTGTGGATATTACCGTTCGTGTCTGGGTAAAAAGTGCTGATTATTGGAGTGTTTTGTATGATATCAATGAAATTGTTTATACGACATTTAATGAAGAAGGCATCGGGTTCCCTTTCCCACAACTCACTGTACATCAGGCAAAAGATTAATAAGGTATAAATTTAACTTCTTAAATAAGTGATAATGAAAAAACTAATTTGTTTATTTACTATTTTGGCATTACTTGGAGTAGCCAACAGTATGGCTCAAGGATTGCATTTTGGTTTAAAAGCCGGTGTGCTTGGTAATAAAGCAAATGTCAGCGGTATGCGTAATCAGTTTAAGGAAGAGAGTTTGACCGGATTCCAAGTAGGACCTATGTTGCAATATCAAACAGGGTTTCATGGCATTGCTTTGGATTTTTCTTTGTTGTATGTACAACGCGGAGTGAAGCTTACCAATACTTCTAATGGGCGTAGCACTGATATCAGAACACAAAGTATTGATATTCCTATAGAACTGAAATGGGAAATGGGGATATCAGATGATTTTGATTTATTTTTGGGAGCAGGTCCTTCTTTCTCTT
>ENA-UONT01003260-UONT01003260.1-human-gut-metagenome-genome-assembly--contig:-CS20-NODE-3260-length-10157-cov-6.550683_pt1 | contig 10157 bp, 6 predicted proteins | sample MGYA00242459_ERZ724006 | MGnify/ENA metagenome assembly ERZ724006 | reverse complement strand
GAGCTTCACAGCAGCGGGACTGTCCGGGATTTTCACCCGATTCCCTTTTAATCCGTATCATCTGATTTGATCATACGAAACCGATCCGAAGACAAAATTAGACAAAAAAAGCATAGCGTGTATCTCTTTTCCAAGTTATTTTTTCACGTTAACACTTCCTTCAGAAGTTTTCCACATTATACACGAAAAGTTGAAAAAGATATACACTTTTGGACAACATTAAAACATGATAGTCATTTAAAGTTTTCCAATTACTCAAAATCTATAATTGTATATCAGCGAATTGACATATTTTAACTGCATAAAAGTTTTCCAAAAAGTTTACCATATTGTCATACTATATACTTTTGCAACTACAAAATTCACAAACCTCAATAATAAATTTATCATGATTCAGACAGTTATTAAACGTGATGGACGTATCGTTGGATTCAACGAAGAAAAGATAGCAACAGCTATCCGCAAAGCGATGTTGCACACAGAAAACGGGGAAGACCGGGAGCTGGTTCGCCAGATCACGGATCATATTTCTTTCAAAGGCGACTCGCAAATGACTGTCGAAGCCATCCAAGACGCTGTCGAGTTGGAACTGATGAACAGTAGCCGCAAAGACGTTGCACAAAAATACATAGCTTACCGCAACCAGCGCAGTATCGCCCGCAAAGCCAAGACACGCGATATGTTCCTGGAGATCATCAATATCAAATCCAACGACATCACCCGCGAGAATGCCAATATGAATGCCGACACGCCCGCCGGCATGATGATGAAGTTCTCCAGCGAAACGACCAAGCCGTTCGTTGACGATTACTTGTTGAGCGAAGAGGTCAAGGAGGCGGTAGAAAACAACTATCTGCATATCCATGATAAAGACTATTATCCGACCAAGAGCCTCACATGCGTACAACATCCGTTGGACCACATCCTGAAATACGGTTTTTCAGCCGGACATGGCGAATCACGCCCGGCAAAGCGTATCGAAACAGCCAGTATTTTAGGCTGTATCTCGCTCGAAACAGCCCAGAACGAAATGCATGGTGGTCAGGCGATCCCGGCATTCGATTTCTATCTGGCTCCTTACGTGCGCAATAGTTTTATCGAAGAAATCAAGAACCTGGAAGAACTGAACGGACAGAATTATTCACATCTCTACCAGCAGAAACTGGATGACTATGTGAATCGTCCGCTCGAAGGATTGAGTGGCGACGAACGTATCATCCAACATGCCGTCAATAAAACTGTCAGCCGCGTGCATCAATCGATGGAAGCCTTTATCCACAATATGAACACCATCCATTCTCGTGGAGGCAACCAAGTAGTATTCAGTTCCATCAATTACGGAACGGACACTTCTGCTGAAGGACGCTGTATCATTCGCGAGATATTGAAAAGCACATATCGCGGAGTCGGCAATGGCGAAACGGCCATCTTCCCGATTCAGATATGGAAAAAGAAACGCGGGGTAAGCTATCTGCCGGAAGACCGTAACTACGACCTTTACCAGCTTGCCTGCAAGGTTACAGCTCGCCGTTTCTTCCCGAACTTCCTCAACCTCGACGCGACATTCAACCAGAGCGAAGACTGGCGTGCCGATGATCCGCAACGTTATATGCACGAAGTTGCGACCATGGGATGCCGCACGCGTGTATTCGAGAACCGCTTCGGTCCGAAAACATCTATCGGCCGCGGTAACCTCTCTTTCTCGACAATCAATATCGTACGCCTCGCTATCGAATGCATGCACATTGAAAACAAGGAAGAACGGATCGCCCAATTCTTTGCCAAGCTCGACCACATGCTGGATATAACCGCCCGCCAACTACACGAGCGCATGGAATTCCAAAAAACGGCATATGCCAAACAGTTCCCGTTGCTGATGTCATCTCTTTGGCTGGGTAGCGAGAAATTGAAACCGAACGACACGATCGCACCCGTTATCAATCAGGGTACATTGGGGATCGGTTTTATCGGTCTGGCAGAATGCCTGGTCGCCCTCACCGGCAAACACCACGGCGAAAATGCGGCTTCACAGGAGTTAGGCCTGAAGATCGTCAGCTATATCCGTAACAGGGCCAATCAGTTTTCAGAAGAATACCAGCATAATTACAGCGTACTGGCAACACCAGCCGAAGGCTTGTCTGGTAAGTTTACCCGTCGTGACCGTAAGCAATTCGGTTCGTTGTCCGGTATTACGGACCGCGACTATTATACAAACTCCAATCATGTACCCGTCTACTACAAATGCAGCGCTCGTCACAAAGCGGAAGTGGAAGCTCCCTATCATGAGATGACACGAGGAGGTCATATCTTCTATGTCGAAATGGATGGAGACGCGACCCATAACCCGGAAGTGATCATGCAAGTTGTCGATATGATGGACCGTTATAACATTGGCTACGGTTCCGTCAACCACAATCGTAACCGCTGTCTCGACTGCGGCTACGAAAATGCGGAAACGCATTTGGAAAAATGCCCTAAATGCGGCAGCACCCATCTCGACAAACTACAGCGCATCACCGGTTACCTGGTCGGTACGACAGATCGCTGGAACAAAGCGAAACTGGCAGAACTAAACGACAGGGTCGTCCATAATTAAAAATTGAAGATTGCGAGAGATATAAACAGTTATATTATAAACCAAGAATTGAAGCTCAGAAGTCAAGCATTTCATTTTTCAATTCTTAATTTTCAATTTCCAAAGTGCTTTCCATCATTGATATCATAGAAGATACAACTGTCGACGGTCCGGGATTCCGGACCGCGATCTATGCGGCAGGTTGTCCGAACGCTTGTCCTGGCTGTCATAATCCCGAATCGTGGGACATTAAAAAGGGGAAACAAATATCGACGGAAGAGATTCTAACGAAGGTCTTGGCAGACGACTTTGCCAACGTGACCTTCAGCGGCGGCGACCCCATGTTCCAACCGGAAGGTTTCACCAAGCTGGCACAGGCGATCAAAGAAAAAAGCCGGAAAAACATCTGGTGTTATACCGGCTATACTTTCGAGCGTCTTTTGGACAATCCGAAACAGGCAGAACTACTCAAATACATCGACGTCTTGGTAGATGGTAAATTCAAACAAGCCCTACGCGATGAAAGCCTTCTTTTCCGTGGCAGCAGCAACCAACGCCTGATCGATGTCAAAGCTTCCCTAAAAGCCAACAAGACTGTCTTGTTGGAACTGAATTATGATTTATGAATTTTTTACAACTCATAATTCATGAATCTCCTTACCATTCAATGAACTTACCACGCTGCCTGCGTTTTTCAAGTTCTTCTTCAAGATAATGCTGGCGGTCTTTGGCAATGTAGCGGCGAGCGAAGATATTCGGAACGGCAACACCTAAAGAGATACACAAGATAATTAAAGCCGAATTGATCCCGTTGGCAAAAGCATTGGTCACTTCACCAATCACCCCGTGCAGGTTGATAAAAGCAAACAACGAACGATACATCAGCACTCCCGGAATCATTGGGATAACAGACGGGATCGTTAACACATGATTGGGGACATCGAACCAATGGACCGCCTTTACCGCAATCAGACTCACGACAAAACTTCCCATAAACGAACCGATCACCGGACCATATCCCAACTCAAAATTCACAAAATTACGGGTACACACTGCAATGATCCCCCCTAAAGCCACTACCCACAACAAACGTCGCTGGATATTGAAAATCATTGAAAAACCCATCGCTGCAATAGCCGCCGCAATGGCATAAATATAATAAGGATCATGCGGCACCATGCTCAATTCACTGAACTTATGGTCGATCTCTATATCGTTCATTACCAACACCCGCATGGCAAAAGCAATCCCGAACGTCATCGCTCCGACCATCATCATCGTATTGGCCGCCCGCGTAATCCCGACAAGCAAATGATTGTCAATCATGTCATCCACAAAATTGATTAACGGTACTCCCGGCACGATAAACAGAGCACAAGCCAGCAACGGATGGTAAGGCGTGGATGACAGCCCCGAAAAAGAAGAAGCATACGCCAGACAAGTCGCCACAAACGCCGCAATCGCAATACTCATATACACATTTATCCCGAACTCGATACAACGCGCTCGGACACGGAATCCGACAAATGCACAAATAGAAGCGAACAAAAACGCGATCCAGTCACAGCCGAACAACTTACAGAAACCGCCACAGGCAAACCCTGCACCGATTGCCACCAGGTAAGGCATATAGTTACGAGGTTTACGCGCAATCCGCTCAAGCTCTTCCTCATACTGGTCCAACGAATAGTCTTGTTCAATCGCCTTCCATGACAGATGGCTGACCTCCGTAATGGTCGTCATATTGATACCATGCTTCTCACACTTCTGAAATTTTGAAAAGGAATGTGTCTCGTCGCTCACATTCACCATAATCATCGTCCATCTGATATCCAGATGAAGCTTTTCTTCAGGAATCCCCATAAAAGCAGCCACACGCTTCATGTTCCGTTCGATGCGGTTCGTATCCGCGGCACTCTCCATCAGCAATTTTCCCGTACGGAGTAATAAGTCCAGTTTTCTCCGTAACAACAAAACCTCCCGGTCTGTCAAAGTCTCTTTTTCCATCCTTTTTGTCTTTTCTCTATTAAATGCGGGCACAAAAGTAAGAAGGCTGACTTTCACAAGCAAGCCTTCCTCTAATCAATTCTATTGATTCTGTCGAATGATTCTTTTGTTCACCATGTTAGTTATTTATAATTTTCAAATCGACGTCCTTGATTTACAAAGGCATATTGCCATGTTTCTTTGGCGGATTGCTCTGGCTCTTATTTTTTGCCATTTCAAGCGCCTGTATCAACTTGTAACGTGTCTGACGGGGCATGATGATCTCATCGATAAATCCTAATTCGGCTGCTCGATAAGGATTCGAGAACTGTTCATTGTATGCCTTCATAGCCTGTGCTTTTTCTTCTCCTTCCGCTTTCCGGTACAGGATATTGACAGCCCCTTCGGCTCCCATCACTGCGATTTCCGCCATCGGGTAAGCCAAGTTGATGTCGGCGCCGATCGGTTTGCTCGACATCACGATATAAGCGCCGCCGTAAGCTTTACGCGTAATCAACGTAATTTTGGGAACTGTCGCCTCGGCATAAGCGTAAACGATCTTCGCCCCGTGGCGGATAATCCCGTCATGCTCCTGCTGACAGCCGGGTAAAAAGCCGGGTACGTCCTCAAACGTCACCAACGGGATATTGAAGCAATCGCAAAAACGGATGAAACGAGCCGCCTTGTCCGAGGCATCGATATCCAGCACACCAGCTAGGAAAGCCGGCTGATTCGCCACAATACCAACCGACTGGCCACCCAGACGGGCAAAGCCGACCACCACATTCTTTGCAAAATGAGACATCACTTCGAAAAAATAATGATTGTCGACCACCGGCTCGATCACGTCCTTCATATCATACGGCACGTTCGGATCATCGGGAATCACCGTCTGTAACGTTTCCGTTTCACGACGGATATCGTCAGAACACGGGAGAGACGGCGCATCCTCCATATTGTTTGACGGCAGGAAGCTCAGCAGCTCGCGGATACTCATCAACGTTTCCTCCTCCGTATCGCACACGAAATGCGTCACGCCACTTTTACTGCTATGCACATAGGCGCCTCCCAATTCCTCTTTCTCCACCGTCTCATGCGTAACGGCCTTCACGACATCCGGTCCGGTTATGAACATATGGCTCTTCTCTTTCACCATAAAAATGAAATCGGTCAGTGCCGGCGAGTAACAAGCTCCACCGGCACAAGGACCGAGGATAGCCGAAATCTGGGGAACCACCCCGGAGGCCATCGTATTTTGATAGAAGATCGACGCATAACCTGCCAGGCTACCGACTCCTTCCTGGATACGCGCACCTCCCGAATCGTTCAATGCGATCACAGGCGCACCATTTTTCAGAGCTAGCGTCTGAACCTTTACGATCTTGGCGGCATTGGTCGAACTGAGCGTTCCTCCGTAAGCTGTAAAATCGTAGGCGTAGACAAAGACCTGACGACCTTCGATCTTACCATATCCAGAAACGACACCGTCTCCCGGAATCTTGTTTTTCTCCATGCCGAAATTCGTACATCGATGCGTCACGAACTTATCCAGTTCAACAAACGTACCTTTATCCAGCAACATATCAATACGTTCACGGGCTGTCATACGCCCCGCCTCATGTTGCTTATCGATACGAACTACGCCGCCACCCAGAGCAGCCACTTTATCTAGTTCTTCAAACTTCTTATATATCTCTTCTTTCTGCATTTCCTTCCTGATTAATTACTTCCAATGTCATCAACACCTGATTCACGTTTACCGTGTCTCCTTCCTTCACCAGGATTTCACGTACCCGACAATCAGAGCTGACCTTATAGTTGCTCTGCATCTTCATGGCTTCGAGCACCACCACGATATCCCCGGCAGACAGAAGGTCTCCTTCGTTCACAGGAATCTTCATGACCTTTCCGGGCATCGGCGATACAACCTTGTCGCCCTGCTTCTCTTCGCTGTTCTTGCGCATACGTAGATATTTGGCCTGCGAATCGATTATGTCGACCGAATAAGAGGAGAAAAGCGTGTTGACCTGATAGTTCTTTCCTCCTCCCGAACGGATCAGCTCGGCATTGTAAGAATGTCCGTCATGCAAGATCGAACAAGCCCCGTTCTCAGCCATCACGATATCCACCTCGTAGGGTTGTCCGTCTATGTCGAGCCGCACCTTGTTTCCATCCTTTCCAAGCAGCTCCACATCAGCCACCCGGTTTCCAATATGTATTTCCATTATAAACAATTTTTCAAATCCTTAACACACCTTTCTGCAACCCGAACTCACGCCAACGGCTGATCGGGCGGTTGTCCGCCGAAGAGCCCGATGCGTTCTCCTCCAGGTTCATCAGGTAATCCATATAAGCAGCGATCATGGCGATATTTTCCGATTCATGCTCGTCTCCGGGGTTCACCGGATGTTGCAGCTCCTCGCCATGCTTTCCGATAAACGATGTATCGTAGGTTCCATGCACAAAATCAGGTATATCCATGATCCGCCTGAGATAGCTGATATTCGTCTTCAGCCCGGTAATCTTGTATTCGTGCAAGACACGCCTCATTCGTTCGATCGCATACTCGCGGCTGGTAGCCCACACGATCAGCTTGCCGATCATCGGGTCATAATAGACCGGAATCTCATAACCTTCATAGACATAGCTGTCGATTCGCACTCCGATCCCGTTCGGTTCGGTCAGCTGGCGGATAATGCCGGGAGATGGCATGAAATTGTTGGCGGTATCTTCGGCACAGATCCGGCATTCGATAGCATGCCCACGCTGGGAGATATCTTCCTGCCGGATATGCAACGGTTCGTTGTCGGCAATACGAAGCTGCTCCTTTACCAAGTCGAGCCCCAACACCTCTTCGGTAATCGGATGCTCCACCTGCAAACGGGTGTTCATTTCGAGAAAATAAAAATTACGGTGTTTATCAACCAGGAACTCGATCGTCCCGGCACCGGAATAGTCGACGGCCTTAGCAGCCGCAACCGCCTTCTCGCCCATCTCTTTCCGCAGTTCCGGCGTAATGAACGGCGACGGACTTTCCTCGACAATTTTCTGGTTACGGCGTTGCACAGAGCATTCGCGTTCGCAGAGATGGACCACATTCCCGTAATTGTCGCCTAAAATCTGGAACTCGATATGATGTGGTCCCTCCACGTACTTTTCCAGATAAACTGTATCGTCACCAAAAGAAGAGAGCGACTCCGAGCGAGCGGCGTTGTAAGCCTCTTCCACCTCTTCTTCCTTATGGATCAGACGCATTCCCTTTCCACCGCCTCCCATCGAGGCTTTCAGCATGACCGGGAAACCGATCTCCCGGCAGACCCGGCATGCTTCTCCAACATCCTGCAAAGGCTGCTGCGTGCCAGGAACGACCGGCACGCCGGCGTCTATCATCCGCTTGCGGGCGGATATTTTATCTCCCATCGCCTCCATCGTTTCTGCCGACGGGCCGATAAAGACGATTCCTTCTTCTTTGCACCGGCGGGCAAAATCCGCATTCTCGGACAGGAAACCATATCCGGGATGAATCGCATCCACCTTGTGTTGCTTGGCTGCCCGGATGATCTTTTCGATATTCAGGTAACTATCTTTTGATGCTGCCGGTCCTATCAAGACCGCTTCGTCGGCATAAAGGACATGACGTGCCGTCCGGTCTGCTTCCGAAAAAACAGCCACCGACCGTATCCCCATTTCGCGACAGGAGCGCATAACCCTCACAGCTATCTCGCCCCGATTCGCAATCAGAACTTTTCTTATCATATTTATTGTATTTATGTTTCGCATCCATAGCCTAACCCACGAGGATATGAACCTTATAATGAACGGCAGGTCTTCTGACTGACTCCCATCCTGAAGCCTTCCCGACTTAATTATAACAAGTCAGTGGCGAAAGTAGTTCCAAGATGTTAAAACGGAGCTTCACAGCAGCGGGACTGTCCGGGATTTACACCCGATTCCCTTTTAATCCATATTCCCGAACGGGAAATACAGAACCGATTCGGTGGCAAATGTAAACTTTTTTTCTGATACGCTCTATTTCGATCGCCAAAATTCGGTACGGACACACGAAATATTCTGTAATCAGTGGCAGCAATTACAAAATCAGCGACAGCAATTATATAATCACTGCCACTGATTACAGAATTGCTATCGCTGATTTTAGAATAAATGAAGGGATAACGATCTTTTTACCCCTTACAAAGTGAAAATCGAAAGTAACAAACGAATATATTCTACCCGACGATCCATTTGCCGCCCGGAATGAGCGAAATAACCTTGGTTGTCACGAAGCAGCAAATGAACGTGCATGTCGCAATCGCAGGAATGGCGGCAACAGTCGGTAACGGCAAGACGGACTTGAACACCGCCACCCACAGACCGAGCCAAAAGATATGCATCAGATACATCCCATAGCTGAGTTTAGAGAGTTCCAATACGAAGCGCGGAGTTTCGGGAAGTTCAATACAACTGAACATCAGGAACGTGCCGGCCGTAAGCAACACACAGTTGATGGTGCAGAAAGCCCACCCTATTTCCAGCACGGGCGTGGGGAGTATTTCTCCGGGAACGGCCTGAACATAGAACGAATATATGGTAATAGCTGCACCAATGAGCATCGAAACAATTCCGATAATAAAACGTTTGGAACGGTTCCAGGTCAGATGGACATGTATATAATGTGCGAGCACAAGATAGCCTAAGTAACCGGAGAAATACCACAGCATATGGTATTCGTTCCAAAAGCACTGTCCCCACACTTCTCCGAACCAACGGTTCAGATATGGCATACAGGTCGACAAGAGAAACAACCCGATAAAGAAACGTTCTTCTTTGACCGTCACTCTGCTCAACCAGGGCGAGATGATAGGAATAAACAGGTAAATGCTGATCAAGGGATACATAAACCATAGATGCCCGGCCAGCGTCGGGAAGTTCAGAAATATCCGCGACAGATCCTTGATCGAGGTCGCTCCATCAATCTGTCCCCACAACATCGGCAGAGTACTGTAGAGTATCATGAATATGAAAAACGGTGGTAGAATGCGGATACAACGCCGACGATAGAACTGCCACATGGTCTGCCCTTCCTTCATCGGCGCAAGAAGAAAAGCGGAGACTATTATAAACAACGGCACGGCCATACGCGAAAACCCATCGTATATGGACACCCATAGCCGGTCTGACTCATTTGCCAGAAAGGCTTGCGGTCCCACCATGTCCGTCGAACCGGGGGCACCGTAAAAGTTTTCACTGGCGTGGACGACCATAACAAGGAAACATGCGAACACGCGTACATAATCCAAAAAAACTATACGTTTCATTTTTTTGCTTAATTACTATATTAATAAGAGATTTAATTCTTTAGGCGAAGCATGCATTCATGGCGGAAAATTTCGTAATTTTCCAGATACTGCTTAATTGGCGGCAAAGATAGGAAAAAAGCCGGAAATCCTCTCAAACAGGTTTGAACAACCAGGGCAACCGCACCAACACCCGGAAATCGCATGAAATATACCCCAAAAAAACAGAGCCTTTTTCTCTAAAAACGGCTATAAAATAGGTAAAACCGGGTGGTTTTTATTGTCCGGCAAGGCACTTT
>ENA-UONT01003226-UONT01003226.1-human-gut-metagenome-genome-assembly--contig:-CS20-NODE-3226-length-10265-cov-12.708913_pt1 | contig 10265 bp, 8 predicted proteins | sample MGYA00242459_ERZ724006 | MGnify/ENA metagenome assembly ERZ724006 | reverse complement strand
GCGCATGTTATGCTGCACGTTGACCGCCAGGTTGTAGTCCAGCTGGTCGGTGTGACGCTCCTCGATCATGTAGTTCGAACGACTGTTATTGCCCATCAGTTTGGACAGCACCGGATCGGTGTCGATATTCCGCATATTCGTCTGGAAGAATTTGTCGTAGTCGAGCATACCGTCCCACACGCCTTTCGCTATGGCGCCATCCATCGCGTAAAAATAGATCGTCTCGTCGGTGGTTATGCCCGGCACGATCTGCGTCTTATCCGAATTCGGCATATAGCGGTAGTAGTCGCCGCGGGGGTCCGCTCCGGCGTTCCACGTCAGGGCCGAATAGCCGTTCCTGCCGAAACGCAGCGACGTGGCGGCGTTCAGACGCGTGTTCTCCGACATGTCCCACGTATAGTTGAGCATCACGATCGGCTCGTGGGTGTTGCGCACGCGCGAGTTGCGGAGCTTGCCGGCCTGGTAACCCACATTGGGGTTGTAGTAGTTGTTGCCGAACAGAGCGTAAGCCTCGTCGGTCGAAGCCTGCTGCGCGCCGCGCTCCGAAGGCGAAGCCAGCAGCGTCAACGCAAGGCGGTGGTTCTGTCCGAAAAGCTTCTCGGCCGAAGCGAAATAGGAATAGGAGTTGTAGTAAACGCCGTCCACATAGCCGTTGCCGCCCTGGCGGGTTCCCACCGAGAAGGCGTACGACCAGCCGTTGTCCAACTGTCCCGAGCCGTAGGAAACCATCGCACGGAAACGGTACATCTGGTTGCCGTTCGACACGCTCACGCGGAATCCCTTGCGCATCTGCGAGGCGCGGGCGTTGACGTTGGTCATGCCGCCGATGCCGCCGATGCCGAAATCCGACGCTTCGAGGCCCGTGTAGTTCTCCTGGTTACGCGTCGCGTCGTTCAGTCCGCTCCACAGCGACCAGGGACCGTAGCCCGTCATGGCGTCGTTGAAGCGGATGCCGTTCAGGTAGATGTCCGAGTACTGCGAATCGTAGCCGCGGACGTTGAAACGCATCTCGCTGAAACGGTACGATGCGATGTTGTTGAAGAGGTCCTTCGACGAAGAGAGCGACGAAGGCAGCGCCTGCGTGTCCGACGACGAGGAGTCGCTGTCGAATTCGGCGAAAACGGCGTCGTCCAGAACCGCACTCTGCCCCGACGGCACGATGATCACCGACTTGAGGTCCTGCACATGCTTATCGCCTACGCGGACCATCAGGTTGAGATCCTCGAAGTCGGGCGTAGAGAAGAGCACCGTGTAGCTGCCCGCAGGAAGATTCTCGAAGATGAAGTTGCCGTCCTTGTCGGTCATGGCCGTCAGACCCAGCGATTCGATCTTCACCTGTACATTGCTCAAGGCCACGCGACCGTTGCGCGAAACCACCTTACCGCGGATGCCTCCGTCCTGCGCATAGGACGTGAAGGTCACGGCGGCGAGCATCAGAATAAGTAGAACTTTGAGTTTCATACAAATATTTTAGAGTGTTTATTTGGCGATGTAGATATATACGGGGAAGTGGTCGCTGAAACCGCCCTGGAAATCGTTGCCCACGAACGTACGCAGCGGATAGCCCTTGTACTGGCCCTCCTTCTGGATCATGTAGGGACGGCGGAAGATGCCGCCGTAGAACTTCGAGTTGCCGGCGGGCTGGATTTTCAGGCTGCCCGTGGAACCGGTGGCGAGGTTCTCCGAAACGATGATGTTGTCGAACAGGTTCCACTCGTCGCGGTAAGCCAGCGTGCCGTAACCCGCTTTCAGCAGGCCGATGAAGGGGTTGAACATGTCGCCCTTGCCGACCTCCTTGATCTTGCCCTTGGCGTTGAGGCCCTCGACGATGCTGTCATCCGTGGCATCGTCGTTCAGGTCGCCCATGACGACCACCTTCGTGGCCGGGTTGGCGGCGGTCACCGAGTCGACGATGTGCTTCACCTGCTTGGCGGCAGCCAGACGCTTGGGGGCCGAAGCCTCCTTGCCGCCCAGACGCGAAGGCCAGTGGCTCACGAGGAAGAAGAACGGCTCGCTGTCGATCGTGCCCCACATCGTGACGAAATCACGCGTCCTGAAGTTGGGCAGTTCCGGCATCTTGAACGGAATGGCGGCGCTTCCCTCCAGCTTGAAAACGTCGGGACGGTAGTAGAACGCCACGTCGACGCCGCGTGCGTCGGGCGAATCGTAATGCACGATGCGGTAGTTGCCGGGCGCGAGTTTCGGCTGCGCGATCACATCCTCCATCACCGAGCGGTTCTCGATCTCCGAAACGCCGATCACCACGGGATAATCCTTATCCTCGGCGGCGATGTCGAACAACACCCGTTCGAGGTTCCCGATTTTCCTGGTGTACTTGGCCGAGTTCCACTTCTTGGGTCCTTCGGGCGTGAACTCCTCATCGAGGACGCCGGGATCGTGAATGGTGTCGAACAGGTTCTCGAAGTTGTAGAAGACCACTTTGTAGGGCTTCTGCGCGAAGCATGCCACCGCGATCAGCGAGGCAAACAGTCCTGTCAAAAAGATTCTCTTCATAAACGATTTTTGTTGTTAAGGTTCAATTCATTGTATCATAATCCCTACCAGTCGGCGAGGTTCTTCTGGCTTTTCACCGCATCGGCCACGGCCGGGTCGAGGTTGCGGAAGAACTTGAAGCCCGTCAGCTCCTCGATCTCCTTCACCGAACGGACAGCCGATTCGATCGACGTGGCGGCTCCGGCGTCATCGTTGGTGAACACGAAGCCGATGGCTTTCAGTTCATCCGCCTTGAATTGAGAGATCTGCCGGTTCTGGTTGCCCCGCTGGCGCAGCAGCACTTTCCAGCAATGCGACGGCACGGCGATCGGTCCGTTGGCATTGTCGATGGTCTTCGTGCTCTTGAAAGCGGCTCCCGTCACCACATAGAGCGTATCGTAGGTCTGCAAGCCTCCCCAGCCACGGACTTTGCCCTCCAGCGAGGCCCAGATATTCTGATTCAGCGTGCTGTTCTGGGGCATCATGTTGGTGCCGTAGTAAGTCATCCGGTTCGGCTCGTAATTGTTGTAACGCGAAGCCTGCGGAAGCATGTGCCCGCGGTCGTAACCCCATGCACCGTAACCGCGGCCGTTGCCGCCTGTCCCGATGTATTGCTGGTCGCGGGTGGGAATCACGGGCAACTGGTCATTGGGATCGTAATTGAAATCGTTGACCCGTCTCAAAACGGGCGTTTCGTAGACCTTCTTGAAGATCGGATAAGCCACCCAATGCGAAATATGCCGGTCGACATCGTAGCATACCGAATAGTTGCGCAGTTTTCCGCCCGGAAAGAACTGATTGCTCACAAACGTCGCATAATAGGTCTTATAGATATAAGCGTCGTCGGGACGATATTCGGGCTGTTCGCCCCACGAACGGCCGTAGTCGATGAAGCCCGCGGCCCTCTGCGTCAGCGTCAGGGAGGTGGAATAACCGTTGGTATAGGTTACGTCGATCCGCGCCGTGCGGTCGTCGTCGGAATTGTTTTTGTCCAAATAGAGGTAGGCCGGGTCCCCGACGTTTCCGCCGGCGGAGGATACCTGCTTATTCAAATCGAACGAACACCACTCCGCATCCCCGCCCTGCGAGACGATCGTCGCCTCGAAGGTGATGCCCGACGGGCCTTGGGTCGAAATCTTGTTCGTTGTGGTTGAACTGCTCACGGTCTCTGCAACGAGCGTCGCGAGGGACTCCTTGTCGCCCCCGTCGTCCTTGTCGCCGCATCCCGCAAACAGGACAAGCATCGCCGACATCGTCACGAGCAGCATGCCTATCTGTTTAATTTTCAACATCATTCAGAATAAAGTATAACATTTGGTCCGCAGACCCATTTAGAAACCAAACTCTTGACGGGGAGTTATCCCCGCCAAGAGTGGTTGGTTTTACAAGTCGGTTTCCTCGACTAATTTAGAACAGTTGGACTCCGCAAATAACAGCCCGGCCCGTATTTTTATCTGCATCTGCCGCAAAATTCGGAGACGTAGAAATCGAAACAGTCGAAGCTGCAGTTAAACCTTTCAATGACACAACATAATAATCGGCATCATTCAGGCCCGTCAATTTAAAAGGAGGATTTCCCGTAGCGGTTTCATTAGCATTAATAGCAAAACTCGATTCTCCATCCACAGAGCCATTATCAACTTTTACATAGATCGTGGCTTTCTTCCCTTTCCAGGCGACAGCGTAGAAACCCAGTTTTTTGTCTCCGGTTACTCCTACAGCACCCGATGTAAAGACTCCGGCTTTACTGCCTGATCCCATTTTAAAACCACTTGCATTGTTCCCATTAGCAGTTGCGCCATCACCAAGTCCGCAAGGATTGGCATACTGGTCACCTGTTGAGATAAATTGTGACATGGAGGTAAACGTACCCTTTGTATCCTCACCGCTCGCAGGCGCCGCCTGCTTCAGAGGAACCGTTGCAACCGTCGCACCGGCAACTTTGGCAACCAGATTGGCCGTATAAGCCGCCGTGCTCGCATTGTCGCCTTTCGCGCTTACGACGATGGTGTTATCAGTCTTGGCGCCGAGCGAGAACTTGTCGGCATTCGTACCCTCGATTGCGAACGTTACAGCCGAAGCCGTCGTGTTGGTAACCGTATAGTTGAGCGTTTGAGCCACGGGAGAGGTTGCAGCGAACTGCTGGGGAGCGGAGATTTTAACAATCGGCGTCGAAGAATCGACCGTCACCGACGTAGCCATCGTCTGGAGATAGTTGGCCGTACCGCCGAGCAGCCAGCCTTCGACAGTCACCGGTTTGCCATTAAACGACGCCCACTCCGATTTGCCATAGGCAACAGAGCCTTTCGTGGTCGTACCGGCGATAACGACATTGTAATAGTTGCCGCTGACAGTAAACTCACCGTTGTATTTCACATACTTGTACACAGCCTTATTTTCCAAGGCCGTTGCGATATAGGCCGTGACAGCCGTGCCGTCCATCACCTCGGGAGCAGGCGTGTTATAGCTGCCCGTGCCGGTCTTGGCGACCGAAAGACCCTCCTTGCCGAACTGAATGACGCCATTCCGCAATTCGGTCGTTCCCTTAACGGTAACGGCATCGTTAACAGCTACCGCAGGAGCCTCGCCAAGGAACGCCAGCATGACACCCGACGCATCGCCGATCAGGATACCCTGCGTGTGCATGGCTACGACCGTAGCGGCAACCTCGTAGTTCTTGCCGGCTCCGGCTGCGATAGCCTCGGCAACCGTACCCTTCGTATAATCCACCGAAGGAACGACGAGTTCCGAACCGTTGCCGCCTTCATAAAGTTTGAAGTCGTCGATACGCAGACCGTGGTTTTCAAGTCCTGCATAGCCGTCGAAACGAACCCAGATCTTGTCGGTCGAAACACCGGCGGGCAGTTTGAATTCGGCGGTGCAGAGATACCAGTAGCCGGAAGCGACTTTTTTGACTTTCAGAGCAACGGGAGCATAGCTCGAACCATCGGTAGACACCGAGAACCGAATCGTTTCATCCGTCATGTCGCCCAGCACTACGCCATTGGAATAGTTAATCTGTTGAGCGGCAGTAAACGTGAAGGTGAAATTGGTGTTCGATGCGATATTGATGTCATTGATGTTGAAAACCGAAGTCGATTTGTTCATCGAAACATAGGGAGGACCCGTAACTACCGTCGTTTCATCCTCGGCAGGATCGAAAACCTTGCCGCTGTTGGCTACCGAAGCGCTGTTGCCGGTATAAGTAACGGCCTTCTGATCGAGCGAACCGCCGCGGGTCCAACCTTCGAACTTGTCCACATAAGGCCAGTAGCCATCGACTTTCTCGACCTTCGTGCCGCAGTTCTCGCTGTAAAGAGCGTTACCCGTCGGAACATCGCTGTCGCTCTGTACAACCGTGATCGTAGCCTCGTCCGTAAGCGGGAAGCCCTCGACCGTGGAGCTGGCGGTCAGAACAAGGATTGCGCTGCGCTCACCCGAAGCCTGACCCAGCGTGAAGGTAAGCTGCGTCGTACCGGTCTTGCCCGACATCGCGCTGGGAGTAACCCACTGCGAATCCCCGGAGTTCTTGAATGTCAGGGTCCAGTCGCCTTTCGAAACGACCTCGACCGTCTGTTCGAGCTTGCCGCCCTCGAGTTTCCCGGCGACAGTCACCGACTCGCCGCCGTTCACGGTAATTTCGGGCATGCCCGAATAACCGCCCTCTTCGTCATCGTCCGAACATGCGCTAAAAGCCGTCACGGCCAGCGCTGCACAGAACAATGTCTTCCAAAAATTTACTACTTTCATAGAGTTGAGTGTTAGTTAAAAAATGTATTGTTTGTAGCCAAAATTCTTTAAATTCACTACATAATGACAATATATTATGCCTCAAAGTTAAAATTATTTTCCGGACCTGCAAAGGTTTGTAACATTCTTTTAATAATCAGATCGGTCCGAACTGCAACCCTTTTCCGTCCGAACAGCAGTTCGCCGACGGGGACAGAAGACCCGGAACATGCGCTCGGGCATACTCCGGGTCAGCAGTATCCGCTCGATCAGCGTATTCTGTCGGCTGCGCGCACCAGCAGTTCGTCGCGGAAAATCGCACGGGCCGCCAAATAGGCAAACAGCAGGCAGACCAGAGGCAGCACAATGGCGGGCTTGAAGCCCTGCGTATGGAACGTCAGGTCGGAGAAGACCCGCCAGCTCAAAAAGTAATAGACGCCTTCCATCACCAGCGAGCCTAACAGCAACACCATTTCCACCACACAGAGGCGTATTTGCAGCAAACGGCGACGGAACAGGAAAATCGTCACCAGCGGCAGCGCACAGGCCAGCGCCAGCAGGACGCCCATATAGACGGTGGACTGGACAAGCTCCCCTTCGGCGGTTTTCAACCCGAAGGCGTAAAGCCCGAACTCGCCGGCGTCACCCGCAAACCACGCCAGCCCCGAAAAGAGCGTCACGGCCATAAGCGCCGCAATGATCAGCAAATAAAGCGTTTGGATTCGTTGTATCATCATTTACAAAGTTTTGTCGATCAGGTATTTGTTCCGCTCGGAAGACCCTCTGTTGATCAGCTCGCCCAAAAATCCGGCCAAAAACAGCTGAACGCCGAGAATTACGGCCAAAATCGCCAGATAAAACAGCGGCTGGTCCGTAACCGCCCGCAGGGGCAGGGCGTGGCTCTGCTTCCAGAGCTTCTCGGCGATGATCCACACCGTCGTGCCGCCGCCCATGAGGAACATCAGCGTTCCGAGGCTGCCGAAAAAGTACATCGGCGAACGCCCGAAATGCGTCATAAACAGCACCGTGATCAGGTCCAGATACCCTTTCACCGTGCGTTCGAGGCCGAATTTCGAACTGCCGTACTTGCGGGCGCGATGGTCGACGACCTTCTCGCCGATGCGGCCGAACCCGGCCTGCTTGGCCAGGAACGGAATGAAGCGGTGCATCTCGCCGTAGACCTCGATGGCCTTCACCACCTTGCGGCGGTAGGCTTTCAGCCCGCAGTTGAAATCGTGGAGCCGGATGCCCGACGCGGCCCGAGCCGTCCAGTTGAAGAATTTGCTGGGCCAGCGTTTGCCGATCGGGTCGTGGCGTTTCTTTTTCCACCCCGAGACCAGATCGTAGCCCTCTTCGAGGATCATGCGGCGCAGCTCGGGGATTTCGTCGGGCGAATCCTGCAAGTCGGCGTCCATCGTAATGACGACCTCGCCTTCCGCAGCCGCGAATCCGCAGTAGAGGGCCGCGGACTTGCCGTAGTTGCGCGCGAAACCGATGCCCCGGATGGCCGGATACTGCGTCTTGAGCCGTTCGACCTCCTCCCACGAGCCGTCCGACGAACCGTCGTCGATCAGAATAAGCTCGTACGAAAACCCGTTTTCGCGCATCACGCGGTCGATCCATGCCGCCAGTTCGGGCAGGGACTCCGCCTCGTTGTAGAGCGGCACGACGACCGATATATTCAGTTTATCCATCCTTATTGGTTAGTGCCTTCCGAGAAAACGTCGGGATCACGCTTGGTGAAGGCAGCAATAAACAGACCGAAAAAGCCGCCCTTGATAGCCGAGGCGAGCATTCCGCTGAAGAGCTGCACCAGCGGCGAACGCATCAGTTTCATCATCATCTCGATCTGGTCGCCCGTGTAGAACCCGGTGTTCTCCAGCATGGCGATCGACGGACCGATCATCGCCTCGTATCTGGCCGCAAAGAGCCAGTTGGAGGCGACGCCCATGAAGGCTCCCTCGATAAACCCGGCGCAGAGCATCACGCTGACCATGAAACCCAGACACTGCCCGTAGCCGTATCCCCTGGCTCCGAAGCGTTCCGCGCGGCGTTTGGTGAGATACCCCAGCAGCAGGACGAAAATGACGAGCGACAGCAGGGACAGCAGCGTGTTCTGCACGTAAAAGCCCAGCACGTCGAAAAGGATCGCGACCAGAGCCATGATCACGCCGTATTTCGCGGCTTCGTTCCAGAAATTCTTCTTCTCCATTTTTCTATTTTGTTTTTAACACTCCGAGGCGCCAGCCTTGCCGCGCGGCGGCATCAGCCCCCTCTTCATTGCAGTTCACCCTTGCCTTCGCGCAGGATCTCCGGCCCGTCGCCCGTCAGGTCCACGACCGTCGTGGGGACGTTGTCGCCGATGCCTCCGTCGATGACCAGCGCGACCTCGCGGCCGTAACGCTCGTGGATCAGCTCGGGATCGGTCGTATACTCCACCACCTGGTCGTCGTCCTTGACCGACGTGGTGATCATCGGACACCCCAGCGCCCCGACCACGGCCCGCGCGACGGGGCTGGCCGGAATGCGGACGCCGATCGTGCGGCGCCGTTCGAGCGCCTTGTCCGGAATGCGCGCCGAAGCCGCCAGCACGAAGGTGAACGGCCCGGGCAGATTGCGCTTCAGAATCCGGAAAACGGCATTGTCCACCCGGCAGTACTCCGCGACCTGGGCGATGTTTTCGAAGACCACGGTGAACTTCTCCTCGCTCTTGCCCCGGATGCGGCGCAGCCGCTCGATGGCCTTCGGCGAGCGCAGCGAACAGCCGAAGGCATAGACGCTGTCGGTGGGATAAATGATGATTTCATCCCGCTCCAGGGCGTCTACGACGCGCTGCAACTCCTTCTCCGAGGGGTTCTGTTCGTATATCTTCGCAAGCATGGGATGACAAAGATACAAAAATTATTTAATCTTACGCCGATTGAGTTCGTCGCTGTACGCCCGGGCGTTCTTATTGTGCTCGCGAAGGGTTTTGGCGAAGTTGTGGTAACCGTCGAATTCGGGCCGTGCGCAGAAGAAGATATAGTCGTGCTTTTCGTAGTTCAGCACGGCGTCGATGGCGTTCTTTCCGGGCATGCAGATCGGCGAGGGCGGCAGCCCCTCGTTCACATACGTATTATAGGGCGAATCGTATTTCAGATGGCGGTAGAGGATGCGGCGCAGGCCGAAATCCTGCATGGCGTACTTCACCGTCGGGTCGGCCTGCAACTTGATGCCCTTCTTCAGGCGGTTGACGTAGACCCCGGCCACGCGGGGCATCTCGTCGCTCTTGCGGGTCTCCTCGTAGACGATCGAAGCCAGCGTCATCACCTCCAGCCGGCTCAATCCGCTGCGCTTGCGTTTGTCGTCGCGCTCGGAAGTCCAGAAACGGTCGTACTCGCGCTTCATGCGCTTGACGAACTCCCCGGGCGTCACCGTCCAGTAGAACTCGTAGCTGTCGGGAATGAACATCGAAAAGAGCGTCACGCTGTCGAATCCGACCTCCGCGGCCAGCTCCTTCGAGGTCAGCGCCTGCATGATCGCCGTGGAATCGGCGTCGATCTGCCGTGCGAGTTTCTGCGCCAGCTGGGCCGGGATGCGCACGTTGTTGATCGTCACCCGCACGGGGGTCTGCAACCCCAGCTTGAGCATGCGCGCGATTTCGATGACGCTCATGCCGTGTTTGAGCACGTAATGCCCGGGCTTGAAGGTTTCGGACAGGTTGATCCTCCGGGCATAGGCGTCGAAAGCCCGGCGGTGTTTGATCTGCGGCAGCAGCGAGTCCGCGACCTGCCCGTATTCGGCCCGGGCGCTCACGTAGAGGTCCCGCTCCGTAACGACCGCATTTCCATAGAACTGCTGCCGCAGGACAAGCCCTGCGCCGGCCGTCAGGACGAACGCCGCCAGCAGGCCCCAACCTAATATTTTCTTACGCATTTCAGTTTTTTTTTGCAAAGATATAAAATTTTCCTACTTTTGTGCCCGGGTGAGTCTTACACGACCAGCTCCTACAGAATCCCCCAGGCGAGGAATCGAGCAAGGGTATGTGGTCGTAGCGGTGCGAT
>ENA-UONT01003225-UONT01003225.1-human-gut-metagenome-genome-assembly--contig:-CS20-NODE-3225-length-10274-cov-6.135630_pt1 | contig 10274 bp, 10 predicted proteins | sample MGYA00242459_ERZ724006 | MGnify/ENA metagenome assembly ERZ724006 | reverse complement strand
ATGCCATGTACAAAGTAAACATGCTGTCGATGGCCGACAAGGACTTGCTGAGCGAGTTCCTTTACCGTTCCATATGCCGTGTTCTGAACGTCAACGTGTCCCTTTGGGAAGGGACGGTTCCGCAGGGGGTCAGCGTTTTCGTCGCGCATCCCGATACGGGAACGTTCGAGTACATGTTCACCAAGGACACGAAATATCCGGTAAGGCGAGACGACATTGACGAGGTTCTTCCCTTGCTGGAAGCTTATGGGAACGTGCGCGCGGGCGGCCTGGTCTACTACCTTAACTCGTGCATGGTTCCTGTCGTGTCGAAGCACAGGGCTTATCCGTATTGAGGAATGATGCATATGATCACGAAAAACGGAATATGTTATGATTTGTCGCGATCTCCGTATGTTTGTTCGGTGGCGAATTGGACTTACTATTTTTCAAGCCCTTCGCATATGAACAAGTTCAAAAGTAACATATCGTCCAACAGGGAGTGGCTGAACGATTCCATGACGAGGCGTTTCAAATTCAATATGAGTTTGGACGTGCTTGCCGACTTCAGCCTGTACAGGAAGATAGAGACGCGGGGATTCCTGATAATCAACGAATCGACGGGGGTTGCGTACGAATGTCCCGAGAGTATAGAATTTCATGGAATGAAAATCAATTAAGAAAGCTGAACTCTGCTGTGCGCAGGTACAACAACGCCCTTCGCAGGGCTGCGAAAGCCGACCCTCTTGCGCACATCTACCTTCCGCAGGAAGTCTCGTACAAGGAACTGAAGTCGTCCATAACCACCGCACGTGCGTTGAAGAACACTGTGAACAGGTTGACAAGGGTGACGAGGCCCAAGGCCTTGGAGCCGGTGCAGCAGCAGGACGGCTCCATCGTCACCCGTTACGAGAGGCAGGAATACGCCGTGTTGCGAAGCGTGCGGGAGAGGAAAAAGAGCATGAGGGCCAAGGCCTTGGGAGTGGTTCAGCCAACGGCGGGCGCCGGAAATCTGAAGCAGGCTGCTCTTTCCAGGGACACACGCCCGGTGTCAACGTTGGGAGCCGGGGCGATAAGGCGTTTCATAGAGACGCAATCGCGTCAACTCAACATGAGCAACGAGGAACAGGTTAGACGTTACTATACCAATTACATGAAAGCCCTGTGGAGCGTTTTCGGAGGCTTTCCCGAGCATGATGCCGATATCGAACGTATCGAGGAAACCATACTGGCGATGGCGAGGGACGATTGGAAGGCCCTCGTCAAGGCCATCGAGGGTTCCCCAAGCATCTCGTACATCTACGGCCCGCAGGAAAGGGAAGCAAAGATGAAGAAAATACTGGGTTACTGGACGAACGTTGGGGCCGTGTGATGGAGTACAAGGACATATGGGCCTTGACTTGGGACGGTGGATTATGGGATGGAAGCGAGGTTTGCAATGTGCCGACTTATGCGGCTGACTTCGAAACCACGGCAGATCCGGACGACTGCAGGGTATGGGCATGGGCTGCAAGCGAGGTCGGAGACGCCGAGAACGTGAGTTTCGGAAACGACATCGAATCGTTCGTTTCGTGGTGCAGGGCGGTGGAGGGCTCGAGGGTGTATTTCCATAACCTCAAGTTCGACGGAAAGTTCGTGCTGCACCACCTTCTGTCCAACGGGTGGACGTGGGTTGCAGGAAAGGACGATGCCAGACACAAGACGTTCACGACCCTTATAAGCGACATGGGTCAGTTCTACAGCATAAAGCTTTACTTCACCCCCGTAGCTGCAGTGGAGTTCCTGGATTCCCTCAAGGTGATACCCCTTCCGGTCGCATCCATTCCAAAGGCGTTCGGCCTGTCAATCGAGAAATTGGACATAGACTATCTGGAAGCCCGGGAACCGGGACACGTCCTGACCGACAAGGAAAGGGCATACGTAGCCAACGACGTGAAGATAGTGGCTTTGGCCTTGCAGGAAATGTACGAAAGGGACATGAAGCGCATAACCGCAGGGTCGAACGCGTTCCACCATTACGTGAAGTCGATAGGTGGGAAGAAGCGGTTCCGGGACTGGTACCCCGAGCCCGACTACGACCTCGATCTGAGGAAGGGAGGGTGCTACAAGGGAGGGTTCGTGATGGCGAATCCAGAGTTCGCGGGAAAGATCGTCGGCCCAGGCCTGTCTTTCGACGTGAACTCGCTGTATCCTTCCGTGATGGCTTCGGTGCATGGCGAAGTGCTTCCGTATGGGGAGCCTGAAGCCTATGAGGGTTCTTACGTAGAAGACCCAGAAATGCCGCTTTACATACAGTTTCTGGAAGCCGACTTCACGGTGAAGGAAGGTCACATCCCCTGCATGCAACTCAAGGGGAACAGGCTTTTCGGAGAGACGGAGTACATAAGGGATTCGGGCGGGCTGCAGCCCCTGTGCCTCACGTCGGTGGACTTGGAAATGCTTTTCGAGCAGTACGACGTTCATGACGTGCGCTACGTGAGGGGCTACAAGTTCAAGGGTTCCACGCTGCTTTTCAAGGATTACGTGAGGGAGTGGACGGAGGTCAAGCAGAGGGCGACGGTAGAGGGAAACCCTGGAATGCGAACCATTGCGAAGCTTCAACTGAACTCCCTTTACGGAAAGATGGCGACCAATCCGGTCAAGCAGTCCCGCATGCCGTATCTGGACGAAGGGGTGGTGAAGTACGCGCTGCTGGACGAGGAACGAAAAGAGGCCGTCTACCTTCCCGTCGGTGCGTTCATAACCGCGTATGCACGCGCGTTCACCGTGCGTGCGGCGCAGGCGAACAGGCATCGATGGCTCTACTCGGACACGGATTCCAACTACTTCCTGGGCACAGAAATGCCAGAGGGCATGGAAGTGGACGACGTGGAACTTGGAAAATGGGCTTTGGAACACCGGTTCGACAGGTTCAAGGCGCTGCGCGCCAAGTCCTACTGCTTCGAGGAAGGCGGGGAACTGGTCGTGCATTGCGCCGGGATGCCGTCGCGTTGCCATTCAGGGGTCACGATGGAGAATTTCGCGTTCGGCACACAGTTTGCGGGGAAGTTGCGCCCCAAGGACGTGAAAGGTGGTACAATACTGGTAGAGGACGTTTTCACGATTCACGAATAGGAGGATGCAGATGGCGAGCAGGTACGAACCGTCGTTGCGCGAACTGGCCATGGAGCCGGACGAGGAACGCCGCCTCGAAATGGCCGCCGAGATAGACCGCGACGCCGCGGATTTGGACGAAAGGTGGGACAACAGGGACGCATATGCGGGCCTCGAGGCCGAGCGCGACCGTCTTGCGGCGGAGCGCGACGACGCGATTGCCGACCGCGATTCCTGGAAGGAGCGCTACGCGGACAGGTTCTTCGATTCCGGCGAGGGAATCACCGACCGCCAGGACGTCATCGACCGCCACGCGGCGGACGTTCGGAAGGAATCCCGCCCGCGAGGCTTCGCGGCGCTGTGGGACGACAGAATCAACTAAAGGAGGACACACATGCCTACCAAGACAAGCACCGTGCCGGCGAAAACGAAGATCGACCCGGTGGCGGTGACCACCGCGCTGATGGAGGAAACCCCGGAACTGGCACAACCGCTTCTTGCACGCGGAGTGATCGAGAAGGCCGGGGACGGGACCATCAGCATTTCGGGAACCACCGAGACTATTCACAAGATCGGGGACTACATCCTCAACTACACGCCTGCCGCGAACGCGTACCTGGACGCGCTCGTCAACCGTATCGGGTTCGTCATCATCTCGTCCAAGATGTACACCAATCCGTGGTCGGCGTTCAAGAAGGGCCGGCTCGAGTTCGGCGAGACGGTGGAAGAGATCTTCGTGAACCTGGCGCGTCCGTACCAGTTCAGCCCTTCCAAGGCCGAACAGGACGTGTTCAAGCGCACCATCCCGGACGTGCGCGCGGCGTTCCACACGATGAACTTCCAGAAGTACTACCCCGTCACCATCACCGACGACCAGCTTCGTCAGGCGTTCCTGTCCTGGCAGGGAATCTCAGACCTCATCGCGGCCATTGTGGAAAGCGTGTACACCTCGGCCCAGACCGACGAGTACCTGGTCATGAAGTACATGCTGGCGCGTGCCATTCTCAACGGGTACGTCCAGTCGGTGCCCATTCCCAGCGCCACCAAGGAGAACGCCGTTGACGTGGCCACGGTTTTCCGCCAGACGGCGCGGCTCTTGGAGTTCCAGAGCAACAAGTACACCATGTCCGGCGTGACCACGCACACGAACATCGAAGACCAGTACATCATCGTCACCGCTGCTTTCGAGGCCGTCATGGACTTGAACGTCCTGGCCGTGGCGTACAACCTCGATTACGCGGACTTCATCGGCCGCGTGATCGCGGTGGATTCCTTCGTGGACATGGATTGGCATCGCTTGCAAGACCTGTTCACCGACGAGAACGGCGTCACCGACCCGTCGTTTGCCCGCTGGACGGAAGACGAGGTGACGGTTCTTCAAGGCGTCCCGGCCATCACCACTTCCCGCGACTTCTGGCAGGTTTGGGACAACTTCGAGAAGATGACGGAGAACTACAACGGCAAGGGCCTGTACTGGAACTACAACTACCATGTGTGGAAGACGTTCTCCATCAGCCCGTTCAACCAGGCCGTCGCGTTTTCCGACGTGGCTTCGTCCATCACCGCCGTCACAGTTTCGCCAACGGCTGCCACCCTTCCCACGGGGGCAGACCTGGCCATCGAGGCGACCGTGAAGGGAACCGGCGTGATCAACAAGGGCGTTCAATGGACGCTTGCAGGAAACGCCTCCACGGGCTCCTACGTCTCCGACGCCGGCAAGGTTCACGTCGCCAAGGACGAGACGGCCACGACGCTTACCGTGACTGCAACGAGCATTGCGGACGCCACGAAGTCGGCTTCCGCGACGATCACCGTATCCGAATAGGCAATAGGCGAGGGCAAGGGCCGCCCTCGTGGCAGGAGGACGCGAAGATGCCTTTCCAACCATCTACCAACCTGTACATAGGGACGGTTCCCTTCGACCCGTCGTACAGGCATGTGAGGTACTTCTCCGACAGGGAAGCCCAACAGCAGTATTTCGCCGCCCTCTGCCCCATGACGCTAAGGAGAGAGGACTACACGTACCAGCGGGTCGACGATTCCATAGTGGTGCCGTTCAATGCCGAGACCTTGTACGGGTACAATTACTGCATGTTCAAGAACGAGAACTACGGGGAAAGGTGGTTCTACTCCTTCATAACGGACGTGGAATACGTCAATCCCAACTCGTCAAGGCTGCACCTTTCCCTTGACATCATGCAGACGTGGTTTCCGGACTGCACCGTGAAAGCGTGCATGGTGGAAAGGGAGCATGTGGACGACGATTCCATAGGAAGGAATCTGAGGGACGAGGGCATAAACCCGGGAATGCTCAAGCAGCAGAGCCTGGACATACTGGATGAGGGTAGCTGGGTCACCGTGGTTTCATGCGTGGTGGAACCGACTTCCAGCGGATACGTGAACAACAAGGGAGATTTGTACGGGTTGCTCAATTCCGGGTCTTCCCGTTCCGTGTTCGCGAACATGTCAGGACATGACGCGCTGGTTGACTTCCAATCGTTCATGCTGGCGCTGTCGAACAACGGGCAGCAGGACGCCGTGGCCGATGCGTGGATGGTTCCGTTCTGGATGGTTTCATGGGGAGGGGTGTTCCGCCTGTACGACAAGGACGACGGGTTCGGGTTCTGGCTCAAGAACAGGGTCGATTCCACGGCTGCCGTCCGGGAACACTCGTTCACGGTGCCGTTCGACGACTGCGACGGGTACGTTCCCAAGAACAACAAGCTTTTCACCTACCCGTTCTCCAAGCTGGTGGCAACCACCTCGATTTCGCAACAGGAGTATTCGCTGGAATACTTTTCCTCCGTGAAGGGGCTTGGAAGGGGTTCTGTCGCCACCCTGAATTTCAGCGAGGTGTCGGCATGGGAACCGGACACGTCGCCGTTCCTGTATCCGATGGACTATAACGGGATGGGCGGAGAGGGACAGGATCTGAGCATATCCCTCCCGTCATGGCCTACCGTCACATGGGTTTACCAGACGTTCGCCAACATGTACTCCGGCGGTTACGGGGAGAAGCTGAGCGCATCCATTGCGAACAGCCGGAACTCGTTTTCCACGAACTTGGAGACGAACGCCAATTCGGTGATGGCGTCGATAGCCGAGGGAGCCGTTGGCGGGGCAATGAGCGGAGCGCTCGTAGGAGGCGGAGGGGGTGCTGCCCTCGGTGCGGGCGTCGGGGCCGTGGGTTCTGCCATAGGCGGCGTGGCGAGTTCGGCCAATGCCCTGGCGAATTCGGAAACCGCATGGGAGAACCAGTACAGGAACGCCAAGGCAGGTCTGGCACAGGCTTCGTTGTCGCCGAACACCCTCAAGGGAACCATATCGTCTTCTGCGCAGTCCTTGAACTCGGGAATGTACCAGACTTGGTTTCGGGTGTACAGGCCGCGCGCCGAGATAGCAAGGGTCATAGACGACTACTTTTCCATGTACGGCTACAGCGTTGGCGAAATCAAGGTTCCCAACGTCGTGGGCCGCAGGTCTTGGAACTACGTGAAGACGAACGGGGCATCCGTTGTCGGCAAGGTTCCCGCAGGAACCTTGGCGCAGATAAACCGCCTGTTCGACCGAGGCATCACCTTCTGGCACGTGAACGACGTGGGCAACTACGCGCTTGACAATTCGATACTCTGATGGAGGACATGCAATGCTTACCCCTGGAATGTACGAGGGATTCAGGCTTCCCGACGGCAGGGTGCCGAAGAAAGTCGCTGGAAACGCCGTCCAGCGTGAGAACGACTGGCTCAACGACGAGACGTACCTGTCCTACATGTGGCGTCTGTACGACCTGGCGGTTTCCGTGTTCGAATGGAAGAACCTTCCCAAGGGCATAAACGAGAGGATGGTGGAGAGGTGGCTTTTGGCGAACGGCATGTGCCTGTTCGTGTACGACGAGGCCATCAAGGAAGACCCCGAACAGCGCTCGCCGGAGGGCTATGCCATGCTGCGAATGGTGATGGCGGGCCCCTTCGACATCTACAACGTTCCCAAGGAGCGTTGGGCGTACACGGTAGACCCCAACCATGCCACGATGAGGTTCGACATAACCAATTCGGTGATCTGCTTCAACGACAACATAGGCACGCCGACCTTCCTTCAACTCGACCTGTATGCGAAAATGCTGTGGCAGTGCGAGCGCAGCGTGTACACCAACATAGCCCAGCAGAAGACGCCGCGCATCGTGAAGTGCACCGAGAAGCAGCGCCTCTCCTTGCTGAACCTTTTCGCGCAGGTGGACGGGTTCATGCCGGTGTGCTGGGCAGACAAGGACTTGGACTTGACCGGGGTGGAGGTGCTGGACACCGTTTCGCCCTACGTGGCCGACAAGATACAGGTTGTCAAGCACCAGATCTGGAACGAGGCGCTGACGTACCTGGGAATAGAGAACACCAACGCGGACAAGAAGGAACGCATGGTGTCCCCCGAGGTGATGGGCAACATGGGCGACGTGGAGGCCCAGAGGTTCACTCGCCTGAACAGCAGGAAACAGTTCTGCAAGGAAGTGAACGAGATGTTCGGGCTGGACATCGACTGCGACTTCCGAAGCGGCATGTACATCAGGACGGACAAGGAGGGTACGGTGCCCGTCGCAGGAATGGAGAGCGGGACGGTTGACAAGGGAGGGAACACAGGGTATGGTGGAGGCAATCTCTGGCAGGCGCTCAAGGCGGCATTGAAGGGTGGAAGATGAGCAGGTACACGACACAGCTTAGATGGGTGGTGGAACAGGCCCTTGACGACATCGGCGCTCCGCACGAGGAATCCATGTGGGAGCGCGTGTATTCGGAAGTGGGGCTTGCAGACTATCCGATATTCGAAGAAGCCCACAGAAAGATTCTGAACGACAAGATCATACGGCACTACTACACGCGCGAGATAGGTGCCGAGACGGTTGCGAGATGGCGCATGTTCGTGAGAGACGCCATGCATCTGATAATGCCGTATTACAATCAGCTTTACGAATCCGAATTGCTTGCGCTTGGAATGGAGCCTTTGGGCGACCGCAACCTGTCCCACACGGAACATGCGTGGGGGACGGCCGAGAACATGGGCTCGGGAACCACGGAATCGTCAACCGACACTCAGAACGTCTACCAGGACACGCCGGCAAGCCAGATGATACCGGAGCAGGTGAAGAGCCTGGAATACGCCACGAACGCGACGTTCGACACGGAAACGGCCAGCGGCAAGGCGTCCAACGAAAGCACGGGAAGCTACGACAACATGGTTCAGAGGGACGAGAAGGGATATTCCCGCCCGCAGTCCGAACTTCTGAAGCTGTACCGCGAGACGTTCCTCAACATCGACAACGACGTGGTGCATGACCGTGAACTGGCCCAATGCTTCATGACAATATGGTGAAAGGAGGGAACATGGCGACGGACGTAAGGATACCGCCTTTGAGGTTCTTCACGCAAAGGGTGCTTCCTGCGGTGTACACCGACGAACTGTCTTACTACGAAGTCCTGGCGAAGGTCGTCGACAAGCTGAACGAACTCATAGACGTGGTTGGCGACACCGCCACCATCGAGCAGATTCAGCAGGTCATAAAGGACATAGAGAAGGAACTGTCGGCGTTGTACGTGTACGTTGACAAGGAAGTGCAGGGAGCCAAGGACTATTCGGACGACCAGAACGATATCCTGGAAAAGTACCTCGAATCGCTGATAGTGAATGCGACCGTGGGAAAGGTGTTGGTGCAGTCTCAGACAGGTGGGGGCATATGCCCTTTGCAGGAGGAACTTGACAGGCAATACGACTTCTTGAGGTATTATGCCTACAATGCGGGCAAGATGGATTCGTTCGAGAAGACCGCGCAGGAAATCGACGGATACGATGCCACGGCATACACCGACGATCTGTACAACGCCGTTCTTCTGAACGGCAACAGCGACCTGCCTGTGCAGGATGGAAACTAAGGAGAGTGTCGACATGAGCGCTACCAACACAACGTCGTTCTTGCAGCTGCCGCTATTCGATGCGACGGACAAGCCAACATGGCTTGGGGACTTCAACGGCGCAATGTCCAAGATCGACACGGGCGTTGCGTCCAACAACAACAAAATAACGGAACAGACGGCACAGATCGCTGCCGTCCAGAAAATTGCGGAGAATGCAAGTGTTACGGCCAACACGGCGAATTCCGTAGCTGAAAGCGCCAAGCAAGATGCAGCAGCCGCGTCATCCGCAGCATCGAACGCCCAGACAGACGCAAATCAGGCGCTTTCAAAGGCAAATTCGTTGGAAAGCCGGTTCGAACTGGTGAAGTTCGGGCAGGTAACACAGACGCTGATGACGCCATCCGCTGGGATGACTATTGGGAATTCATTGATCAGTTACGCCCTCAATCAGGATGGGACATACGGCAAGGTATACGGGCGCATACAGGTGACCACGCAGACCGGCGCAAGCGGGCAGCGCGTGACGTTGAAAGCGGGCAGCATACCGTTCAAGAAACCGTCTTCGACCGTGAAGGTGACGTTCATAGGCATCACGTCATGCTCGCGTGTTGGGCAGAACGACATAGAACGCATAAACATTGGTGACATGTGGCTGGAACCCGATGGTTCGTGTAGCTTCTCTTCCATGTCCACACCGTGGACTGATGAAGAAGTCAAAATAGACGTACTTGCCATTCCTATCTATTTTAAGGACTTCGGAGACATGGGGGTGGAGGAACTGACTTCATTCATGAACGCACCGGAAGAGAAGTTTCTCGAGGCTGTTAGAAGCGTGTAATGGCCATGGCGGAAGTTCCAGACAGAGGAAACCCCAATTTCTTCTCGCTTTTCAACGGAAGCCACGTGGCGCAGCTGGCAGGGTCGTCTTCCACCTCGAACGTCTTCATGCTCACTTCCATGAACACCGTGCAGTTCCTCGGGGACTGCACGGCGGGAGCGGACGGCAGGATGTGGGTTCTTCCGGAGGAATGCAGGCCGAAGAATCCCGTCCGCTTCATGTGCCCGATCGAGCCGACGGGCGACGTGCCCGGTGCGTCCTACGAGGTCGTGGTGGACGTGACGGCGGAAAGCAAGGCGGTGGAGGTCGTCACGGGAATCTCGACGGGGACTTCCAAGGCGTTGACGCAGGCCACGCTGTCCACGGAAACGGCTAATGCTGTCGCGGGAGTGGAACTGGCCACGGAAACGGCTAATGCTGTCGCAACAGCCACATTGTCCACGGAAACGGCTAATGCTGTCGCA
>ENA-UONT01003216-UONT01003216.1-human-gut-metagenome-genome-assembly--contig:-CS20-NODE-3216-length-10301-cov-14.684169_pt1 | contig 10301 bp, 8 predicted proteins | sample MGYA00242459_ERZ724006 | MGnify/ENA metagenome assembly ERZ724006 | reverse complement strand
GCGCATGACTGTTAATCATGATGTCGCTGGTTCGAGTCCAGCTTGGGGAGCCAAGCAATTCTAAGCACTAACCATCGAGAAAAGGTATAGAGAGTGATATTTGTGAATCTCTTCCTTTGAACGATGGTTAGTGTCGTTTTATACAGTTTTATTGTATTTATTTGAAGTATGGAAGGTTAAGCCTCCGTATGCGTACATTTTGTATGCGTACGGAGGCTTTTTTGTTGCTCCCAAAAAGGAGACTAAAAATGGCTACAGATTATATTAACCGTCCTAATATGGAAAATTATATAATAGATGATATTCTTAAAATACTCAGTGATGATACAATATATATTCCCAAAAGCGTTGCTCGGCGTGATGATATTTATGATGCCAGCAAGACATTGTTCGGCGTTGTATTCACTGACTGCGTTGAGGAACTCCAAGAATACGGAAAAGTTATCGACGGTGAAACAATCGGTAAAATGATGAAAGCATACGTTATGGATATGACCATTCCTGATATACAGTCCGAATGCCTGTGTTCACCGTCAAGGGCTTCGGCTGCAAGGAGTGAAACTGTTGTGCTCATCAATAAAACTGACCTTTCGGAATGTTTGCGGGAAAGACAGGTGATATGAATGCAATACCTCATAACACCATTACTGGAAGTTCTGAATCCTACGAATACGGTTTCAAGGAACAGGCTTCTGTCTTTTGCCATAGGCAATGCAGAAGCAGAGATATATAACTGCCTTATCGCCAAGCACGTCTATTACAATAACCTCGGCAAGCTCACAGATGGCGGCTGGTTCTATTCGACTGTTAAGGACCTTCATCTTAGCAGCGGTTATGCGGAAAATGCGCAGAAAACAGCTATCCGTCATCTCATCAAGCACGGTCTTATTGAATCGGAGCTTAAAGGCTTGCCTGCAAAAAGATATTTCAGGATAGTTCCCGATGCGGATAAGCTTGCATCTCTGTTGAGATCGGGTGAAGAAGCTCAGGAAGCCATTGCACTGAAGTATGATGAAGAGCTTGAAAAGAGAAAGAAGCGCAGATATAACAGAAAGCATCGTCTTGTAGAGGTAACAGCATTTGATTCCGTTCAGAGCGTTCCCGATGATGAAAAGTCCAAGGCTGTAACGAACCTGAATTCCGTTTCAGGCGTTGATGATACCGATTTCGCTCGGATCATCGGTAACAGCAGTGATAATTCTGTTAGCAGCGCTTTTTCTACTGAAAATACTTGTTCCGTTGGGTACGGGGGAACAAGGTCAGGCGAAGTACGGGGTAAAACTAAAGATAATAAAAATCAAAGTAATTGTTTTTCTGATTCTTCATTCTCTCCGCATGAGTGCGATGAAAAATTTTTGAATGACGGAATGAAAACGGAAAGCAAATTGTCTTTCCTTGAAATTCTCTCGGCTATGGGGCTTGACCTTGACAACTGGCATTACATTTACACCCGTGACCCGACTTCCGAAATGGATCTGATATATGTTGACGAGGAAGATTGCAGGACAAAAGCTCTGCATATTCCCGAATCATTCCGAAGTGACAGCAGCTATGTTCTGACGGCTTTGCAGTATCTTTCGGCATACAGCAATTATGCCTTTGACGATGATATGAAGCCGATGCCGAACAAGAATTTCATAGACATAACGTTGAAAATGCTGACTGAGTTTATTATGGCAGACAGTTTCAGGTTCAACAGGCAGATTGTTCGTTACACGGAAGTGCTTGATACTCTGAACAGTCTTATCCGTGAAAATTCGCTTTATGATTTTATTCTCAGTTTTCAATACGAATGGGAGACGATACTGAGGAAAAAAAACGGAAAGCAGCATTCGCAACAAGGCTGCATACATGAAAGTTTGCTTATGGGACTGGCTGAAACGCTGGAAAATTGAGGAGTATAATCAGCTGGCAGGATTGGAATGAGGTGGAAAGTATGATTGAACTTTTTATTGTTGCATTGGTTTTGGAGATTTGCAGGCAGGTGACTTTGTGCAAACTTTATGGCAGAAAAAAGCACAGCACCCGTTAAAGTGCTGTGAGTATAAACTACCCGATAAATGGGAATATATTATGGCTTTTCAATAATTTCAAATTTTACGGTCAAATCACATTCTTTTAATTTAAGTCCTGTAAGTTGAATTGTATTATCAATAAATGGATATATTGCGATATTTCTGTTTTTTTCATATTTATCGACAAGTAAATAATTTTTCCCGTCTTTGTCCGTACAGATAGCAAACAGCAGTTTAGGTACTGCAAGGTTATAAACTAAATTAGTAACAAATGGGTTTAGCAAATCTTCATTTCTTTCAAGAATTTTTATACTTAATGATTTAGTATTATCTCTGACACGTTGTACGAAATCTTGCTGCATATAAACTTTTTGGAATCTTCTGTTTTGAAAATGGTCATATATCAGACTATAAGGAAGAAACCACAAGCCGTAATCAATAAAACCAAGAAATGCTAACCATTTAATAGGAGAAAACAGAAATGCTACAGCAAGAATGAAACCTCCGAAGAAAGGGACTCCGGATATGAATTTATTTCTTTTTTTGCTTTGATATAGAGCAATATATGTAATAGAGATCAAGAATAGTCCAATTATGCTGAGGGCAGTAGTAAAGAGCCATTCTTGCATAACGATTTTCCTTTCTGGATGACAATTCCAATACAAAAACAGTTAAGCTTATTCCGATTTGTCGAGCAGCTTATGCCCGTTAAATAGATTATACCACACTCAACACAAAGATTCAAGAAATATTTCCGCAGAAAGGCAGGTGATTATTTGAAAAACAAAAGCTTAGAGGAGCTTTCTGAGCACATCGGAGGCGGCAGCCGTTCCGGGCATATTACCGTCAACGCTCAGAAAAAATCACAGCACCCGTTAAAGTGCTGTGAGTATTAACTGCTCGATAAATTGGAATTTGACGAATTAAAGCTTACATATCATAATGTACTCTTCTTCGTTTTCGTCAGTTATTTCAAATCCAACATTCTTGTACATATTAACTGCATAGTTTGTTTTTTGAACGGCAAGTGATGCCTGTTTATATTTTTCTGTTTTCAGTAGATCAATCATTGATTTCATCAAAGCAGTTCCTATTCCATGGCTTCTGTATTCTGGAAATAATGATATTGCAAAAGATGGAGTTTCATTATCAACATGACCATAATCATTCATAATCCGAACCCATACGGCACCCACTATTTTTTTGTCAGACTCTGCAACAAGACAGTAATCTCCACTATGCTTTCCAAAATCTGATATATACACCTGTAGTTCAGGTTTATTAATAATATCTTTTGGAGGTGCTTTGACACCTTCGGGAATAAATATTGCCTCATATAAAAAATCGCTTAATATTTTATATTCAGCTTCTCTTATATTTCTAATTGTATAGTCCATAGATTACCTCTCCAAATTCCGATTTATCTTTCAGTCATATTTCCTTTTGTGCTGTAAATATAAACTGCTCGATAAATTGGAATTTGACAAGTACCTTATAGCTTCATATTTTCAAACCTATTATATCAATTTTTTCTTGATTTAATCATAAAAAATGCTATACCAGCAACTATTATGTATCCGAACAATGAAATAACAGATGATTCAATTCCAAATTCTCCACCTGTGATGGCGAAATCTTTTGAATTAAGTACATATGTCATTATAGAATATTTATCCATTTTTTCCCCAATAGCTAATCCTCCACCAATAATCACAACGTTCCAGATAGCATGAACTATTCCACTATTCCAAACTGAACCACTTTCTATTGCAATCATCGAAAACATAACGCCTACCATCGTTCCGGCGATAATTACTAATAGACAACTGCCTATTGAAAAATCCTGTCCAAGAACATGTACAATACCAAATAACATTGATGGAACAATTACAGCCACATTAATATTCCATCTTTTCTTTAATGCATTAAGTATAACTCCTCTAAACACCATTTCTTCAACAAATCCAGCCGCTATTCCGGTAAATGCAACCCCTGCACTTAAAGTATTGAACATCTGATTTCCATTCATATTTGAGGATACATACTTACCGTTGAATATTAAAAGATAACTTCCTTTTATAACAAATGGTAATAATACAGCTATTAAAATCCATCTTATTTTAATAGCAAATTTAGGCATTCCGAAATCCGAAGTCGGCAATTTAATAATTTTGCTAATAAACATTTTCAGAATAAGATATGTCAATCCAGCATATATAATTCCAGCGATAATATTACAAATGCCAGTTGGAATTTTTATTATAACAAACATACTTGCAATGGATTGTGCAATAATCTGTGTGATTATTAAAATAAATATGGCAACAAATGATGTGCCAATTGCTTTTTTTGTACTCATTTTATTTCTCCTTTATAACTTCCGATATATCGAGCAGCTTATGCCCGTTAAATAGATTATACCACACTCAACACAAAGATTCAAGAAATATTTCCACAGAAAGGCAGGTGATTATTTGAAGAACAAAAGCTTAGAGGAGATAGAAAAATCAACAAAAAGCTTTCTGAGTGCATCAGAGGCGGCAGCAGTTCTGGGCATCTCACCGTCAACGCTCAGAAAAAGAGCAGATGAATATTCGGAATTGTTTCCGATACAAAGGGTAGGAAAGAAATACAGAATACCCAAAGCCCCGTTCATCGCATACGTCAGAACGGGAAAATCTTTTAAGTAGGAGTGATGCTTTATGAGTAGGCGAGTCAGGGATTCTCCTTTGTTGAAAAAATGTGAAAAAGCATGATTTTGGTACCGGGAGGTCATACGCAGGAATTTGAAAATACGGGGGAGTTGGAAGATACCAAGCAGGACGGCACAATATACTATTTCGACGCTGACGGAAATGTTACAAAGATAATTGACACAAACGGCAGCACTATCGAAATGACCTATGACGGAATTATCCATTCCGACGGAAAGTCCATCAATTACAACCGTGACAGCCAGGGCAGGATCACAAGCATTGCATCTCCCACAGGCAAAACAGTCGAATACACCTATGATAATAACGGCGACCTTACAGCAGTCAAGGACGTAAGCGGCTATGTGACAAGGTTTGAGTATGACGATCATTACATCACGAACATCATTGACCCCAGAGGTGTGAATGTTTCAAGAAATATTTACGATGACAACGGCAGACTTATCAAAACTATCGACAGTGACGGCAATGAGATCGCATATGACCATGACATTGACGGCAGGCAGGAGATCATTACCGACAGAAACGGCAACATAACTCTTTATGTTTATGATGATAACGGAAATGTGCTTTCTCAGACTGACCCCAACGGCAATACCGTCAATAACTCGTATGATTCAAACGGCAATCTTGACAAGACTGTCGATGCTCTTGGCAATGTAACCGATTATGGTTACAGCGAAAGCGGCGATCTGCTCACTCTCACCGATGCAGAGGGTCATACTGTCAACAACAGCTACAACTCCAAGGGACAGCTGACTTCTATCAATGCAATGGGTATCAACACCATAACTGTTGCATATGATGACAAGGGCAATACAACCTCCACCACCGATGCTCTGGGCAATGACATTGATTATTCCTATGACAGCAAGGGTCAGCTGACCTCTGTTACCGATGAAATAGGCTCGTATATGAATATGACCTATGACAGTGAGGGCAATGTTGTTTCCGCCACAAACGGCGCAGGCACTACATCTCAGTTCACATATGATGCCGACGGAAACTGCACATCAAAAACTCTGACATACACCTCCGAGGAGGGCGTAAAAAGTGTTACCGAAAATTATTTCTATGACGCTGCGGGCAATCTTATCAAGATAATCGACAGCGAGGGTAATGTCACAACCACCGAATACAACAGCATGGGCAAGGTGTCCTCAGCCACCGATGAAAAGGGCAGAAAGACCGCCTATGATTATGATGATTTCGGCAATCTTGTGAAGATAACCTATCCCGACAACACCACAGAAGCCTTTACATATGACCGTGAGGGCAATAATCTGTCCGCAACCGACCGTATGGGCAGAACTGTGACAATGAAATATGACAAGGTTGGCAATCTTATTTCAAAGACATATCCCAACGGCGCAGGCGTTTCATATGTTTATGATGCGAATTACAATCTCGTTTCCGAAACAAGTGCAAGCGGCGGAGTGACATACTATGAATATGACAAGATAGGCAGAAATACGGCTATCGTTGACGCACTGGGCAACCGCACAACGTTCTTCTACAATGCAAAATCACAGCTTGAAAGCATGACCGACCCCATGGGCAGGACATATACTTACGGTTATGATGACAACGGCAACCGCATTAAGACCACATATCCCGACGGCACAAGTGTGTCCTCTGTTTATGATTCAAGAGGACGTGTTACCCGTCAGACCGATCAGCACGGCTACAATACATATTATGTTTATGACGGCGCTGACAGGCTTATCCGTGTGACCAATGCACAGGGCATTTCCACAAGCTACACCTATGACGAAGTGGGCAACATGACCTCCGTTACCGACGGAAACGGCAATGTTACAGCATATGCATATGACGATTTCGGCAGAGTTGTAAAGACCACAAACGCTCTCGGAAATTCCGCATACACCACCTATGACAAGAGCGGAAATGTTCTGACCTCAACCGATTATGCAGGCAGCTTGACAAGCTATACATACGACAGCCTTGACAGGGTTTCAAGTAAAACAACACCCGACGGCACGGTAAGCTTTGCCTACACGGCTGACGGAAAAATTTCCACAGTTACCGATAATTCGGGTGTTACCTCATTTACTTATGATAATATGGACGGTCTGACCCGTGTGGATTATCCCGACGGAAATTATGTAAGCTATTCTTATGACAACGCTTGCAGGCTTACAAAGGTCACAACACCTTTCGGTTCAACTTCCTATGAATACGACCTGCTTGACAGGCTTACAAGAGTTGTTGACAGAAATGGTTATGCAACTGTTTATGAGTATGACGCTAACGGAAACCGTACCGCTGTACATTATGCAAATGGGTTTACTACCACATATGAATATGACCTGCTCAACAGACTTGTTTGTGAAAAAACTGTTGACAACAGGGATAATGTTGTAGTACAATATGTTTATACTCTCGGTGCTGCAGGCGAGCGCAAGAGCGTTACCGAGCTTGACCGCACTGTTGAGTATAGCTATGACAGCTTATATCGTTTGACCTCTGAGACCATCACTGAGGGCGAAAAGGTTACTGTTTATACCTATGCTTATGACAACGTAAGCAACCGCATCTTGAAAACCGAAAATGGTGCTGCTACTGAGTATGTTTACAATGCACTCAATCAGCTTGTTTCCGACAGCGAAACAACCTACGAATATGATTTAAATGGAAATCTTATTCGTGTGATTGGCACGGCTAACTCTGCACTTTATGAGTACAATGCTGAAAACAAGCTTGTAAAAGCTACTGTTCAGAACGGCGTTCTTGTTACTGAGGAAAGCTATACCTATGACTACGAGGGCAACAGAACTTCTAAGACTACACATAGAAGTGACGGCGTAACCGAGTATGTAAAGTATCTCAATGATAATTCAAGCCTTACCAATGTTCTTGCAGAGATGGGTTCTGAGGGTTCGGTGCAGGCATACTATACCATCGGAGCTGACCTTGTTTCGCAGGAACGTGACGGCAATGTGTCTGTATATCTTTATGACGGACATGGCTCTGTTGTTGGTTTGGCAAATGAGAGTGGTGTTGTAACTGACAGTTACGTTTATGATGCGTTTGGTAATCTGATTTCTTCTACTGGCTCGACTGAGAATAATTATCGCTATTGCGGCGAGCAGTTTGACGAGACTACGGGGCTGTACTATCTGCGTGCGAGATATATGGATACCTCTACGGGCAGGTTTATTTCGCAGGACACATATCAGGGCACAATAAATGACCCTGTTAGCTTGCATAAGTATCTGTATTGTAATTCTGACCCAGTTAATAATATTGACCCAAGTGGGTATTCCACTAAGGAAAAAGAAATAACGCAAACAGTAATATTATTGCCTGCCTTTTTTCTTACCATTGGATATATTGCCGAACATAAATACAATGAACAAGTGATTCGGCAAGGAATAAGTATTATACGAGCACTGCAAGTCCTAAAGCCGCTTATAGTATATACGTCTATTTGGGGTGCTGCTATAAGTGCAATGATGCCTGATATTATTTCAGGTGATAGTACTAGCTTAGATACATCTGAAAAAATATTAGAAACAGTTATTGATAACACGCTACAAAAAACAAAAAAAGATGATAAAAGACCTCGACGCACTTTATATCATTATACAAATAAAAGTGGATTAGATGCTATTTTAATTTTGGGTTACATCAAGCCTTCAATAAAAGCTGATAATCCTAAAGATGCCCGAGCAGGTGACGGGCAGTATTTTTCGGATATTTTGCCTGAAACGACCACGCCGATGAGGCTTGCAATAAAATTCAAGCATGTTGCAAATAAATATTTATATACTCATTATATAGAGGTGGATGTAACAGGTTTAATAATGATAGAATATAAGTTAAATCTTTTTGTACATAATAGTACATTACCATTAGATATCAGAAAGAGGGTCGTTCGTTTTGGAAAAGTGTAATGAAAGAAAATATATGCATTTGAATATGAACTTGGATTCTGAATTTCCAGATGATGAATACATGGAATTGGATTCAGAAAGATGGCAGCTTAAAGTTATTTCATTTTTTAAAGATGGAAAAATAGCATATGCTTATGATGATGTAGAATGTGATACGTTTTTGGCAGAGGCTCAATATCCGGAACCAGATGAAATAAATGGTATTGAGGGCTATGAGGGATTATATTTAGAGTATATAACCAAGGAAGAATTTTATGCCATTTGGAACAGGTATGTTAATGACGAGGTAAAAGAAAATATATGAACGCTAATTTTGAGACGAAAATATGAAAAAAAAGGGAAGTGGTATAATGAACAAATTTATTGATTCTAAGGCTAGTTATGTGGATTTGCTTATAGATAAGTACAATCCACCTTCTAATCCTAAATGCGTTGTGGATTATGATGTGAAGGGTATAGTTGAAAGTCGCTTAGGAGTATGTTTACCTGAGGATTATTATGAATATATAAATGCTTTCGGATATGGAAGCTTTGATAATTATGTTAAAGTGGTGAATTTTTTTCATAAAGATGGGATTGATGAATATTTTCAGGAATCTTTAGATAATGAGGAAATAATGACAGATTTAAAGGAAATGCAAGATTCATTTGGAATGAAGGACGTGATTATAAAAATTGAAAATGGTATTGTGGTTTCGGGAGGAGAAAATCACATTTCATTGAACTGCTACGATGATGAAATTAAGTTAAAGTTAATGAGCTGTGGTACTGGGTATCCGTATCATTTTTACAAAAATGGTACAGGACTGATTTATTGGGGTAGGACCGATGATTGCAATTTCTTTTGGAATTATTATCTGGATGGTTATAGTGTGATTGCATATTGTGATAATGACTTTTATGAATTTAATATGTCGCTTTCTGAATTCTTATATTATTTTTTAGATTGTAAAATGAAAGGACTTTATGACTTTAATAATGATTTTACATATAAGGAATACTCTGAATAAAAAATGTGCATGTTAATACTCATGTTTATACTTACTGTCTGATTTGTATTACAGCACCTTTTGACTAAATTTCTTGTGCGTATGACCTTAACGGCAACACCGTAAGAATGACATCTCCCTCAAAATCTGCACTTTATGTTTACAATGCAGAAAACCGCCTTGTCCGTGCAACTGTTCAGAGTGGAAACAATGTTTCTGTTGAAGAATACAAGTACGATTATGCAGGCAACCGTATTGCAAAGAGTTCCGAGGGCGAGTACACAAAGTATCTGCTTGACATAAACGGCGAACTGACATATGTTCTTGCGGAAATTAGCTATGACGGCACCGAGAAGTGTTTCTGCACCCGTGGCGATGAGCTTATTTCTCAGGAGCGTGACGGTAAAAAGTCTTACTATGTCTATGACGGACACGGTTCTGTACGTGCGCTTGCCGACGAAAGCGGTAAGGTTACTGATACTTACGTTTATGACGCATTCGGCAACCTTATAAGCAGCGTTGGGAATACAAGGAATGATTTTCTCTTTGCAGGCGAGCAGTTTGACCCCGTAACAGGTTTGTATTATCTCCGTGCGAGATATATGAATCCTTCCGTGGGTAGGTTCATTACTATGGACAGCTATGAGGGTTCGATTGATGATCCTG
>ENA-UONT01003213-UONT01003213.1-human-gut-metagenome-genome-assembly--contig:-CS20-NODE-3213-length-10307-cov-13.938841_pt1 | contig 10307 bp, 8 predicted proteins | sample MGYA00242459_ERZ724006 | MGnify/ENA metagenome assembly ERZ724006 | reverse complement strand
CAACAAAGGTTTCATAATATCAGTGCATTTTCAAAGTAGCACTTCATATAAAAATTCTCTTAGAATTAATTTGGCTTCAAACATTTTCATCATTACCAACCTTTTTTTTATTTGAAGCATTTTTTTTGCAAAGATACAGTTTTTCCACTACTTTCTATTTATATAGTATATAAAAAGTAAATATTTCTTCTTTCATTGACGCATTCAAATTATCATACTACATTATAGCAGACAAGTATTTAACCTCAATAGAACTCATGCTTATATCAGGAATATAAATATAGACATCAAATTTACTATATATTATAATATAAGAATGCCTCAATACAAAGCAATACGCCAATAGCCACTTATAGCAAAGCTTATAAATAATTACATTATACATACAAAACCAACAACATATACCATATAAAACATAACAGAAAAAGAATAAAGCCACAAATGCAATTTCTTAAATCTTCAACACAAGAAGAAAAAGAGATTACAGCACTTAATAAATATAAATTATTTATACTTTTGCTTATTTCTAAAATAATATATACATTTGCTGAAATTTTACAATAAATACTATTTCGTTTATTTCGCTCTTTGGAATAAGCGAAAGCGTAGCATACTCTAATCCTTACACTATATCTTTTCTAAGAAGCGAAAACTTTGTAAAAAAAGCAAAACGCTTTCTTCAATTTAGTTTATTATGTTTTCAAAAAGGAATCAAGGTATCAAAGCGTTATTTTTCACAGCTTTATACATACTAAGCAACACTTACCTTTTTGCACAAGTAAGTGTAAAAAACATTCAATCTATTCTTGAAAAAAATAATTTGATTTCTGATACACAAAGTTGCTCTGTTCCTTTTACAATGCAAAAAAATGAAATAGCAACTATCCCCGTATATTCAGAAAACGACTTCAAAAAAGTGGAGCCTTCTAAAACCACATTATTTGATATACGATGCGATATAAAATTATCTCAAACTGTAAATTTTCATTCCGATAAAGGGATTATCATTAAAGGAAATGGACATAAAATCTATCAAACCTCCAAAAGCACAAAGAAATATATAAAAAAAAGATTAAACTATATATCAGAATACAAAGAAAAAATAAACGGAACAGAAGTATTTACCAACTCCAAAGGAAAGTTGTTAAGACTTTCTAAAACACCTATATACAAGGCACTATCATGGAATTTTGACGAAAAAAGTAATACGGTAAGAATACAATTACCTAAAGAGTGTAAATCTTGGAATATTAACGAAACAGATCAAGTTTATATAAACTATGAAATATGGTTTACGAGACAAAAAGACAAAGTTATATCAGCCAAAGATGGAATATTGATATTTAAAGTTGAAAACAGATATAAGCCAGAAGGCACTTTTATTAGCTATACTCCAGCTCCTTGTTTTTATTTAGAAAACATGAAACAAACAAGAGATGGAGTACTCATAAAGAATAATAAAATACAATATGCAGCCAAATACGGCAGTATTTCATTATGCAAATTACAATCACTTTTCATTATAGATAAACAAACGTTACTTGACTGTTACGACCTTAAGTTCGGAGCTGGTCTTGAATGCATGGTAAAAAACTTTGGAACAGCACGTTTTCAGAATTGCAGTTTTGAGAATGCAGAAGCAAGCGGAATTAAATCATACAATAATTTAATTGTAAAAAATTGCCATTTTCAATACATCACCCAAAATGCAATCATTACAACTCCCAAATCAAATTCAAGTATTACCTATTCTACATTTAAAAATATTGGGAAATACGGATTAAATACAGCATGTATCCAAACTTTAGGTAACGTATATGCTGCTCATAATGAATTTAAAGATTTCAACTATTCTGCATTTATTCTTGGGAACATAAGCACTTATCATGAAGAGGAATTACCCATCTCTCTAATAGAATATAACAAATTATCTTGGTCTAAACGATGGCAAAAACAAATGCAAATGTTAGGATTGTCTGATAGTGGTGCTATTTATGTAGGAACAAATAACAAACACTGTACAATACGCTTCAATACAATAAACAACTTTGGTGGACATGGTAGTAATAGAGGAATCTTTTGCGATGATGGGGCTTATAATTTATCTATCTATGGCAACATTGTAAATAAAACCGCGAATAGTTATGACATAGATTCAAGAAATTGTGCAACCATCACTTACCGCCAAACTCCAAAAGGATATAAGTTCAACACAAATAATTTCATCAGTTACAATATTTGCGAAAAATCCATAAGAGTAGAAGGGAACTCTTTAGAAAAGGAAAACAAATGTTATTTTATACATAATATTATTATCGGAAATAATACTAAAGAGCCACAAATTCGTTCAAAAAATAATATGACTAGCAAAAAATCTTTTCTAATTGATCCATATGGAAAGATTAACATAAAAGGGAAATACCATCCTTCTATCAATTTTTTAAAAATCTGGAACTCATTATATTAACAGAAGCGTCAAATCAATGAAAAAACACTCGTATCAGTTTAACAGCATAAAGTCTACACTATTTATTGACAAATATGACAGATAAATTTAAATACAAGAAGAATTTAAAAGATTTACCTATCACAACAACAGCTCATGGTATTGGACAAAAAAGAATAATCATTAACAAAGAAGAAACAAATACTCCCCTAACTCAAATAGCCGTTACTCAAATTAAAGCAGAAGAAAGCATAGAGGAACATCTGCATCCCACAATGGAAGAATTCTTTTTGTTCCAAAAAGGAGACGCAATTATAACAATCGATAAAGAACAATTAGCTTGCAGCAATGGCGATTTTATCAGTATACCAGCCAATACATTGCATTCATTAAAAGCTATTACAGATATTGAGATTATAACCATAGGCTGTGCAATTTTTTGATAGGAATATATATATCCAACAATTACTATTAAGAAAAAAATGAACACTCACATTGTAATCATGGCAGGCGGCATCGGAAGCCGATTCTGGCCGATGAGTACACCTGAATATCCCAAACAGTTTATTGATGTAATGGGATGCGGCAAGTCACTGATACAACTTACCGTAGAGCGATTTGCACCGCTATGCCCAATGGAAAACTTTTGGGTAGTGACCAGCGAGAAATATACGGATATTGTAAAAGAACAGTTGCCCGATTTGCCCGAATGCAACATCCTGGCAGAGCCGACTGCCCGTAATACGGCACCCTGCATTGCCTATGCCTGCTGGAAGATAAAGAAACAGCATCCGCAGGCAAATATCGTAGTAACTCCGTCGGATGCGCTGGTGATAAACACCGGTGAGTTTCAACGGGTAATGCGCTGTGCACTCGATTTTACCGCCACAAACAGTTCCATTGTAACGATAGGCATCAAACCCAGCCGTCCGGAAACCGGATACGGCTACATACAGGCTGCAGAACAAATTAACGGTACTGAAATATACAAGGTAGACGCTTTCAAAGAAAAGCCGGATGTAGAAACTGCCAAAGAATACGTTGCCCACGGCAGCTACTTTTGGAATGCCGGCATTTTTGTGTGGAACGTGGATACCATAACCGATGCCATACGCAAGTTTACTCCGGACCTGGCTGCTATTATGGACGAAATGAGCCGGGATTTCTACACAGCACAAGAGGCTGGCACTGTAGAAAGACTCTTCCCCACCTGTGAAAAAATATCCATAGACTACGCTGTAATGGAGAAAGCGGAAAGCATCTATACACTGCCTGCCGAATTCGGCTGGAGTGATTTGGGCAGCTGGGGTTCGCTAAGAACCCTGCTGCCGCAGGACGAACACGGAAATGCAGGTGTGGGGAATGACATCAGCCTGCACAACTGCCATAACTGTATTGTGCACACTGCCGGAGAGAAACAAGTGGTGGTGGAAGGACTGGACGGCTATATCATTGCCGAACGGAACGGTGCACTTCTGGTATGTAGCTTGAAAGAAGAACAAAATATCAAACGTTTTACTTTAAAACATTAGTGATTATGAAACGAAATTCAACAATGTCTCTGTTCGCAGCTATGTTGTTGCTTACAGGAAGCGGCTGTATTTTAATGACCAGCTGCCAGAAAGATTATGACGGCCAAATCGAAATTCTTCGGAATCAGATTGAAAATGGCGATGTTAACGTTGACAATCTGCTGGAAAAAATCGAACTGATTGAAAAGCAGATTGTAACCTTGCAGGAAGCAGCCAAGGAGCATGCCGAATTCAAGGAGAGCATCAGCAAGCTTATCAAAGACCTGGAGACTACGAAAAATGAGCTGGAAGGAAAGATTGCCGAGTTACAGAAAGCAATGGAGGAGAATGACCAGAACATAAAGAACATGATTGAACAGACAGTACAGGAATTCGACAAAAAATTGCTGGAACTGTCCAAGGAAATCGATGCTGAGATTTCTGCCAAATACAATGAACTGGACGGACGTATCCGGAAGCTTGAAGAGCAGTACCAATCCTTGCAGGAAAAGCAGAATGCAACCGAAAAGGCTATCAGTGACTTGAAAGAAGAAATAGCCAATTTGAAAGAATCGCAACTGGAAGAGAAGCAAAAGCTGGAAAATGCCCTAAAACAATTGGAAGAGCTGAACCAGAAACTGACCGATAACCTCGAAAGAATAGACGGTAAACTCGAAGAACTGGATAATGCGGCAAAGGAAAATGCACAGAATCTGGAACAACTGAGGGAAGATACCAAAAACGACATCCTGAATTTAAAGAATGAAGTGGATGGTAAAATCAATGAAATCGATACACAATTGGAAGGCATCTCCGATGCGGTAAGCAAACTGCAGGATACGGTTCAGAACCTGAACACCCGCTATGACGAGCTTGACAAGCGTATCAATAAGCTGATAGGCGATTATGATGCTCAAATAGAAAAAATATGGGAAGCCATAAACAATGGCGGCGGCACTACAGACCCCGAATTGTCCAAACTGGTAGAACAACTCCAGAATGACCTGAAAGACCTGCAAGCCCAAGTGGCAGAGCTTAACGCCAAATATTTGTCCATAGAATCGCTGTACGGAAAGCTGGATGAAAGAATGGGGAATGTGGAAAGCATCGTAAAAGACCATACGGCACGCATCAGTGCTCTGGAAAAACAATTGGATGCACTGGGAGTACGTGTAACTGATTTGGAAAAACAAGTTGAACAGATGAAAAAAATCTATGACGATGCCATTGCCGACATAGAAAACCGTCTGAATTCGCTTGAAAACGGAAGCGTGCCCCCGGCAGACCTGAGCCAAATCAAACAGATGCTGAACGAACTGCAAGCTTACGTGAACAAGAACACGAATGACATTCTCCAACTCAAGGACAATCAGGCACAGCAGGCTGCACTGTTAAGCGCACTGGAAAGTAAGATGAATGCAGGCTTCCTGGCACTGAATAATAATTATAATGCGTTGTCGGGACGTGTAGACGAAATTTATAAAAGACTGGAAGACGCCCTCGCAGCATTGCCCGACCTGGGACAACTGAAAGCTGATGTATTGAAGAATCAGAAAGATATTCTCGACTTACAGACGAAGTATGATGAACTGAACGGTAAAATGGATAAGTTCGTCACAATTACAGAAGTGGAGAACATGCTTGCCGACTACTACAACAAGGAAGAGATTAATCAATTACTCGCAGGGATATACGAGCAACTGAACAATGTTCCTAACAAAGACGAAATGAACAAGCTGATTGAAGAGGCAACCAAAGAAATCAAGGATCAGCTGGCTCTGATGCAGGGAGAAATCAACGAACTGAAAAACAAATGCACGGAACTGGAAGAGAAAGTTGATCGTTTGTTCAACCGCATCCAGAGTATGGTAATCATTCCACAATACAGCAGTAACGAGGAAGTGGAACTGAAGCCGCGTGAAGGCAACAAATATGAGCTGAATGTAAATGTGAAAATCAATCCGGCAGACGTGCTTAATGAAGTGACCGCTTTGGAAGGCTACTTCCACATCGACTCCAGAGAAGCTATTCCTACACGTGGAGCAGGTGATGCAGAACCGGCATTTACAGTAGAAAAAGTCGCTGTAAAAGATGCAGCCGAAGGCATATTCACCGTTACGGCTACTTGCGAACTGCCTACAGTGGATCCGGTGACTCACAAGATGCCGTTTACCGTAGCCGTTGAATTTGAAAACAGCAACAATAACCGCTCTACAAGCTATAAGGGTGTACGCTACGTGCCTGCCCAAAGCGAAGACCAGACTACATATGAGTTCAAATCGGGAACAGAAGTGGTGCGCACCAAAGCAGACCTGGGACTGAGCGCATTTGCAGAAGAGGACATCTACAAACACGCTGTGCTGGGAGAAGTGAAGAATGTCGATACAAAAGTCATTCAAATTGTAGATAACCTGCCGGTATTTGCAACAGAAGTTTTAGGCTCCTCAACGGCAAACGAAAGCAACCAGAATATCCCGGTTGTTTACAGCTTGGGCATTATTTATGACGAAGCCGGAAAGCCGCAACCGGACCTGGCAAACTACATAAAGGTAGACATGCACAACGGAGCGCTTTCCATGGGTCTGACTCTGGATCCCTCGCGCGTAACCGATGACCTTACCGGCTACAAAGTGGTAATCGGACTGCAGGCACGCAAGGACGGAATCAACTATGGAGAACCTGCCTATATCTGCGTGGAGTTGCAAAAGAAATAACCGGTAATAACATTTAAAACAAAGCGTTTATGAAATCACTGAAATACATCATCGCCGGTTTCTGTCTGGCAGCTCTGCCGGGCATGGAAGCCATGGCACAAGAGGTGGTCAAAGTGGACGACCCCTGGAAGGACTATCCTGACAAAAAGACTTTGTACAAAGACTACTCACGGTGGAGCATCGGAGTGAACATCGGAATGCCGTTCTATGCAGGCGATTTCCGTTCCGTGAGCAGAGGTAACAACAACTGGGCAGGCTATATGTTCGGTTTGCAGGGAAGCTACCAGTTCAATCCGATTTTCGGAGCACGCCTCTCTGTGGACTACGGAAGCAACCGCGCCGGTTCGCAACGCTACGAGGACGACTTCGTACTGCTGCCCAACGGAAACACTTACTATAACGTGGACTTTCCGGAAGGCGGAAGCTACTACAAGGATTTGTATTCTTCGGTTCACTCATGGAACTTCGGACTGAACGCAGAGGTAAACCTGCTGAACCTCTTCCGCCGCAGCGACGGTGACCGCCGCTGGGCTGTGGTGCTGGCACCGGGTATCTACCTGCAGAAGTTCTCGTCTACCGTCAAGAACCGCTCCAACGACGAACAGTTTGCCGACAAACTCGACAACAAGGTTAATCTCGGACTGGGAGGCGACCTTGCCGTACGTTACCGGATAAACCACAACTTCGACGTACAGTTGAAGGGAGGTATGATCTGGATTAACAATCAGGACTTCGACGGTATCAACTCCATCAATACCACCAAACACAACAGCATGGTTACGGCACAGGTTGGTCTGATATGGAAGGTAGGCAACAGCAAGGGACGCAAGAAAGACAACATCATGTACGCTCCGGGCTATCTGCCTATGTGGAAGCGCGCTACAAAGACCGTTACGAAAGTGGTGCACGATACTATCTACATCGAACAGAAAGTGCTTGAAAAATCTCCGGAAGTAGTGGTATGCAAAGGTTTCCCGAAAGACTTGCCCGCCGTATACTTTGAACGCGGAAAGTGGAAACTGGATACGGACAAGTATGCACGCGAACTCTTCACCATTGCCAAAACACTGAAAGAGAATCCGGAAGTACAGATTGACATCTGCGGCTATGCCGACCATACGGGCGGAGAAGTCATAAACAAGAAGGTAACGCTGAAACGTGCCGAAGCCTTGAAGAAGTTCCTCGTGAAGGTGGGTATAGAGCCTGAAAGACTGCATACGTATGGTCTGGGCAAGGATATGACCATTGAAAAGGAACTGCGCTACACCGAAAAGGCACGCCGCGGCGAAGTGAAAGAAAAAGACAAAGAATAATCATACGTGATAAATTATGTTGGAAAAAGACGCTAAGATTTTTGTAGCAGGCCATCACGGACTGGTGGGTTCCGCCATCTGGAACAACCTGCTGCAAAGAGGATATACTAATCTGACAGGCCGCTCCCACAAGGAGCTGGACCTGTTGGATGGAGCTGCTGTAAAGAAATTCTTCGATGAAGAGAAACCGGATGCCGTGGTATTGGCTGCCGCCCACGTGGGCGGCATCATGGCCAATCTGCAATACAGGGCGGACTTCATCTACCGGAACTTACAGATACAGCAGAATGTGATTGGTGAAAGCTTCAGACACGGAGTGAAGAAGCTGCTCTTCCTGGGCAGTACCTGCATCTATCCGCGTGAAGCTCCGCAGCCGATGAAAGAGGAAGTGCTGCTGACATCGCCGTTGGAATATACCAACGAACCGTATGCCATTGCCAAGATTGCCGGACTGAAAATGTGCGAAAGCTTCAACCTGCAATACGGCACGAACTACATAGCGGTGATGCCTACCAACCTGTATGGACCCAACGACAACTTCCACCTGGAGAACAGCCATGTGCTGCCCGCCATGATACGTAAGATTTACCTTGCCAAATGCCTGAACGAAGGCAACTGGGATGCCGTACGCAAGGATATAGACCTGCGCCCGGTAGAGGGTGTGAACGGAAGCTGCACCGATGAGGAGATACTGGCAAAGCTGGCAAAATTCGGTATTACGCCGGAAGCCGTTACGCTGTGGGGCACGGGCAAGCCGCTGCGCGAATTCCTCTGGAGCGAAGAAATGGCGGATGCCAGCGTACATGTGTTGCTGAACGTGGACTTCAAGGATACGTATGCCGCAGGTGCGAAAGAGATACGCAACTGCCACATCAACGTGGGAACCGGAAAGGAACTCAGCATCAGGGAAGTGGCGGAAAAAATCATGGCGGAAATCGGCTTCAAGGGCGAACTGAGATGGGATGCAAGCAAACCGGACGGCACGCTGCGCAAGCTGACGGATGTAACCAAACTGCACAACCTGGGATGGCATCATAAGGTGGAGATAGACGAAGGCATACACCGGTTGTACGAATGGTACCTGAAAGGTATCTGCATCAATCACCGGACAGATTGAGAAAAGCCAGGAAAAAGATGATAAATTTATACATTTTTCATTTTTTTCTTGGCTATCAAATACATTTGACTTAATTTTGCCGGAGAAACATTCCTTATAGTATCTGCCTGTCCGTAACAACCGCTTATGTGACAGGCAGTAGCGTAGCGTACTCTACGGCAAATATTCCTTATCATACATGTTGAGACTGAAAACTATTTCACTGCTGGGACACCCGGGTGAACTTGACACGTTGCCGGAAGGCAAACTGCTGATTAACACCATTAATGCACATTCTTACAATACCGCACGGAAAGACGCCGCTTTTGCCGAAGCGCTGCTGAAAGGCGATGCGCTGATTCCGGACGGAGCGAGCATCGTACTGGCATTCAAACTGCTGCGGCATGAGAAGATAGAGCGCATTGCCGGATGGGACCTGTTTCAGTACGAAATGAAAAAACTGAACGCGAAAGGCGGTACTTGCTTCTTCTTAGGTAGCAGTGAAGGTACTTTACAGAAAATAAAAGCCAAAGCCGCCGGGTTGTATCCCAATATCCGGATAGAAACCTATTCCCCACCCTATAAAGCGGAATTCTCTGAAGAGGATAACCGCCGGATGATAGAAGCGGTAAACCGTGTAACGCCCGATTTGCTATGGGTGGGAATGACTGCCCCCAAACAGGAAAAGTGGGCATACGCACATCTGAAAGAGCTGGATGTAAAAGGTCCGATCGGCACCATCGGCGCTGTGTTCGACTTCTTTGCGGGAAATATACAGCGTGCCCCCTTATGGTGGCAGGAACACAGTCTTGAATGGCTTTACCGGCTCATAAAGGAACCCAAGAGAATGTGGAAAAGATATATCATAGGCAATACCATCTTTCTGGGACACTTATTAAAAGAAAAAATATCAAATTAATTAATTTATACACAAAATGAAAAAAGTAGCATTAATCTCCGGTATCACCGGACAGGACGGTTCGTTCCTGGCTGAATTTCTGATTGACAAAGGTTATGAAGTTCACGGTATATTGCGCCGCTCATCTTCGTTCAATACCGGACGTATCGAACATCTGTACCTGGATGAATGGGTACGCGACATGAAGAAAGACCGCCTGGTGAACCTGCACTATGGAGATATGACGGACAGCAGCTCGCTCATCCGCATCATACAGCAGGTGCAGCCGGATGAAATTTATAATCTTGCCGCACAGAGCCACGTGAAAG
>ENA-UONT01003212-UONT01003212.1-human-gut-metagenome-genome-assembly--contig:-CS20-NODE-3212-length-10307-cov-27.573254_pt1 | contig 10307 bp, 5 predicted proteins | sample MGYA00242459_ERZ724006 | MGnify/ENA metagenome assembly ERZ724006 | reverse complement strand
AGACGATCTTTTCACTCGACATGGGCGCATTGATCGCGGGCGCAAAGTACCGCGGCGAATTTGAGGAACGTCTGAAGGCCGTGCTGGCTGAGGTCAAAAAGTCCGAAGGGCGTATCATCCTGTTTATCGATGAACTGCATACCATTGTCGGTGCGGGCAAGACCGAGGGCTCCATGGACGCGGGCAATCTGCTAAAGCCGATGCTCGCGCGCGGTGAACTGCACTGCATCGGCGCAACCACGCTGGACGAATACCGCCAGTATATCGAAAAGGATCCCGCGCTCGAGCGCCGGTTCCAGACCGTTCTGGTGCAGGAACCGACCGTCGAGGACACCATTGCCATCCTGCGTGGTCTGGAATCCCGCTATGAGGTCTTCCATGGCGTCAAGATCACAGACAATGCAATCATTGCCGCCGCAACGCTCTCGAACCGCTATATCACCGACCGTTTCCTGCCTGACAAGGCCATTGACCTCATTGACGAGGCCTGCGCCATGATCCGAACGGAAATGGACTCCATGCCGACCGAACTGGATGTCATCAACCGCAAGATCATCCAGATGCAGATTGAGGAAGCAGCGCTCAAAAACGAGGACGATGAACTTTCCAAGGCGCGGCTGACGGAACTGCAAAAGGAACTGGCCGAACAGCGCGAAACGTTCAACTCCATGAAAGCCAAATGGGAAAACGAGAAGAACGCAATCGGCCGCGTGCAGCAGCTGCGCGAACGCATCGAGCAGATCAACCGCGATATTGAATCTGCCGAACAGAGTTACGATCTCGAAAAGGCCGCGAAGCTGAAGTACGGCGATCTGCCCGAAGCGAAAAAGCAGCTGGAGCAGGAGGAAAAACTGGCGCAAAGCAGCAAGGAGACGAGTTTGCTCCGCAACAAGGTCACGGAGGAGGAAATTGCCAAGATCATCGAGCGCTGGACGGGTATCCCGACCGCAAGACTGATGGAGGGCGAACGCGACAAGCTGCTGCATCTCGAAGATACGCTGCACAAGCGTGTTGTCGGCCAGGATGAGGCCGTGCGCGTCGTCTCTGAGGCTATCCAGAGAAGCAGAGCAGGCATTCAGGACCCGAACCGGCCGCTCGGCTCGTTCCTGTTCCTTGGCCCTACCGGCGTTGGCAAGACAGAACTGGCCAAGACGCTGGCAGAGGCGCTGTTTGACGATGAAAAGAATCTGGTGCGGATCGATATGTCGGAGTATATGGAGAAATTCTCCGTGTCGCGTCTGATCGGTGCGCCTCCCGGATATGTGGGCTACGAGGAGGGCGGCCAGCTGACCGAAGCCGTGCGCCGCAGACCGTATTCCGTCATTCTGTTTGACGAGATCGAAAAAGCGCACCCGGACGTGTTCAACATTCTGCTGCAGGTGCTCGACGACGGTCGTATCACCGACTCGCAGGGCCGCACGGTGGACTTCAAGAACACCATCATCATTCTGACCTCGAATCTCGGTTCGCAGGCCATTCTGGACGGCATCACGCCGGAGGGCGAGATCTCTGAGGATGCGAAAAACGAGGTGCAGACGCTTCTGCGCCGCAATTTCCGCCCGGAGTTCCTCAACCGGCTGGACGAGATTGTGTTCTATAAGCCGCTGTCGAAGGAGAATATCACCGGCATTATCGACTTGCAGATCGCGGCGCTCAACAAGCGCCTTGCCGACAAGCAGCTTAAATGCGAGTTGACTCCGGCGGCAAAGTCGTTCGTCATTGACGCAGCCTATGACCCGCAGTTCGGCGCAAGACCGCTGCGCCGGTATCTGCAGCACACGGTCGAAACACTTCTTGCCCAGCGCATCCTGCGCGGCGACGTGCTGCCCGGCCAGACGCTGGTCTGCGACGTGCAGCACGGCGAACTGGTCATCAACGCAAAATAATAATCAAGGGGCATGCTACAAGCTTCTGCTGCAGCATGCCCCCTTTTTGTGCGCACGCAGAAAACCGCCCCCGGCTTTGTGAACCGGGGGCGGTTTTAAATCTGGAATTATTCAAAGGTGAGGAAGCGGTGGAGCATGACGGCGACCTGAGCGCGGGTGGCGTTGCCCTTTGCGGAGAGGGTCGTCTTGCCGCCGGAGGTGACGCCGGTGATGATGCCGCTGCCGACGGCCCACTGCATCGCCGTGACGGCGAAGGAACTGACCTGCGCCTGATCGGAGTAGCCACTCAGAGAACCGGTCACGGACGGGCTGCCCGCGTAGCGGTACAGGATGGCTGCGATCTGCTCACGGGTGATGTTGCCATCCGGGTCAAAGGTCGTGGCGGTCGCGCCGTTGACAATGCCCTTGTTGGAGGCCCAGAGAACCGCGTTGTAGTAATACTTGCCCTGCTTGTTGTCGGTGAACTTGTTGGTGATACCGGTAACAGAGGGTTCGCCTGCCGCGCGGTAGAGAACCGTGACGAGCATGGCGCGGGTCATCTTGGCGCCCGGCCCGAAGAGTTTCGGGTTCTTGGTGTTGTTGCCCTTGATGATGTCGTTCATGTACATGAAATCGACCGAGTTGGCTGCCCACTTGTAAGAACCGCTCACATCGGTGAACTGGTTGGAAGCCGTCTGCTGGTTGACCTTAAAGGACAGAGTGCCCTTCGTGCTGCCGTCGATGGTGTAGCTGACCTCGACGCTCTTGCTGTCGGCCAGCGGCAGGACATAGAGGCTGTCCAGGCTGTTGGAGCCGGTAAAGTAGAACTTCGTGCTGCCGAGATCCTTGCTGGTCAGCGCGGTGCAGTTCTTGATGCTGGTGTAGGCGGAGTAAAGCTTACCGCCGACGATGCGGTCAATGGTGATGTAGGTGCTGCCGGTGGCGTTATCCGGCGTGAGTTCGTTTGCAATGCCCATGGAGCGGAAGGACGCGCCGGTGGAGTTCAGCGTGTGGGTGTCGTTGACATAGACCACAAGCTGGCCGTTCATCTGGCCGGACGAGCCGCTTGCCGTGAAGGGGATGGTCACGGTGTACTTCGACGTGGTGCTGCCCGCGATGAAGCAGACGTTCTTCAGCAGGTTCGAGCCGGTCGAAACGCTGTAGGCCTCGCTGCCGACCTTTCCGGAGCTGGTCGTGCTGCCCTTGTACAGAGCGCCGCGGGTATCGGTGTTCGAGCCGAAGGTCACGGTGCTCAGGCCGGAGCCGTAGACGCGATGGAAGTCGCTGACGGACAGCTGCTGCTTTTCATTGGCAGAGATGTGGTATTCAACCGTGTTTGCGCTGGTCATGACGGTGATCGTGCCGGTCGCGATCTGCGCGCTGCCGTCATAGGCGGCGTACCTGATCGTATGCGTGCCGGTGGTTCTCGTCGGACGGTAGACCATCCTGCTGACTTCGCTGGAAGAATACTTGGCCGTCGTGCTGACCGCGCTGGACATAGCGCTTGTGGTATAGAGCGTGCCGTTCGCCGGGGACTCAAAGGTGAAGGTGCTGGGCGTGGCCTTGGCGGCGTTCTTGACCGCCGCGGCAAGCTTGCTGCCGTCGAGCAGGACATAGGTGTCGTTCTCGCCGAGCGTCACTCTGACAGCCTCCGCCTCGGGGACAGTGACGGTGAACTTCACTTCGGCAGCGTACTTTTTCGCGCCGATCGTCGTTTCAGCCTTGATGGTGACCTGACCGCCAGCCTTGGCCGTCGCGGTGACGGAGGGGCTGCTGTTGGTGCTGGTTTTGCTGGAAAGCTTGACAATATTCTCGTCGCTCGAGGTCCATGTGATCGTGTAGGTCTTGCCGGTCACGTTGGTCAGCTTCCCGTTGACATACTCCTGCGGCACGCCGGTGATAGTGAACGTTTCGCCTGCTTTTACCGTAGTCGGGTTGAATGTAATGTTGATGTGGTTTTCACCGGTGATGGTAATGATAGCCTTGCGGGTTTCGGCGTACTTGCCGTTTTCCGTTGTAACACGGCAATAGAACACATAGGTTCCGGTACCGGTGATGTACTGCTTGAGGTTGGACAGAACCGAACGGTAGTTCGTAGGCTTACCGGTAACTTTGTCTGTCTGAATTGCTTTATCCACACCGCCGGTTGTCTGGTCGCTGTTCATATACCAGACCACGGATTTGATCGTGCTTGTCGAAACCGACGCCGTCATCGCCAGATCGGCAATGGTGTCCGTGATCTTATAGGCCGCTGTCACGGGCTGTTCCGGGAAGGAGATATCAGAGAATGTCACCTTGTCTGTCGTCGTAACACCACTGTCGCTAGGGTCGTTTCTGTTGTAGAAGAATTCCTTTGTGGACGTTTTGAGTCCGTCAAGTGTATAGGTAAACGTATAACCGGCTGCATCAGAACCAGTTGCCGTTGCAGTCTTGACTGGCAATTCATAAATCATTACCTCGTCAGAGTAAATACTGGTTTGAATCTCGACCTTCGCCGATTCTTTCTTAAACAGAGCTTCAAGTTCTGTCTGGGTCATTTTTCCGACCGTCTCACCGATGCTCGGCTCTTCCTTAATCTGATACGCACGGCCCTGATAGACCGTGACGGAATAGGTCGCCGTTACATTGCCATCGACCTTCGCGGTGATCGTCGCCGTGCCGGGTGCGACAGCCTCAATCGTTGCAACCGCCTTCTGATCGTCAGACGAAGTAGTCTTTACCTTTGCAACAGCAGGTGCGGAACTCGTCCACTCAATGCGAGAATACGCATTTCTCCGATCTGTCTCGCTATTAAGCAGCGAATCGGGCGCCTTGATGCGCGCGGTCACTTCGAGTGTACCGCGGATCATCGGGGAAACCACAGCGGGCTTGTAATAGCTGTCCTGCAGGCCGAAGACCATCGTGCCATTATCAAGCAGCGTCTGCAGGCGGGAGTCCTTCCCGTTATATTTCACGCTCTCGCTGTTCATGACTTCGAGCGCTGTAACAGACATACCCTTATTCTTGATGCTGACCGTGCAGACAGCATAAGAACCAACAAGTTTTCCTTCCTCGGCATCCTTATATGTCTTGCCAGCATTGTAGCTTGCAATGCAGATATAGATGTTCGTCGCGTCGCAAGCCTTGTACGGCTCCACCGTTGCAGAAGTCGTAGCGGTGTTGGGTCGGACATACAGACTGTTGTCCTCGCTGTCATACAAATACAGCAGCTTCGGCTGCGCCGTGCCGGAATAGCCGGACACCTTCGGCTGAAGCGTGCCGCTCGTGCCCATCGCTTCCAGCGAAAGCGTCTTCTGCGCGTCCGGCAGTGTGACCGTGACCGTTGCTGCGCCGCTGACCCTGAAGCCGATCGTCTTGGTCGCAGTCGCAGACGTGGAGGGAGTCATCTTGCCATCGCTCTTCTGATAATGCACCTGTGCCGTCAGCGTTGCGCCGCCGACCTTCTCTGCTTTGACGGTCGTCTCAACCTTATAGGTCGTATAGTTGCCGACTGTGCTTGCGGTGACCTTCGCGATGGCAGGAGAAACCGAGATGGCATCGCTATCGCTGGTAAAATGCACCTCGCAGTTTGCCAGATTGCCTGCGGTCACGCCGCCGCTGCTGCCGACCGTGACAGTCGCGGTGAGCGTTCTGGTGTCGTTCTGATTCAGCGCAACCGTGCCGTTGATGTTGCTGTTGCTGAGCGCCAGCGTGAGGGTATATGCGTCCCGCACATAAACCGTGAAATACTCCGAATAATCACGACCATTTACCTTGCCGGTGGCCGTGATCCGGACAGCTGTATTGCTGGCCTTTACGCCGGTCACAGTTGCCTCTGTTGTGCTGCCGCTGACAGCTGCGACTGTCGCAACACTTGTATCACTGGAACTCCAGCTGACAGAGCCTTCTTTGATGATTGACGTCTTGATCGTAATCGTCGAGCCCGGCTCGACGCTGTACGCCTGATTTGCAGCCAATGCCGCAGGCACCATCGCCAACACCATGGCGAGGACCAGCAGCAGGCTCATGAATCTTCCAAATGTACGCTTCATAAGTGCACCTCTTTCAATTTGCGGCCTGTTGCAGCCGCAGATTTTTATGTAATCAGTTTACCATAAAAATTAAAAAATGCAACCAATTTTTACGAAAATGGCTGTTTTTCCAAGCATTTCATCCCCTTTCGCCCCATGTTGCGAGGTAGACGTAACATCCGCCACAAGATATTGTGGGCCGCGCCGCGTCCGCCGCTGTATTTCTCTTTTCCACACGCAAAATTTCCGCGAAGGTTGCGCGCGTTTGAAGAAAAATTTTTCATCCCAGAAAAAAGCCTCCCCTTTCAGGGAGGCGGCGCGGCGGTACGCCGGGTCAGAGGGGTTCTGCCAGCTATGCGGTCATGCTTCGAGCAGATAACTCAGGCCAAGTAAGATGTACAAGGGGCCGAAGCAGTATGCCATGAAGAGTTCCTTCTGCGGGACTTTGCGCCGGAAGCCGTCCGTCAGGACAAGGATCTCAGCAAAATACGCGCCCGCGCCGAGAAAATACGCCGCTGCGCGCAGCAGTTTGTGGATATCCGCCAGCGCAAACGAGGCCAGAAACAAAACAGCCGCCGCGCCCGCCGCCAGATTGCGCACAACGAGCATAACATGCTCCCGCCGGGCTTCCTCCGGCGACTGATCTTCTGTGATGGTATAGACTGCGTTCTTTTTCTCCATGCAGCGTCTCCTATGCTTTTAATATTATACATTGTATCAGAAAAGCATGGCGCTTGCCTAGTCTTTCGGAAAGGAAACTGCCTGCCTCGACAAAATTTCCATCCGCTCCCCCGTCATGGGGTGCGGGAAAACGAGCCTTGCAGCACACAGCTGCTGCGTGAACAGTCCGTGGGCAGCGGAATACGCCGTCGATTCCGGGCTTGTATACTGCGGGTCGCCTAAGATGGGGAAACCGGAGGCCATGCAGTGCAGCCGCAGCTGATGCGTGCGGCCCGTCAGAGGGTGCAGTTCCAGAAGTGCTGTTTTTTCCGCCCGTTCCAGCACGCGGTACTGCGTCAGCGCCTTCTGTCCCCGCTCGTCCACAATACGGATGAGATTCCCGCCGCCGATCTTATAGACCGGCAGGTCGATCTGCCCTTCCGCCTGCGGCGGCTGGCCGAAAACCGAAGCAAGATAGGTCTTCTCCAGCTGCCGCTCGCGCAGCATCCGGCAGAAGCGGTCGTGGATATTCGCGTTTTTCGCTAAAATCACCACGCCGAACGTGTCCCGGTCGAGCCGCGTCACGGGATGGACGCCGGACGCCTCGCCGCGCTCCAGCAGGTGATACAGCACGCCGTTTGCCAGCGTCCCGCTGTTTTTCTGCGGCGACGGATGCACCAGCATTCCAGAGGGCTTGTCCACAGCGAGAAAGCATTCATCTTCATAAAGGATGGAAAGCGGCAGTGGCTCCGGCTCAAAGCCCTCCGTCCGCTCCTCCAGCACGACGCGCACCCGGTCGCCGGGCATGACCGGCGCATCGGTATGCGCGGGCGCGTCGTTTACAAACAGCGCGTTCTGCCATTTGAGCCGCTTGACCAGTCCGGCAGACAAGCCGAATTCCCGCCGCAGGAGCGACAGCAGCTTTGCCTGCCGCGCGGCCGTCTGTTCCAAAACCATGCGCACCGCCTCCTTCGGCGCTATTATACCGTGCCGCGGCACAGCGCGCAAGTCCTGCGCCACTATCCCTCCGGCTGCAGGCCGGAATGATCCCAGATCTGCTTGAAGAGCATGGCCGCGATGGGAAACACGATCATCCCGCCCACGCCCAGCAGCCGGTAGCCCGTGTAAAGCGCCAGCAGCGTCAGCACCGGATTCAGCCCCACCTGCTTTCCGACCAGACGCGGCTCAAGCGCCTGCCGGCTGAGGGCTGCGGCTCCATAAAGAATGACAAGGCCAATGCCGGTTTTCGTCTCGCCGCGCAGAAACAGCGCCAGCGCCCATGGAATCAGAATCGTGCCCGTACCGAACACCGGCAGCGCATCGACCAGCGTGATGACCAGCGCTGCCAGCACCGGATAGCGCACCCGCAGCAGCAAAAGCCCTGCGTTCAGAATCAAAAATGTAATGCCCATCAGCTTCAGCTGCGCCCGCAGCCAGCCGCCGAGCGTCGCGCGCACATGTCCGCCGAGCGTCTGCAATTTTTCCAACCACGCGGGCCGCACCGCGCGGCGCAGCCAGCTGCGGATGGCGGGCAGTTCGCCGGAGAGCATAAAGCTGGACAAAATCGCCGTCACCGCAAACAGGACCGCATCCGGCAGCCGTCCGATGACGCCGGAAGCCCAGGAAAAGAGCGTCTCGTAGAGTTTCGTACCGAAGCCCGCACCGGTCTTGAAAAACTCCTCGACGCCCGCATGTAGGCCCGTTCCGAGCCCGTCCGGCAGCCGTCCGGCAAGTGTGAGCAGGCGTGATTTCAGGCGTTCAAAAAGCGGAGTCAGATTTTCCGCCAGCTGCGGCAGCTGACGGGCAAGATCCGCCGCCTCCGAGCACAGCAGGCGGCACAGAAAAAACAGTCCGCCAAACAAAATCCCGAACAGCAGCAGTACACACAGCCCGGACGCCAGCGGGCGCGGAACATGCCCCCGCGTCTGCAGAAACCGCACCGGTTTTTCCGCCAGCAGGCTCACGGCAAGCCCGATAAAAAACGGCAGCAGCACCGGCAGCAGCAGCGCGCCGAATGCCCACGCACCGAGCGCGCAGCCCAGCACGATCAGAACAGTCTTCCAGATCTTGCGGCTTTTCATGGTTTGAACTTCCTCCTGTGCTTTTCTGCTTGCATTTTGCGGGTATGTGGTGTATATTGGAGTCTGACTATAGACACTTGCTTTTCCAACACGGACAATTATGAGGTGAACGCTATGGAACAAAGCCCGAAGTATTATATTGTGGAGGCCGCAGCCCTGCCGGAGATCTTCCAGAAGGTCGCCGAGGCCAAGCGGATGCTCGAAACCGGCGAGACGGACAAGGTCAACGTGGCCGCGCAGGCTGTCGGCATCAGCCGCAGCGCGTTTTATAAGTACCGCGACGCCATCGCGCCGTTTCAGAACCTGATGGCCGGCCGCATCATCACGTTTCAGATCATGCTCAAGGACAAGGCCGGCATCCTGTCCGAGATATTAACTATTTTTGCCAGTTGCGGCGCGAATATACTGACCATTAACCAGTCGATCCCCACCGGAGGCCGCGCCATGGTGACCATTTCGGCAGAGACAAGCAACCTCAACTGCAACATCGAAGCGCTGACCCAGCAAATCGCAGAAAGGAAGGGCGTAGTCAAGGCAGACTGCGTCGCAGGATAAGCATATGCAGGCATTTGAATATTTCGTACCGACTGAGATCGTGTTTGGCGCAGGCAGCACGGAGAAGCTGCCGGAACTGCTGAAAAAGCGCGGGCTTTCGCACGTGCTGGTCGTCTACGGCGGCGCAAGCGCGAAGAAAAGCGGATTGCTTGACCGCGTGTTCCGGCTCCTGGACAAGGCAGACGTCCGCTATCGCTCGCTCGGCGGCGTACAGCCGAACCCGCGCGTGGCGCTGGCCCGTGAGGGCGTGCAGCTGGCGCTGGAATCGGGCGCGGAGTTGATTCTGGCAGTCGGCGGCGGCAGCGTCATCGATACCTGCAAGGCCATCGCCCACGGCGCTGCCAACCCCGGCACAGACATCTGGGAATTCTGGAAGCGCCGCGCACCGCTGACAAAATCCATGCCCGTCGGTGTCGTGCTGACCATCCCGGCAGCCGGCAGCGAGACGAGCGACTCCGCTGTTCTGACCAACGCGGAAGCAGGCGAAAAGCGCGGCCTCAACACCCCGTTCAACCGCCCGGCCTTCGCCATTCTCGACCCCCTGCTTGCCGCGACGCTCCCGGTGCATCAGGTCGCCTGCGGCGTGAGCGATATTCTCATGCACACGCTCGACCGGTATTTTAACCCCGTCACCGACAATGCCCTGACGGACGAACTGGCCGAGGCACTGCTGCGCGTCGTGCTGGAATACGGCCCTGCCGCCGTGCATGACGCACATGACGAGAAGGCTATGAGCGAAATCATGTGGGCAGGCTCCCTGTCGCACAACGGCCTGACCGGCCTCGGCGGCAAAAAGGATTTCGCCACGCACCAGCTGGGGCATGCACTGAGCGAGAAATTTGACGTCTACCACGGCGACAGCCTGACCGCCGTCTGGAGCAGCTGGGCAAGATCCGTCATGGACGAAAGCCCGGCACGCTTTGCCCGCTTCGCACGGAACGTCTGGCATGTGGAGGAGGCAGACGACACTGCCGCCGCCCTCGCCGGCATCGCAAAGCAGGAATCGTTCTTCCGCTCTATCGGCATGCCCGTGTGCCTGGGCGAACTCTCCTGCGGCAAGCAGGACGAGGCGGGGCTTGCAGACCTTGCCAGCCGGTGCAGCTACGGAAAAACACGCACGATCGGCACGTTCCGCG
>ENA-UONT01003207-UONT01003207.1-human-gut-metagenome-genome-assembly--contig:-CS20-NODE-3207-length-10328-cov-8.297868_pt1 | contig 10328 bp, 9 predicted proteins | sample MGYA00242459_ERZ724006 | MGnify/ENA metagenome assembly ERZ724006 | reverse complement strand
CGGTCTTGGCGCGGTCGATGCAGGTGTTGGCGCCGATCTCCACGTCGTCCTCGATGATGACGTTGCCCAGCTGGGGAATCTTGTCGAAGCCTCCCTGCGCATTGGGCATGAATCCGAAACCGTCGGCGCCGATCACCACGCCGGCGTGCAGGATGCAGTTCGCGCCCACGGCGCACCCTTCGTAGATCTTCACCCCGGGGTAGAGTACGGTGTTGTCGCCGACGGTGACGCCGTGTCCGAGGTAGACCTGCGGATAGATCTGACACCCCTTGCCGATGCGCACGCCCTCCTCGACGACCGCGAAGTCGCCGATGTAGCACTCGTCGCCCACCTCGGCTTCGGGCGCTACCGACGCGCGGTCGCTGATTCCCTTGCGGCGGGGTTTGGCGGCGTTGTACATTTCGAGGAGTTTCAGGACACAGGCCCCGGCGTCGTCCACCTTGACGAGCGTCGCAGCCACCGGCTGCGAGGGCGTGAAAGCCCGATCGACCAGCACGATCGACGCGCCCGTGGTGTAGAGAAACTGTTCGTATTTGGGATTGGTGAGGTAGCTCAGCGATCCGGCCTTGCCCTCCTCGATCGACGAAACGGTGTGCACCCTGGCGTTTTTGTCGCCGACGATTTCGCCGCCCAGAAATCCGGCGATCATTTCAGCTGAAAATTCCATCATAAAGCGTATATTGTTAGTTCGTATTTCAGTTCGTTCCTTTGTCCGTATCGAATTTTACCGTGCCGACCGGGCGGAAGGTACGCCATCTCCCTCCCTGAGGGCCGGACTGCGGTTTTCATAGGTACTTGTTGATGTCTATTCCTTCGGGCATGAACTCCTCGACGTTGCGGCCGAACGAGAGCACCTCGCGCACGGTCGATGACGAGATGTCGGCCACGGGCGAGGGGGTGAAGAGCATGACGGTCGTGATGTCGGGGTAGATGCGGTGGTTGGTGGACTCCATCGTGCGTTCGTATTCGAAGTCGGTGGTGTTCCTCACGCCGCGGATGATGGCGCAGGCGCCCATCGTCTCGGCGAATTCGCCCGTCAGCCCGGTGTAGACGCGGGCCTCCACGCGCTCTTCGTTGCGGAATACGTCGTCGATGAGCCGTTTGCGGTTTTCGACCGTCAGCAGCCCCTGTTTGGAGGTGTTGTTGCCGATGCCGATCACCACGCGGTCGAAGAGATTCAGCGCCTCTTCGACCAGCGCGGCGTGGCCGCGTGTGAACGGGTCGAACGACCCGGGGAATATGGCTGTCCTTTCCATAATTGTCAAAGGTGCTAAAAAGTCGAATGGGTTCGAAACCGGATCGCTGTCCGGTTCTTGCAAACGCCCCGACTGTTAAAAGTGCCGTTACGGCACCGGCTCCAAAGGTACGAAAAAGTCGGATGGGTTCAAAACCGAATCGCTGTCCGGTTCTGCAAAACGCTCCGCTCCCCTGAAGAGGCCGTTACGGCACCGCCCCCAAAGGTAGGAAAAAAACGGAAATACCCGCAGGTTTTTCCGTTTTATTCGTTCGGCGTCCTTGCGCCTCACCGTTCGATTTTCACGTATTCGGCGTGGACGATCCGCGTGTGGGGGTTCGTCGAGACGATCTCCTGCCGGAGCGCCTTCGTGCCCCAGCGGATGAAGAGGAAGCGGCGGGGGATGCGGTGGACCGCCTGCCGCAGGGTGTCGATGCTGCGGATGCGGCACACGGCCGAGTCGCGTTCGATGCGCCCCTCGACGGTGACCCACGGATCGCGCCAGTGGAACAGCCGCACCGAATCGCGCACGGGGTGCGGGTCGCCGGACCGGACGACGACGGTGTCGCGCAGCGGCGTGCGGATTTCGGCTTCGGTGGCCGTCACGGTCTTTGCGGCGGCCTCCAGCCGGCGGATTTTGAGCCCCAGCCGGCGGATCTCTTCGGCGTCGGCCGCACGCAGGGCTTCGAACTCCCCGCACCGCAGCCGCAGGACCTGCGCCGAGGCGGCCTCCTGCCCGGCCTGCGTGCGGTAGTGCGCGACCTCGGCGGCGAGAGCGGTCTGGTTCTGGACGAGGCGCCGGTTTTCGGCGCGGTAGCGGCGGTGGGAGCATACGAACAGCGCCGTCACGGCGACGGCGTAGAGCACAAGGTATTTTTTCATGGTTTTCGGGATTTGGTTGCCCGAAAGTGCGGTTTCTATTTTTTCGGAAACAGCCCCTCCATGACGAGGGCGATGCGCTCGGCGATGAGCGACATCAGCGGCTGCCCGTCGCAGCGTGCGAGGGCGGTGATGCCCCGGTGGTCGGCGAAGAAGAGTTCGTCGATCCGCGGCAGCTCCCCGCATCCGAAGGGCTCCTCGCGCAGCTCCAGCCCCGCGGCCCGTACGGCCCGTACGGCCAGTTCCCGTTCGACGCTTTGCGTGCCGGGGGCCGCCAGCACCGTGTGTCCCGCGACGGCGAACAGCGGGGCGTCGTCGGCTTCGCGGAGGATTCCCTCCCGGTCGCAGCGCACGGCGACATCGGCTCCCGCGCGCTCCGCCATACGGCGGGCCAGCTGCGCCGCCGCTTCGCGGGCCGAGGTCGGGGCCTCGGTGAGCGGCAGGTCGTAGCGGAGCGTCACGGCCTCGGGCTGGAGGCTCCGGAGGGCGTAGCCGTCGTAGAGCGACACCCCTGCGGGTGTGAGACGCTCCTCGCCGTCGGCCCCCAATTCGATGCGCACGAATCCCGACACCCCCGTCGGATAGCGTTCTGCGGCGGCGAGGGCCTCGATGCGGGCCGCGAGGCGTGCGGGTGCATATCCCCGGCCGAACAACTCGCGCGATGCGGCGTCGAGCCGTGCGGCGTGCGCCTCCGCATTGCGGGCGCGGCCCCGGGCGAGGTGGACCGTCTGATATAGGTAGAGCTCCGTCAAAGCAGGAAGATTTTCAGCAGCAGTTCGCGCAGCAGCTCGCCGTCCGGAGCTCCTCCGGTGTTGAGCCCCTTGCTCTTGGCGTCGTATTCGCGCAGCAGCCCCAGGATGTTGAACACCTTGCGGTTGTTCCACGCTGCGGCGTTCTGTTTGATCTCCCCGAGGACGTAGACGTTGCTTTTGCGCAGGATGCGCATCAGCTCCGTGTCCGGCGGAAAGGGCTTTCCCCGATGCTGCGCGAGCCAGCGCAGGTAGTTGACGACGAAGATGTCGCGGAACTGTCCGAACAGCGCCATGACCGTCAGCAGCAGCGGGTTGTCCTTGGGGTTGCGGGCGAAGTGGTCGGCGATCATCAGCGCGCGGCCCATGTCCTTGGTGGCCACGGCCTTGCACAGCTCGAAATTGTTGAAATCCTTCGAGATGCCGATGTTGGCCTCGATGTCGGCGTCGGTGATGCGCTTCACCCCCTCGGGCATCGACACGGTGAGTTTTTTCAGCTCGTTGGAGATTTTGGCGATGTCGGTCCCCAGGTGGTCGGTCAGCATCGACAGCGCCTTGGCGTCGATCGTCAGCCCCTGTTTCCGGATGAACTGCTGCAACCACGCCGCGATTTCGTAGTCGCGCGGCCGCACCGATTCCAGCACCGTGCCGTTCGCCGCGCACCCCTTGTAGAAAGCCGAACGCTTGTCGGCGTTCTTCTCCTTGTGGCAGATCACGAGGACGGTCGTGGGCGAGGGCTTCTGGGTGTAGAGCGAGAGTTTGTCGAGCCCTTTGAGCTGCTGGGCCTCTTTGAGGATCACCACCTGATACGACCCCATCATAGGCATCTGGCGGCAGAGGTTGATGATCTGCCCCGCCTCGGAGTCGCGTCCGTAGACGGTGATCTGGTTGAAGGCCCGCGACGCCTCGTCGAGAATCGTCGCCGCCAGCTGCTCCGCGAGGGCGTCGATGAAATAGCTCTCCTCGCCCATCAGCAGGTAGATGCCCGAAAACCGGCGTGCCGCGATCTCGGCGGCGATCCGCTCGTATTCGGCGACGGAGTCCTTGAACTTTACGGTGCTTTTTGCCATCTCTTAAACGATCTCTTTGGTGATACGCAGCACGTTTTCCGTCTCGGGCGTCAGCCGGTAGCGGTCGTCGATGCGGCGGCCGACGAGCCACGCGATTTCGCCGCCCGACACGAGCACGAACTGCCGCTGTTTCTCGGCCACGGAGACTTTGGCATCGACGAGGAAGTCCGACACCTTCTTGCGGCCCGTCATGCCGAAGGGCACGAACCAGTCGCCTTCCTGCCAGCGGCGGAGCGTGAGCGGGAATTGCAGCCGGTCGGCGTCTATCTGCGCGATGTGCTCCGGGACGCCGAAATTCTTGATCGTGTCGATGTCGCAGTATTCGTAGTAGAGCACCGAGTTGCCGCAGTAGCTGCGCAGGGCTCCTTTCGGCACCGTCGTGAGACACGCGTCGTCGGGGGCGACCGGCGCCACGACGATCCGTCCGCGGTCGATGCAGGCCACGTGTTCCCGGGCGTAGAACCGCCGTCCCGTGGCCCCCTGTTCGAGGGCGTGGCACAGCGAGTCGATCACGTCGCCCTTGAACCCGTATCCCGAACTGAGGAGTTCGTAGATCACGAACCCCTGCGGGAACGCCGGGTCGATCCGGTCGAGGCGGATCGTGTCGATCCCCGCCTCCGACGTGACCGCCTCGCCGCGGATGCGCTCGATGCCGTGGTTGATGAACAGCTGGGCGTCGGTCAGCCGCGCGAGGTTGCGGCTCATCAGGCTCGTGAACTTGGGGTTGATCTCGCGGATGCGGGGGATGAGCCCCAGCCGGATCTTGTTGCGCAGGTATTTGGTCGAGCGGTTCGACGAATCCTCCCGGAAGGGGATGCGGTTCTGCACGGCGTATTCGAGTATCTCCCGGCGCGAGGCGAACAGCAGCGGGCGGATGATCTTCCCCACCTGGGTCGAGATGCCCGTCAGCCCCCGCAGCCCGGTGCCGCGCAGCAGGTTGATGAAAAAAGTCTCTATCGAGTCGTCGGCGTGGTGGGCGATGGCCACGGCCGTATAGCCGTGCTCATGGCTCAGGGCGTCGAACCAGGCGTAGCGCAGCCGCCGGGCCGCCATCTCCATCGACTCGCCCGTGCGCTCCATCTCGGCCTTGGTCTCGAAGCGCTTGTTGTAGAACTCCACGCCGTATTTTTTCGCCTCCTCTTCCACCAGCACTTCGTCTTCGTCGCTCTCCGTGCCCCGCAGCTGGAAGTTGCAGTGGGCCACGCCCACCCGGTAGCCGCAGCGGGTGAACAGCGAGAGCATGACCATCGAGTCCACGCCGCCCGAGACGGTGAGCAGGATACGGTCGTCGTGCGTGGCGAGGCTGTTCTCTTCGATGTAGCGCTGGAACGTTTCGATCAGGTTCATATATTATTATAAGATGTTAACCTCCGTATCTATTTCGATGCCGAATTTCTCGCGGACCTGCTCCTGCACCTCGTGTGCGAAGGCGATCACCTCGCCGCCCGTGGCGCCGCCGTGGTTCACCAGCACCAGCGCCTGCCGCTCGTGAACCCCCACGCTTCCCTCGCGGTAGCCTTTCATCCCGGCCCGGTCGATCAGCCACCCGGCGGCCAGCTTTACGCGGCCTTCGGGGGCCGCATAGTGCGGCATGTCGGGATATTCGGCAAGGAGCCGTTCCGCGACGGGGGCTTCGACCACGGGATTCTTGAAGAAACTGCCCGCGTTGCCCAGCACGGCCGGATCGGGAAGTTTCGCGCGACGGATCGAGCAGATCGCCTCGCGGATGTTGCGCAGCGTGGCGCCTCCGCGGGCTTCGACCTCGCGCTCCACGTCGCCGTAGCCCAGTTTCGGACGCGGCGTATGCGAGAGGCGTATTTCGATGGCTGTGATGATCACGCGCCCTTTCAGGTCGTGCTTGAAGACGCTTTCGCGGTAGCCGAATCCGCAGTGCGCGGCGTCGAGCGTCAGCAGGTTGCCCGTTTCGACGCAGTACATCTCGACCCGGCGGATCGCGTCCTTCGCTTCGCAGCCGTAGGCCCCGATGTTCTGCACCGGGGCGGACCCCGCCTTGCCGGGGATCAGCGAGAGGTTTTCGATGCCCCACAGACCGCGTTCGACGGCCCATTCCACCAGGTCGTCCCATTCGACGCCCGCCTCGACGCGCAGGCGAACTTCGTCGCCGTCGTCGCTCAAAAGGGCGATCTGCCGGGCCACGGGGGTCAGCAGCACGCCGTCGTAATCTTCGGTGAAAAGGATGTTGTTGCCCCCGGCGAGCACCGTCCACCGCCCGGGAATCCCCGCGGCGAAAAACGTGCGCAGATCCTCGGCCGTTTCGAATTCTACGAGGCGTGCGGCCCGCTGGTCGACGCCGAAACTGTTGCGCCCGCGCAGGCTGATTTGGTGAAATTCTCGAATCATGGTATGCAAAGTTAGAAATTATTTTTAACTTTGAGATTCAAACCTGAATAACTCAATGGTGTGGCTGATCTGCATACTGCTGTCCTTGCTTGCGCTGATCCGTTTTTTTGGCGGCGATTCCCGGCGCAAACGTCGGAGGCACCGCAGGTTTGGCAATCGGTGACCATGTAAACGATAACAGAATATGTTCGACGAAAAAGATTTGCAGCAAATCCGGGAGCACGGACTCACTCCCGAACAGGCGGAGACCCAGTTGGAGAATTTCCGCCGCGGATTCCCTTTCCTGAATGTCGTGCGGGCCGCATCGCCGGGCGACGGCGTGCTGGTTGTCGGCGCGGCGGAGGCCGATGCCGCCGTGGAACGCTATGAAAAAGAGTCTGCCGGACTGGGGGTGGTGAAGTTCGTGCCCGCTTCGGGGGCCGCCACGCGCATGTTCAAGGAGCTGTTCGAGTTCGTCAACGACGGCAAACGCGGCAAGGGCATCGACACGCTGCTGGAAAATATCGGGAAGTTCGCCTTCTGGCCCGAACTTCGCGCCGTGCTGCCCGCCGGGGCCGACGACCGTGCGATCGTGAATGCCATCGTCGGCGACGGGCTGAACTACGGCCGCAAGCCCAAGGGCCTGGTCACCTTCCATGCCTATCCCGAAGGGGCGCGCAAGGCCGTCGAGGAGCACCTGGTCGAAGGGGCGGCCTACGCCGCGGCCGGAGGCGTCGTGCGCATCCATTTCACCGTCTCGCCCGAGCACGTCGCGGGCTTCGAGGAGCTGCTCGCCGCAAAGGTCCCCCTTTACGAAAAGCGGTTCGGCGTCCGTTACGAGATCTCGTTCTCGGTGCAGAAACCTTCGACCGACACCCTCGCCGTGAATCCCGACAACACGCCTTTCCGGCAGGACGACGGCACGCTGCTGTTCCGTCCCGCGGGCCACGGGGCGCTGATCGAGAACCTGAACGAGATCGACGCCGACCTGATCTTCATCAAGAATATCGACAACGTGACGACCGACGCCCGGCGCGGCGACACGATCCGTTATAAAAAGGTGCTTGCGGGCATCCTGCTCGACCTCGAAGAGCGCTCTTTCGAATACCTCAAGGCGCTCGAAGTGGGCGGCGCCGAGCTGGAGCCCATCGCCGAATTCATCGAAAAACAGCTTTGCGTGAAACTCCCCGCCGACTACGATTCGGCGTTGCTGCGCGCCGTGCTGGACCGTCCGATCCGCGTCTGCGGCATGGTCCGCAACGAGGGCGAGCCGGGCGGCGGGCCCTTCTGGGTTGGGAATCCCGACTGCACCGAGTCGTTGCAGATCGCCGAGTCGAGCCAGATTTCGCCCGACGACCTGCCGCTGATGCAGTCGGCCACGCATTTCAATCCCGTGGACATCGTCTGCGGCGTGCGCGATTCGAAGGGCCGGAAATTCGACTTGCGCAAATACACCGACCCCTCGACGGGCTTCATCTCGTCGAAATCGGCGGGCGGCCGCGACCTGCGGGCCCAGGAGCTTCCGGGGTTGTGGAACGGCGCGATGGCCCGCTGGAACACGGTCTTCGTCGATGTGCCGATCACGACCTTCTCGCCCGTCAAGGTGGTGCAGGACCTCCTGCGCCCTCAGCACCAGTAGCTTCCGGGCCGGGTGCCGTTCGCGCTGAGCGGCATCGCCCTTGAAAGAGAATGTCCCCGTTTTTCAGGCTGTGGATTCCGGCATGAAAAGCGGGGGCGTCGTTTTTTCTTCGGTTGGACCGTCGGATAAATTTTCGATTTCGGGCGGATAACCGAGGAGACCATGACCCGTCCCAAACCGTTCGTTTCGTCCTTCGACTGACGGCTTCGCGCGGCCAGGCCGCGCCGGGTGCGGGACCGTATGAAAACCCCGCCGGCTCTTGATCGGGGCGGGCGGGGTTTTCGTGCTCCCGTTCGCGGACACATTCGGTCCTTACCGCAGGAGCGGGACGCTCCGGTCCGTATTTTTCAGAAAGACTTTCGGTGAATGAGGCCGCCCGCCGGGCCGAAGACCGCCTCCCGGGGCCCGGCCTCCGTTCCGCAAGGCTCGCACATTTCTTCCTGAATTTTGTCAAAAAGGGATAAATTGCTGTTCAGTACCCCGTTTTTTTGATAATCTTTTATATATTTGTGCGTTAAAAGAAAAAACGATAATCAAACAAATATAACGCTATGGAAAACAAACTGCAACAGTTGACCCAGAAGCTCTACGACGAAGGGCTGGAGAAAGGCCGTGCCGAGGCCGACAAGCTGGTCGCCGACGCCAAGGCCGAAGCGCAGAAGATCGTCGCCGAGGCCCGTGCCGAGGCCGAGGAGATCGTGAAGAAGGCGCAGGCGAAAGCCGAGGATGTCGAGAAGAACACCATGACCGAGATCGCATTGGCCGGCAAACAGGCCGTGTCGAAAATCAAACAGGAGATCGCCTCGCTGATCATCGCCAAGGCCACGGCTGGCGGCGTGAAGGAGGCCGTCGTGGACCCGGCGTTCATCAAGGAGATGCTCGTCGCCGTGGCGAAGAACTGGAACGGCGCCGATTCGGGCAAGGTCGAATTGCAGGCCCTGCTTCCCGAGGACGAGCGCAAGAAACTCGACGAGGCGTTCGGCAAGAGCGCCCAGGAGCTGCTGGCCGCCGGCATCGAGGTCGGCTGGTCGAAGGAGGTGAAGAGCGGGTTCAAGGTGGGCGCCAAGGAGGGCGGCTACTACATTTCGTTCGCCGACGCCGACATCGAGGCGCTGTTGGGCGAGTATCTGCGCGACAAGGTTTACCGGTTGCTGTTTAAGGCGTAACGCTATGTTTGCGACCGAATATTATTGTCTGGTGGCCGGGCTGAAGGAGTACTCGCTCGACGCCGACACCAAGGGGTTCGACGCCCGGGCCATCGTCTCCGAGATTCTGGAGGGGGTGACGGCGGCCGACGCCCGCGAGGTGCGGCTGCTGTACGGCTACTACGACTGCGAGAATATCGCCGCTCTGCGCGCGGGACGCTCGGCGCACAATCCGCTGGGCAATCTTACGCACGAGGAGCTGGAGGAGGAGTTGAAGTCCCCGAAGCGGCTGCTCGAACCGGTGGCCCGCGTGGTGAGGGCCTATGCCGATCCCGAGGGCGAGGACGCCGAGACGGTCGATACCGCGCAGCGCTTCGAAAAGGAGCTGTTCGGCGCCTACTACGCCGCGTGCGCCAAGGCCGGGAGCCGTTTCCTGCGCGAATGGTCGGCTTTCGACCGGAATCTGCGCAACGTGTCGGCCGCCGTTACGGCGCGTGCCGCGGGGCGTGCGGTCGAGGAGGTCGTGGTGGGCGGCGGCGATGTCGCCGACCAGTTGCAGCGCAGATCGGCGGCCGATTTCGGACTGCGGGGCGAGCTGCCCTATATCGACGCGGTGATCGCGGCCGTGAACGACGAGGCGAACCTCGTCGAGAAGGAGCACAAGATCGACCTCGTGCGCTGGAACGAAGCCACGGAACTGGCCACGTTCGACTATTTCGACATTAACGCCGTTCTTTCCTACCTGGCCCGGATCAACATCGTGGCCCGCTGGACGCTGCTCGACGCCGCGCGCGGCCGCGAGATGTTCGACCGCCTGATGGCCGAACTGGACGGAAAAGAGCTGATCGACAAGAAATAAACAATAAAAAGATACAATGAAAACGACAGGACGTGTAAACGGTATCATCTCCAACATCGTGATCGTCAAGGCCGACGGAGCCGTGGGCCAGAACGAGATCTGCTATGTCTGGACGGGGGATACCAAAATGATGGCCGAGGTCATCAAGGTCATAGGCGACGCCGCCTATGTCCAGGTTTTTGACAGCACCCGCGGTTTGAAAATCGGCGACAAGGTGGAGTTCGAGGGGCACATGCTCGAAGTGACGCTCGCCCCGGGCCTTTTGTCGCGCAACTACGACGGTTTGCAGAACGACCTCGAAAAGATGGACGGGCTGTTCATCGCCCGCGGTTCGATCACCGATCCGATCGACTTCTCCGCCGAGTGGGAGTTTACGCCGCTGGCCAAGGCGGGCGACAAGGTTTCCGCAGCGT
>ENA-UONT01003197-UONT01003197.1-human-gut-metagenome-genome-assembly--contig:-CS20-NODE-3197-length-10364-cov-3.401688_pt1 | contig 10364 bp, 5 predicted proteins | sample MGYA00242459_ERZ724006 | MGnify/ENA metagenome assembly ERZ724006 | reverse complement strand
GTGTGTAATACTTGCAGTCTTTGTTTCGCCGTCCCACTTAATACCAACAAATTCTACACTTTCGATAGCTCTTAAAGGCAACATAAATCTGCCCTCAATAATCTGCTGAGGTACTTCTGTTTCTATTTTCTTATCATTGTATGTAAAATAGTTTTCTCCTGCTGTAAACTTTAAAACATCACTACCCTTTTTGAGAGTAGCAGTCTTTGTTTCAGCATCATATTCAGCAGTATATCCCATTTTTTCAAACACGCCACGAACAGGCACAAGAGTTCTATTATCTACAATAACGCCCTTTTGTTCTACTGGGGTTTTATCCACAACAACATTTACCTCTGTTGCTGCGAAAGCATTTACACTAAGAGCCATAACAGCCATAAAAACAGCCAATAACTTTTTCATATTATACCTCCTAATTTATCTTTCCGATTCAATATTAATATAAGAAAAGAGCCTAAATAAATTAGGCTCTTTATTAAAGTTTCATCAAAATTCAATTTATTAGAATTCGATAGATGTATACTTGTTTGTAGTGTTGAACTTAGTAAGGTTTACACCTGCACTTGTAGAAACTACATTTTCGCTATCAAAGGAAGCGATTTTAATTTCTGGTTTTTCGTACTTTTTCATTATCAATCTACCTCCTTATATTATTTAGCTATTGTACCATCAACTGTAGTGTAGCTAGTTACTGTACCGTCCATAGTAAGGTTGATTGAACCAATCTTCTTGTCAGTAGAAGTAGTTGCACCAGCTTCATCAGCAGTAGTAGTTGCATAAATATCAACATCAATAGCATTAGTTGCACCAGTTGCAGAGTTAACTCTTACTGGGAATTCATAAGTTGTAGTACCATCAGCATGTACACAAGCTGTAATTTCCTGCTTAGTAGAACCTACCTGAGCATATAAGCCCTGTACCCAGTTACCTGCTGGAAGTGCATCAGCATCAAGAACAACCTTGAAAGCACCCTGAGTAGCGTTAAGCTTTTCAACAGAAGTAGTAGGAACTGTGTTGATTGCATCAACATAAGTATCAGTACCTGCACCATTTACAGTGAAGAGGTCAACGTTTAAATCATCAGCAGCTACATCTTTATTTACCTTAAATAATACATATAATTCTGGTTCTGTAGCAGAGAAAGCATAACCATCAATACTACCAGCTACCCATGAGAAGTTAATTCTATTACTTTCACCTGCTGCCTTGTTTACTACTGTGTAAGTACCCTGAACAGTTTTCTTGTTACCTCTACCTGTAGTGAAAACATTCTTAACTACATAATCTGTTGTAGCAGTAGAGTCTCTCTGAATAGCTGTATCATCATTGTTACTTAACGCAATAAGGTTATTATACTGGCCATCTGATAAATCACTATCAACAACACCTGCTGTAAGGTAATCTTCATCATATGAAAGACTTGCAACAAAACCTATTGACTTATCCCCACCTGAAACTACATCAACTGGAAGAGCAATAACTGAACCTGCACTTAACTCTCCATCAACAGCACTACCTGTTGCTGCATCAATAGGTGTACCAAAACTAAATGATGTCTGGTTAGCTGCAAAAACATTACAGCTACCAACAGCCATAGATGCAATAACTAATCCAGCACCTAAGATATTCTTAAATTTCATATTCTCAATTCTCCTTTAAATAATAACATTTATTTTTCCACAGGGAAAACATGTGTCTTATCTGTAATCTTAACAAGGAGTTCATTAGCATCTCTTACATCGATACTTGCAACTCCATCTACATCAGCTGCTACAAGTTCAGTTTCACTCATAGTAACACTTGTACTGTCTGTTACGTAAACAAGTAACTTATTACCGTCTGCTACATCGACATTACCATCACTATTTACGTCGCCATAAATAACCTTTGTAGCTGTATCAACAGTTACAGTACCAGAAGCAGCTTCAATTGTACTTGCATCAGCTAAAGCTGAAGCAGAATTAGCTACCTGAGCAACAGCAACTTTTACATCAGTAGAACCAGTAGCATTTGCATTAACTGTAAAATCTACAGTTGCAAGTGTACTTGCTTCAGTTACATTAACAGGTGAAGCTGCAGCCCAACCTATAAGAACTTCATCATTGCCTGTTTCATTATCTTTTAAATCAGCTGTAAGCACGCCACTATTAAAGCTGTCACCAACAGTTGCATAAGTGTTGTCGCCTACTTCGTCAGTTCCCTTTACCACTGGTGTGAGCACAGATGAATCATAGCTAATAGCTATAGCATAGGCGTTCACATCTGTAGATGTTTCTCCAGCACTTGGAGCAACGGTAATAGGTACTGATACTACATTACCTGCTGTAGCATTTTCACTACCTGCTGTAAATGTAGCGGCATTAGCACAAACACAAGAGCCAATAACCATAGTAGAAGCTAATACAGAGCATAATAAACTTCTGAATTTCATAATTAACCTCCTTCTTTTATAATAGAAACATTTTCCTCACCTTTAGAAAAAATTTCCTTTATAAAAGTATACCCTTTTCTTATTAAAATTGCAAGGGTTTATACAATTTTTTTGTGAATATTTTGTGTATTCATTTATTCTTGCTATAAACCCTCGCCCAAATCAACTAATTTTGCTATAAAATCTTATTACTTAACAGTAACCTTGTATAATAATGAGTCATAATCTGGAGTTACTGTAATTGTACCCTTGCCAGTTGCAACAAGTTCGAAAGCTGTTGTTGCAGTCTTTCTGCCACCAAGGTTAGCATCTGCTGGAGTAATATCTGTTACATTACCACTTTCGTCAGTAAATGTAGCCTTGATTGTACCCTTGTTTGCTGCGTTGTTGTCACCAGCGATGAATACGCTTGCTGTTAAAGCATCAGCAACATCAATAGTAATTGAACTATCAGCTGCTACATTTACAGTCTTTGTAAATGCAGTACCATTAGCACTTTCTGCTGCGAAAGCTTTGTAACTACTGCTGTTTGTTGCAGTTGTAAGCTTACCACCATTTAACCAAGTTGGTACGCTATCGTTTTCAGCTGACCAGCTGTCACCACTTACAGCAAATGCCTTGTCAGCTGGTGCTGTAGTAGTAGTTTCTGTTGTATCGTCAGCCTTTGTAGTTGTTGTAACTGTTGTAGCCTCTGTTGAAGTTTCAGTAGCTGTTGTTGTTTCTGTTGTTGCATCAGCTTTCTGGTCTGCTAATGCTACATCAGTACCAATTAAGTAGAAGTTGATACCACTCTTACCTGATACTAAGTAGTATGTACCTGCACTTGGAATTGCAATTGTATACTTAGCTAATGTTGTACCAGATACTGTTACTGTACCTACTGTTGCACCACTTGCATCAAGTAAGTTTACTGGTCTATCTTCCTTGTTACTACCACTCATTGCATAGAAGATTACATTACCTGCACCAGTTGTTGTGAATGAGATTGCTCTCTTATCAACTGCACCAGTACCGTTTGTCTTTAATCTCTGAGTAAATTCATAACCATCTAAGCTCTTGCTGTTTGCTTCAATTGTTAACTTGTTTGTTGCATCTGCAATAAGCTTGAACTGACCACTTACTGTGTTAGCTGTAATATCGCCAGCTGTTAAATCACTTGCATTAATTGTTGCTACAATGTCGCCTGCTGGAGTTACTGTTGTTGTTTCTGTAGTAGCTTCAGTAGTAGTTGTTGTTGTAGCTTCTGTTGTTGTAGTAGCCTTTGTTGTTGTTTCTGTAGTAGTTTCTGTTGTTGTAGTTACTGTAGTCTTTGTTGTTGCTTCTGCAGAAATCTGTTCAAGAGTACCTGTTACTGTAATTGTACCAATGTTTACAGAAGAATTAAGACCACCGTTTGTAGATTTATCACTTGAATCAACATTTACACCCTTAATTGTGTAAGTACCTGCTACAAGTGAAGTAGCACTTAAATTGTTCTTAGCACCATTCTTATTTTGAACATTTAAAGTTGCAACTGTATCTCCATTTGAGTTAACAATCGCTACCTGTCTAGCATATGCACCTGAAGAAATAGCATTTGTTAATGCAACTGTACCATCAGAAGTAAGTTTGAACTGAACTGTCTTAGAACCACTAATCTGAACTGAACCACTTGCATTCTTAACGCCAGTCTTTGCAAGGAACATATTTTCTGTACCAACATTTGTGTCTGCTGTAAGAGCAGTGCCAGAAGTAGCATTAATATCAGTACCTGTCAATGTATAAGTCTTAGTTTCAGGTGTAGATGGCTTAGAAGTGTTACCCTTGTGGTTTAATACCCAAGTAGCATCAAGTGCATTGATTACACCGTCGCCATTTGCATCTGCTGCAGCTTCATCATAGAATGTTTCGTCCTTGATACCCTGAATAAACTTCAAGATAAGGGCTGCATCCTTTTCATTAATCTTACCGTCTTTGTTTACATCACCCTTAGCAGAGTAATCAACAGTAGTTGCTTCTGTAGTAGAATCTGTTTCAGTAGTAGTTGTTTCTGTTGAAGTTTCAACTGAACCACCGTTTGCTGTAACTGTTACTGTACCATTAGAAGTAGTGTAGTTTGCAACTGCAAGGTTAGCACCCTTTAATGTATTTACAGTAATTGCAACAGGAGTTGCACCTTCCTTGTTTGCTGTAAATGTTACTTTTACAAGAACTGTACCGTCTGCGTTAATTTTATCAGCAGGGTTGATACCAGCAATTCTTACTGAACCGTCAGTAATGTTGCTGTTAATTGTAGCCATACTGTCATTGATTATGTCGCCGTTTTCAACCTTAGTAGCTGTAAGAGCAGCTGCATCATAAGTTAATGTAATGTTGAAGTCTGCTAAATCAGTCATACCTGTCAACTTAACAGGAACTGTAACAGCAGAACCATTCTTAACCATTGCATTGCCAACAACAACATTTACACCATCAACTGGAGCAGCTGTTGTAGCTTCTGTTGTTTCCTTAGTTGTAGCTTCTGTATCCTTTGTAGTTGTTTCCTTAGTTGTAGCTTCTGTAGTTGTTTCAGTTGTTGTAGTAACTGTTGTGTCGCCACCATCAACTGCATAGCTCATTACATAAACATAAACATTAGTTGTACCCTTAGTAATTGTATGAGTACCAGCTGTTAAATCAAATACATTAAGACCATCAACTACATCTTGTTCTTCGCCATCAATCTTGATAGTTCTTGAACCAGCTGCACTTAATACTAACTTTAATGCACCATCTGCTGGGGCATTAACTGTAATGTTAGTAGATGATTCCATCTTAATACCACTATTATAAGTTACACCGTTATAAGTATACTTATTTGTTGTATCATTACCACTAATATTGAAGATGTTAGAATTTGCAGCAGCAACATCGTTACCACTTGCATCTACACCATCATCATGCCATACATAACCGTCATCAACAACAGGTGCTGATGTTGTTGGTTCACTTGGAGTATCACCCTTAGTTGTTACTTCTGAAGAAGTTGTTGCCTGAGTTGTTGCTTCTGTTACTGTTGGAGCATTAGGGTCATTAGCAACAATCTTTAAGTTTTCAAGGTAACCATCCTTCTGAGTGTTACCAGACTTAATTACATAAACACCTGCTGGAATGTTAGAAACAGTAGCTGTCTTACCACCAGCAACATAGAGTTTAAGTTCGCCATAAGCATCGTAAAGTTCGATACCATAAGCACTAGATGAACCTGCTGTCATTGTTACATCAGATGCAGTATTTACCTTGAAGATTACACCATTATCTCTAATCTTCATTGTAGTAGCTGTATTTGTCATTTTAGCAGCTGGTGTTACAAGTGCATTAGCAATAGTGTACTGCTTATTTGCTTCTAAGCTAGTAGTACTTGTCTTAGTAGACCAGTAATTTGCATCACTAGGAGTAGTGAAGTTAATTTCATATGGAAGTGTTAAAGCATCTGGATTTTCAGATACAATAGGCTCTGGAGTAGGTTCCATATTGATTTCAGATGCAGTCTTCATAACACCTGCAAGGTTAAGACAGTCTGCCTTTGCCTGAATAGGTGAAGTAGCTGTATATTCATACATATCGCTACCAGTTTCAAAACCTGCATAAGGGTTGCCACTGCTGTCGCTTACCTTATCAGTCTTGTTTTTAACCTGCTGTGCAGCATTTGCACCGTTACAACCTGCAAAGCTATCATTATAAGACTTAACAGTTGCAGAACCTTCTTTTGCTGAGTCTACAGGGTTCTTACAAGCACCGAAGTAGTTACCTTCAGAGAAAATGTAAGCATGAGCTCTTGGAGAAATAGCATAAGAAGTAGCACCGTCAAAGTATGTATTGTAAATGTGGATGTTAGCCTGTCTTGATAATGGCTGTCTTGATTCAACCTTTTCGTACCAGTTGTGATGAAGTGAAGCATCATACTGAATACTAGAACTTGAAGAACCAATAAGGTTTGTCTTATGGTTGTTTATATAATGGTTATAAGCCATTGTGTAACCATAGCCACGCTTCCAGTCACAAGAACCATCACCTTCTGCCTTATCTGATTCGGCAGGGTTCTTACAGAAACCTTGATGGAATGTATTGTTATGTACCCAACTAAACTTAATTGGTGCATAACCGTTGCTTTCGAACCATTCCTTAGTCTGTGGAGATGAAGAAATAGCACAAGTACCTTCAAGACCGATAGCATCTTCAGGAGTATTTGTGAAGTTAAGGTTTCTGAATTCAAAGCTCTGACTTATATAACCTGTCTGGCTGATAATCTGAATACCCCAACCATCAAGAGTTGCGTCATCACCAATACCTTCAATTGTTACATTTGATGACTTGTATACTCTAATCATCATACCGTTATCGCCCTTAGTACCACCGTTTGTAGTAGTATTGTAGCCAGTAAGACCCTTGATATTTTCTGCTGGTGGGTTATTGCTTGTGTTAGAGTCACCACCTCTAACTGTACCAACAAATCTTACATCAAGAGGGATACCTTCTGCTCTTAGCTGCTGAACAATATCAATCTTGCCACCACCAGTTACACCGTTGGCATCTTCTGACTTGTAGTTAAGGATATTACCAATACCAGCTGGATACTGGCTACCAGTGTAACCAGGAAGCTGTACTGTATTCTTGTTTTCTTCTGTTACATAAACAACAACAGCATTAGACTTTAATGTACCGTCATCATTGTATGCACCAATACCAGTTACGCCTTCCTTATGAGCATCATAGTGAGCGTAACCACTTCTATCATATTCATATACCTTAATGTTTTCCTTAGTGATTGTACCACTATTTGTTGTAACAGTTAAGTTATATGTACCTGCCTTTAAACCAGGAATATCTAATCTTACATTAGAACCGTCCTGTCTTACAAGGTAAGTTAAATCATCGCCAGTAAGTGAACCACTTGCTGTACCACTATAGCTAACGCCTGTAACATCACTCTTATTACCAGACCATTCAGCATAAAGTGTTTCAAACCAACCACCTGCAGTACTAAAAGATGTAGCTGCAAAAGTGTTTATAGGCATAGCAGTAAAGCTTGTTGCAAGCATAGCTGCTGCAAGTACGCTACTGATAGCTTTCTTAAAACATTTTATCATGTTTTTATTTCCTCCTTTTAAATTTAGAAGTATCTCCCCTGCCATAGGCAGGAGAGGAAAAAGTTTCACGACTTATGTCGAATTATAAAGACTTGATTAAGCCATTTAAGAACTGGCTAATCTTGTAAGCATCGTCAACATCAACAGTCTTGTCACCTGTTACATCGGCGTTTGTAGCATTTGTTACAGCTGAAATCTTGCCAACTGCAAAATCCATAATCATTGTAACATCAGCTGCGTCAACTTTACCGCTATCATCAGCATCACCCTTGATTACTGTAGGTGTACTACCGTTTGGAGTGTATGCAATGTAGAAGATGTAGTTTGAACCACTACCCTTAGTGATTGAGTAAGACTGAGAACCGTCTAAGCTAATTGTTGCAACACCATCAGAACCTATTGTAATTGCCTTATCGTTTAATTCAATAGTACCACTATACTGAGGGTTAGTAACAATTGTTAATGTACCAGCAACACCATCTGGGTCGAAGTTAACAGCTGTCTTAGATTCCATCTTTAATGCCTTAGTAAGTGTTAAGCCATTGTAGTTTACAGAACCATAGCTAGATGTTAATGTACCAGTAATAGTATAGAAAGAACTGCTAGTACCGTTTAATGTAAAGTTATGAACCTGAGCACCTTCAACTGGAGCAGTAGTTGTACCTTCTGTTGAAGATTCCTGACTGTTAGTTGTAGTTTCAGTTGAACCATCTTTGTTTGTAGTTGTTTCTGTTGTAGCACTTGTAGTTGGGTCAGTAGCACCTGTACCGTTACCACCAATAGACTGAATAGTAGTCTTGTAGTTTACAACAGCAGTTTTAAGAGCTGTAATTACAGAGTAGTTTTCATCTTCAGTAGAATTATCAAATGTCCACTTGAAGTCACCACCGTTTACACGACCAGCATAAGTTGTAACCTTTGCAGGTACATCAGCTGGGTCATCAACCTGTGCATCTGATACATTGATACCACAGATAGCATCTGTCTCGAAGTTGTTGTCAGTAGTGCCACCCTTTTCAGTTGTTTCGCTTGAAGGAACCTGTGCAGTTCTGCTAGTTACTTCATAAGCATCATAGCCTGTTGAAGCTGGGCTATTCTGAGTATAGTAGCTGAATACTCTGTTTTCATTTACCATTTTGTTGTTGTATGCCTTAATGATACCACCGTTTTCACCAGAGAATGTACCCTGACCTAAAGCATCAGAACCCTGACCAGAACTCATCATTGGCTTAGAAACATTTCTGAAGTAGTTTGCTTCAACGAAAGCAGAAGCACCCATTGTTACACCAACACCATACTTTGCATTACCATCAAAGTAGTTGTTGTAAATATGTACAGACATTGTTCTGATTCTTGGATGTCTTGAATCAGAGTGGTCGAACCAGTTGTGGTGATATGTAATTAATGAAGAAGTTACTTCACTCTTCATACCACAAAGTGATGACTTACCATTATCAAAGAAATGGTTGTAAGAAATTGTTACATAAGTTGACTTACCCTTAACATCTACAGTACCATCACCCTTTGCCTGGTCAGCGTCGCCACCAGTCTGACCATAGAATAAATCAAGGTTATGAACCCATACATTACAGTTGCCTGTATCAAGAGAAACTGAGTCATCTAAACAAGCCATAACTGCAAAATTTCTTAATTCAAGGTTACCAGCATTTCTGATAAGCATACCGAAACCATGGATACCTGAGTCTTCACCAATACCTTCAATAGTACAATTAAGGTCAGCATAATTACTCTTACCTTTAATCTGAAGACCTTCTGCACTAGAGCCAAATGAATCCATATCGTCTGCATTAATCATACCTACAATACGAATATCAATAGGAGAAGTTTCTGTACCCTTCTGTAAACCATAAACGATATCCTGTAAACCAGTGTGTTCTGCACCACCTACATTAGCCTTTACAGTTTTAGCAGTAGCAGGTGTAACATAAATAACCTTAGCACCAGCCTTTAATGTACCGTCTGCATTGTAAGCACCAGCACCTTTATAAGTAGACTTTGGTGAAAATGCTGAACCAGCTCTGTCATAAGCCTGAACTGTTAAATTAGTTGCAGTAACAGCATCAGCTGCTACTTCGCTACCATTCTTCATTGGTACAACCTTCATATCGTATGTACCAGCAGCAAGACCAACAGCATCTGCTCTCCAACAATCAGAATATCTTCTGATAAGTGGGTCGTCAAGCTGTGTCCAGCTAGAATCGCTTGACTTCTTAACATAAGCATTATAGCCTGTGTAAGATGAATCACTAACAGACCATTCAATGTAAGCACTTTCAAGCCAGCCTTTACTTTCTGTGACTGAAATTCCGCTTGCTGCATATACAGTAGCTGGAGTAGTAGCAAAAGGTACTACAGCAACGCCTGTTGTAATCATACAAGCAGCTAACACTGTGCTTATGAATTTGGACAAACCTTTTTTCATAAACTTTTTCCTCCCTTTAAACACATAAAGTTTATATTTTGCATAAATACTATACATATATTATACCTTGAAAGTCCCCGTTATTACTCACAGCGATTATCAACATACAAGATACATATAGGTACTTACGCTGATACTAATTAATTTACCACTTTGCAATAAAAGTGTCAATGAATTAATTGTTAATAAAAATTTTTCCATATTTTAAACAATTCTTAAGTATTGTTTTTGTTCACTTTAACAACAGTATTGTACCTTTTTTTACCCATTATCAAATTTTATGTATTATTGCCATTTACTAGATTTTTTTGCCAATTTGTATTATAGGCATATTGCCATCTTTACACTAATATAATAGAGAGTATCTACTATATATAATGTA
>ENA-UONT01003195-UONT01003195.1-human-gut-metagenome-genome-assembly--contig:-CS20-NODE-3195-length-10364-cov-35.457755_pt1 | contig 10364 bp, 7 predicted proteins | sample MGYA00242459_ERZ724006 | MGnify/ENA metagenome assembly ERZ724006 | reverse complement strand
CCGTCCGCGCCGTACCTTGTCCAGCCCTCCGGCAGCCCCATGAGCCGCTCACATTCCGTTTCCGTGGGAAAGCGGACGCAGCCCCCGGCGGGATCGTCCTCATACCAAAAGGCAAAGGGCGAAATGCCGCCCGCTAACAGAGTGGGAAAAGGGTCAGTTGGCAGTCCAAAGCTGTTTCGGAACGCTGTTTCCGTCCGCTCCTTGGCGGACGCCCGCATACGGAAGCATTGAAAGGGTCGGGTGACTGGTACGCGCCGCCCTGCTTCAATAAAAGAGCCTCGATCTCCGCAGGCGGCGGGCAGCCCGCGATCTCCGCCAAGTGCAGGAAGTGACTGCATTGTGCGGGGCTTAAAAAGTATTTCGTGGGAACGCCGTCCTCCAAAGTCTGCCACAAGAAAGATGCGCTGCCGTCGTGCCAGCCGGGGGCTTGCCCAATGCTGGGCGTCCATGAGCCGCCAGCAGAGGTCAGGCGTTCGCCCTCGCACCATTCCGGCTCCTGCCCATCTTCCAGAAGCAGGCATTGAAACATCGGCGGCTGTGAACGCTGAGAGCACGGCTCTAAAGTCCATCCGGTCATTTGAAAAAAACGCTCCCATGACGTTCTCCCAAACAGCGATTGCTGGAAATATACCATTTGTCGCCTCCCTCATTTCACGGATAATACGGATCGCATGAAAGAACAGACTGGATTTTTCCCCGGCAAGACCGGCCCTGTTGCCGATCTGTGAGAGGTTCTGGCAGGGTGAGCCAAAGGTGATGATGTGGACAGACGGAATGTCGCCGCCGTTCAGCTTTGTCACATCCCCTAAATGCGCCATACCGGGAAAATGGCGTTTCGTGATGGAGATAGGCGCTTTTTCTATCTCGCTGGCCCATGCGGGCACGATACCGCAGCGCACCGCCGCCAGCGGGAACACGCCGATCCCGTCAAACAGGCTCCCCAGCCGGATCTCGTTCATATCAGCGGCGGCCCTGACGCTTTACGGTCAGGATGCCGTCCAGCGTGGTTGCCGTGATCCCCAGCCGCTGGGCAACGGCCACATCGTTTTTCATGCTTTCCGTGGAGATACTGCCGCACACCACCAGCACATGAGAGCGGCGGAGCAGGTCACGGCCCATGTCGATGCCGCTCTTGTGCTCCTCGGGAACGGCGTCGTTCAGGAAAAGGGGCTGATAGAGCGTGGGGCAGATGGGCGAAAAGCCCGCCTCATAGACAGCGCGGCAATACTTGGCGGCCTGCTCCGTCGCCTCGCAGGGGTCGCTGCTCCACGCAGCGGTGATATACGCAAGGGGTCGTTTCATTTTGAAAACCTCCGTTTTTATATAATGTAGTGGGTCAACCTTTTTCCCCCGCCCTTTTCCAATCGTGGAAAAGGGGGCGGCTCTGGAGGATATGCCCCCGCCGCTTGCCGGAGAAAAAGCACAGCCGGGGCAGGCGGTCAAGGGCAAAGCCGCCGCACACGGCGGGGCGAAGCCCCCTTGACAGCCCACTCCCGTCTGTGCTCGATTACGGGCGGCGACGGGGGATTATAACCCAAAGAGCCTGTCCTATCGGGGCAGCAAAAAGCCTCTGGTCATGGTGGCCAGAGGTCGTTACTTTTCCATATCCATTTTCTTGTCGGGCTTGGCAAGCTCGGGCGGCTGCCGCTCTTTCCAGTCCTCCAGCAGCGTCATGATCTGGTCTTTCATCTGCCGGGGCGTGGCCTCCTTACCAAAAAACTTTTCCAGTTCAGCGCCAGTAATAATCACGTCACGATCCTCCTTTTTCTTTTCTTCACACAAAATACCGTCGATCACGTCCGGGGAGAGCTTGTTTTCCTTGTCCAGCTCACGGAGCCGCTTTGCCTGACCCTTGGAGGGCGAAGCCTGCTGGCCCTCAATGGACACGGCGATATACTTCTGGTGCTTGGGCCGCACACGGGAAATTTCCACAGCCGGGGTAAAAGACAGCTTTCCATCATCCATCGTCTGCTTCAGTTCCGGCACAAGATCATTGAGCCAGATATACCGCTGAACGGTTTTCACACTCATGCCGTTGCGCTGGCCCACGCTTTCAAGAGAGAGCTTTCCGGCCTCGGCGCTGTCGCCGCGCGCCCCCTGATGCTTGATGGCCTCATACTGCATTTTCAGGGACATAGCCTTTTCGCTGGGCAAAATCGTTTCACGCTGACGGAGGTTGTCATCCGTCATAGCGAGAATAGCCTCGTCATCCGTCATATTGCGGACGATACAGGGCATATTGCGATACCCGGCAAGCTGGCTGGCCATCTGGCGGCGGTGGCCCGCGATGATCTCATAACCGCCGCCCTCACGGGGGCGCACCAGCGCGGGCTGGTTGACGCCGCCGTTGCGGACACTCTCCACCAGAGATTTCATTTCCGCATCGTCACGGACACCGAAAGGATGATCCTTGAAAGGGTGCAGGTCGGAAAGGTCAAGATAGACGATTTCCTCTTTTTCGGCGCGGGTAGCGTCGCGGGGTGTAGGCGGCACTTCCGGGGCCGGAGGTGCTGCCTTTTCCTCGGGGGCTGCATGGGTTTTGCCAGCCTTGGGCGGCTTGGTCTCCTCCGGGGCCACTTTTTCCGCCTTGGACGGGCGGCCACGGCGGGGCTTTTCCGCCTGTGCCTCTTTCTTGGCCCCCGGCTCGGTAGGCGCAGCTTTTTCGGATTTTGCGGGGCGGCCCCGTTTGGGCTTGGTTTTCTCCGGCTCCGGCATGGGCTTTTTCCATTCCTGCTTGCTGTACTCGGTGACGGAAACAGGCTGGGCTTCCGGCTCCTTGGGGATGTCCGTCGGAGCATCCTTTTCCGGCGTGGAACGCACAGCGGAAAGGTCTATCACCTTTGCGGACGGAGCGGGGCCGGCGCCCACATCAGGGATCTCGGCCTGCTCCTTTTCCGGGGCTTTTCCCGGCATTTCAGGCGGGGTCTGTTCCTCCGTGGTAGGGGGATGCTTGTTTTCTTCTGCCATGACACGAATAACCTCCTTGACAAGAATTTAGGCCACGCCGCACGGCTGGCCCATATCAGCACACAGAGAAAACGCTGTCTGCATACAAAAACACCGCCTATGTCCTGTTAGGCGGTGCATTGTGTAAGGCTTGGCAGCTCATTTTCAGTTGTTTTTCTCTGTGTGCCCTTGTCAAGCGATGTTTGCATATATTCAACATAGACTATACCGGAGCCAGACCACGAAACAAAAGACACAGGGACGAGAGCTATCAGCACTCGTCCCTGCATCTTTTGTCTTTAGTGACTATGATGAATATGCGGTCATTTCCTATAGTTTTACCTTACGCTTCTCTTCTTGGGGTAATACATACCGAGCACAATGAATTCGCGGCCGCATCCGTTTTAATGCCGGTTTGAGGGCATTGCGCTCATGCCGTGTTGTCAGCTATTTGCTGCTGGCAGTGATACATATACCTCATACGGGTACTGTGAAACCATAAGCTTTGGTGGGTGTGACAGAAGATAGTTTTCTGAAGTGCCATTGACGGACTCCGAATTCACATTAAGAGCAGGCAGGATCTGTGGGCGTTTTGTCTACTGATCCTGCTTGTTTTTCAATTCTTATCAAAATGTGGAGAACCTATCGGCGATTCCGGCTCCCGCATTGTATCCGGCACGATTCTACGAGAGAAACGCCTCGCATCTGCGGCAGTCATTATCCAGAAGCAACGATGCCCTTTGACGCGCTTTTTAGTTGCAGAAACAACAAAAAGCGGTCGGAAATTGTGCAAAAAAACATTGCCTGTCACCAGAAACTTTGGTACTATGAGAATGAAAAAGTGTCGATTGTTGGTAAGTGTCCCGCCGAGAGGAGATATCCTATGAACGTGACCGTTGCGGATTGCCTGAAACTTCCCACGCTGCGTGAAGCACAGTTGATTGCCGGAGCAAAAGGAACAGATCGCGCGGTATCCTTTGTCAGTGTGCTGGAGTGGCCGGAAACAAAACTGTTGTCCAACGAGCTAATTATCGGAAATGAGCTGATCATATCTGCTCTTGTGACCATTAAAGATGACGTTGCCCGCCAGTGCAGTGTTTTGCGGCACTTGCGAAACATGGGCGCAGCAGGGCTTGTCCTGTTTTATGTTGGGGTCTTCATCCCTCGGATTGATGAGGCACTGATCGCAGTTGCGGATGAGATTAACCTCCCGCTGATTGCCATGCCCTTTGGACGCATGGACTTTCGGTATTCTGATGTAATAACAGATGTGGTGGAATATATTCACAACCGACGGATGCACGGAAATTATTATGCCACCGAGCTGATGAACAGCATCGCCCTTCTGGAGCCGCAGCAGAGAAATATCAACACCGCCCTGCGGCTGCTTTCTGACCGCCTGCACTGCACACTGCTGCTGACGAACCGGTATTTGGACCGGCGCGGCGCGGCAGCATGGCCGGTTTCCAATCAATGGGACTTCCATGCTCTGCTGCAAGCATTGCGGCAGCGGCGAGAGCCAATAACCCGGCAGATGACAACGATGAAGCTGGACGGGAGATGCTTCAAGCTTTGGGATGTTCCAGTTCTGTCCAAAACACATCGCGGGATGCACCTGTTGGTGATGGACGAGTTTGACTATATGGAGGATGAGAAACTGCGGCAGGCCGTGGATGTGGTGGCACTATTTTTGAACATCTGGGACAAAGGCACCTGCTACGATGGCACAGATGCGTTGATCGAGGCCATATTAACGGATGACCCCGCTAAAATGAGGAAGTTGGCGCAGCAGATGGGCATTTCCATAGGCACCGTCAATACTATGTGGGTCTTACAGGTTTCGGATATCCAGACCAGTCAGGAATTGACGGCCAGCCAAAAGCTGGACATTATCCTAAAGCTGAAGGTATATCTTCAGGATCATCATAAGGTTGTCATTGTGGATAGCTATGGTGCCTCTATTGTTGCCTTGACTGACGGGATGCTGTTCGAGGAAAACATGCGTGAGCTGGGCGAGCACTTTGTTTCACTACTTGAAAAGAAAGGATATGCTGCGCACGGCTGCGTCTTCGATGATCTTGAGAACACCTCGCAAGCCCGCGATGCATATAACCGGATGATACGCTGCTTTGCAGAGCTCTGTGCTGTGTATCCGCGGCGTAAGATCTATTCAGACAGCGATTTGCGCTATGTGCAATCATGCATCGACTATGTGAAGCAAGGCGAAGAAGCGGTAACGGGCTGTCTGCTGCCGATCCGGAAACTAAAGGATACCGCAGACGGGGACATTCTGATAGAAACGCTATGTACCTATCTTTTGGACGCAGAATCTAATACACAAAGCACAGGGGAGCTGTTATATATTCACAAGAATACCGTACACTACCGGCTTAATAAGATACGGAGTGTTTTGCGGTGTGATCTGGTGCAAATGCCCGCGACCCTCGCCGTATATGAGGCGGCGACGGTCTATCGCATCCTAAAGGAGCTTTAGTCGTTTTCCACAATCCAATTGAGCAAACTCCACAAAGAGAGACTGCATATGCGGTCTCTCTTTGTTTTCGCGGCCAACAAAACGGGAGAATCCTTGGTTTGTCACCCGATGACCGCCGAAGGCAGAATCTATATAATCTTATCACAGGACGGAAAACGTTCTCAAAAAAATAAAAACGGAGGAACACAACATGGCAAAGCGAATTCTAAAGGAAGAACAGCTCATTGATGTCATTTGGGGCGCGACCTTAATGGGCGGCGGCGGCGGTGGCGCCATGGTAGGTGGCACAGATCTGCTGGACACCTACAAGAAGCTCCATCCGGAAAAGCCGGTGGAGCTGACGCTTTTGGAAACCTGCGACATGGATCCGGAGGCTTACGGCGCTGTTACCGCCGGTATGGGTGCGCCCACCGTGCTGAAAAATGTCGACTTCTCGCAGTATGCGGTCAACGCCTTCAATGCATTGAAGGAGATGGGCACCAAGATGGATCCTCCCCGTAAGCTGGAATACTCTGTTCCGGTGGAGCTGGGCGGCTTTAACACCTTCTGCCCCATGCTGATCTCCCTGCTCAACGACATTCCCTTTATCGACTGTGACGGCGCGGGCCGTGCGGTGCCTGCGCTGGACACCCTGCTGCTGCATATCAACGGGCTGGATACATCTCCTTTGGCAATGGCGGACGGCAAAAACAACAAGGTTACCATCGAACTGAATGACGCCAAGGACGCGCCCATGGGCGAGGAGATCGGACGCTGGATCTGCACCGCCTTTGGTCAGATCGCCGGTCTCTCCGGTTGGATGGTTCGGAAGAGTGACATCGAGGAGTCCCTGCCCTGCGGCACTGTGACCTTGTGTGAGAAGATCGGTCATGAGCTGCGCAGGTGTGCAAAGGACGGCTCTAACGCCTTTGAGGCCCTTGCACAGGCTGGGATTGAATGCCGTTTCCTGACGCGCGGCAAGGTCGTCAAGCAGGAGAATCTGCAGGCCAAGGGCTTTGACTACGGCAAGGTGTATGTTGAGGGCGCGGACGGCCAGTGGATCATCTACTTCCAGAACGAGAACCTGCTGGTGGAGCATGAGGGTAAGCCTATTATGACGGTGCCTGATATCACCTGCTACTACAACGCCGCTACTGGCGAGCCTCTGACCAACGCTGATATTACAGAGGGTATGGAGATCTGCCTAGGTGCCATCAAGGCTCCCGATGCATGGTGGAAGAATCCCAATATGTTTGACGTTTGGAAGCCCTTCCTGTCCAATGTCGGCTATGAGGGCGGCAACATCCCGTTCACCAAGTAAATTTGACCGCATTACCATATATCTCCGAGAGGGACAGGGTTCGTCCCTGCCCCTCTCGGTGTTTTGGTGACCAATCGCATTCCCCATCCAAGATTATTTCGGAGAGGAGAATAACAACATGGAAGAAAACAAGACGACTGTAACGGAAACCAAGCAGCAGGATAAGGGCCTGTCACAAATCCAACCCAACGAAAAGCGCTCCTGGTGGAGTATCGCTTTCATTTGGGTGGGTACCATGATCTGTATCCCCATGCTGATGGTCGGCGGCATCTTCGGAGGTGTGCTGACCATGGGTTCCATCTTTTGGGCCACCCTCATCGGGTTTGCCATCTGCTGCACCATGATGATCCTGGGCGGCATTGTCGGCTCTGACACCGGGCTGAACGCCACTATGTGTTCCACCAGAGCCTTCGGTATGACAGGCGCCAACTTCACAATGGCGCTGGTTATCTTTATCTGTGAGGCAGGTTGGTTCGCCGTGCAGACCGCCACCTGCGCCGTGGCCTTCAACACACTGCTGTTCCATTTGGGCGTAGAATTCCCCTTCTGGCTCAGTTGTGTTATCTGGGGCGTTGTCATGTTCATCACTGCCGTTTACGGCGTGAAGTGGATGGCGGTCTTGAATTATATCGCCGTGCCCCTTCTTGTACTGCTGTGCGCCTATGGCGGTATCCATTCCATCAACACCGCCGGTTGGGGCAACATCGCCTCTGCCGTTTCGGAGAACCTGATGCCCCTGCCCGCCGCTATCTCCACCGTCATTGGTCTGTTTGCATTGGGTGCCACCTGCAACGCAGACTATACCCGCTACTGTAAGACCCGCGGCGATGTGGTGAAGGCCACCTTGATCGGCGTTATGCCTGCAGCTCTTCTGATGATCATGGTGGGCGCCATCATGTCCATCGGCACAGGCAACTATGATGTGGCCGCCATGTTCGCAGGCTTGGGTCTGCCCATCGTTGCCATGCTGGTGCTGATCCTCGCCACTTGGACCACCAATACCGGCAACGCCTATATGTCCGGTCTGGCCGCCTGCAAGATGTTCTCCATCAAGGACAGCAAGCGTCCTCTGGTCACCATGATCTGCGGCGTACTGGGCGTCCTCATGGCCATTGCAGGTCTGGCGGATTTCCTGAACACCTATATCAGCATTCTGGGCGCGGTGGTGCCTCCCATCATGGGCGTTGTCATCTGCGACTACTGGGTCATCTGCAAGGCCAAAAAGGAGAACTGGTCTCCCGTGCGCGGCATCAACTGGATCGGCATCATCGCGTGGGTCATCGGCGGCGGCTTCGCACTGCTGGAGACGCTGGGCGTGGTGACGGTGTTCTCCTCCGCACTGGACGGCGTGATCATCGCCTTTGTGGCCTACTGGATCCTCTATTCCCTGCTGAAGAATACTAAGCTGGCCGGCTCCGGCGATATGACTATCGAAGAAGCCTGCTCCGTTGCACAGTAAGGAGTGTTTGCTATGAGTAAAGACAAAGCGTTAGATATTGTATTGTCCGAATTTCTGGAGCTGGCAAAGGTACCCCGCCCTTCCCATCATGAGGAGCGCGTCAGCGAGTACCTGTTCCAGTGGGCCAAGAGCCATGGCCTGGCCGTGGAAAAGGACAGCATGAATGAGATCATCATTGACAAGCCTGCATCCCCCGGCTGTGAGAATGTACCCCGTGTGATCTTTCAGGCACACATGGATATGGTGTGTGTTTGCGAAGAGGGTGTCACCTACGATCCCATGAACGACCCTATCAAGGTCATCAACGATGGTGTGACTCTGACCGCAGATGGCACCAGTCTGGGCGCCGACGACGGTATCGGCGTGGCGATGTGCCTGTATCTGCTGCAGGATGACACCCTGCGTCACGGCCCCATCCGCGCCATCTTCACCACCAACGAGGAAGACGGCATGGACTCCATCGCCATTGACCCCAAGTATCTTGACGGCGGCTATCTGGTCAATTTGGATTGGGAAACGCTGGGCTCACTGTGCAATTCCTGTGCCGGCGGCGACTTCTTTAACTACAGCCACAAGGCCGAGTGGGAAAAGCCTATTGTGGGCTGCAAGACACTGACCATTTCCCTCAGTGGTCTGCTGGGCGGTCACTCCGGCGTGGGGATCAACAAGGGTCACGCCAATGCGCTGGTCAGCATCGCTACGCTGCTGGCTATGCTGCGGCAGGGCGGCGTCAGCTACCGCGTGGCCTCCTTCAGCGGCGGTCAGGCGAAGAACGCCATCCCCGCATTTGGCACCGCCACCATTGTTCTGTCTGCCACCGAGGAGGACAGGGCCAAGGCTATCATTGAAACCTTCCGCGCAGAGTTCGCAGAGGCTTTTGGCAACATCGAATCGGATATGGTGTTCACCACCACCTTCGGTGATACCGCGCCCGACCGCGTACTGACAGGGGAGGTTGGTTATGGTATGGTAGGGCTGATGACCACGGTTCCCAATAACGTACATACTATGAGTCCGTTCATTGACGGGCTGGTGGAGAGCTCCGCCAACTTGGGTGTGGTGTCCGTGGACGAGGATATGGTGCGTTTCACGGTGTTTGCCCGCAGTAGCGTCGCCTATCAGGCCACTCAGATCGGTGTAATCTGCAGCGCACTGGCCAATAGCTTCGGTTTTATCTTCGACAGCGAGGGCCATGTTCCCGGCTGGGCGGTCAATCCCAACAGCAAGCTGACGCATATCGCTTGCGAGGCCTACAAGCATCTGACCGGCACGGATATGATCGTGGAGCCGGTACATGCTGGCGTGGAGTGCGGCGCCTTTGCGGAGAAGAATCCTCACCTGGACATGATCTCCGTTGGCCCGACGCTTCTTGACGTGCATACGCCCAACGAAACCTGCAAGATTGAGGATGTCAAGATCACTACCGAGCTGCTGATTGAAATCCTGGAGCGTATCGCCAAGTAAAAAGGATTCATCTTACTTCCAATTTAGGCTACTTTCGACCATTGTCTCCTTACAGGTCAGGAGCCGGGCTGCGTGATACGCGCAGTCCGGCTCCTGGCAATTTATGTATGCCGAAGTATGCTCTATATGATCACCTGCCGCTTTCACGGCTTCTGTATTGCAGCCAATGAGTCCATGAGCGAATGGAAACCATCTTCTCCCAGCATGGCCGCGGCATCGAAGGGGATGTCTTCAGAGGCCGTAATGGCCGGATCGCAGCCGGGCATATCCTCGCCCACTGCGGGCGTGCCCTTGCTCAAAAGCACCTCGTCGTGGTTAGCCTATTCTGCGCTGATTGGAATCGGAGCTTTGAACGGTTTCCGAAACAGGCTCGCTCTCCTGAAGGGAACGCCACTCGATGTTCTTTTCGAGGATGTCTCCGGATACTGCATCGACCTTGTAGGAATACGCACACCTGTCCGTGTAGAACTCCAAAACGTAGTTGGGCTTGCCTGAATTGCGGCTCAGCTCCTCTCGGGTGAACACGATCTCTTGCATGGCCTCATCAAGCCCCGCGTCCCTCAGGGCGATCTGCTTTGCCTTGTCAAGAGCCAAGAAAAACACCCGGAATGCCCCTATTGCGTAACAGGGGCGCAGAAAGGAGGGCTTATGAGAACAGGGCTTACGAAGCAGGAAAAGACCACCGATATATGGTTTGACGA
>ENA-UONT01003185-UONT01003185.1-human-gut-metagenome-genome-assembly--contig:-CS20-NODE-3185-length-10382-cov-12.766050_pt1 | contig 10382 bp, 9 predicted proteins | sample MGYA00242459_ERZ724006 | MGnify/ENA metagenome assembly ERZ724006 | reverse complement strand
AACGGGCGCAGGCGTACAAAATGAAGCTGGAAGCGTTGAAGCATCAGGGAAAGCGGGTGGATTTGGAGGATAAGTCAACTTCTCGCCAAGTTGGCGAGAAGTCATGGGCTGTTGCCAAAGTCGGTGCTGATGCAAACGAAAGTGAAAGACAGGTACACAGATATATCCGTCTCACCGAGCTTCTGCCGGAGGTGCAGAAAAAGGTGGACAGCAAGGAGATCGCATTCAGCCCCGCCGTGGAACTGTCATACCTCACCCGCGACGAGCAGAAGCAGTTTCTGGACGCAATGGACTATTCCCAGAACACGCCCTCCCTTTCCCAGGCGCAGCGGCTCAAGAAGCTCAGCCGTGAGGGAAAATGCACGAAGGAGGCCATGCGCTCCATCATGTCCGAGGAAAAGAAGGAGGAACAGGAGCGTATTACGCTGAGCAGCGATACCCTCCGCAAATATTTCCCCCGAAGCTACACGCCCCTGCAAATGCAGCAGACCATCATCAAGCTGCTGGAGCAGTGGCAGAAAAAACAGCAGCGCAGGAACGAGCGCTGAGAAAGGCAGGTTTATCCATGAACGTAACCATCAACATCTACGGCGACGTACACATCCACTGCGACTGCTGCGACGGGTGCGGCGAATATGACGACAATTTCGACGACGCCCTCGAAGCGCCGCATGAGGCTGTACCGGATGCGGAGGACGGCGGCGGGCAGACCGACCCGACCGCCGAAGAAGCGGAAGCAGCGGTAAAGGCATTGGCGGCGTTTTTTCTTCCGCTTTTTTCGGAGGAGACTGACGAGGGAGGCGGCCTACGCCGAGTACCACCGGGCGCAGGAGCAGATGCGGGAGCTGCTGATCCACAAGGCCAACGCCGCCTGTCTGCTGGGGCCGGACGAACAGAACCGGCAGACCACCGAGCGGCAGCGCGAGGAAAAATAGCGATGGCACATCGCGCAGCCACAGATGAAATCTGTGTTACAGGGGGTATGGGGAACGCCCCATCAAGCAAAAGGCGGGGACTCGTCAGAGTCTCCGCCTGGTGTCTTTTGGCTCCAAAAGACCTTGCTTGCCACGTTTGTCGGGAACCTCACATTACTCGGGGAGAGCGTTGTTCCCTGTTTACATACGGAAGCCAAAACAAGCAAGGGAAACGAATTGTTACAAGGGCTCTTTCACAAAGCCTGTGCAAAACTCGACCACAGTCAGTTCACTTTTCTTATGCTCCATACACAAAATCCCTTTACAAAAAAATCGCACGGCCGCCTTACTGCGGGTTTGCGGGCTTCGCTCGCTTTTGATTAGCGCCTTCGGCGCAGTGGATGATTTCAGATCAGAAGAGTTAAGGCTCAAGATTTATCCACAAAGCGGGGCGAACGGCGATCGTATCGTCGTCGACAGAGCAGCTATACCCACTGATGCTGCCGCTGTCGCTGACATAACGCGCAGTTCTAAATGAACTGCCGGGCGACCGCAGCCACCAACTGCAGCACAAGGCATAGTCGTGTTGAGCGCCTTGAGCAAAACAGTATGCCGTCCCTTGACAACTTATTGCAACCGCCTCGGAGTACTGGTAGGATTCCGCCCAGCTCAAAAGGAACACCTTATCCGTTGTATTATTGCCCGGATCAATGCCCGGATCAGTGTTGCTTGATGGGTTCCAATCCGCCGTTACGGTAGTATGGAGAATTTGCTTCTGCTCCTCCGCACTGAATGCGCTGTTGATAAACGATCCGTTCAGCCATCTCCGCAGTGTGCAGGTCTCCCATGTTACATCTGTGCCGGAAGTATTGTATCGCTGGCAATCGAGGGCGTATTTGCTTATCAGCAAAGCCTTGCTTCCATCGTTTTTCAATACCAGCCACTCGATGAGGGCACCTTCGTTCTTCGACGCCTGAGGGTAGCGTCCGAATGCTATAGTCACAAATCCCCGATAGGATGATGCCAGCCGCGGCTGTTTTTTACTTACGAACTGAAAAACTCGCGGTTTTGTAAGAAGCACCTTCAGCGCTTGGCTGCAGCTGAACTCTCCGGAACCGGTCAGCGCCGATTCATTGATCAGGTTCTGAAGCGAGGAAACGTCTGCTCTGGCCTCTGACAAAGTTTTATCGGCAGCAGCCTTAGATTCAAATCCGCCAAGCTGTTTAAGGGCAGAATCCAGTTTGAGTTCGAGCTGTTTCAGTCCCGCTGCTATTTCCGAAATCTCCCCATCAAGGCGTTTTCGCTCCTTTACGGCAAACAGGCCGAGGGAATCACGCATGGGGCGAAGGGTGTTAAGTCTGCTGTTTGCGGCAGTCTTTTCACCATTTAACTGTTTGATCTGTGCGGCAGCCTTGTTATAACCGCCGCATATCTTCTCCATGTATGACGCCCTTTGCTTTGCAGCCGCAAGCTGCTGCTCCAGTGATTGAGCCTGTCTTCCGCTCTGTCTTGCACTAAATGCGGCGATGACCTTATCCGCTTCCAGTTGATCAGCAGCCTCCGCAGCTTTAGTAGACTCGATATAGCCGTTGATCTCATTTTTAAGCGATCCGGATCCAAAACGCAGCGCCTTTTGGATGTTTGCATTAAGCGCGATTCCGGAAACGTCGTTCATGGAGCTGCGCGACCGTTTTTCAAGATCGCTCATAGCCTTTGCGAGATACGCCTCACCGTTCTCAGGATCTATATCGAGCACCTTCTCGGCATATTCGTCTGCGCTATCCCATTCCCCATCCTCAAGGAACATAAATGCGCGCTTCAAAAGACTCTGCACGGTCGCCGCGGCCGGGTTGGATACAGCCGCCTGCTGAACATCCCCATCTTTGGGAGCGTCCTTTGCAAGCAGTTTCTCAACGCCGCGAACAAGATCCTGCACTGCGCCAAGCTTTCCGAGATCCTGCGCCTGAAGGCCCTTGAATTCGTCCGGAAGATCGTAGGGATCCATATCGCAGAAGCAGGGGATGAGAACCTTTGACCTGTCTTTCGCTGCAAGGCGCATAAAGCGGCTCCATTCGTTTTTGACCCATGCGGCTTGGAAGTACTCGTATTTCGTGCCGATGGAGAGCATCACCCTTGCCGAGTTCAGCGCGGCGAAAATATACGGTTCGTACTGCCTGCCGAGCTTATCCTCAAGCGATATTCGAGAGAAGAACACCTTGAGTCCATTCGCGGTCAGAGCGTCATAAATATCCTGTGCCAGTACGGAATCATGGGTACGCATGCCATTTTCGTCCGTCTTCTCTTTATAACAGATGAAAACGTCGTATGGCTTTTCGTTTCTGCTGACAGAGAGGATCGCATCGTTAAGACGGTCGATCTCCTGAGCCTCACGGTGATAGACGCGCTGCGCTGTTAAGTCGGCATATTCCATAGCAAGGAGGTAGTTTTCATCCTTCGTAAGGCTTTCGAAGCTCGCCCTGTGGCAGGTGGGCTTCTTCTCGCCTGTTGCAGGATCGTCGACGTACTCGATACCCCAATTGCACAGGCAGAGACCCCAGTAAGCCTCGGCCTCCTCCGGAAATTCGGCGATGAGCTGCTCGTACAATGCCGCCGCCTTGTCGAATTCGTTTTTAAGACGCAGCCGGTTCGCACGATTGAAGAGAGTCATTTTCTTTTCGTTGTCCGCGCTCGGCACAGTTTGAGTCGTCCCGCAGTACTCGCATTCAACCACCTTGTCGGCTTCGGTGATATTCAAGCCGCCGCCGCACCTTTTGCATTCGAAAACAGTCATAATATACCTCCGGTTTATTTATTCAGTTTGCAGAGCCTGTTTCTTTCAGCAAGAATAGCTTCAGCTTTTTTGCAGAGTGGAACAACGCTTGTGTCGTCGTTATCGACCATAGCGCGCTGGAGCTCCTCCATCACGGCTTTAAGCTCGGTTTCCGCCGCAACGGTTGCATCGTTTGAAACGGGGTCGCAGTAATTGAGCATATCAGAAAGTTTCTTAAGCTCCTTCTTTGCTTCATCATCGGCGCACTGAGCGACCAAGCTGTTGCCCAATGAGCGAAGAGCGCGTATAACGGATACGTCTTTGGCAAGTTTAATATCCTGACGCATGATTTCTTCTCTTGTGGCGTCAGTAGCTACGGTGCCGAGTACAGCCGCGCCAAGGATAAGAATAAATACGAGCACAAAAGGCCAAAGAGGAATTCCCGCCATGCCCGCAAGCGCCATGGTGAGGAAACTCAAGGGAACTTGAGCAGCCGAATAGAGCACGCCTATTCTGGCGATAGGGAATCCGTAAAACCTGCTCTTCGCAGTACCGTCCTTACCGAATGCAAGGGCAAAAATCATCAGACTTACAATGAGGGAAATAAGCCCAAAGCTGTATCCGATCCAGAAGATGCCGGTATGCTTGAAAGGCAGTACAAACGACAGCACATTGTATACAGCAAAGATAACTACAACGGTTACGATAGAGCGGATCTGATTTTTATTGAAGCTCATGGTCATTCTCCTTTCTTAAAGCCGCACTCGGGGCAGAACTTCGATTTGATGTCTTTTGTTCCGCAGTTCGGACAGATCCAGCCCTTATTTTCTTCGGGCTTTTTCGCGCCGCATTCGGGGCAGAACTTACTTGTGATATCCTTCGTTCCGCATTCCGGACAAGTCCAGCCTTGCTTGTCTTCGGGCTTCTTTGCGCCGCACTCGGGGCAGAATTTGCTTGTGATATTCTCAGTTCCGCACTTGGAACACGTCCAGCCGCCAGCGGGCTTGGGTTCCGGCTTTTTGTCACCGCAGTCCGGGCAGAATTTGAAGCTGATACCAGCCTTGCCGCAGGAGGGACATGTCCAGCCTTCCGCTGCGGGCTGAACTGGCGCGGGAGGCTGCTGAACGGCGTTCGGACTCATGCCGCTCATCATGTTTCCTATCTGCGGAGCAATCGCACCCATTGCGGCCATTCCAACACCGAGCCCCATTAAATCGCCCATCATGCTGCCACCTCCGCCAATCGAAACGCCGGAGCCCATATTGCCGATACCGGCGGCATACGCTTCTTGCACTTCGGCCTGCAGTACGTCCTTCTGGTTGTAGCCCTTAGCCGCCATGATCTCTGCTTCGGTAAGGCCCTGCATACGCTGCGCTTGCGCCTCCGCCTGCGCCCCAATCACCTTGCGTTCAGCTTCTCGCCTTGTCACTTCTGTTTGCGTCATCTGGCGCTGCATCTCCGCTTCTCGCCTTGCCGCCTCAATAGCAGCCGCGGCCTGCTCCTCCGCCGTGCGGTACTGCGCCTTTGACGCGGCCTCAGCCATCTTGACCGTCGCCTCCGCCTGAATCACGCGGGTCTGGAGCACTATTGTGTGCAGCTCGCGGATTCGCTTGAAGTTCGGATCATTTTCGGGCAGGACGACGCTCGTGACATAGAGTTGAGGAACGGTCAGGCCGTACTCCTCAAAGCCAACTTTGATCTTTTCGCGCAGGGAGGCCGAAATGATGTCAAGTTTTTCGTCTATCTCGAGTATATCGATATCGTTAGCCTTTATGACTGAAGGAAGGTTCGTCTTTACGGCGGTCGATATCATCGGACGGAAGGACGCCTGAAGACTCTTCGTAAAGCTTGAGGAAACCTTAACAATGTTTGTGTGTTGGCATTTATCGCATATCAAAGTGTTGCCTGAGGCATTGACGGTATAAAGCGTTTGTCCGCACTTTTCACACATTATCGTCTCGGGCAAGGCTTCCGTCTTCCATGAAATGCCCTTCATTGTGCCGACGAGCTTAATAAGCAGCTTGCGGGAATCGTCTACGGCAAGGTTCATTTCGCCGGACGCGCCGAGATCAAGAGGCGTACCCGTTAGCGGATCGATGAAGCGCACCTTGTCGGGAGTGCCCCACTTGATGCCCATTTGTACTGTCTTATTAATGAAGTAGATTTCCGTATGGAAGGTGCCGTCATTGTCCGTCGGCAGCTTATACAGCTTCCCCAGCATCGGAAGCTGCTGCGTTTCAAGTGTGTACCGACCGGGACCGAAAAGATCCAAAGCCATACCGTCGCGGAAGAAGACAGCCTCCTGGCTTTCGTGAACTATGAGCTGAGACCCGTAGTTAAAATCCTCGATTGGGTGCTTCCAGATGAAAGTCGAATTATCGCCCTCATACTTGATTATGGAAGCAAGTCCGTCACGCTTTATTTTTTCCTGCGCAGTTCTTTCGGCAACGTCGTTTACATGATCACACACAGGGCAAGTGAATTTATCTGCACCTTTTGCCGCACGAAGCCTAATGCCACATTGACCGCAAGAGAACTCAACCGTCTTATCCTGCTCCGCCATTGTATTGATCGGTTCATGGCAGACAGGGCATTTAGCCTTGTCTCCTTTGGACTGATCGAACACCACTTCGTTACCGCAGTGAGGGCACTTCCTGCTTGAAAGCTTCTCTGTCTGGATATTGATCGTTTCGCCGCAGGAACATTTTACCGTCCTTTTCGCAAACAAACCTGTGCCAAACAAACCGCCCGAAGCCTCCGCATATCTGTGGCATTTTGGACACTCAATTACAAATTTCGACATTTTACGCCTCCTATTATTAGTCTAAATGATTAATTTTATACTCAGAGTTTTTCCTTCTCAACCTTTGCTGGCTTGTATTAATTTAATAGTTGCCATCCTCACTCCCCGAATATAGTTCCTTGTGTTTTTGTAATACACTTTGCCAGATAATTCGTTTGTGCTTACCGAACGAATGCCCCGGCAAGAACAATGGTTCTTATAATGAAATTAAAACCAACGATCCCCTTTCCAACCGTTTTCGCGCAACGCTTCAAGAACATCTTCAGGAATGTTTTTCTTGTGGTACGGGAACTTACGTTCGACTTTAGTTACTCCGTCCCATGTAATCTCATGTTCCAATGTTGCTCCATATTTAAATAGAAGACGCACCATATCTGCACTTTTCATGTCAACAACCGCGTATGTCAGCATAGATTTAGAAGTACTTTTGCCTCCATGATCTGTGGAGTGTTCAACACGATTGGCATTGGCACCGTTTTCGAGCAAAAGTTTAGCGATGTCGAAGCTTTTAGCCTGCCAAATGGCATCACTTAAAAGGCTATATTCGCCTACCGCTTTATCATCGTGGAAATACCTAATTCCATTTGGATCGGCACCATATCTTAATAGAAGTTCGAGAAATTCTATGCTGCAGCAATTCCATATTACATCGTCCGCAATCGGAATTATGGTTCCACTTTTATGAGTCCGAATGGAATTTGGATCTGCGTGGAAATACCTAATTCCATTTGGATCGGCACCATATCTTAATAGAAGTTCGAGAAATTCTATGCTGCAGCAATTCCATATTACATCGTCCGCAATCGGAATTATGGTTCCACTTTTATGAGTCCGAATGGAATTTGGATCTGCTCCGTGACTCAAGAGCAGCTTTAGAAGCTTTATATCAAAGCATATATCAGCAACATAGCTTAGAATAGAACTATATTTGTTGTCGGCAGCGTACATAATGGTTTTATGGAATTCAGGGTATCTATCCATGATTTTTTCGCATATACCATATGCTTTTGCTCTTCCAAATATGCAAATATGATCATTGCAGTTATCCAGTGTTTCAATCTCCCATGCATGATCTGTGAGTTTCCCCGAAAGCATTTCCAATTGTTTGCCATATGCAATGGTCTTCTTGTTTGCCTTATCACCAGCGATTACGCCGAAGAAATAAGCATCGGCATTTTCCGGATCCATATCAAGAACCTTTTCACAATATTCGTATGCCTTTTCCCACTCCTCGCCGTTTATAAATATCTTGATCCTTTTTATCAACGGCTCGATGGTATTAGGGATCTGATTTACATACTGCGCTTCGTTTCGTTCTGTTGCGCTCTGTTGCGTTTTACTTTCAGAAGTTATCTTTTTTATTCCTCTAATCAAATCCTGCATAAAGCCGAGCTTACTCATATCCTGCGCCTGAAGATGGGAAAACTCAGCAGGGAGGTCGTATGGATCCATATCGCGGTATGCGGGGATCAGCACCTTCTTGCCGCCGCTCTGTTTTACAAGCGCGAGATAGCGGCTCCACTCATTCTTGACCCAGATTGCGTTGAAATACTCTGGCTTTGTGCCGAGAACGACCATGACTTTGGCGCTGTTAAGCGCGGCGAAGATATATGGCTCATAGGCCGTGCCGAGCTTGTCCTCAAGGGTTATGCGGGAGAAGAAGACCTTGAATCCTTCCTGTGTAAGCTGATGATAGAGGTCGTTTGCAAGGACGCTGTCCTGCGTGCGCCGACCGTTCGCATCGGTCTCCTTGTAGCAGATGAATACGCCGAAGGGTTCTTCCTTCTGGGATATGGCGAGGATGCCCTTCTGGATCTCGTTGATCGCGTGCGCTTCTGCTTCGTAGATTGAGCGCTGATAACCGTCCGCGTACTGCAGGGCGGATTTATAATTATCATCATCGAAAACAGACGTAAACTGAGCGCGGTTGACCGTCGGCACGCGCTTACGAGTAGCTGGATCCTCAACGTACTCAATACCGTAGCGACAGAGCACGAGCGACCAGTACGCTTCCGCGTCGGTCGTATCCTCGTTCAGGATCTGCTCGTAGATCCCCGCCGCTTTGTCGAATTCGTTGTTGCGTCTGAAATGGTTCGCACGGTCATAAAAGTTCGTCCTGCGATCATCATCGAGCTTCGGCAGAGTCTGCTTTGAACCGCAGTACTCGCATTCCGCAACGGTTGAACCTTTTTCTATGATCAGATCGCCGCCGCACATTTTACATTTAAATGCTGCCATATGTACCCCCTATTTATCCTCTGGTATCTCAAGATTCCTGAGAGCAAATTCTATACTCTTCAAAATAATTTCATTTCTTGTACGACCCGTATGTTCGGCAACAGCATCAACGTCACGCAGCATATCCTTTGGCATACGGACAGAAAGAACCTGCGATTCCTCTGTGTACTTCTTTGCTTTTAAAACAAATTTAACTTCTGCCATATGCATCTCTCTTTCACAGAAAGCATTGTAACACATTTGTATTGCGTTTGCAATATATTTTCAACTGGTTGCAATGATATATTTCAGTCATGTATGTTCGTTTGGTTTAAATATCATTACGCCGTCTTGAACGGTAACCCGGATTTTGAATCACCAGAGGTTTTTTTCTCACTCCTTATCTTCCCACCTGTAAGCACTCCTTCAGCGGTTTGTCCACCGGTGCCATAAACCAACTACCGCCTCCGAAAATGAGGTACATGTCCTTCTTGATAATGGAGGCGAGACCATCATGCTTAATCTTTTCTTGCGCAGCTCTCTCGGCAACGTCGTTTACATGATCACACACAGGGCAAGTGAATTTATCTGCACCTTTTGCCGCACGAAGCCTAATGCCACATTGACCGCAAGAGAACTCAACCGTCTTATCCTGCTCCGCCATTGTATTGATCGGTTCATGGCAGACAGGGCATTTAGCCTTGTCTCCTTTGGACTGATCGAACACCACTTCGTTACCGCAGTGAGGGCACTTCCTGCTTGAAAGCTTCTCTGTCTGGATATTGATCGTTTCGCCGCAGGAACATTTTACCGTCCTTTTCGCAAACAAACCTGTGCCAAACAAACCGCCCGAAGCCTCCGCATATCTGTGGCATTTTGGACACTCAATTACAAATTTCGACATTTTACGCCTCCTATTATTGGTTGAAGCTATATCTGTTTGCAACCATATAACTTGCGTTAGTAAACTGAGCTGCAAATTCATAGATGGTATTGCTGCGCAGCCGTGTCCTCTGCCGAGTGCACGACGGCTTCCGTTCTGAGTTACAAAGGATACTGCGCATAACTGCCAAATGTATATTTATGCGCTCTCTTAATTTGGGGAAAATTTGCGAAGAACAGTTTTGCAGGTGAAAACTTCAAATAGTAAAACATCACCTGTGTTCAAGCAGAGAGTTTGTTCTTCTCGTGCCGTTATTGTACACAATTGTGGCAATATCTTTCAACACCGTGAATGCATAAATATGCATTATATGCAAATATATTTTTTCTTATAAGTGGGCATGGCGAATGACGGGCAGCGTTGCGCGTAAATAGAAAAGCAAAGCCGCCTCAAGCGGTGGGGCTTATTCAGCCAATGTTTAGTCAGCGCCTGCACCATATAAAAACGCAAGATCTGTATTTTTTATCTGATTCTGCGTTTAAGGAGCCATTCCCCAAAATGTGACCGTGGTGCCAGCGCAGTACCAGTGAATCTGAGTAAGTATTTCGTCACCCTGAATCACGAATCGCTGATGAATCTTCTGCGAAAGAATATCCACGACAAACGTGGCATTGAGCTGGTGAAACGGGATTTGAAGGCCAGAGTCATGGAAACGGGTTGCCGGCGAAAGCAAAGGAAGGCGTTCCGTAGGGAGGACGGCATCCGTTCCCTCTGTTGGTTTGCTCTGAGACTTCC
>ENA-UONT01003170-UONT01003170.1-human-gut-metagenome-genome-assembly--contig:-CS20-NODE-3170-length-10442-cov-3.605853_pt1 | contig 10442 bp, 5 predicted proteins | sample MGYA00242459_ERZ724006 | MGnify/ENA metagenome assembly ERZ724006 | reverse complement strand
CGAACGACACGCCCGAATTTTTTACTTCGCCTTTCGTGGGGGAGAGAAGCCCCGCCGCAAGCGACAAAAGCGTGGTTTTTCCGCAGCCCGAGGGACCGATAATCGCGACGAATTCGCCTTCCGAAACGGAAAACGTCAGATCCTCCACGGCGACCGTCTCCCCTTGTTTGGTGTGATAGTTCATCGATACGTTTTCAAATTGTAAAACTTCATTCATGGGTTGACCTTCATTGGTTTATCTTGTCTTTCTTCCCCGCGTTCCTCTTGGGAGGAGGGGGAGGAAAACGCGGGACGCCGGGGCTGTATTCACAGGACCCCGCTGCCCGACTTTGATCAGTTATACACGTCTTTATAGGCCTGATCCGCGTAGGAGGTGTTGATGAGCTCGGCAAACTGTACGCGGCGGGGAAGCTCGCCTGCATTGTCGATGATGTCCTGAAGCCGCGTGAAGCTGTCTTCCGTCATCGCCATGTTGGTGACCCAGGCGTCGATGTCCTTATAGCTTTGCAGGGATGTGGAGATCGAGGAGACGGACGTCGATTCGAAATAGGAGGTTAAGTAGGGCGCCGCCGTTCCGACGGGCGTCTCGTTGATGTATTTGATCGCCTTCGTCACCGCGCGAAGGAATCCGTTTACCTCCGTTTCGTGCTTTTTGATCCAGGAATTTTTAGACATGAAGCAGGTGTATGGAACGGCGCCGGACGCTTCGCCCACAGACGCTACTACATAGCCTTTTCCCGCCGCCTCGTATTCGGACGCCACGGGCTCGAACATCGTGCAGTAGTCGGCCGTGCCCGCCTCGAAGGCGCTGGTCATCAGGTTGAACTGAACGTCGAAATTGAGCGTCAGATCGGTGCCGTCGTGAAGGCCGTTTTGATTGAGCACGTACTCGAAGGTCATCGCGGGAACGCCGCCTTTGCGGCCCGCGAGGATCTCTTTCCCTTTCAGATCCGTCCATTTGAAATCGGGCTCGGATTTTCTCGAGACGAGGAAGGAGCCGTCGCGCTTGGTGAGCTGGCCGAATACGGAAGGGACGTCCGTGGAACCGCCCGCGAGCACGTAAAGCGCCGCTTCGGGGCCGCAGAAGCCGATATCCGAATCGCCCGAAAACACGGCGGACATGACGTTGTCGGCGCCGCCGCCGTTGGTGAGCTCGATCTTCAGGTTTTCGTCCTTGAAATATCCCAGCGCGTCGGCGAGATACAGGGGCGCGTAGAAGATAGAGTGTGTGACTTCGTTGATTTTGAGCTTAGTGAGTCCGTCGTCCTTTTCTCCGCAGGCGGAAAGGGGAAGGATGGCGAAACAAGCGGAAAGTGCGATAGCCGAAAGTTTTTTCATAGGGGTAACTCCGTTAAAAAAATAGAATAATATATCATATGTGTCGGCGTTAATAATTGACAATCGTCGCCGAAAGGGATATAATAAAAAAGCACACCGTCTCCCCCCGAGCGGGACAGAGAAAAAAGGATTTAGAGATTATGGACATGCAAAAGACGTACAACCCCAAGGATTTCGAAGACAGAATTTATGCCGATTGGGAAAAATCCGGCTATTTCCGCGCGGAGATCGACCACGACAAGGTTCCCTTCACCGTCATGATGCCGCCTCCCAACATCACGGGACAGCTGCACATGGGACACGCCATGGACGCCACCATGCAGGATACCCTCGTCCGCTTTAAGAGAATGCAGGGATATTCCGCGCTCTGGGTCCCGGGCTATGACCATGCGTCCATCGCCACCGAGGTGAAGATCGTCGAAAAGATGAAGGAAGAGGGGCTTTCGAAGGCGGACGTCGGCAGGGAAGGCTTTTTGAAGCGCGCCTGGGATTGGACGGCGCAATACGGGGGCCGCATTACCCTCCAGCAGCGCAAAATGGGCGCGTCGTGCGACTGGTCGCGGCAGGCGTTTACCATGGACGAAAAATGCTCCCGAGCGGTGCGCGAGGTGTTTGTCAGATTGTATAACAAAGGGCTGATTTATCAGGGGGACCGCATTATCAATTGGTGCCCCTGCTGTAAAACCGCCCTTTCGGACGCGGAAGTGGAGTACGCCGAGGAGGCGGGCTCCTTCTGGCATATCCGCTATCCCGCCGCCGACGGCAGCGGCGAGGTGATCGTCGCCACCACCCGCCCCGAAACCATGCTCGGCGATACGGCGGTGGCCGTTCACCCCGCGGACAAACGTTACGCTCATCTCGTGGGGAAAACGCTTCTGCTTCCCCTGACGGACAGAAAAATCCCCGTGGTGGCCGACGAGTACGTGGATATGGAATTCGGCACGGGCTGCGTGAAGATTACGCCCGCGCACGACCCCAACGACTTCGAGGTGGGGCGCAGGCATGATTTGGAAGTTATCCGCGTCATGAACGACGACGGGACGATGAACGACAGGGCGGGCGCTTACGAGGGACTGGACAGATACGTTGCGCGCAAAAAGGTGGTGGAGGATCTCGAGGCGGGAGGATATCTCGTGAAGATAGAACCCCATTCGCACAACGTGGGGCATTGCTACCGCTGCCATTCGACGGTGGAGCCCATCGTCTCGAAGCAATGGTTTGTAAAAATGGAGCCGCTCGCAAAGCCCGCGATCGCCGCGGCGATGAAAAATAAAGTCAGATTTGTGCCCGAGCGTTTCTCCAAAACTTATTACAACTGGATGGAAAACGTGCGCGACTGGTGTATTTCCCGCCAGCTTTGGTGGGGACACCGCATTCCCGTTTGGTATTGCAAGACGTGCGGAAAGGTGATTTGTTCGAAAGAGGACCCGACGCATTGCCCCGAATGCGGAAGCTCGGAGCTGAGACAGGACGAGGACGTGCTGGACACCTGGTTCTCCTCCGCGCTCTGGCCCTTTTCCACTCTCGGATTTCCCGAAGAAACGGAGGACTATAAATATTTCTATCCCACCGACGTGCTCGTGACGGGATACGATATTATATTCTTCTGGGTGGCGAGAATGATTTTCTCGGGGATTGAGCACACGGGCAAGGTACCTTTCCACGACGTGCTTATTCACGGAATCGTCCGCGACGAGCAGGGCCGCAAGATGAGCAAGTCGCTGGGCAACGGCATCGACCCGCTGGAGATTATCGAAAAATACGGTGCGGATTCGCTGCGGCTGTCTCTGCTGACGGGCGTCGCGCCCGGCAACGACACGAGGTATTCCGACGTCAAAGTGGAATCCTGCCGCAACTTTATCAACAAGCTGTGGAATGCTTCCCGTTTTGTATTTATGAACGCGGAGGGAAAGAAAATCCCGGCGATCGAAAGCGTAAAATTTACGCCCGCGGACAAATGGATTATTTCCCGCCTGCAAAACTGTATCCGCGAGGTGACGACCAATCTCAACAAATACGAGCTGGGCGTGGCCAGCGAGCTGGCCACGGATTTCGTCTGGGGCGATTTCTGCGATTGGTATATCGAGCTGTCGAAGCCCGCGCTCTATGGCGAGGACGAGGAGCGCAAGGCGGGTACGCTGGCGGTGCTCTGCTTTGTTTTGGAAAACGCTTTGAAGCTGCTTCATCCCTTTATCCCGTTTGTGACCGAGGAAATTTATCGTAATCTGCCGAATACGGAAGGCAGTATCATGACGGCCGCGTTTCCGAGATATAATTCCCGCATGGCGTACAAAAAGGAAGCGAAGGCTTTCGAAGGGGTTATGGAGATCATCAAGGCCGTGCGCGGCATGAAAAAGGCGGCGGATTGTCCCCCTTCCAAAAAGGTGGACGTCTATCTGGTTACGGAGAGCAAACGCCTCGTTCAGGCGAACAGAGACAGCATCATGAAGCTTTCGGGTGCGGGCGCGGTGAAGCTGGTCGAAAACGGCGCCGCAGTAGAAGGAAAGACCGTTTCCCAGGTGACGGAGATCGCGCAGATCTATATTCCCTTGGGCGAGCTGGTGGATATCGAAAAGGAAAAGGCGCGGCTGGCCGCGGAGATCGAACGCATGGACGGTGAAATCGCGCGGGCCGAAGGAAAACTTGCCAATCAGAATTTTGTCAGCAAGGCGCCCGCCAAGTTGGTGGAGGATGAACGCGAAAAGCTGAAAAAGTTCCGCGATATGAAGGAAAAGTTTGCAGCGCAGCTGGCCGAGCTGTAATAGCAATCAAAAAAATCTTTCTTCTTTGAGAGGAACGATTTTTTTATGCGGAATAACGCGCCGAGGGCACAATGCGACAACAAAATACCGTTGAAGTGAAAAATACGCCCGCAAGGGCGGATTGACTCCGAGTACGGAAAAGTGTGGATAGTCGGGGATTTTTTGTGGATAAGTAAAGAAAAAATGTGTAAAATATTTTCAAAAGGAAAATTTTTCAAAAAGAAAGAGCGGATACTTGACTTTCGTTGCTTCTATTTGTTATAATAATATCGATAAATAAATATCAATAAAAAAGGAAAAAACGAATGAACGAGCTGGAAATTTCCAAGGCGACGATCGGGCGCATGCCCTTGTATCTGCGATTTTTGCAGGAGGAAAATTCGCGCGGGGAGAAATACATTTCTTCCGCGGTGATTGCACAAAATATTCCCGTATCGGCGGTGCTGGTACGGAAGGATCTGGCGTTGGTTTCCTCGAAGCCGGGAAAGCCGAGGCTGGGCTTCGAGGTGGTGCGGCTGATCGCCGACATCGAGAAGTTTCTCGGCTACGATAATTTGTCCGACGCGGTGATCGTGGGCGCGGGCGGGCTGGGAAAGGCCTTTTTGGGATACGAGGGCTTTAAGAGCAACGGACTCAACATCGTGGCTGCCTTCGACGTCGATCCCCGAATCGTCGGGGAGGAAATCGCGGGAAAAAAAGTGTATCCCATGGACAAATTTTCGGATTTCGTGCAGCATAAAAAAATCAATATCGGGATCATCACGGTACCCAAGGCCGCGGCTCAGGAGACTTTGGACACGATGGTGCGCGCGGGCATAAAGGCGGTGTGGAATTTTGCGCCCGCGCCCCTGCGGGTGCCGAAGGGCATTATTTTGAAAAACGAGGATCTTTCCGCGTCGCTCGCGCTTCTGGCGGGCGAATTGAGCAAAGGAAGATAATCCGTCGCCGACGCGGAGACGGCGGGCAAAAAAGGAGGTCGTTATGAAGGATTTTATCGTAACCGCCGAAAAGTCGTTGGAAAAGATGTTGAGTCGGGTGCGTACGGCACAGGAAAAGTTTGCCTCTTATACACAGGAGCAGGTGGATAAAATTTTCTTTGCGGCGGCGGCCGCGGCCGATAAGGCGCGCATTACGCTGGCAAAAATGGCGGTGGAAGAGACGGGCATGGGCGTGTTTGAGGACAAGGTGATCAAAAATCACTATGCCGCCGAATATATCTACAACAAATATAAGGACGCCAAAACCTGCGGCGTCATCGAACGGGACGAGGCCTTCGGCTATACGCGCATCGCGGAGCCGATCGGCGTGCTCGCGGCCGTCATTCCTACCACCAATCCCACCTCCACGGCGATTTTTAAGGCGCTGATCTGTCTCAAGACGCGGAACGGGCTGATTATTTCCCCGCATCCCCGCGCGAAAAAATGCACGATCGAGGCGGCGAAAGTGGTGCTGGAGGCCGCCGTCAAGGCGGGCGCTCCCGACGAGATCATCGGCTGGATAGACGAGCCCAGCGTGGCTCTTTCGGGCGCGGTGATGAGGGAGGCGGACACGATTTTGGCGACGGGCGGACCGGGCATGGTCAAGGCGGCGTATTCCTCGGGCAAGCCCGCGATCGGCGTGGGCGCGGGCAATACGCCCGCGGTGGTGGACGCTTCCGCCGATATTCCGCTGGCCGTCTCGTCCATTCTTCATTCGAAAACCTTCGATAACGGTATGATCTGCGCCTCCGAGCAGTCGGTAATCGTGGCAAAGGAAATCTATGCGAAATTCAAAAAGGAGATGCAGCTTCGCGGCGCGTATTTCCTGTCTTCGGTCGAGGCGCAGAAGGTGAGAAAGACCATCATCGTCAACGGCGCGCTGAACGCGAAGATCGTCGGACAAAGCGCGCATACCATCGCCGCGCTTTCGGGCTTCGAGGTGCCCGAGGATGCGAAGGTGCTGGTGGGGGAGGTGACGTCCGTGGAACCGAGCGAGGAATTTTCCCACGAGAAGCTGTCGCCCGTTCTCGCCATGTATAAGGCCGAAAGCTTTGAGGACGCCCTCGATAAAGCGGACAGGCTTGTCCGCGAAGGCGGGCCGGGGCATACGTCCGCGATCTATATCGACGAACGCACGCAGGGCGACAGGCTTTCGAGGTTCAGGGAAAGGATGCAGACCTACCGCGTGCTGGTCAACACGCCTGCGGCGCAGGGAGGGATCGGAGACCTCTACAATTTCCGCCTTTCGCCTTCGCTGACGCTCGGCTGCGGTTCGCGCGGAGGGAACAGCGTATCGGAGAACGTCGGCGTGGGACAGCTGATCAACGTCAAGACCGTAGCGGAAAGGAGAGAAAATATGTTGTGGTTCCGTGCGCCCGAAAAAGTTTATTTCAAACGCGGCAGTCTCCGCCTCGCCCTCGAGGAGCTGGGTGAAAAGGAATACGGCAAAAAGCGGGCGTTTGTCGTCACCGACGAATACCTCTATAACAGCGGCATGGTGAAGGAAGTGACGAAGGTGCTCGACGCGATGAACGTCACGCATATGGAATTTTTCGACGTCACGCCCGATCCTACGCTTGCCTGTGCGCGGGCGGGAGCGGAGCTGATGAAAAAGTTTAAGCCCGACGTGATCGTCGCGCTGGGCGGCGGCTCGCCCATGGACGCGGCGAAGATCATGTGGGTGCTTTACGAACACCCCGAAGCGGATTTTCAGGATCTCGCCATGCGGTTTATGGATATCCGCAAGAGAGTGTATTCTTTCCCCCGCATGGGAGACAAGGCGATGTTTGTGGCGGTGCCCACCACCGCGGGCACGGGCAGCGAGGTGACGCCGTTTGCCGTTATCACGGACGAACGGACGGGCATGAAATATCCTCTCGCCGATTACGAGCTGATGCCCGACGTCGCGGTGATCGACGCGGAGCTGATGATGAACATTCCCAAGGGACTTACCTCCTGCGCGGGGATCGATTCGCTGTCCCACGCGCTGGAGGCCGTCGCGTCCGTCATGGCCTCCGATTTTACAAACGGCATAGCCAAGGAAGCGATCAGGCTGATTTTCGAGTATTTGCCCGACGCTTATACCCTGGGCGCGGCCGCGCCTCTGGCCCGCGAAAAAATGGCGCATGCGGCGAGCATGGCGGGTATGGCGTTCGCAAACGCCTTCCTCGGCGTTTGTCACTCCATGGCGCACAAGCTCGGCTCCTATTGGCACCTGCCGCACGGCATGGCGAACTCGCTGCTGCTGGAGGAGGTAATTCGTTTCAACAGCGCGGACGCGCCCCGGAAAATGGGCACGTTTCCGCAGTACGCCTATCCCGAATGTAAGAGAAGGTACGCGGACGTCGCGCGTTATATCGGCTGCAAGGGCGGCACGGACGACGAGCTGGTGGAGGAATTGATCGGGAAAATGAAAGAGCTTCAGCGCGTTGTCGGCCAGCCGTCGAGTATCCGCGAGGCGATCGGGGACAAGGGCACGGAGGCGGAATTCAAAGCCTCTCTGGAACAGATGAGCGAGGACGCGTTTGACGACCAGTGCACGGGCGCCAATCCCCGTTATCCCTTGATTTCGGAAATCAGGAAGATGTATCTCAACGCCTATTACGGGAAGCACGAACCCGTCTAAAAGCGTAAAGGAAAGGGCAGGGCTGCGGTGAACGCGGCGCTGTCCCTTTTTGTTTGGCACGGAAAAATGTGAAAAAGGACTGAAATCTTTCCGCGCGTTTGATTTTGCGGCATAAAGAAGTAAAAATAATGCGCGGATATCCCGATACGATTGACAATTTTCCGATTTTGCGGTATGATATTATATGAATATAAAATCATTAAAAGCCGACGAAAATATTTTTTCGAAAATTCGGTGAAGAAGGAGCAAGCATTTATGAGAGGATTGGAAACTTCCGTCGTCCGCCTCAGACACGAGGTATTCAAAGAGGTAGCGAAGGTCGCTTACGAGTCCGCCCCCGAGGAAATTAACAACGATATCGAAGCGATTCCCTATACCATTACGCCCACCGAGGTGCCCCAATACCGCGAAAGCATCTACCGCGAACGGGCGATCGCGGCGGAGCGGGTGCGCCTTGCCATGGGCATGTCCCTGCGCCCCTCGGATAAGCCCGTGCACCTTACCAGCGGGCTGGATCAGAGCAATATTTCCGATAAGTATTACGAGCCGCCGCTGATGCAGGTGATTCCGTCGGCCTGCGACGCGTGCGAGGACAACGTTTATGAGGTGAGCAATCAATGCCGCGGCTGCGTCGCCAAGGCGTGCGTGGCGGCCTGTCCGAAGGACGCGATTTCCATCGTGGACGGAAAATCGGTGATCGACAGGGAAAAATGTATCCGCTGCGGCAAATGTAAGGCAGCCTGTCCCTACGACGCGATTGCGCATAAGGTGCGTCCCTGCTCGCAGGCGTGCGGGATAAAGGCCGTCGTCACGGACGAGCTCGGCCGCGCGAAGATCGACAACGACAAATGCGTGGGCTGCGGTCAATGTATGGTAAGCTGCCCGTTCGGCGCCATCGCGGACAAGTCGCAGATTTTTCAGCTGATCAGGGCGATTAAAAAGGGCGACTATATCGTGGCGGAGGTGGCGCCCGCCATCGTGGGGCAATTCGGGGAGAACGTTTCCCTCGCCCAAATCAAGGGCGCCCTGAAAGATATCGGCTTTAAGGAAGTGCACGAGGTGGCCAGCGGCGCCGACGTCGGCGCTTCCACCGAGGCGCATCATTACGTGGAGGAAGTCGTTCCCGGAAAGCTGCCCTTCCTTTTGACTTCGTGCTGTCCCGCCTGGGCCATGCTGGCGAAAAAGCAGTTTCCGCAGTTGATCGACGAGGTTTCGCAGGCGCTGACCCCCATGGTCGCCACGGCGAGAAAAATCAAGCAGAAGTCCCCGCAGGCGCGCGTCGTGTTCATCGGCCCCTGCGCCGCCAAAAAGCTGGAGGCCTCGCGCGAATCCGTCCGCAGCGACGTGGATTTCGTCATTACCTTCGAGGAGCTGGCGGGCATGTTCGACGCAAGGAATATCGATTTTTCAAAATACGAGGAGGAAAATTCCCTGCACGAGGCGACGGGCGCGGGCAGAGGGTATGCCTGCGCGGGCGGAGTTGCGTCCGCAATCGAACAGTGCGTCAAGGCCTATTATCCCGGGGTAGAGGTGAAGATCGAGCACGCGGAAGGGCTGGACGCATGCAAAAAAGCGCTCATCCTTGCCAAGCTCGGCAAAAAGAACGGCTGTCTCATCGAGGGCATGGGCTGTCCGGGCGGATGCGTCGCGGGCGCGGGAACCAATCTTTCCGTGGAAAAAGCGACGGTTCAGGTCAAAAAGTTTGTGGAAAACTCGACGAAAAAGATCCCCGCCAAGGACCTGTACGAGATCGATTTGCCGTAAAGAAAAAGTAAATAAAAGAAAGGGATAAAAGTCGGCTCCGTTTTGCGTTTTCAAACGCGGAAGGGGTTGACTTTTTTTGTGGAAACGGGTAAAATAAAAGGTGCTTGCGCCACTACGGCAAAAGGAGACAGAAGCATGTCGGAGTTTCCGCAATACACGGAAGAACAGGAAAAAAAACAAGGGGCGGGGAAGGGCGCAAGGGGCGCCGCGAAGCTGGGTGAGGAGCCTGTCGGAAAGCTTTTGTTCCGTCTTTCTGTGCCTACGATTGCCGCGCAGCTGGTCAACGCGCTCTATAATATCGTGGACAGAATGTATATCGGCCACATGGAAGGCTCGGGAAAGCTCGCGCTGACGGCCATGGGCGTTTGTCTGTCGCTCATCATGATTATTTCCGCCTTTGCCGCGCTGACGGCTATGGGCGGAGCGGCGCGCGCGTCGATTATGCTGGGCAAAGGGGATAAGAAGGAGGCGGAACGTATCCTCGGCAACTGCACGATTGTCACCGTAATCGTGGGGGCGGTTTTGACCGTCGTATTCGTCGTCTTTGCGGAAAAGCTTTTATGGATGTTCGGGGCGGACGAGGACACGATCGGCTATGCCGTGCAATATATGCGCATTTACGCTTTCGGAACGATTTTCGTGGAGCTGGCGCTGGGGCTCAACGCCTTTATCACCGCGCAGGGTTTTTCTCTCATGGGCATGCTGTCCGTGGTGATCGGCGCCGTCGTCAATATCGCGCTCGATCCCTTGCTGATCTACGGTTTTTCGATGGGCGTGCGCGGCGCGGCGATCGCCACCGTGGTTTCGCAGACGGTGAGCGCCGTTTGGGTGGTGGGATTTCTGTTGAGCAAAAAGACCATTCTCAGGATCAGGCTCAAATATTTCAAGGTATCCTGGGCCTCCTATCTGCCCTGTTTATTTTTGGGCGCGTCGCCCTTTATCATGCAGTTTACGGAAAGCGTCATTTCAATTTGC
>ENA-UONT01003165-UONT01003165.1-human-gut-metagenome-genome-assembly--contig:-CS20-NODE-3165-length-10451-cov-3.060312_pt1 | contig 10451 bp, 3 predicted proteins | sample MGYA00242459_ERZ724006 | MGnify/ENA metagenome assembly ERZ724006 | reverse complement strand
TCGCAATCCATGACATATTCCCGCTGCAATAGCGATAATATTCTTCATAACAGCCGCATACTCCGTACCATAGATATCGTCCGAAATCGTCGTCTTCACATAATGGCAGTTGAACAATTGTGACACCAACCGGGCCACCCGGGTATCGTCACAGGCAAAGGTCAGGTAAGACAGGCGTTCCAAAGCAATCTCTTCTGCATGACAAGGCCCTGAAATCACCACGATCTGCTCCAAAGGTACTTCATACTGCTGGTGGAAGAACTCACCGATAATCAGATTATCATCCGGGATCATTCCTTTAATCGCCGACACCACAATCTTGTCTTTCAACGGACGGGTGGCTTTTGCCACCACATTTTTAAGAAAAGCACTCGGTATAGCAAAAATGATGATATCCGAATGGGCAATCAGTTTGTCCAGATTATCCGTAAAAGAAATCCGCGACAGATCGAAATCGACCGAACAAAGATAGCGAGGGTTATGGTTCAACTCTTTAAAAGCGTTGATGGTCTCGATATTACGCATAAACCAATTGATATGCTCATTCGTTTCCAGCAGAATCTTAGCAATAGCCGTAGCCCAGCTTCCGCCGCCGACGATCGCAATCCGTGGATTTTCAGGAATTTCCATGCCGATAAAATTTAGTTTAAGCCAACCATTTTTTCACTTCTTCGGGAGTCAACCCTGACAATCCCAACTTTTCTTTTTTGTTGATTCCGCAAAGCTCCTGATGCAATTTATTCGTATTCCCGACTGCTTTCAAAGCTTCCACCGTCTGATATCCGGCTTTCTTCACCACTGCGATCCATTCTTTCGGAATCCCCAGCGCCTCGTATTTCTCATCGCCGTCTACGGTAACTTTCTTTTCGGGCTTCATCTGGGGAAAGAACAACACATCCTGAATCGACGCGCTATTGGTCAGGAACATACAAAGCCGGTCGATACCGATACCCATACCGGAAGTCGGCGGCATGCCGTATTCCAGTGCGCGTACAAAATCATAGTCGATATACATGGCTTCGTCATCTCCTCTTTCCTGCAATTTCAGCTGATCCTGAAAACGTTCCAGCTGGTCGATCGGGTCGTTCAGCTCGGAATAGGCATTAGCCACTTCCTTACCGTTTACAAACAGCTCGAAACGTTCGGTCAGTTCCGGATTTTCGCGATGTTTCTTCGTCAACGGCGACATCTCTTTGGGATAATCGTAAATAAAAGTGGGCTGGATATAATGTCCTTCACACTTTTCACCGAAGATCTCATCGATCAGTTTACCCTTACCCATGGTCTTATCCACGGGGATCTCCATTTTTACACAAGCCTCGTACAACTCTTCTTCCGACATTTTCTCGATGTCGTACCCGGTATATTCTTTAATGGCATCGGCCATACGTACCCGCCGGAAAGGACGTTTAAAGTCGATTTCATTTTCGCCTATCACCGCTTTCGTAGTCCCGTTGATCGCCAGCGCAGCCGTTTCGATCATCTCTTCCGTGAAGTTCATCATCCACAGATAATCTTTATAAGCCACATAAATTTCCATACAGGTAAATTCCGGATTATGTGTCCGGTCCATTCCCTCATTCCGGAAATTCCGGGAAAATTCGTACACCCCTTCAAAACCGCCGACAATCAGCCGTTTCAGGTATAATTCGTTGGCAATACGCAAATACAAAGGGATATCCAATGCATTATGATGAGTGATAAACGGACGTGCAGACGCTCCTCCGGGAATGGCTTGCAACACAGGGGTTTCCACCTCCAGATACCCTTTGGAATTGAAGAAATTCCGGATAGCGTTGATCATCCTGGTACGTTTCACAAAGACGTCCTTGACCTGAGGATTCACGATCAGGTCGAGATAACGCTGGCGGTAACGCTGTTCGGGATCGGTAAAGGCATCGAACACCTTGCCTTCCTTCTCTTTCACAATCGGCAGCGGCCGCAACGATTTCGACAACATGGTCAATTCTTTGGCGTGTACGGAAATCTCACCTGTCTGTGTGCGGAACACAAATCCCTTCACTCCGACAATGTCACCGATATCCATCAATTTCTTGAAAACCGTATTGTAAGCGGTCGATGCTTCATCTGTAGAAATATCGTCCCGGCTGACATACACCTGGATCCGGCCGGTAGCATCCTGTAATTCGAAAAATGAAGCTTTACCCATAATTCTCCGGCTCATCATCCGTCCGGCAATCACCACATTCCGGGGCTCTGCTGTTTCGTCGAACCGCGCTTTTATTTCTGCCGCATGGGCATTCACTTGAAACTCCGGTGCCGGATAGGCTTCTATCCCCAGTTTAGCCAATTCATTCAATGAATTTCTTCGGATAATCTCTTGTTCACTTAATTCCGTAAAGCTCATCTTTTATATTTTTAATTGTTTTACTTCCAACAAACTATCATTCCAGAATTTTAATTAATTTTGCAAAGTTACTATTTTCCCGAAGTAAAAACAAATCAAAATAAAACAGCCATTGTCGGGTTTTCAACAATGGCTGTTTTTACAATCCTGATCGACTTATTTTTTCAATATTTTATCGAGTAATTCCACCGCTTCCGGCTGAGAAGGACGCGGAGCATAAGCATCTATGATCTTGAAATTTTCGTCTATCAATAAAAAACGGGGAATATATTTGATCTGCCACCCTTCATTCAGATTTTTTGTATCTGTACAATTGTATTCCGGTATCCCGGATTCTTTGCCTTCGATAAATGAAAGCCAGGACTTTTTCTCTGTATCGGTAGAAACAGCCAGGAAAACGATATTATCGTTCCGGTATTTTTTCGCCAGCTCATGGAATTTCGGGGATTCCTGAATACAAGGTCCGCACCAGGTTGCCCATAAATCCACATAAATCACCTTGCCTTTATAATCACTCAGACGAGCCGTTTTCCCATCCGGAGCAAGCAATTCCAGATCCACAGCCGGACTTCCTTTCAGTAATGCCCCGGCAGAATGAAGTTTTACTTCCAATACTTCCCGGATATCCGTATTTTTCAACTTTCCGGCATATTCCCGTACTTCCCCGACAAGTTCCGTATTTATTTCACTATCCAGCTTATAAGCGTACTGTGCAGCGGTAAAAAGTTCTTGAGTACGTTCGGGAAATTGCAATTTTTCTTTTAGACCGGGAGTTTCCATGGCAGTGCCGATCACATCTCTGACAACAGCCACATCCAGATATTCCTCTCTATTTACCCGGGGAACGACTTTCAGCAAATCGGGAATAATCTGCTGCATAAATTTCTCACGCTCTTCCCGGCTTCTCACCGGCTGTAAAGCACAGTAAGAGGGATAAGCAGTATAACTATTTGCCATGTCGGCGACAATACGGGCTTTCTCCAACTCTTTGAACGCAGGAGTAGCCTCTTTTACCCGCTCCAGTTCAGCCATCCTCAATTGAGCCAAAGAATCGACGGCAACTTTGATTTCCTCAAAGCTTCCTTTCCGGTTTCTTAATTCTCCCAAAAAAGAACCTCCCTTAGGAAACAGACGTCCCTTCATATAGGTATTCATCTCCGCTCCCTTTCCCTTAAAGACAGCCTCCCGGTTGTCAGTCGTGATATATACCTCCATATCGTCTCCCGGACTCAGATAAAGGGTGTTGCGGCTGATCCGGTAAAAAGCCGGTTTGGAAAGCGGTAAAATCGTATCGAAATGGCCTTCCCGATCCGTACGGATCATAAAGCTCCCCTCATCCCCTATCACACTGGTAGCCCCATCGTAAGACAGTTTCACCAGATCGGTTCCCATACCGACCAATTTCCCCTTCAGACGGACAGAATTTTGTGCCTGAACCGACACGACCGCCATGACAAATAAAATCGGAAATAAAAATTTCATATCGACCATATTAAATATTCGTATTTATCTTTCATAATCCGGAAGATCAGGCCGGAAACCTTTGACTACCGGCGGTATCGGAATAATATAGCGGTTGTCGTTGGGCGGTAAAGTCCAGGTTTGTCCATCCGCCGAATGGGTGATCGTTTTTTGGAAACGACTTTCTTTGTTCAAACGTTTCAGATCTACAAAGCGGTAGATTCCGAGGAAAGCGAATTCCCGGCGGCGTTCTTCCAGTACTTTCACCAGAGCCTCGTCCGCATTGGCAAAAGTCACATGTACATTGTTTTCTATGCGATGATCCCGTAACAGATTATACAGACGCGCAGCTTCCGCCAGGTTTTCCGTACCTCCTTCGCGTGCATAACACTCGGCAGCCGTCAGAATCACCTCCATATTGTTCAAAGCTAGATTCGCCCGGATATAAGGCATAAAAATTGTATACCCACGGAATTCCACACCGCTGTATTCATCGTCTACAAACCACAGTTCCCGGCGTTTATCCACAGCTCCCGGAGCCAGGTCCTTGTCATAAATATCCAGTAACTCCTGACTGGCATATACAGCCATTTGTAACCCGAAGACGGAGGGCGGATAACGTACGTAAATATTTTCCGGATTATCCATTCCTTCAGGATAAGGACTGCTGGGATCGTCTTTCCGTACAATCCTTCCGATATAAGCATTCGGTTTGGCGGTATATTCTGTCAGGTCTACCAATTCTTCACTGACTTCCAATGCTTTCTTCGCATTTTCCAAAGCTTTATCATATTCTCCGTGCATCAGATACATACGGGCCAGAAAACCATAGGCTACATTCTTCGCCGGACGGAATGTGTTCGGAGTTTTATCCAACAAAGCAGGCAGGGCATCGTCCAGGTCTTGCTTGATCGCCGTATACACTTGTTCTACAGTGCTACGGGAATAATTCAGGTCGGCCACATCTTCGCTGGAGATCAGAGGCAAGCCGTAATCGGTCGAAGCCGTTGCAGCGTCATAGGCCGGAGCATAAACCCCGATCATACAAAGATACTCGAAAGCCCGGGCAACCATCGCTTCCGATTTTAAGTTCAGCTTATCGGATTCCGAAGCATCCGTCACACTCATGATATTATTGATTACCGTATTACACACATAGATACGGTTGTAAGCATAGTTCCAGATCGGATCAGAAACTCCGTCATTGAAAACAGCCCCGTGTTCGAAAGCATAGAGATTTTTAATTTCATCATCCATAGAGGTAAAATTATTCTCTTCATCTCCGCTTCCCAGCTGAGCATCATCGGTAATATACACCGGATAATGATCCAGCGCTTTAGCCATCTGTGCGTAATTCATCAACTGACGGTAGTCGTCGTATTTCGAAGGAATGGTATATCCTTTCGGCTGTATGTCCAGAAAACGGTCACACCCCTGACAAAGGAACATGCCCCAAACAATCCATAAAAATATTTTTTTCATAATCATCTCCTTTTAGAATTTTAAAGATAAACCTAGCGTATATATGGTCGGGTCGAGCGCGCTTCTCGAAATAGATGTCAGAGAAGTCCCGTTCCAGGATTCCGGATTCAAACGTATTTTCTGAGAACCCCACCACCAGATATTCTGAATCTGTGCATTGATACTCATTCCTGAAATAAAAGCTTTTTTTAGCCAACGTTCCGGCAAATTATAGGACAGGGTTACCTCCTTCAGCTTTATGTAATTCGCTTTTTTGATGTGTTTATCGGCAGCATACCACAAATAGGTATAGTTGGTACTGGCATTTCTCATAAAGGCCGGAGCTTTATCGGGATCGTCGGAATCTTCCGGAGATTTCCAGTAATTCCGGATACTCCTGTCCACATTCGTAGTTCCGGTTGTCGACGTGAAGTATTGAGGCATGACATCCCTCATCACATGTCCGCCGTAATACAGAAACATAAAAGAAAGATCGAAACCTTTATAAGTCAGCATATTCGACATAGATGCAGAATAGGGAGGTATACTTGTTCCGGAGCGTACCAGATCCTCGACCGTCAGGTCTGAGAGCGATTTCACGATCGTTCCGTCCTTTTTATAAGCCTGAGGATTTCCACTCTCGTCCAATCCGGCCCAACGTACACTGAATAAAGTTCCCATTGCCATCCCTTCTCTCGTATTCGTACCGCTGATATAACTGGAAACGGAGTTAGAACTGTTTTCCAGTTTTGTGATCCGGTTTTTATTGTAACTGAAATTAATATTCGTTGCCCAGCGGAAGTCTCTTGTCTGTATATTCACACTGTTCAATACAATCTCATAACCGTGGTTGTACATCTCGGCATAGTTCATCGTCAGAGAACCCCAACCGGAAGTCGGGTCTGTAGCGATCGACCCCAGCAAATCCGAAGTATTTTTCGCATAATAGTCGAACGATCCTCCCAAACGGTTGTGAAAGAAGCTGAAGTCGATACCCAGATTGGTCTGGTTGGTTCTTTCCCAGCGTAAACCGGAGTTTGGAGGACTGGATACGGAACTGGAATATTCACCGGTCCAGGAATTGATTCCGGCAGAATATACGATCATATAAGGTCCGCTTTGTTTTGCAATGTTACCGTTGATTCCTTTGGTAAAACGGATGGAAAGCTGATCCAGCCAGTCCATGTTTCCCATAAATTTCTCCTGTGCCATATGCCAGCTGACACCGACCGACCACAAAGGTTTGTACTGATACTTGGGATTCGTACCGAACAAATTGGACTGGTCCATACGGATACTCCCCGTAATGGCATACCGGCGGTCATAAGTATAGGAAGCATTTCCATAAAACGAAACGTAACGGTCCTCTTTATCGCCGAAAGTATCGGGATAACCGTTCGGAACGTGGGTATAAGAATTATTGATTGCCTCCGTACCCTGTTGGGTCTGGTTCAGTGTTGCTTCATCCAGGTATTTATGTGCCAGGCTGACCTTGTCATAACCGTATTTCTCTACATAGGTACTGGTACTGTGTACAGCACGGCGTTCACCACCGGCGATCGCACTGACCTCGTGTTTTTCATCGAACGTGCGGTTGAAATTGATCTGAGCACGCAAAGTATAGGAATTTTTATCGCTTCTGGTCTCGTCGATATAACCCCCTTCCGGTATCAGATGTTTAATACTTCCATCGGCATTCACGATGGATGAATTGTTGATCTGATTACGGAGCGTATAGGATTGGGGGTCATAATAATTCTGTACCAGCGAATTGTTTTTTCCAGCTGATACCGCAAATCCACATCCAGCCCTTCGATAATCTTTACATTCAGGGCCACATTCACATTGGAATAGTTGCTCTTGCTGAAATAACTTTTCCGGTGCATTTCTTCCAATGGATAAAAAGACTCGTCGTTGAGCCCCAAGCCGACCAGGCGGTCTATCTCCGACCGGGATTTTGTCTGATACCAGTTCAATGGATTGCCGTCTTCATCGAATAAAGTCTGATAGGAAGCACGTCCGCCGGTCAGATAAGTCGAAGGGGTAAAACCATTGTCATAATCCGCCTTTGTATAACTACCGACAACTCCCAGGTCAGCCCTCAGCCATTCAAAAAAGTTATAGGAGCTTCTCAGGTTAAAACCTACCCGGTCATTATCCTGCCCCTTCGTTTGCAAAATATTCTGCATATAATTGACGCTGGCGGAATATTGATATCTATCCGAACTTCCGCGTAAAGCCAGATTATGTTGATGAGTGATCGCAGTCCGGAGAAAATTATCTTTCAGTTCATTGTAATTGTTCCGGTTCCGGTAAATATTCAACTGCCGGTTCATTTCATCATCGCTGATATTCCCGGCTTCATTCTCGTACAACAAATTGAGCACTTCATTCTGATAATATCTTTTGTCAGAGCTACTGTAAGGAGAATGATAAGTATTGAACATTTCAACCTGCCAATCTACCAGTTCCTCACTATTCATGAGATTCAGATAATCCCTGTCATCCCGTAAAGGAGTGATAACAACAGAACCGTTGTATTCGATCGTACTCTTTCCGGCACCTTTCTTGGTCATAATCACAATCACCCCGTTTGCCGAACGTGATCCGTAGATGGAAGCGGCCGTCGCATCTTTCAGAATAGTAATATTGGCAATTTCAGACGGATTGATCGCATCCAGGGAACCTTCATAGGGCACTCCGTCGACCACATATAAAGGAGTGGAAACTCCGGAAATCGTAGCCTTACCACGAATTCTCAGATCTCCTTTGTAATTCGTCAGACCGGCAGCCATACCTTCTATACGTGAAATAATACCAGGCTGCAATTTATGTTCGAAGTCTTTATTCGTTAAAACGGCAAACGAACCGGTAGCACGCTCCTTGGAAAGAGTCTGATAACCTGTTACCACCACATCGTTCAATTGGGTGGCCTCCGCCTCCATGGTGATGCGATAAGGTTCTTTTTTCAAAGGCATTTCCTTCGTTTTCAATCCCACAAACGATACGACCAGAGTTTCTTTTCCGATCAAATCCGGAGATACGCTCAACTGGAAATTCCCGTCTACATCCGAAACGGTCCCGATAACCTTATTGCCTTTTAAATAAACGGCAGCCCCGGGTAACGGACGTCCGTCCGCTTCCAGTATCAAACCTTTGATCACAATCTTTGTCTGCTGAGGAGCTGCTTCAAGCCGCTTTTGTTCGTAGATCACCACCGTATTATCTACAATTTCATAAGACAGGACGGTCCCTTTCAGGCATTGTTTCAAAATCTCTTCCACATTCGCATTCTCTACCTTCACAGAAAGATTCTTAATATTACTGATTTGTTCGCTGTTGCAGATGATATCGAAAGAACTTTTTTTCTGAATTTCCAGTAGCACTTCTTCCAAAGTAACATTCTTCATTTTCAAATTAAAAGCCTGTGAAAATACATTTGCAGCCGCGGTAATGTTAAACGCCAGTATACATAGCAAACCGATACGCGTTACCAGCAACATTTTCTGCAATTTACCCCGCCCGAAAAGCGGTTTAGTTCGCATTTTTTTCATACATTTGAGAGTTTTAAGTAATTAAACAATTCATGTCCCGCACGGACATTGGATTTATTATCTTGAACAGGCAGGAAATGGTCCAGATTTCCTGCCTTTTTTCAGAATCTTTGATAAGGTACCACCATTATTTTATGATTCACATACCGGAAACTGACGAGTCTTGTAGCGCTCAATAGCTTCAGTACCTTTGTAATATCCTCATACCGGCTGATAACCCCGAATACCTTCAGGTTTTTCAAAGTTTCTTCGGAATATGTGAATTCTACATCGTACCATTTCTCCAGTCTCATGGTGATGTGCTGCATATCTTCATGGTTGAACACAAATTTCCCATCTTTCCAGGCCGTATAAGGTAAAGTATTTACTTTCAGACAAGTGATATCCGAAGTCGTACAATCGACCCGTGCCTGCTGAGAAGGTTCGAGAAAAACCGAATGCCGGCCCGGAACTTTCACTTCCACACTCCCTTCCACCAAAGTTGCCGCATAATAACCTTCCTGATTCAAAGTGTTCAGATTGAATTCCGTTCCCCACACCTGTACCGACAAGCCGTCGGATTTTACAATAAAAGGCTTTTCATTGTTCTTGGTCACTTTAAAATAAGCCTCTCCCCTCAAGGTCACTTCCCTGCTTTCACCGATAAAGGTAACCGGATATTGCAGTTCCGATTCGGCATTCAGATACACCAGTGTTCCGTCGGCAAGTTCGACCCTATACTCCCCTCCCCGGGGTACGATCAGCCGATTCATTTTCACTTCTTTCTTTTCCGTTTTTTCCGTCTTTTTATAAGAAATAACACCCGTATGTTCTGTATTCCGGACTGTTGCGTCCGCAGTTTGAAAAGTGCTCTGCCGATCCAGTTTTACAGAAGAACCATCCTCCAATATCAATACTGCCTTAGAAGAACCATGTGCTATAGCCGGAACCTGTGCAACAGCAACGGCTTCTACCGTTTCCGGTGTTTTATTTCCGGATATATAGAAAACCGAAACAGCAATTCCCAATACAGCACAAGCCACCGCTGCATACTTCAATATATTCGATCCGGCCCGGTGTTTCCGTTTTCCCGATACTTTTTCCGACAACATTTTCCAGGCAGTCTCCGGCACAAATAGAGCAACCTCCTTTTGTTGCAATTCCATTCCCCCCATTGTAAGCAGTTCCTGATACAAACGTTCATTCTCCTCACTACTTTCCCTCCAAAGACGAAGTTCCACAACTTCCTCCCCGCTCAAAGAACCGGCAATCGCTTTCACGATCAGATCAGCAATATACAATTTTTCCGCCTTCATTTTCATATACCGCAAATAATTGATGCCGGAATTACGAACGATTGTATATAGATAGGAACGTATCGTCAAAAGCGAACTAAAATTCTGTCTGTTTTCCCACAATTTTACAAAAGCTTCCTGCACCAGGTCGGCTGCAACCCATTCCTCCCGAATCAAACGCAGACAATACACACACAACGAAGAATAAAATTTTTCAAAAACATACCGGAAAACCTTCTCCTCTCCGGCTTGAAATGCAGAAATAAAAGTTTTCTCGTGGTCTAAATCGTATTCTTTCATAAAAAAACGTTCGTTTACCGTTGGGTTTACGGT
>ENA-UONT01003157-UONT01003157.1-human-gut-metagenome-genome-assembly--contig:-CS20-NODE-3157-length-10483-cov-3.977369_pt1 | contig 10483 bp, 9 predicted proteins | sample MGYA00242459_ERZ724006 | MGnify/ENA metagenome assembly ERZ724006 | reverse complement strand
TGTCGACTGCAAATCGTCTGCCATGCTCGAAAAACTGGCCAAACAAACCGCCGTCTACGGCATCAGCACCATTGTGGTGAGGTTTCTGAGCTATCTGCTCACGCCTTACTATACCCGTATTTTCGGGCAGGAGACCTATGGTATCGTCACGGACATCTATGCCCTCATTCCGCTGGCGCTTACGCTGCTGACGATGGGCATGGAGTCGAGCTACTTCCGTTTTTCGGCCAAGGCCGAGGAGGCCGGGGGCGACGTTCGGGCCGCCAAACGCAGGCTTTTCGCCACGACGTGGGGCGTTACATCGCTCGCCGCCGTGGTGTTCTTCGTGCTTGTCGCTTCGTTCCGCAACGGCGTCGCAGGACTGATGGGCGAGGCTTATGCCGCACATCCCGAATATGTGGTCTGGGTGGGGCTTATCATCCTCTTCGACGTCTGGGCCTGCATCCCCTTCTCGCGGCTGCGCGAGCAGGGACGGGCGCTGCTGTTCGTCGGCATCAAGGCGCTGAACGTGGTGATGAACGTAGCGCTGGCCGTCGCTTTCGGCGCCGCCGGGCTGTTCGCCACCGACTTCGGCGTCGGTTGGGTCTTCGTCGCCAACCTGATCGCCAGCGTCGTGACGTGGCTGGTCATCCTCGCCACCGTGGACCGCACCGTGCCCAAGATCAACTGGGCGCTGCTGGCCGCGGTCTTCGCCTATTCGCTGCCGCTGCTGGTCGGCGGACTGGCGGGCACGGCCAACGAATTCATCGACCGGCAGCTGATCAAATACCTCGTGCCCGAAGGAGCCATGGCGCAGGTAGGTATCTACGGCGCCATTACGAAGATCGCCGTGGTGATGATGCTCTTTTACCAGATGTACCGGCTTGCCGCCGAGCCGTTCTTCCTCTCGAACTTCAAGAAGTCGGATTTCGTGCAGATGAACGCCGCGGCGCTGAAATACTACGTGATGGCTTCGATGCTGATTTTTCTCGGCATCGCCTTGTTTCGCGACGTTTTCGCGCTGATCGTGGGCCGCGACTTCCGCGAGGGGATTTTCATTCTCCCGGTGGTCCTCGGTGCCAATGTGCTGACGGGCGTCTGGCTGAACCTGTCGTTCTGGTACAAACGCGAGGAGAAGACCTCGCTGGCTATTGTGGTTACGGGCGCGGGTCTGGTTTCGATGCTGGTTTTCGGCTTCTGGTGCATCCCCGTCTGGGGTTACTACGGAGCCGCATGGGCGCGGCTGGCGAGCGAATCGACGATGGTCGCCGTGAGCTGGTGGCTCAACCGCCGTTTCTATCCGACGCCCTATGACTGGCGGCGTATCGGCGAGTATGTTGCCGCGGCGCTCGCGGTTTTCGCCGTGTGCGAAGCCGTAACGGCCTGCGGCGACAATAAATTGATCGCCTATGCGTTTAATATAGTGCTGTTTGCGGCCTATGCCCTCTACCTCGTCCGCCGGGAGCGGATCGACGTTGCGGCACTGGTGAAGGCGGCCTTGAAAAGAAAATAGAAGAGCCGGCAATGCGATGAGACAAAGTGCAAAAGAGAAGATCGTCGTGCTGGCGGTGAGTTTCGCGCTCTTCGTCGGCGGGGTGCTGGCCCTCTCGATGGACCGAGGCGCGGGGCGTACGGTCGTCCTTACGTGCGTCGTGCTGGCTTTGCTGGCCGTCGCCGTGCGGCAGACGGTTTTGAAAAACGGAAAAAAGAAGTAGCGAGACATGCGGTTTGCGGATATAACGGGACAGGAGGATTTGAAACGGCATCTGGTGCAGAGCGTGGACGCCGGACGCATCAGCCACGCCCAGCTCTTCACGGGGCAGGCCGGGGCGGGGGCCCTTGCGCTGGCGGTCGCCTACGTGCAGTACCTCTGCTGCCGCCACCGCCGCGGCGGGGATTCGTGCGGCGAATGTCCCGACTGCAAGCAGATCGCTGCGCTGGCCCATCCCGACCTGCATCTGGTCTTCCCGGTCAACAAACAGGGTAAGAAGTCGGGCGAGGTGATGCGCAGCGACGAGTTCCTGCCGCTGTTCCGCGGGCTTTTCGCCGAGCGCGGCGGCTATTTCTCGGCGCAGGACTGGTACGACCGCCTCGATCTGGGCAAGACCCTCAAGGGCATGATCGCCGCGCGCGAAGCCGACGACATCATTCGCAAACTTTCGTTCAAGAGCTTCGAAGCCGACTATAAGACCATGCTGATCTGGCTGCCCGAAGCGATGAACGAGGAGGCGGCCAACAAGATTCTCAAGATTTTGGAAGAGCCGTGGGAAAAGACGCTTTTCCTGCTGATCTCCGAACAGCCCGAACGGCTGCTGCCGACCATCATTTCCCGCACGCAGGAGGTCGCCGTGCCGCGTATCGCGCCCGACGTGCTGGAGCGCGCGGCGCAGGAGCGGGGCGTTACGGACCCGGTCAAGGCCCGGAACATCGCCCGTCTGGCCGGCGGCGATCTGGTGGAGCTGCAGCACCTCGTGGCCGGCGAGAGCGACGCCCTGCGCAAAGAGAACTTCGACCTTTTCTGCGGGCTGATGCGTTTGAGCTACAACGACAAGCATCTGGAGCTGGTGACGTGGGCCGAGGAGGCCGCGCAGCTTTCGCGCGAGCAGCAGCGGGCCTTCCTGCGCGACGCTTCGCGCCTGCTGCGCGAGAGTTACATGCTCCATGCGGGCATAAACGAAATCAGCTATCTCTGGGGCGAGGAGCTGGCTTTCTGTTCCAAATTCGCCCCATTCGTCGGATCGCAGAACATCGAACCGCTCATTGCCGAGATCGAATGCGCTTTGGCGCAGATTTCGCAGAACGGAAATCCGACGATCGTATTCACCCATTTTGCGCTTTCGGTGAGCAAAATGATAAAACGACTTTGAGTTATGGCACGTGTAGTACTTTTGACCGGCGGCAATTCCGGTGATGTGAAACGGACGCTTCAGGCGGCCCAGCAGCTCGTCAACGCGAAGGTCGGCGCCGTGCTGCGCTGTTCGCACCGCTACGAAACCAAGCCTTGGGGCTTCGACGCCGACGGGGTTTTCTCCAATCAGGCGCTGGAGGTCTCGACCGACCTGCTGCCTTTGGAAGTGCTCGACGCCGTGCAGGCCATCGAACGGGAGCTGGGCCGCAACCGCGCCGCCGAAGCTGTCGAGAAAGCCCGCACGGGCGTGAACTATACCTCGCGGCCGATCGATATCGACATCCTTTTCTACGACGACGAGGTGATCGACAGCGAACGCCTTACCGTGCCGCATCCGCTCATGGGCGAACGGGAGTTCGCACTCGTGCCGCTCTGCGAGATCATGCGCCAGCGCCGCCATCCGGTTACGGGGCGGACCGTGGGGGAGATGCTCGAAGAGCTTCGTAACAAGTAAATTCCGGAGATGAAGACAATACGAATCATACTGTTTCTTGCCGCGGCCGCGCTGTTTACGGGGTGTTTCAAAGACGTCTCGTACAAGACGACCTATGTGTTCAAGCCGCTGGAGCAGGAGAAATCGGGCGATCCGACGCAGATTCTTGCCGACGCGAAGCTCTATGCCTTTGCGGCCGACACCTCTTCGTGGGAGGTCGCTTCCTACAAGGATGCGCTCGCGGGCGTAATTTCGCAGCGGGGCAACCGCAACGAAAAGATCTCCACGCCGCTCGCCGCGGGCGAACCCTATGAGCAGGAGGGCGTCGAAGGGCTGCTCCAGATGTCGTTCGACAGATCCTCGGTGATGGTGGTCGCCGTGGACACGAAGAATGAACTTTACGGCTATACGCAGCAGGAAGTGCCGGAAAACACCCCTAAAATCTATGTCACGCTGATTTTCAAGCGGTGGAAACAGGGTTACTCCTACAAAGACGGCAAGTGGCTCATGTTCAACGATTCCTATACACCCCCGATCTATATAGACAGCCATGTCACCGCGCAGCTTCAGGCCGAGGAGGGCGCTGAACCCACCGTGCCGTCCAACCTCAGGGTTTACGCCTATGCCGTCGATACGACCGCATGGAAGATCAACTCCTACAACGATGCGGCGCAGCGGATCATTACCTCGAAGAGCGATCCCAAGCAGACGCGGACCAGCCCCGACTTCGAAGCCTATTACTCCAAGGAGTCGGGAACCTACGGCATGAAGGTCAGCAGTCCGACGCTGATGGTGGTCGTGACCGATCCCGTCAACCAGCTCTACGCCTACTCGCAGCAGGAGGTCGAGATCGTCGAGGGCGGCCAGCCCGTAAACTTCCTTCCGGTCGTTTTCCGCCCGTGGAAGCAGGAATACCACTATGACGAGGAGGGCGGCTGGCGCGTGGTCAATGACAAACTGGCCCCCAAGGAGCCTGAAAAAGCAAGCAAGAGATAACGATGCAGACCCGTAAACGAAATATCCTGCGCCTGCTGCGCGCCGCAGTCCTGCTGCTCTTCGCCACGGCGTTCCTGAGCCGTTGCGCGAGCATGATGACCCCCACGGGCGGTCCCCGCGACACCCTGCCGCCGGTCATCCTGAACATGACGCCCGACAACTTCTCGGTCAACCGGCCCACCGTGCATCACGAGAAGATCTACATCGAGTTCGACGAGTTCGTGCAGCTCAAGGATCAGCAGAAGGAGTTCTTCACCTCACCCCAGATGAAGAAGAAGCCGCTGGTTTCGATGCGCGGCAAAGGCATCGTCGTCCAGCTGCGCGATACGCTCGAAGCCAATACGACCTATGCGCTCAATTTCGGCAGCGCCGTGCGCGACAACAACGAGGGCAACCCCCTCTATTCGATGCGCTATGTCTTTTCGACCGGACCCACGATCGACTCGATGATCTTTTCGGGCTATACGGCCGACAGCTACAAGGCCGACTCGGTGTCGAAGTCGTTCATCTGGTTCTTCCCGGCGGATTCGGTCGAGAACGTGGCCGAATACGACTCGACGATCTTCAAGTACAAGCCCGCCGTAATCGCCCGTGCCGAAAACAACGGCATCTTCATCGCCCAAAACCTCAAGCCGATCCCCTACCGGGTTTACGCCGTTCAGGACAAGAACGACAACCAGATGTACGAACCCGGTTCCGATCAGGTCGGCTTCCTCGAAAAGAGCTACAATCCGGCCGAGATGCCCGACTTCGCCATGTGGTACGACTCGATCCGCCAATATGTCACGGCCGAGCCGCAGCTCTATCTGCGCATGTTCACCGACAAGGCGTTCCGCCGCCAGTTGCTTTCGCAGACCGAACGGCCCCTGCAGCACAAGGCGATGCTCTACTTCGGAGCTGCGCATCCGCGCATCGAACGCATCCGCTTCGACAGCATTCCCGAAGACCGCGTCATCGTCGATCCGCAGACCGTCGGGCGCGACACCATCGCCTTGTGGTTCAACATGCCCTCTTCGGCGTTGCCCGATACGATCAAGGGTGAAATCACCTACTTCAAGCACGATACGGTCAATGTCCTGCAGGAGGTTACCGAACCGCTGAAACTCTCTTGGCGGCTGATCGAGACCAAAGAGCAGGAGAAGGAGCGCGAGAAACTCGAACGCGACCGCCGCAAGGCCGAGGCGGCCGGCGAGAAGTGGGTCGAACCCAAGAAGGAGAATCCCTTCGCCTATAAGCTTCCGCTCACGGGCGAAATCAATCCTGAGAACAACCTGACCGTCGATTTCGACTATCCGCTTACCCGGCTCGATTCGGCGGCCATGCTTCTGACGCTCACCCGGTCCGACAACAGCATCGAGGACGTTCCGGTGCGCTTCGTGCGCGACACGGGCCTGCTGCGCCGCTGGCATATCGAGGCGCCGTGGACGAGCGGCGGACAATATACGCTGACCATTCCCAAGGGCGCCATTACCGACGTCGCGGGCTTCTCCAACGACTCGATCGTCAGGAAATACACGGTGCTCGATCCCGAAAAGTTCGCCACCGTGAAAATCCATGTCAAGGGCAAGGACGACAAGGCCAAATACATCCTCCAGCTGCTCGACGGCAGCAATGCGCTCAAGCAGGAGAAACGTGACGTCACCACCGGCGACTGGCAGTTCAATTACGTTCCTGCGGGGGAGATCAAATTCCGCATCATCGAGGACATGAACGGCAACGGCAAGTGGGATACGGGCAACGTGGTCGAGCGGCTCCAGCCCGAACGGGCCGAAATCTATGCCAACGACGAAGGCGAAGACACCTTTGCGACCAAGACCAACTGGGAGGTCGAATTTTCGATCGACATGAACCGGGTCTTCGCTCCGGTGACGATGGAATCGCTTTCGCGCCTGCTCGACGAGCGTGAGGCGCAGCGTTTGCGCCGCGAGGCGGAGAAACGCGCCAAGGAACCGAAAACCAACCGCAACAGCCACGACCAGAACAACCAGAACAACGGCAACGGTTTCGGAAGCTTCGGCGGTTTCGGCGGCGGCATGAACAACAGCATGAACTCTACCGGAGGCATGTTTAACCGATAGTGTTATGATAAAGAGACAACTTAAAACCCTGCTGTTTCTCGCCTTTGCCGCCGTTGCGTGGCAGGGCGCGTCGGCGCAGCATACGCTCGGCTTCACGGCAGGTTACGGCATGGCCAGCTCGCGGCTCGACCCCAAGCAGGAGATGAAGGCTATATGGGGTTCCTACACCGCCGGGCTTACGTGGCGCTATTACGGACAGCAGCTTTTCGTGGGCGGCTTCGGCATCGACCTCGAATTCCTGCAGCAGGGATTCTCGCTGGCCACCAACGCCTCGATGGTCGAGGAGAAGAAGGATTACCGCTACTACACGCGCAACGTCAATTCGATCGTGCTGCCGATCGTGTGGCAGCCCCACTTCTACCTCTTCCGCAACCATGTCCGCGTCTACCTCGAAGCGGCGGCGACTTTCTCCTATCACCTCTCTTCGACCTATGAGAACGAGGGGGCGAAAGCTTCGGGAGCGGCCGACTGGAAGGGCGTCTACTCCTTCAACCTGCCGCGCGTCAACCGTTGGGGCTACGGACTTGCGGGCGGCGGCGGTATCGCGCTGCTGATCCGGCGTTTCGAGATCAATGTCCGCGCCCGCTACTACTTCGGACTTTCGGACATCGTGCGCAACCGCAACAAATACGCCGACAACGGTATCGACGGTTCCGAAAACCCGTTTTGGGCGACGCCGATGCGTTCGCCGCTCGACAACCTCACCGTTTCGGTCGGGTTGAGCTACCGATTCAACAAGGAGGGCTTCTCGACGTGGAAACCGCGTCCGAAGCGCGAAAAGAACCGCGAAGTCTTCAAATACGGATTATAAAATTTCACCATCATGGAAACGACAAGACAGCAGAAAATCGCCAAACAGATACAGAAGGACGTCGCCGAAATCTTCCAGAAGGAGGGCGAGGGCATCGTCCGGGGTTCGCTCGTCACGGTCACGGCCGTGCGCGTGTCGCCCGATTTCGGTTACGCCAAGATTTACGTCAGCGTCTTCCCCTTCGGGCGCAGCGCCGCATTGATGCAGGAGCTCGACCGCAACAACAAGTTCATCCGCCACGCTTTGGGCCAGCGCATCCGCAATCAGGTCAAGAACGTGCCCGAAATCCAGTTCTTCCTCGACGATTCGCTGGAGTATATCGACCATATCGAGCAGGCGCTCAAAAACGACTAACCCTTCCGGCCTCACGCCATGCTGCCGCAGTTCTTCGCCCGCCGCTACCTCTTCTCGCCCAAATCCCGATCGGTCGTCAATCTGATTTCGGGGCTGAGCGTTGCGGCCGTAGCGATGCCCGTTGCGGCGATGATCGTCCTGCTCTCGGTCTTCAACGGCTTCGAGAGCCTCGTCAAGTCCATGTGTTCGGCCTTCGACGCCGATCTGACCGTCTCGGCCCGGCAGGGGCAGACCTTTGCGGCCGACGCGGTCGATACCGCGGCGCTGAGACGCATTCCGGGCGTGGCCGCCATGTCGTTCGTGCTGGAGGAGAGCGCCCTGCTGGAACACGGTGACCGTCAGGCCACCGCGACGGTCCGCGGCGTCGATGACGCCTACGAAACGGTTTTCCCGTTGTCCGATGCCGTTGCTGCCGGAGAGTACCGGGTGCGGGTGGGCGACCTCGAACGGCTCGTCATCGGTCAGTCGATGGCCTACATGCTCGGCGTGCGGACGCTGGCCGACGCCGACGTCGGCGTTTACGCCGTGCGGCGGGGAAGCTTTTCGTCGCTGCTGCCGTTCGACAACTATACGCGGCGAACGATCCCCCTCGGCGGGGTCTATACGCTCGACCTCGAAACCGAACGGACCTATGTCCTCGCTTCGCTGCGCATGGCGCAGGAGCTTTTCAGCCGTCCCGGCCGGGTTTCGGGGCTGGTGGTGCGCCTGCGCGACGGCGCCGATGCCGTGCAGGTCCGCGACGCCGTGGCGCAGCAGCTGGGCGGCGATTACCGGGTCCGCACCCGCTACGAATTGCGGGCTTCGTTCTACCGGATCATGACCTACGAGAAGTGGGGCATCTTCTCGCTGCTGGTTCTGGTCGTCGCTTCGTTTTCGGTCGTCGGGTCGCTGGCGATGCTGATCGTCGAGAAGCGGCGTGACATCGGGACCCTGCGCGCGCTGGGCGCCGATACGACGCTCGTGCGGTCGATATTCCGCAGCGAAGGGTTGCTTATCTGCGCTCTCGGCGCGGCGCTGGGCGTGGCGCTGGGCGTCGGTGCGACGCTTTTGCAGCAGCACTTCGGGCTGATCGAGATTCCGGCCGAAACGTTCCTCACGAAGAGTTATCCCGTCGAATTCCGTCCGGGCGACCTTGCGGCGGTGCTTGCCGCTTTCGGCGTGGTCGCCTGTGTTATTTCGAATATTACCGTGCGCAGCATGATAAAAACCAACGTTAAGCTATGAAACGTATTGTCCGCATATTCCTCTGCATGTTCCTGCTCGTTCTGGCCGGAGCCTGCGCCCGCCACAAGATCATTCCCGACAGGAAACTGGCGCAGATTTTTCACGACGCTTTCCTCGCCAACGCCTATATCGGCAGCGAACAGGTGGACATCGATTCGCTGAATATCTACGAACCGATCTTCGCCGGTTACGGCTATACCACCGAGGACGTCTACTACACCATCGGCAACTTCTCGAAGCGCAAGAGCGCCCGTCTGGGCGACGTGGTCGAGCTGGCGATCGAAATGCTCGAAGCCGAGGGCAAATATTACAACCGCGAAGTCGCCATCCTCGACACGATCGACAACGTCGCCTGCCGGAGTTTCACCCGCACGGTCTACGCCGACTCGCTGATCCGCGTCGGCTCGCTGCGCGATACGGCCCGCCTGCGGTTCTCCGTCGACGTGCGGCCCGGCGAGTACAACCTGAGTCTCAAATACCTCGTCGATTCGCTTGACCGCAACGAAAAGGGCCTGCGGGGCGTGGTGTGGCTCGAACGCCGCGACAGCACCCGCACCAACGTCTATACGACGACCCTGCGCCGCGACCGGCAGGAGAATTTCACCCGCCGCTTTACGGTCGATACCACCCACCGGCGGCTATGGGTCGATTTCATCGAGTTCCGCGGGAAGCCCCAGCGTCCTTCGCTGACGGTCAGCGACCTGAAGATCGACTATACGCCCGAAACCTCCGCTGCCGTGGACAGTCTCTACATGCAGCAGCTCGACATCCGTATTTTCGCCGATGAATTCTTCCGCGCAGCCATCCCGACGGATAGCCTCTAACCTGCTCTGGACGCCGCAGGGACTCGTCCGCAACCCGCTCGTCGAAGTTGCGGCGGACGGTCGTGTCCTCTCCGTGCGGACCTGCTCCGCACCCGACCGTATGCCGGGCACCGAGTTCTACTCCGGTGTTTTGGCGCCGGGACTGGTCAATGCCCACTGCCACCTCGAACTCTCCTACCTGCGCGGCGCGATTCCCGAAGGGTGCGGTTTTGCGGGTTTCGCCGGAGCCATGGGACAGGTCCGGGAGCGGTTCGGCCCCGAAGAACGGCTGCGGGCCGTAGCGGCGGCCGACGCCGCCATGTGGCAGGCCGGAGTGCAGGCCGTCGGCGACATCTCCAACGGCGATACGACCTTCTCCGTCAAAGAGCGCAGCCGCGTCGCCTATCATACATTCATCGAATTTTTCGGTTTGCGTCTGGCGTCGGCCGACTCCGTGCGGCCCCTGCTCCGCCATCCGCATACCTCGCTGACGCCCCATTCGCTCTATTCGGTACAGGATGCGCCCCTGCGGGCGATCGCGGCCGAGGGCGCCGCGCCGTTGTCGGTCCATTTCATGGAGTCGCCCGCCGAATCCGAGCTTTTCGTCCGCCGCGGCCCGCTTTGGGAGTGGTACCGGAAGGTCGGCTTCACCTGCGACTTCCTGCATTACGGCTCTCCGGCCGAACGGCTCGTCGCAAGCGTACCCCGCGACCGCCGCGTGATACTGGTGCATAACTGCTGCGTTACGCAGCGCGACATCGACCTCGTCATGAACCATTTCACGGCTCCCGTCCGGTGGTGTCTCTGCCCCCGCTCCAACCGCTATATTTCGCGTCTCGAACCGCCCGTCGAACTGCTGCGCCGCAACCGGCTCGACATCTGTCTGGGCACCGACTC
>ENA-UONT01003155-UONT01003155.1-human-gut-metagenome-genome-assembly--contig:-CS20-NODE-3155-length-10490-cov-5.594729_pt1 | contig 10490 bp, 10 predicted proteins | sample MGYA00242459_ERZ724006 | MGnify/ENA metagenome assembly ERZ724006 | reverse complement strand
CATTGTCAGCACAAAGAGGTGAAGCTCTATTATGTCGCGCATATAATCATTTCGTGCTATCCAGTTCGAGTGAGTGCCCGCTAATGTTCATCTCGTAACAGAGTTGTCCACGATCGAGATGAATTACTTCAGGAGAGAGGGCTTTATGAAATACGTCAAGTCCGTTCACTCTCGCTTTTCCTTTGAGGAGCAGTTGATTGGATGCACGCTTATCTTTAGTCATATTATAAGATAGGGTGTCGAAAGTGACTTCTGCTCCAAAACGGCGGGTAATATAAGGTAGTGAGATTTTTCTTTTTTCCGGGGCAAAGACAGATGCTTTTAATGTATAGTCTCTTCTGTTTAGTTCGCCGGTGGCTTCCCATAGTTGTTGAGGCAGTGTATCTTCTTTTATCTGAATGGTTGATTGGAAATGATTGTTCTCAATAATAAAAGAAGGAATGTTGACTGCAACGAAATTACTATCTTTACGTTCGGTTATATTGATTTGACTGAGTTGCCCGTTTTCAGGCAGGAAACCGTAAATGAGGTTTAATATCCGGTCAATACGGTTGGCATAGTCACTTTCTATGACAGGTTGGGGTTCTGCTTCTTGTTGCCGTTTAAAGAACAGGAAATCGTAGTTAGCTATGCTATCATGCTTGATGAAGTTGATTGCAAGGCCATTCATAAGCACATTCCGTACTTCGATTTCTCCTTTTAGCAATTCCCAAAAACTTAGTTTTACATTGACGGATTGTAATGTCAGGAGGGTATCCCGTTGGTTGGGAACAATAGAAAGTCCTTGTAAAGCCACTTCATTGCAGCCTTTCATTCGTAACTCCTGATAATGAATTTGTAGACCGTATGTTTGTTCGGCACGTGTAGTTCGTTTGTCAACGATATGGCATAAAATGACATTGCGGAATGCAAAGAGACAAATAAGGCTGGTAAGCAAGATACCGATAGCCGATAGAATGATAATTCTTTTTTTGCTGGACGTTTCCATCTTCTTTTTCTTGATATGATAATCGCTGCAAAGGTAGATAATAATTCGGGCAACAAGCGGAGTATTTTCCCATTTTTAGAGTTATATTCATCAGTAGAAAGAAGAAAATGCGAAAAAAATGGTTAGTTGTTCGCTTTTAAGCGTACAACTGTTCGTTTTCGTACACCGTTCTGTTTTATGATTTCCTTGATTATTAGTTAGTTATCGTTTTGGCACGCTCGTTGCATCTCTATAGTCGCAAGCGGACAACGAAGAAAAATGAAAAAAACTTCAGAATGTTGCAACCGTTTGAGACGCTTAATCCGTCTAATAAACAGAAGAACAAAAACAGAATGTTGAACAAATAAAAAATATACAATTATGAAGACTACAGTATTATTCAGAATGATCGTTTTAGTTGCTATGGTATTTGCAGGAATCGCTAATACAACAGTGAAGGCACAGGGTAATAACTTCATTACTAATGAAGAAAAAGTAGATGATCTTGTAGTATCGAAAGTGATTTACAGACTCGATGGTTCTCTCTATCGCCACATGAAATATGATTTTACCTATGACGATCAGAAGAGAATGTCTTCCAAAGAAGCTTTCAAATGGGATGCTTCTACTGAAAAATGGATACCGTATTTCAAAATTGATTATACTTATTCATCTAATGAAATCACTTTGGTATATGCACGCTGGAATGACTCTCACAGGGCTTACGACGCATCTGTTGAAAAGAGCGTTTATGAACTGAACGACGCTAATATGCCGGTTGCTTATATGAACTATAAGTGGAATGATAAATGGATTGAAGAATCCGCTGCTAGCTGGGCTATGAATGTATCTACTCCGGCAACTAATGAAGCAACTCTGCTGACTGCCAGCAGATAAAAATAAATCGGAGTTGTGAAACTCCTTCTCTCTCTTTTAATTTAACTACATTAAAAACGGTGGATTATCCCATAAGGAAATCCACCGTTCTGTTTTTCTAATGAACAGTTACGATTAGCTTTTGTAACTCTTCAATATCTATTTAACGAGTGGTAGATATTCTCCATAACCTTCCTCTTTCATTTTATCTTTCGGGATAAAACGAAGTGAAGCGCTATTGATGCAATAGCGTAATCCACCTTTCTCTTTCGGCCCATCTGTGAATACGTGTCCCAAATGAGCATCTCCGGTTTTACTGCGTACTTCCGTACGTATCATGCCGTGCGAAGTATCTTTCTTTTCTGCGATTAGATCTTTTTGAATCGGTTGGGAAAAGCTTGGCCACCCGCAACCTGAATCAAACTTGTCGGTAGAGACAAACAGAGGTTCTCCGGTAGTAATATCCACATAAATGCCGGGACGATGCTCATTCCAGTATTTATTGTGGAAAGCAGGTTCAGTGGCATTCTTTTGGGTTACGGCATATTGTTCCGCCGACAATTCCTTACGAAGGGTTGCATCATCCGCTTTTTGATACGCTTTAGCTTTCGGCGCATTCGCTTTGCGTGCCATTTCGAATAAAGCGGGATTGATATGGCAGTATCCACCCGGATTTTTATCCAGATAGTCCTGGTGGTAAGTCTCTGCCGGATAGAAATTTGTCAATGGCTTTACTTCTAGGACGATAGGAGTTTTATATTGCGCGGATAATAGTTGAATCGCCTGCTTGATGACAGGGAGATCTTCTTTATCTACATAATAAATTCCGGTTCTATACTGCGTTCCCCGGTCATTACCTTGCTGGTTGAGGCTGGTAGGATCGATTGTCTTGAAATATAGATCGAGCAGTAAATTCAAATCTACCGTTTTCGGATCATAAACCACCTTTACTGTTTCGGCAGCATTGGTTTTTCCTGAACAGACCTGTTCATAACTCGGATTGGCAACATTACTGTTGGCATACCCTACCTGAGTACTTTCTACTCCTCGAATTTGTTTCAGGAAATGTTCTGTCCCCCAGAAACATCCTCCCGCAAAATAGATTTCTGCTTGATTCTTCATTGGTTTAGCAACTCCTAAAAATGTATTACTAATCATTACAATCACTAGGACGATAAAATACTTCATATCCGTTAGTTCTTTCTATAATAACGAATGAACCAACGGATATGTTTTAAGGAACTACTATACTAAACTCAACTTTATTTTTTTTCATTCAATGACCTGTCCTTTGTAGAAATCCAGAATTTTAGTCCGGAACAGGTAGTCATATTTTGCCTGCAACTTATCCGAAAGAGCTTTCGTCAGATTAAGTTTGGCTTCATTGTATTCCACAAAGGTAGCCTTGCCGTTATTGAACTTCTCACTCATCAGGCGGAAAGATTCTTCGTTGGCTTTTACTGCCACTTCACTGGAGTTGTATTTACTTTCTGCTGCCAGAGCATTGTACCAGGCTTGCTGAATTTCTTTATAGAGTATTTTTTTACAGTTATCCAACTTCAAGGATAAATCTATTTGTTGCAAACGAGCGGTGCGTACCCGGTTTCTTGTGGCAAAACGGTTGAAGATTGGCACGCTCAAATTAAATCCTATATATTTATTCAGATTGTTTTTCATCTGACTGCCGAAGCTGCTCTCTGATCTTCCGCTAACCGTATAATAATTACTTCCCAGACCGGCACTGAAAGAGAGTTGTGGATAAAACGCACTTTGGGCAATACGAATACTATTAAGACTACCTTGTAAACGATATTCTGCAGCCTTAATGCTTGGTTTGTAAGTAAGCGCCTGTGTATATATGTCATCCGGCGGAGTGAGAGATTCGAACTCTAATTCTTCCTTAGGGCTTTCGAGTACAAATCCTTCAGGCGTGGGTAATTCCAAGAGTTGGGTGAGATCCAGTAAGGACAGTTTGTACGTATTGTCTGATTGTACAGCAGTCATTTCATCCTGTGCAACACGGGCTTGTGCTTCGGCCACTTCAGAAGAGGATGCCTTACCCACTCCCTGAAGACCTTGAATACGTTTTAACTGGTCTTTGCTTAAATCGACCTGATTATGAGCAATCTTACTTAATTCTTGATTGAATAAAACCTGTAAATAAGCCGAAGTGACATTGATTGCAATATCCTCTCTGGCTTTATTCAAATCTTCTATAGCAGCTTTTAAATCCAGTTTGGCAAGTGAATATTGGTTGGACAATTGCAAACCGGTAAATATAGGTATGTTTGTTCCCAAGCTGAAACTGGTATTGGCGCTGTTGATGTCACTATACGAGTTGTCTATCGGAGAAGCGGTACGACCCCAACTCCAGTTTTGACTGGCACTACCACTCAAATTCGGAAGGCGTGCCCATTTAGTGGTGTTTACGCTCACTTTGCCTGCTTCGACATTATTGGCCGATTGACGGATTTCTATATTATGCTCAATGGCATAGTCGATACATTGCCGCAGCGTCCACGCTTGCGAAGAGTTGTTCTGTGCCTGGATGGAGGTGATTCCGACTCCGGCAAGCAGAAGGGCTGATATGGTTTTACGAATTATTTTCATCGGATTCAATTATTTATCTTTTTTCTCTGCACCACGTATTTTGTCCTGAATGGTTACCCCTTTCTTGATTTCTATCTTGATTCCATCACTCATACCGGCAGTCACCTGTGTACGCTGGAACTTTTGTTCGGGCACTGAATCTGTCATGATGTACACAAATGTAGAGTCACCACTAAATTCAACAGTGCTTTCGGGCACTGCCAATACCTGATTGGCTTTTTGTAATACGATTTCCGCATTAGCCGAATATCCGGAACGAATCTGAACAGAATCCGGAATGGTAATCGCAGCCTTGATTTCAAACTGGTTGGCTCCATTGGTTTCCACCCCTTTCGGAGAGATATATTCCAGAATGGCATTGAAAGTCAGATTTTGTAAAGCTCCGATGGTCAGCTTGATTGGCATTTGTTCGTGGATACGTCCCACTTCTGTTTCATCAATATTGCCGCGGAAAATCATATCGTTCATGTTGGCTACCGTAGCAATCGTGGTTCCATCATTGAACGTATTACTCATAATCACCGAATTACCAGCTTTTACAGGTATGTCCAGGATTAGCCCGTCAATGGTAGAGCGAATCATCGTGCTACTGAAAGAGGCACTGTTTTTGGTAATTCCTTCTTTTACGATTTCCAGATTGTCTTTGGCCGTCTGTCTCTCTTCGCGAGCCTGTTTCAAAGCCACTTCACTTTTCTCGTATTCCTCCCGGCTAATTAACTGACCGTCATACAACTTCTTCACACGGGCGAAATCCGTTTCTGCCTGGGTTGCATTAATTTCTGCCAGGCGCACACGGCTTTCTGCAGAATTCAGTTGTCCGAGTTCAGGGATTACTTTTACTTTGGCAATAACTTCCCCTTTTCTTACAGCTTGTCCGGCTTCTTTATATACTTCGTCGATAATACCCGAAATTTGCGGTTTGATTAAAATTTCGTCTCTCGGTTCCACCTTTCCGGTAGCTACAGTAGTTTTTTGGAGGTCAGTCATTTCCGGTCTAACTGTTTCGTAAGTGATTACCTTAGGCTTGGATTTCTGATAAAGGAATACGAATGTTCCGACAAGAATGATAGCAATGACTACCAATAATGTGATTTTCAGATACTTTTTCATGATTTTATTTATAATTTTATTATTTACGATTGATGATTGAAACTAAACTCCTCACATATCCAGATAACTGTTCCACTTCCTTATTCATCCCGAATCGCCTCAATCGGTTTGATAGCCATGGCCCGGTAAGCAGGTGCCAGACCTGCCAACATTCCCAGTGCAATTAGAAGGGCACAAGTACCGATTGCCAGTCCGAAAGTAACTTGAAAACGGGTGTCCCCTCCGTCAGCGTTGGCTCCCATCTCTACAAGTTGCAACACCATGACGGCAAAGGATATTCCACACATTCCTGCAATGGTGGTAAGTACCATACTCTCTGATAGAATTTGTTGCAGAATATCTTTCGGCCGTGCACCGATCGCCCGGCGGATACCGATTTCTGTGGTACGTTCTTTAACGGTCACCATCATAATATTGGATACTCCGATGGCACCTGCCAGCAAAGTTCCCAATCCTACCATCCAAACAAGTATGTTGATACCGGTAAACAGGTTATCGACCATAGAGAACATGGCTTCGGCATTCAGGCACATAACAGCCTGTTTGTCATCCGGGGAGATATAATGTGCGGCTTTAATGACCTGTTCCATTTTGGGTTGTATTTCAGACACTTTGACTCCATGCTTCGCAGTGAAACAGATCACATCAATTCGTCCTCCCAGATTATATGTTTGCTGCATCGTAGTGAAAGGAAGAGTGACGGCCTCCGAAGCCCGTCCCTGTATATTCATGTCCCCTTCGGAAGAAGACATGCCAATCACTTGATAATAAATGCCATCTACTCTTACATATTTGCCACACGGGTCTTCTCCCGGTTTGAAAAGACTTTCATAAATTCGTTTTCCGATGACACATACTTTGCGTGCTTCCTTTATATCCACCTCATTGATGAACCTGCCGTATGCCATTTCCTGTGATTCAATGTGGAGATAATCCGGATACAATCCTTTCACGCTACAATCATATTTCTTATCTTCATATACGGCTTTGGAACCCCAACGGGCTACGGACGGAGTAATGATCTCCACCTCTTTCACTTGGGAGCGAAGACGGTCGATGTCGGTAGATTCCAGATTCCACCATCTCCCTTTGCGGAAGCCTTTGTAAGCCTCGCCCGTTCTTTGCGAGACAAGGAAACCGGAATTGGTGGCAAATCCTTCAAAGTTTTTTTTCATCATGTCCTCCAATCCTTGCCCGCCGCCGATAAGGGCTACGAGCATAAAGATTCCCCAGAAAACACCGAATGCAGTCAGCAGGCTTCTCGTTTTATTTCTTGTAATGGTAATGAGGATTTCCTCACAGGTATCCATGTCTATTCTCATAGTCTTAATCTGCTCTAAGTGCTTCGATCGGTCGGATGCTAACTGCTTTTCGGGCAGGGAATAATCCGGCTAACGTACCAGCTATTATTAATGTGAGTGTAGCCTGTATGGCGATTCTTATATCTACTGTCGGATTCAGGAAAACGGTTTCCGTCCACATTCCGGTGTCCATGGTCTGATTGCCGAAAGCGCTGTTCATCCATTCGGTCACTCCGATACCGGCTACCATGCCGATATATCCGAATATGGTGGTGATGGTGACGCTCTCTACGATAATCAACCAGAGAATGGAAAGCGGTTTGGCTCCCAAAGCCTTACGAATACCAAACTCGCGGGTACGTTCTTTGACGGTAATCAGCATGATGTTGGAAACTCCAACGATTCCGCTAAGTAACGTAAAGATGCCGATTACCCAGATGGCGATACGCAGCATGCCCGAACCTTTCTGCTGTTGCAGATAGTTGGTAAACCGGTTCCATATCCAGATAGCACTGTGGTCCGTTGGGTCAAACCGATGATTGGCTCCCAATACTTTGCGGTAATGGGCTTCAAAAGCCTCATTGGCCTCTACTGTTTCCAGATTTTTGGTAGTCATGACCAGGTTATTCAGTTTGTCTCCTTTATTATAAATCGTTTGTAGAGTGGTAAAAGGAATGTAGGCATCGCTGTCTCCGCTATCTCCTTTATCATTATAAAGACCTACTACCTGATAAACCACATTTCCGGCGTTGACAAACTGTCCGATTGGCTCGGTATGAGTCTTGTTAAAAAGGATTTCTGCTGTTTTCTTATGAAGCACAATAACTTTCCGGCGTTCCTTGATATCGATTTCATTGATAAAACGTCCTTCGAAAAGCTTCACGACTTCTACCTCTGTATGATTGGGATATACGCCGGAAAGGTTCAGGCTGACGTATTCTTGCCCGAAACTAAGATTTACGGCTCCCTGCCACACGGTTGCTCCGGCCTTGATGACATGATTCGGGAAATAATGACTGGTAGCATCCATGTCTTTATTGTCCAGTTGCACCCGTCTTCCTTCTTTCAGTCCGTCGTATGATTTACTGGTCCATCCCGGAAAAATCTTGATGGAGTTCATGGCACGTTCGGAAGCTGATTGCTCAAATGCGTGGATCAGTCCGTTACCTGCACCTAGTAGGACGATAAGCATAAAGATTCCCCATGCCACGGCAAATCCTGTGAGAAAAGTCCTTAGCTTGTTGCGTTTGATGGTACTATATATTTCTTGCCAGATGTCAATCATGATAATGTTTGTATAGTGGTGGATTTTAGATTATTTCATGATACCGTCTTTTCCGAAAGGAGAAGCGTCATGGTCGATATTATCTTCAATACGTTCGATGATTCCATCTTTGATATGTATAATCTTGTCTGTCTGGTTGGCGACTCCACTTTCGTGGGTGACAACGACAATCGTCATTCCCAGTTTATGAAGATCTTTCAGAATCTGCATCACTTCCACAGAAGTTTTGCTATCTAAAGCTCCTGTTGGTTCATCTGCCAGAATGATTTGTGGTTGGGTGATTAAAGCTCGTGCAATGGCTACACGTTGTTTCTGACCGCCACTCATTTCGTTCGGCATGTGATGTGCCCAGTCTTTTAAACCCAGGCGGTCGAGATATTCCAAGGCAAGCGCATTTCGTTTTTTGCGACTTATACCCTGGTAAAATAAAGGAAGTGCTACATTCTCTACGGCATCTTTAAAGGAAATCAGATTGAATGACTGGAAGATAAATCCGATCATACGGTTCCGGTATTCGGCAGCGTTGGTTTCGCTCAAGTTCTTGATAAGTACGTTGTTCAAGTAATAATCTCCGGTATCGTAGTTGTCGAGGATTCCCAATATGTTGAGTAAAGTTGATTTCCCAGACCCGGATGCTCCCATGATAGAAACAAATTCCCCCTGTTCAATGTTGAGATTGATACCTTTAAGTACATGGAGAGGCGCTCCGTTGTTGTAGGTCTTGTTGATATTCGTTAGTTGTATCACAATTTTCTTTATTTAGTTTCTGTTTTCTGATAATTTTCTACTATTAGACGTGCAAAAGATACGAAAAGTTGCAAACAGGTTGAACTTTTTTCAAAAAACATTTTGTAGACTCAATCTTCTTTACGTAATTTGTGTGCAGTAAACTTAATGATTAACTAACCCTTTTAAATAAAAGTATCATGAATTCAAACATGGAAAAACCCTACGTAGTAGGTATTGACATAGGCGGAACGAATACCGTCTTTGGAATTGTAGACGCACGCGGAACTATTATTGCCAGCAGTTCAATCAAAACATCTGGTTACCCTACAGTAGAAGAATACGCTGATGAAGTGTGTAAAAGTCTGCTTCCATTGATTATTGCTAATGGTGGTGTTGATAAAATCAGAGGTATTGGTATCGGTGCTCCGAATGGCAACTACTACACGGGAACGATTGAATTTGCTCCGAACCTGCCTTGGAAGGGAATTCTTCCGTTGGCTGCCATGTTTGAAGAAAGACTGGGTATCCCCACTGCTTTGACAAACGACGCAAACGCTGCTGCTATCGGTGAAATGACTTACGGTGCTGCCCGTGGTATGAAAGACTTTATCATGATTACACTGGGTACTGGTGTGGGTAGCGGTATCGTTATCAACGGTCAGATGGTGTATGGTCATGACGGTTTTGCAGGTGAATTGGGACACGTTATCGCCCGTCGCGATGGTCGTCTTTGCGGTTGTGGCCGTAAGGGATGTCTGGAAACTTACTGTTCGGCTACCGGTGTAGCTCGCACAGCCCGTGAATTCCTTGCTGCCCGTACGGATGCTAGCTTGCTTCGTAACATTCCTGCAGAAAACATCACTTCAAAAGATGTGTATGATGCAGCTGTACAAGGTGATAAACTGGCACAGGAAATCTTTAACTTTACAGGTAACATCTTGGGTGAAGCACTGGCAGATGCTATTGCATTCTCCAGCCCTGAAGCAATTGTATTGTTTGGTGGTTTGGCTAAGTCCGGTGACTATATCATGAAACCAATTCAGAAATCAATTGATGATAATATCCTGAATATCTATAAAGGCAAGACTAAACTGCTCGTTTCCGAATTGAAGGATTCTGATGCTGCTGTACTGGGCGCCAGTGCATTGGCTTGGGAACTGAAAGATTTGAAAGAATAACATTTCATTATTATAATAAAGGTAATGAAGCCTCGGGAGTTTATGACTTTCGGGGCTTTGTTTTATTTAGTCCTTTCTGACGTGTACGGCTTATTCAGACAAAGGGTTATTCTCACCGGAGTGAGAAAATATTCTCATACCTTTGAGGAATTATTCTCATTGCAATGAGAATTTTTTCTCATAGGCATGAGAATGTTTGAGAAAATATACAATAAAAAAGGGAACCTCATAATGAAGTTCCCTTTTTTATTTCGAATCGAAAAGTTCGGCTTATTAGTTAGCTCTTTTTTCTTTGATTCTAGCTTTCTTACCAGTAAGAGCGCGCAGGTAGTACAATTTAGCGCGACGAACTTTACCTACCTTGTTCACTTCGATGCTATCGATAGCCGGTGATTCGATTGGGAAAATTCTTTCTACGCCTATAGTTCCTGACA
>ENA-UONT01003144-UONT01003144.1-human-gut-metagenome-genome-assembly--contig:-CS20-NODE-3144-length-10529-cov-3.682165_pt1 | contig 10529 bp, 6 predicted proteins | sample MGYA00242459_ERZ724006 | MGnify/ENA metagenome assembly ERZ724006 | reverse complement strand
GTACCTGGACGCCGCCGCCACCGAACCAGTGAGCCCGGCAGTCATCGAGGCCATGACCCCGTTCCTGACTGAGGCCTACGCCAATCCGGCCAGTGTGCACCAGCCCGGTAAAACCGCGGCCCGCGCGCTGGACGCGGCTCGCGCATCATTTGCCGCGGCATTGGGCGCCCGGCCGGATGACGTGATCTTCACCTCAGGCGGTACCGAATCGGACAATCTGGCCATCAAAGGCATTGCCATGGCCCGCATGCGCAAGCTGGGCCTGCGGCCGGTCTGCGGACTCGACGAAACCGATGGCAAACAGCTGGCAAGCAGCCGCCCGCGCATTATCATTTCCGCTATCGAGCACCCGGCCGTGGCCCAATCGGCGGCATGGCTGCACGAATGGTTCGGTTTCGAAGTCGTGCGCATTCCCGTGGATGCGCAGGCGCATCTCGATCTTGACGCGCTCGAACGCGAGCTTGACGGCGAGGCCGGCGAACGTACCACGCTGGTCTCCACCATGCTGGCCAACAACGAGGTCGGCACCGTGGAACCCGTGGAGGAACTGGTCCGCATCGCCCACGCGCACGGCGTGCCCATCCATGTGGACGCCGTACAGGCCGCCGGCCAGATTCCGATTCGTTTTCGTGACTGGGATGTGGACGCCCTGTCCGTATCCGGACACAAATTCGGCACGCCCAAAGGACTGGGCGCACTGCTGGTACGCGGCCGCACACCCATCGAACCGGTGCTGTCCGGCGGAGGGCAGGAACGCGGCCTGCGCTCCGGCACACAGAACGTGGCCGGCGCCGTGGCGCTCGCCATCGGGCTCAATGAGTCGAATGCGCGCATGCAGGCGCATTACCGTGAGTTGGTCGCGTCCCGAGACATGCTCATCGACGCGGTTCGCCGGGTCGCGCCTCGCGCCGACCTGACCGGCGACCCCGAACGCCGTCTGCCCGGTCACGCCTCCTTCATCTTCCCCGGCGTCACCGGGGAAGCGCTGCTCGTCGACCTGGACGCGCGCGGCATCGCTGCCTCATCCGGCTCGGCCTGCGCCATCGGGCGCCACGAGATTCCTGCCACGTTGCTGGCGATGGGCCTCGAACCGTCCATCGCCAAATCGGCATTACGCATGACCTTCCGCAAGCCGCTGACCCGCGAACAAGTCGAACGCATCAGCTTGGCCATCGAAGAGTCCTACACCGACCTGACCCGCCATTAAATCTGACGCCACTTACCAGAAAGGAAACGACGTGAGCACCACCACTTCAGCGCAACCCGCGCAGCTCACCCGCAACGAGCGCCTCGACCGGCTGCCCTTCAACAAGGCGCACCGCAAACTCCTCGTCGCCTCCGGCATCGGCTGGGCATTCGACGCCATGGACGTCGGCTTCATCGCCGACCGCGTGGGCCGCAAAACCGTGTTCACCGCCACACTGATTATCTTCGGCATCGCCAACGGTGCCATGGCCCTATCTTGGTCACTCGGCATGCTGCTCGGCGCCCGACTGATCATCGGACTGGGCTTGGGCGCGGAACTGCCGGTCGCCTCCACGCTGGTCTCCGAGTTTTCGCCGACCAAACAGCGCGGCCGCATGACCGTGCTGCTGGAATCGTTCTGGGCCGTCGGCTGGATCGTCGCCGCCATGATCGGCTACTTCGTGATCCCGAACACCGGCGACTGGGGCTGGCGCTGGGCGCTGGCCATCGGCGCGCTGCCACTGCTCTACGCAATCGTCACCCGCGTGCACATCCCAGAATCCGTGCGATTCCTCGAAGCCAAGGGTCGCGAAGACGAAGCCGAAAAGGCCGTGCGCTACTTCGAGGAAGCCGGGGGAGTAGCCCCGGTAACCTCTCCCAAGGGCAAGCCGCTGCCGAAGATCAAGACGCGCGAACTGTTCGGCTCCAAGTACCTGGCCCGCACCATCGCCATCTGGGCCACGTGGTTCTTCGTGAACTTCTCCTACTACGGCGCGTTCACATGGATGCCGTCGCTGCTCGCCGACCAGTTCGGCTCCCTGACCAAGTCATTCGGCTACACGCTCGCCATCTCCATCGCCCAGCTGCCCGGTTACTTCCTAGCCGCCTGGCTGGTGGAGGTCTGGGGCCGCCGCAAGACGCTGAGCATCTTCCTGGCCGTCTCCGCCGTGGCCGCCTTCGCGTTCTCGCAGGCCGGATCTGTGGCCCTCGTGCTCGTGTTCGGCATGCTGCTGTCCGCCTCCAACCTCGGTGCGTGGGGCGTGCTGTACGCCGTGACCCCGGAAATCTACCCGACCCGCCTGCGTGGCGCGGCCGCCGGTGCCGCCGCAGCGGTGGGCCGCATCGCCGCCATCATCGCGCCGCTCCTCATGCCGTGGTTCCTGACCCTGTCCGGCGGCAACAAGGCCGTGGCCTTCATCATCTTCGCCGCCGCCTTCATCATCGCCTGCGTCGCCGCCCTCTGCCTGCCCGAACGCAAAGGCCTCGATCTCGAAGACTGACGGAAGTCGATGACGGGAGAACAGATATTTGCCTGATTACCGGCAGACCCCCCGCGTCCCGGCGAAAGGGACGCGGGGGTTCTGCCGTTTGAAGGCCGTAAAAACGGCAGAAATCCCGCGAGGGGTTTGTCGAGACGCGGGAGTTCTGCCGTTGTGAGGTGCTTTTCTATGTTCCGACATAGTCAAGGTGTGCGAGTACCATCGTGACGGTTTGTGTGTAGGTATGAATAAACACCTCAGAGTAAGTACTTAAGTACTCGAGAACGCAAGTACCGAACGATTACGCAAAAGAATCAGTATTAAGAGAGGTTTCGATGGCGGTTCGTGGAGATATCCGTAATGTGGCGATTGTGGCTCACGTCGATCACGGCAAGACCACCCTGGTCAATGCCATGCTTCAGCAGTCGCACGTGTTTTCCGAGCGTGAGGAAGTGCCGGATCGTGTAATGGATTCCAACGATCTGGAACGCGAGAAGGGCATCACCATCCTCGCCAAGAACACGGCCGTGGAATACACCGGTCCGCTGGCCGCCAAGTACGGCCACCCGGAGGGCATCACCCTCAACATCATCGACACCCCCGGCCACGCCGATTTCGGCGGCGAGGTCGAGCGCGGCATCTCCATGGTTGACGGCGTCGTGCTGCTCGTGGACGCCTCCGAAGGCCCGCTGCCGCAGACCCGCTTCGTGCTGCGCAAGGCCCTCGAAGCCAAGCTGCCGGTCATCCTGTGCGTGAACAAGGTCGACCGCCCCGACGCCCGTATCGAAGAGGTCGTCGGCGAAACCTCCGACCTGCTGCTCGGCCTGGCCGACGACGTGCAGCACGAGGGCATCGACCTGGACCTTGACCAGCTGCTTGAAATGCCGGTCATCTACTGCGCCGCCAAGGCCGGCTACGCCTCCGTGAACCAGCCCGCCGACGGTGGCCTGCCGGACAACGACAACCTCGAGCCGCTGTTCGAAACCATCATCTCCACCATCCCGGCCCCCGAATACGAGGAGGGCGCCCCGCTGCAGGCTCACGTGGCCAACATCGACTCCTCCGACTTCCTCGGCCGACTCGGTCTGGTCCGTATCTACAACGGCACCCTTGAGAAGGGCAAGACCTACGGCCTGTCCCGTGTGGACGGCTCCCTCGAGAACTTCCGCGTCTCCGAACTGCTGCGCACCCAGGGCCTCGAGCGTATCCCGGTCGAATCCGCAGGCCCCGGCGACATCGTGGCCGTTGCCGGCGTTAACGACATCATGATCGGCGAGACCATCGTCGACCCCAACGACCCGAAGCCGCTGCCGCTCATCCATGTGGACGATCCGGCCATCTCCATGACCTTCGGCACCAACGACTCCCCGCTGGCCGGCACCGAGGGCAAGGACCACAAGCTCACCGCCCGCATGATCAAGGACCGTCTGGACCGCGAGCTCATCGGTAACGTGTCCATCAAGGTGCTGCCCACCGACCGTCCCGACGCTTGGGAAGTCCAGGGCCGTGGCGAGCTGGCGCTGGCCGTGCTTGCCGAGCAGATGCGCCGCGAAGGCTACGAGCTGACCGTCGGCCGTCCGCAGGTGGTCACCAAGAAGATCGACGGCGTGATCAACGAGCCGATGGAAAACACCACCATCGACGTGCCGGAAGAGTACATGGGTACCGTCACCCAGCTCATGGCCGACCGTAAGGGCCGTATGGATGGCATGACCAACCACGGCTCCGGCTGGGTCCGTCTGCAGTTCACCGTGCCGTCCCGTGGTCTGATCGGCTTCCGCACCGCGCTGCTTTCCGCCACTCGTGGCACCGGCATCTCCTCCTCCATCTCTGCCGGCTACGCGCCGTGGGCTGGCGCCATCACCATTCGCCAGAACGGTTCCATGGTTTCCGATCGCAAGGGTATCGCCACCCCGTACGCCATGCAGCGTCTGCAGGCCCGTGGCAACTTCTTCGTCGAACCGCAGTCCCCGGTGTATGAAGGCCAGGTCGTGGGTGTGAACAACAAGCCCGACGAGCTGGACGTGAACATCACGCTGGCCAAGCACATGACCAACATGCGTTCCTCCACCGCTGACGTGCTCGAAACCCTGACCCCGCCGATCAATGAGCCTTGAGGAGTCCCTGGACTTCGCCAACGAGGACGAGTGCGTGGAAGTCACCCCGGAGTCCATCCGCGTGCGCAAGATCATCCTCGGCCGCGAGGACTGGTACAAGTGGCGCGCCAAGCAGCGCCGCCAGAACGCCGCCCAGCAGGGTAAGTGATTTGGTGCGGCTGTAGCCGACCATTCTCTCTAGCTCCCCTCTCTGAGGGGAGCTAAGTTTATTCCTCACCAAGTCATATCCCCACCTATACTGAAACGCATGACTGTGAAGAGCACTACTGAATTGCGTCCGTGGTCGTATCGCCAGAACGCGCTGGTCAAATCGTTGATCACGATTGCGGCGGGCGTGGCTTCCGCCTTTGTGGGCACGTTCGCCCACCGTATGGGTGCGGAACTGAATATTCCGTATGGTCTGGTGCTGGCGTTTCTGCTGATCGGCCTATCGACATGGTGCGCCCGTTCGCGCATGGGCGCGGTCGGACTGGCCCTGCACCTCATCGCCTCCTCACTGACCGCATGGGGCATGGCGCTGACCACCACATCCGGCAAAGCGCTCATCGTCGCCGGATTCCAAGGCGACATGCCGTTCTTCTCCCAACATGCCGGCTACATCTGGCTGTACGGCCTGATACTGGTCCAAGTCGTCCTGCTCATTCTTCCCGCCCGCTGGTTCGTCATTCCCACTCATTCTGAATCGCGCGCGTAACTATATATGGCGATACATTCCCGGGAATGCGTCGCGTATCGGCGGGCGTAGGGGATTACGGCCGCAACCATAGAACTTTATTGCACGCATGAAACAGTTTTACTTGGGCCCGGAGGGCACCTTCACCCATCAGGCGGCAATGACGGCCGCCGACCAGTTCGCCACACTCGGCGACTTCGACCTCATCGCTCTGCCCGACGTGCCCGCGATCATGCAGGCCGTACAGTCGCGCCAAGGCTGGGGCGTCATCGCATGGGAAAACAACGTCGAAGGCTATGTGGTCCCGAATCTCGACGCGCTGATCGACGCCCCCAACGCGGCCGGCTTCGCCCGGATCAGTGTGGACGTGGCCTTCAACGCCTTCACCGTGCGCGGCCACAGCATCTACGACTGCACCGGCAACCCCGTCAGCGCCCACCCGCACGGTCTGGCCCAATGCACCCGGTTCATCGCCGAACACCATTTGCAGCCCGAACCCGCATCCTCCAACGCCGCCGCCTGCCGCGACCTGAAGCCCGGCCGCGTGGCGCTCGGCCCCAGCATCTGCGGCGAACTCTACGATCTCGACACCCTCGCCGAACATGTGCAGGATTTCGATGGCGCGCACACCGAATTCCTTGTCATCGCCCCGCGTGATGTGGTCCAGGAACTCAACGCCCGCGCCCACAGCAATGACGCCGGCGACTTCGAAACCATCATCACCTTCATCCCGCTGGTCACCGGCCCCGGCGTACTCGCCGACCTGCTGGACGTCCTGCGCGATGCGGGACTGAACATGACCAGCTTCATCTCGCGCCCGATCAAAGGCCACGACGGAACCTACAGCTTCATCGCCACCCTTGACGCCGCCCCCTGGGAGCCGAGATTCCGCACCGCACTGGAAGAGATCGCCGGACACGGCGACTGGGCAAAAACCCTGGCCGTCTACCCACGCCGCGAACGCCCGAACCCGCCGGTCGACGCCTGGATGCTGCCCGAGGGCGGCGTCCACATCACCAATCGCGCGCCGGAAGGCTGGCAGTACACCGAGGAAGCAAGTGCTGTGGTAGATACAGTCGGAATCGTCGGACTCGGATTGATCGGCGGCTCGCTCGCACGCCGCCTGACCGAGCGCGGCGTGCGCGTCGTCGCGTGGAACCATCGCCCGCACCCCTACGCCCAGGCCGAAGCCGATGGCATTTTCTGCAAGAGCACGCTCTCCGAACTCATGGATGCCGAGCCGGATGTGGTCGTGCTGTGCAATCCGCTCAAGGCGATGCCCGCAATCCTCGCCGCCCTGGCCCCGTTCATGGGCGACCATCCGAACACCACGCTCACCGACGTGGGCTCGGTCAAGGGCATGGTCCGCGATCAGGTCAAGGCTGCCGGGCTGGGGAAGTGCTACGTCGGCGCCCATCCGATGGCCGGCAACGAACTGTCCGGCTGGCAGGCCGCCGACCCGCATCTGTACGACGGTGCCCTATGGGCCATCACCGTGGACGAGTCCACGGACTACCGCCGCTTCCTCGACGTCGCCGCGATGATCACCAAGGACGTCGGCAACCGCGTCATCGTCGTGGACGACGAAACGCATGACAAGGCCGCGGCGATGATCTCCCACATGCCGCATGTGGTGTCCACCGCGCTGATCAACGAACTGGTCGCCAACCCGGACCGCAACATCGCCGCCGCGCTGGCCGCCGGCTGCTGGAGGGACATGACCCGCGTGTCCCTGACCGACCCGGACCGCACGCGCGCGATGGTCGAGGAAGACTCGCTGAACGTCGAAGCGCTGCTGCGCCGCATGGCGGCACGTCTGACCGATATGGCCGACCAACTGCACGCTGGTGCCGCCGGCGAGCAGGATGTGATGGGATTCTTCGCCGAAGGCGACCCCTTCCGCCGGTACAAGGCCGCCGTGACACATGCCGGCATCACCGCTGCACAAGACGGTACGGCCACCGCTGCGCCGCAAGCCGGCACAACTGCCGCCGGATTCCCGGAACGCGAGCTCGCCGTCCCCGAAGCCGGCTGGCAGCAGACCCTGCTGTTCTCCGCACGCCGAGGAGAAGCCATCACCGGCTTCGTCCATCCACGTCAGGCCATCATCCAACTGCGCCCCGCCATGTAACTGCGTACCGCCATGTAGGCCCGTGCGCAGGTTCCCCTCGCCGCCTGTCACGAAGAAGGCCGCGCGAGGGGGATGAAGTTCCCGCTTGTTTTCGTGAGAAGACCGTGTGGCTCCGCTGTTCGAAAGGCTCAAAGGAGTAAGGTAGTCTGTACCGTTTTTCGGGAAACGCATCGAAGTTGATGCGGCGAATGGTTAAGGGGGATGATGACGTATGACGTTACCAAGGCAGATTCCGGCCGGTGCCCGCGTGGTGGTGCGCATCACCGACGGCATTGACCCGGTCGACCACCGTATGAAGTTCCGCGACTATGTGGGTCACGTGGTTTCCTGGGACGGATACACGTTGGAGATGGTGCGTGACGCCGCCGCCAATGGTTCGCGCCCGGCCCAGAACGTGACCATCCATCAGGAACAGATTGCCACATTGAAACCCGTGCCGGAGCGGCGCAACACGCCACCCCGGCCGTAACCCAAGGCCATAAAGAATTCGGAGGAGAACGAGAGTGTCATCTACGCAGTTCGACGGCGATATCGACTCCTTCGTCTCCTATCTGAAGTCCAACCGCGGCCTGTCAGCGAATACGCTCAAAGCGTATCGCGCGGATCTCACGGCATGCCTGCACCTGTTCGAGCTGCGCGGCGTGACCGATCTGAACGAGATCACGCTGGATGATCTGCGCAGCTGGATGGCGGTGGAATCGCGCGATCACGCCCGCAGCAGCATGGCCCGCAAAACCGTGGCCGTGCGCGGGTTCTTCGCGTGGGCCTATGAGCATGGGGTGACCACCACCGACCCGGCCGCCACACTGATGACTCCCTCGATTCCCAGCACGCTGCCCGCGGTGCTCACCGAATCCCAGGCCGAGCAATTATTGGATGTCGCCGAACAGGCCGTTGCAACAAACCAGTACAAGGACGATGGGGGAGCGGCAGCCGCGTCCGGCAGCGGCAAGACAGCTGGCAAGACAGCTGATAAGTCGGCCGATACCGTAAACCGCAACGAGGCACCCGCCCGTGCAGACAAGCGCGACAACGCCCGAGTCACCGCCGAATCGCAGCGCAACGCCGCGATTCTCGAACTGCTGTATGCCACCGGCATCCGTGTCGCCGAACTGGTGTCGATGGATATCGCCGACATCGACTTCTCCAATCGCACCATCAAAGTCACCGGCAAAGGCAACAAGCAACGCGTGGTGCCGTTCGGACTACCCGCCCAGCGTGCGCTGGAGACTTGGCTGGAACAGGGGCGGCCGGTACTGGCCCGTACGGCAACGGATGCAGTCAAGTCCCGTGCTGCCAACGCCCTGTTCCTCGGCGCACGAGGCGGCCGTATCGACCAACGCATAGCCCGTGACATCGTGCACAGAGCGGCCCGAGAGGCCGGAGTGCCGGATATCAGCCCCCATGCGTTGCGCCATTCGGCGGCCACGCACATGCTGGATGGCGGCGCCGATCTGAGGGAGGTGCAGGAGATGCTCGGGCATTCCTCCTTGAAAACTACACAACGCTATACGCACGTCTCCATCGAGCAGCTCAAGAACCGTTACGGACAGGCCTTTCCGCGGGCATGACCACTATGTGGACATTGGTTAACAAACTCAGCAAAGACTGAACCTAGCCGGCAAGAACCCCTGAATTTTACATGGGTGTAACAAAAAATACACTGCTTGTCTCCCAAGTGCGCAAAAATGACAGGTAACAGCAACGGGGTTGGGTGTCCGAAGCGGCGGGAAGCGTAAGTGTCCCGACGATGAGGAAATCCGACCCCGTTCGCATGAGGCGAGGCTGAAACGCTTCGCAACCTAATGAATAGGAGAAATCATATGAAGAAGAAAGCTCTTGCTTTCGCTGCCATGGCTTGCTCCGTGGCCATGCTGCTGAGCGCCTGCGGCGGCTCCAACAGCAACGCTGCCTCCGGTGACACCGCTGGCTCCAACATCATCACTGCGTACAACTCCGAACCGCAGAACCCGCTGATCCCGGGCAACACCAACGAAACCGGCGGCGGCAAGCCGGTCGACCTGCTGTTCTCCCGTCTGGTCTCCTTCGACAAGGACGGCAAGGCTTCCAACGAAGTGGCCGAGTCCATCACCCCGAACGATGACGCCACCCAGTACACCATCAAGATCAAGTCTGGCTGGAAGTTCACCGACGGCACTCCGGTGACCGCTGAGTCCTTCACCAAGGCCTGGTCCTACGTGGCCAACGCCAAGAACGCCCAGAAGTGCTCCTCCTTCTTCTCCGCCATCGCCGGCTATGACGATCTGCAGAAGGATGGCCTCAAAGGTGACGAGCAGCTCTCCGGCCTCAAGGTCGTGGACGACACCACCTTCACCGTCGACCTGAACCAGTCCGACTCCGTGTTCCCGATTAAGGTCGGCTACTCGGCCTTCGCCCCGCTGCCCGAGTCCTTCTACAAGGATCCGAAGGCCTTCGGCGAGAAGCCTGTCTCCAATGGCCCGTACAAGCTGGACCACTGGGATCACAACAAGGAAATCGCCCTCGTCAAGAACCCTGACTATAAGGGTAACGAGCAGCCCAAGAACGACGGCGTGACCTTCAAGGTCTACACCGACGACTCCGCCGCTTACCGTGACATTCAGGCCGGCAACCTCGACGTGATGGAATCCGTCCCGGCTGCCTTCACCAAGACCTTCAAGACCGACAAGAAGGTCCAGGCTTACTCCGAGGCCGGCTCCGTCATCCAGACCTTCACCATCCCGTCCTCCCTTGACCACTTCAAGAACGACGAGGAAGGCCAGCTGCGTCGTCAGGCCATCTCCATGGCCATCAACCGTGACCAGCTCATCGACAAGGTGCTCAACGGCAACGCCACCGCCGCCACCGAGTTCACCTCCCCGAAGACCCCGGGCTACTCCGACTCCCTCAAGGGTGCCGACAACCTGAAGTTCAACGCCTCCAAGGCCAAGGAACTGTGGGCCAAGGCTGACGCCATCTCCAAGTACGACGGCCAGCTCACCTTCTCCTACAACGCCGATGGTGGTGCCAAGCCGCTCTACGATGCTATCGTGAACCAGCTCAAGAACAACTTGGGCATCGACGCGGCCACCAACCCGATCCCGACCTTCCAGGAATTCCGTGACGCGGTCACCAACCGTCAGATGAAGGGCGCCTTCCGTACCGGCTGGCAGCCTGACTACCCG
>ENA-UONT01003139-UONT01003139.1-human-gut-metagenome-genome-assembly--contig:-CS20-NODE-3139-length-10550-cov-10.765793_pt1 | contig 10550 bp, 6 predicted proteins | sample MGYA00242459_ERZ724006 | MGnify/ENA metagenome assembly ERZ724006 | reverse complement strand
TTTTCTTAAAAGTCAAGGCCGCGTTCCACGGACTTCCGAGATGAACCTTTTTTATGTGGCCTGCCCCTGCGCACCGCTCTTTGCGACTCGACTACAATAGTCCGACCTCTACTCTTTTCGACAGCACCTCCCATGAGCAGTGAAAAAGCCATTCGAACCCGCGCCTCCATCATCGCCGCCGCACGCAGCATCATTCTCAAGGAAGGCATCGGCGCGCTCACCATGGATCGCGCTGCTCAGGAAGCCGGCATGAGCAAGGGCGCCTGCATGTACCACTTCAAGACGAAGCGCGCGCTTCACGCCGCGCTCATCGAAGACTATGCCGCCCACCTTGAAAGCCAGATGAAGCGCCACGAAGGTCTCTTCGAAGGCCGTCCCGACGAAACGCTCGTGCCGGGCTTCGTCGAATGGTTCAAGACCTTCGACGCCGACACGCGCGACTGGGCCGATGTCGGCGTCGCTCTGCTGTCCAACTTCTTTCACGACGAAGAACTCATGAAGCCCGTGCACGACTGGTACCAGAGACTCTGGGGCCGAATCCTCGCCCTTCCGGAAGAGGAGCGCGTGCCGCGCTTCGTGGCCATCATGGCGCTCGAAGGCTTCTTCTACACAAAGAAATTCGGCGTCAATCCGCCCTTTGCCGAGCTCAACATGCAGGCCTACGGCTTCATCAATGAAAAGCTCGTCGGACACGACGTTCCGAGCAAAAAACAGCGCAGCGCCTGACAACACTCCGTCCATCCGACAAATACTTGCGGCAATCTCAGAATCGCTTGAATCGGCCAAAGCTGTTGATTCACGGCTGCGTACCGCCGCGCCCGATCATGTCCGCCGCCATGCGGCAGAACGCTCGTGCCGCCAGACTCTGATACACGTGCTCATTCCAAGCGATGACCACCGTCTGCACGGGCAGCACGTCCTCAAGAGAGGCAAAACGGCAACGCCGGTGCAGTTCGTGCTGCCTAATGAGATGCTCCTGGCAGACAGTCCAACAAAGTCCTTCCGCCACAAACGGAAGCCTGAGTCCCGGCTTTAATGCCATCATCGGCATTGCGTGCACGGGAATGCCGAGCGCCCGGCTCAGTATCTCCTTTCTTTCCTGATGATTGCTGGGACAAAGAAACGGCAGTCCTGCAATCGGCATCAGATCGACTGAGGTTGCCTTTGGATAAACGCCTTCGCCATTGAATGGCACGCCGACGCTCGCATATTCCGGCGCATCGGGCACTGCCATCAGATATCGCTCCTCAACAAGCGGATAGGCGTTGAGATCAGCCGTCATGAGCCGTTGAAAAAGCACGCCGACATCGGCTCGCCCGGATGCAAGCGCATCAGGAACGTCCTCCAGCAAGAGATCCAATGTCAGGTCAAGCTCAACTTTCGGGTATGCACGTGCAAACGCAGCCGCGACCGGCATCAGCATGCTGATCGAGCGCTCAGAACTGCATGCAATCCGCACGCGTCCGGTGCGCAGCTCCTTGAAGTCGGCGCACTGCTGAAGCGTCTCCACCTCGATAAGCGCCATGCGGCGGAGGCTGTCGAAGACGACCTCGCCCAAAGGCGTCAGGCGAAGGGGCGAGGCATGGCGGTCCACGATCATGGCGCCGTATTTTTCCTCAAGACGCCGCAGGCTCTGCGAAACATGGGGCTGCGTCACGCCGAGCCGCTCTGCCGCTCTGCGAAAGCTCCTCTCCTCCACCAAGGCCTCCAGAAGGCCGAAAGCTCTTTGAGTCATGCTGCCACCAATAACAACTTAGTGATTGTTCATAAAACTTTGATTATTGGATTGTAATACATCGAGATTTATAGAATGCATTTCAGGCCTTCTCGAAAGATCGTGACCGGATCTTAAGACAGGCAACATTCAAAGGAGAAACACAATGCACAAGATCGCTCACATGACCGCCGCCGTCCTCGCAGCGACGGCCTGCTCCGCTCAAGCGGCCGACGTCATCGAACTCTGGCCCGAAGGCGCTCCCAACAAGAGCACCATCACGGCCGCCGAGGAAACGAACGCCCAGGGCTCCATCTTCAACGTCACGCGCGCCCGCCTCGAAGTCTCGGCTCCGGCCAATCCCAACGGCAAGGCCGTCATCGTCATCCCGGGCGGCGGCTACGGCAATCTGTCGATGAGCACCATTGAAAAGAGCTTCGTTCCGTTCTTCCATTCCCAGGGCTTCACGACGTTCGTGCTCAAGTATCGGCTTCCGAAGGGCAACCCGGAAGTGCCGCTCGCAGATGCCAACAAGGCCGTTGAAACCGTTCGCTCTCTCTTCGGCAAGTACAACCTGCACACCGTCGGCGTGATGGGCGCGAGCGCCGGCGGCCACCTGGCCGCCATGTCGAGCGTCTCCTGCAAGGGCGCCGCCTGCCCAGACTTTTCGGTTCTCGTCTATCCGAACATCACGATGATGCAGGAGGAATCCCAGCCAAAGAGCTCCTGCCGCAACAATCTCATCGGGCCCGCCCGCTCCGTGAAGTACGATACGACGTTCTCGGCGTACAAGCATGTTTCGCTTACGACGCCGCCCGCCTTCCTCGCCGTGTCCGCCGGCGATGAGTATGCCGGCAGCCTCGGCTCCATGCTCTACGCCCGCGCCATGATCGAAAACGCCCGCCCCGTCACGCTTCACGTTTACGAATCGGGCAACCACGGCTGGGGCGCCGAATCCTCCGCCGACTTCCCGGACGGCGACAACTTCCGCACCGATCTCTCCATGTGGCTGAAGAAGATCAAGTAACAAGCTGCGCACAACCCATTGCGGGCGAGCCGGACCAGAATGCCCGCCCGCAATGTCATCAGACCAACAAAAGCTGTTTTGCTAGAAGGAGAACAGCCATGCTTTTCCAACGCACTCCTCTCGTCATGGCGCTCGTCCTCGCGGGCGCCTGCTCCGTGGCCACGGCCGCTCAGGCCGATGTCGTCCGTGTTGAATCCGGCGACCTCACGGGCTTCGTGAAAACCATCCCGGGCACGAACGTCCGAGTGGACGTCTTCCTCGGCGTGCCCTACGCGGCCGCCCCGGTCGGCCAGAACCGCTGGGCTTCGGCCAAGCCCGCCGCCGCATGGCGGGGCATCCGCCAGGCCGACACCGCCCCGCAGCCCTGCAAGCAGAAGGGCCAGGGTAGCGAAGACTGCCTCTACGTGAATATCTACAGACCCGCCGGCACCGCGGCCGGCGCCAATCTTCCAGTGGCCGTCTACGCACACGGCGGCGGCAATACGGGCGGCAACGCCAGCGAGCATGACGGCGCTCGTCTTGCCGCCGAAAACGGCATCATCGTCATGACGGTCCAGTACCGTCTCGGCGCCTTCGGCTTCCTCAAGCTTCCCAGCATGGATTCGTCCGCCGGCAACTTCGGCATCACCGACACGCAGACTGCGCTTGCATGGGTGAAGCGCAATGCCGCAGCCTTCGGCGGCAATCCCGACAAAGTCACGTTGGCAACCGAATCGGCGGGCTCGACCAATGCCTGTCGAATCCTCGTTGATCCGAAGTCGAAGGGGCTCGTGGCAGGTGTTATCCTTCAGAGCGAGGACTGCATTCACGACGTTGACTCGCCCAAACAGGCCAAGGAGCGCGCCGACAAGTTCCTCGTGCTCACCGGCTGTGCCGGCGAAGCAGATCCGCTTGCCTGCCTGAGGAAGCTCTCGACCGACAAGCTAGCCGTCGCCAGCGCCGCGCTCGGCGGCTGGAATCCCGTTTCCGACACGAGCGCCGTGAGCGAAATCGCCAAGGGCAACTGGATCAAGGTCCCGGTGCTCTCCGGCTCCAACAAGGAGGAGGGCCGCTCCGCCGGCGCCGCCTATGTCGGCTGGAAGTATCCCGACTACAAGGCCTGGGTCGTCAAGCTCGTGGGCGAGCAGAGCGCCGTCGAGGCTCTGAAGATCTACGATCCGAAGAAGCACGAAGGCCAATACGCGCTTGAATACACGATCGGCGACTTCATCACCGACAGCGGCATGCGCGGCTTGGGCGGCTGCACCAACCTGACGCTCGCCGAAGCAATGGCCCAAACCGGCGCCTCGGCGCCCTGGATCTACACATTCGAGGACTCCACCGTGCCCACGTCTCCGAGTCGCCACAAAGGCTACGACAACGCCGCAAGCCATGCGGCCGAGCTCACCTACCTCTTCCCGGATGCCGGCCAGTACCTGCCGCGCTCCGTCCGCATGACGGACGAGCAGCGTGCGCTTGCACGCCAGATGCGCGCCTACTGGGGCAATTTCGTCAAGCACCAGAACCCGAACGGCGAAGGCCTCCCCGTCTGGAAACCCTTTGAGGGCGAAGGCGCCATGATGGCACTTCGACTCAACGGCAAGAGCCAGACCGTCCCCGCCTCGTACTTTGCGGACCTGCACCACTGCAGCTTCTGGCACTCGATCCCCGTCGTGCTCGACCGCGGCGACCGCTGATCGAACCTCATGGCGAAGCCGCCTCCCGGTCGGCTTCGCTCAAAAGTCCCGCCGCCAGGAGGCGCGCTCACTCACATGAGATGAGCGCGCCTCTTTTCTTTCTTCTCCACTGCCGCAGCCCCTCCCTCGTTTTTGCAGTCCATTCGTCTGCTTCCGAGACATTTTCTTCAATCACAAGCTCAAGGCGTCCACTCTCCAAAATACCTCGAGGGAGGTACACACAAGCACTTTATCCTAATTCTAACGATGTATTTCTTTTAAATTTCAATAAGTTATTATTATCGGACCCCTGCTATTTCTAGCGGCTTGAGCTCGGCGCCGAGCCCTCTTCAACCACGGAGATCCCCACAGATGACCGAGATGACCGCCCCCGCGCGAGTGCGCGAGATTCCCTACAACTACACGTCGCTCTCGGACCGCGAGATTGTGATCCGTCTCCTGGGCGAAAAGGCCTGGGACACGATTGAGTCTCTTCGCGGCTCTCGCCGCACCGGCCGTTCCGCCCGCATGCTCTTCGAAGTGCTCGGCGACATCTGGGCGGTCGAGCGCAATCCCTATCTGGTCGACGACCTGATCGTGCACCCGAAGCGCCGCAAACTGCTCGTGCGCGAGATGAGCCGCCGCCTCGAGGCCGTTCGCCAGCGCGCCGAGGGCAATGCCGACGTGCTTCGCCTCGTCTCCGAGGCGAGCGCCGCCGTGTGCCGCTTCGACAACAGCTTCCCGAAGCTCATCGAGCGCCGTGCCGAAGTGAAGCGCCGTCTGTCCGCGATCACCGATCCGGACAACATCCGCTTCGACGGCTTTGCGCGCGTCACGCACGTCACCGACGCCACCGACTGGCGCATCGAGTATCCGTTCGTCGTCCTCACGCCCGACCGCGAGGAGGAGATCGCGCCCCTCGTGCGCGCGCTCTTCGAGCTCAAGCTCACCATCATTCCGCGCTCGGGCGGCACGGGCTACACGGGCGGCGCCGTTCCGCTGCACCCCGACACGGCCGTGATCAATATGGAGAAGTTCGACCGCCACAGCGGTCCCGTCATGCGCCGCCTGCCGGGCGTCGAGGGCGAGCATCCCGTGATTGAATGCGGCGCGGGCTGCGTCACCCGCCGCATCGAGGAGGCCGCGGCCGCCGCAGGCCTCGTCTTCGCGGTCGACCCCGCCTCGGCCGACGCCTGCTGCATCGGCGGCAACGTCGCCATCAACGCGGGCGGCAAGAAAGCCGCCCTCTGGGGCACGACGATCGACAACCTCGCCTGGTGGAAGATGGTCGACGTCAACGGCCGCATGATCCGCGTCGAGCGCGTCAACCACAACTTCGGCCGCATCCACGAGGTCGAGACCGCCGAGTTCGACATCCACGAGCTCTCCGACGAGGGCGCGGTCGTCAGGACAGAGCGCCTCTCGATTCCGGGCCGCACCTTCCGCAAGGCGGGCCTCGGCAAGGACGTCACCAACAAGCTTCTCAACGGCCTGCCCGCCATACAGAAGGAAGGCACGGACGGCATCATCGTGAGCGCCGCCTTCGTGCTGCACCGGATGCCCGACTTCGGCCGCACGGTCTGCCTCGAGTTCTACGGCACCGTGGCCGAATCCACACCCGCCATCGTCGAGGTGCGCGACTTCGTGCGCGGCCATCCGACGGTCGAGCTTGCGGGTCTCGAGCACATCGACTGGCGCTACGTGCGCGCCGTCGGCTACCGTGCCAAGCTCGAGGGCCGCGGCATGCCCAAGATGGTGCTTCTCGCCGACATCGTCTCCGACAACGAAGCCGACCTCGACGCCGTGGCCGAACGCTGCTGTGAAATGGCGCGCGCCCGCGGCGGCGCGGGCTTCATCGCCCGCACGTCCGCCGATCGCAAGGCCTACTGGAAGGAGCGCTCCCGCACGGCAGCCATCGCCAAGCACACCAACGCCTTCAAGCTCAACGAGGACGTCGTCATTCCGCTCGAGCGTCTCGGCGAATACTCCGACGAGATCGAGCGCATCAACATCGAGTTCTCCTTCAAGAACAAGATCCGCATCGCGGGCGCCTTCATCGAGCGCCTCGCCGACACCGCGCTCGACGAGCGTCCCGGCATCACCTTCGCGCGCGACCTCGCGGCCCGCGTCAGGACCCGCTGGGAGGAAATGCGCGCCGCCATGGACGGCGACGCCGCGCCCTATCTCGCCGAAGGCGTCGAGCCCCGCGAGGGCGAGACCGTGTTTCTCGCCATGCGCGACGGGCGCCTTCGCATCTCCGTCAAGCGCGAGATCCTCGAGATCCTCGCCGCGACGCTGCCCGCCGACGTGATGGCCGAGCTTCACGCGCTCCACAAGAAGCACGTGAGGAGCCGCCTCTTCGTCGCGCTCCACATGCACGCGGGCGACGGCAACGTCCACACGAACATCCCCGTCAACTCCGACGACTACGGCATGATGCAGGACGCCGAGCACACGCTCGGGCGCATCATGAGCTGCGCCGTGAAGCTCGGCGGCGTCATCACGGGCGAGCACGGCATCGGCCTCACGAAGTTCGAGTTCGTCACCGACGAGGAGCTTCGTCCCTTCCGTGCATGGAAGAACAGGATCGACCCCGAGGGCCGCTTCAACAAGGGCAAGCTCATGCCGGGCGGCGGCCTCGAGCGCGCCTACACGCCCTCGTTCGAGCTTTTCCGCGCGGAGTCCCTCATTCTCGAAAATTCGGGCCTCGGCGCCATCTCGCAGTCCGTCAAGAGCTGCCTGCGCTGCGGCAAGTGCAAGCCCGTCTGCACGACGCATGTCCCGCGCGCCAACATGCTCTACTCGCCGCGCAACAAGATCCTCGCGCTCGGGCTGATGACGGAGGCCTTCCTCTATGAGTCGCAGACCCGCCGCGGCCTTTCGCTCAAGCACTTCAACGAGCTCGTCGATCTGGCCGACCACTGCACGATCTGCCACCGCTGCGTCAAGCCCTGCCCCGTCAAGATCGACTTCGGCAAAGTGACCACTGCCGTCAAGGCCTTCCTCAACCGCTCGGGCCACAGGGATCTCAATCCCGCCGCGCTCGCGGGCGGCGCGCTCGTCGACGCCGTCAACCCGATCGCCGTGCGTGCGCTCCACGCGGGCGCCGTTCGCGCGGGCTTCTCGCTGCAGCGCCTCGGCAACGAGCTCGCCAAGAAGTACCTCGCCGCGGACCTTGCGCGCATTCGTGAAAAGCCCGCCAACACCACGGGCCGTCCGAGCCTCAAGGACCAGGTGATCCATCTCGTCTCGACGCCGCTTCCGGGCCGCATGCCCAGACAGACCATGCGCGCCGCGCTCGGCATCGAGGACGAGATCACGATCCCGATTCTTCGGCGTCCCGACATGCCCGCCGACGCCGAGGCCGTCTTCTACTTCCCGGGCTGCGGCTCCGAACGCCTCTTCGGCGACGTGGGCCTCGCCGTCGAGGCGATGCTCATGCACGCGGGCGTCCAGACCGTGCTCCCGCCGGGCTACCGCTGCTGCGGCCACCCGCAGCTCGCCTACGGCGAGACCGCCAAGGCCGAGAAGATGATGACGGAGAACCGCGTGCTCTTCCACCGCATGGCCAACACGCTCAACTACCTCGACATCAAGACCGTCGTCGTGAGCTGCGGCACCTGCATCAAGGCGCTCGACGAGTACGAGTTCGACCGCATCTTCCCGGGCTGCCGCATCATCGACATCCACGAGTTCCTGCTCGAGCGCGGCATCACCATGCCCGTGCACGCCGACACGTACCTCTACCACGATCCGTGCCACACGCCGCTCAGGCTCAACCCGCCGCTCGAAACGGTCAAGAAGCTCACCGGCGCCAACGTCGTGCAGTCCGAGCGCTGCTGTGGCGAGTCGGGCCTCTTCGCCGTCAAGCGCCCCGACATCGCCTCCCAGGTGCGTCACCGCAAGTTCGAGGAGATCGAGAAGGCCAGGGCCAAGGCCGGCATCAAGGGCCACGTCAAGATGCTCACCACGTGCCCCGGCTGCCTGCAGGGCCTCTCCCGCTATGAGGAGCGCGCCGACATGGACGCCGAGTACATCGTCGTCGAGATGGCCCGCCAGATCCTGGGCGCCAACTGGCGCGACCAGTTCATCCGCACCGTGAAGAACGGCGGCATCGAGAAGGTTCTCGTCTAGGAACGCCTTCTCTCCGGGCCGCCCCTTTCCCTGCCCCGCAGTTCGCAGCCGCGTCCGACGGCTTCGCGCCCCGGCGTCCAAACACGCCGCCTCATGGTTTTTCCTCTCGCGCGTGCGTTTCGAAATGCAAGCGTATTCTTCAGAACAGGCTCGGGGCGCGCGCCCTGACTTATCCTTCGGCTAAGAGAAACAACACAAAGAAGGAACCCACACATGCTCAACGACTAGCAGAAGGCCGTCGTCAAGGCAACTGCTCCCATCCTCGCCACCAACGGCGAGGCGCTGCTCGCTCACTTCTACTCGCGCCTCCTCACCCACAATCCTGAGTTCCAGCAGCTCTTCAACATGACGCACCAACGCACGGGCTCCCAGCCGCGTGCGCTCGCACATGCGGTCCACGCATACGCGACCCACATCGACGATCCGTCCGTGCTTGCGGGCGCCCTAAGGCATACCGCCATGCGGCACTGCTCGGTGGGCGTTCGCGCCGAGCACTATCCGATCATCGGCCGTCATCTGATTGCCGCCATCCGCGAGGTGCTCGGCGAGATTGCGACGCCCTCCGTCATCGACGCCTGGTCCGCCGACTACAACCAGCTGGCCGCCATGATGATCGCGTTGGAGCAGGACCGCTACTCGAGCGCCGCCCAGGCGCCGGGCGGCTGGAGCTGCTGGCGCGGCTTCGTGCTCACCGACAGGCACGAGGAGACGGCCGACGCCGTGAGCCTCACGCTGGGCCCCGCCAACAACGGCTCCGTCGTTCAGGTCCGCCCCGGCGAATACGTCTCAGTGCGCGTCTACATCCCCGGAGAAAACCTCGTCCAGCCCCGCCAGTGCACGGTGACGGCGACCAATGAGAACTCGATCCGCATCACCGTCCGCCGCATTTCCGCAAGAGACAGCCTCCCTGCAGGCATGGTCTCGAACGTCCTCTGCGACCTCGCGGCCGGCGCCCTCGTCGACCTCTCCGCGCCGACGGGAGGCTTCCGCCTGCCCGAGGGCGACGCCCCGCTCGTCTTCATCACGGCGGGCATCGGCGTGACGCCCGCGGCCGCCATGCTCCGCAGCGTGGACGAGATCGAGTCGCGCATCAGCGGCCATGAAGGCCGCCATCTCATCCTGCGCACCACGGCCGACCATGGCCGTCCGTCTGCGGAAGACTTCGCGGCGCTTGTCACCGACAACGCCGACTACCTTCTCTGCGGTCCCGCAGGCTTCATGAAGGCCGCCGCCGAGGCCCTCAGGGCCGCAGGCGTCCTGTCCGCCCGCATCCGCACCGAGAAGTTCGGCACGGGCGAGCCGAAGCTCTGACGGACAGTCAGCCAATTCGCGTGAATCCTCTCCGCCCAATTATTAATTGGACGGGGCTTCCCTGCCTTTTACCGGCAAGGACTGCCTGGGCACAGATAGCGAGCAAGCTCAGAAATCTGCGTTCACATGGAACGCAGCTCCGCGCAAACCCGAATTAGGGTGTCCAGGGTGCGTGTGACCCTCTTGGCACATCCCGGAACTTTTGCCGAGGTGCGCCGCCATTTCGTCACCGAAATGGACTTCTCGTACTCCCTCAGGAAGTACCGAGCTCCTATGTTGTACGAAGCAGACAGGTCGCACGAATAGCGCTTGCCTGTCTGAAACGTACACATGCTGTAGTTGTTCGTGTCTCTTGTAACGACACCGGTGCCGTCAAAGGCAAGCTTCGACGTGTTCCAAGCACAGACGCGACGAATGCGGATTCCGCACCGGTGCGCCTTGTGCTCCACCATCTTCTGGACAGACTTGGCTCGCCAGTGATGGAGTCGCTGACGTTTCGAGCCGCGTTTACGGCCCGCAAGATCAAGGTGTTCCATGACAATGACGTCGACCTTGAATTCGTTCGCAACTCCTGCGATGAAGTTGGCCGTCTTGACGGCAATGTCCTGGTTGACACCATTCGCTCTCGCCCAAAGCCTCGGCGTGCGTTTTGCACCGTTGCTTTGAGCTTTCCTGATGCGCCGCAAGGCACGTTCCAAAGAGTCTTGCT
>ENA-UONT01003135-UONT01003135.1-human-gut-metagenome-genome-assembly--contig:-CS20-NODE-3135-length-10558-cov-5.063696_pt1 | contig 10558 bp, 9 predicted proteins | sample MGYA00242459_ERZ724006 | MGnify/ENA metagenome assembly ERZ724006 | reverse complement strand
GCGGTCTGGCTGCTATTATGCTTATAAAAATATTTTACTCTACCTCTTCATCCGCGAAGATCCACAGCACCTCGTTGATGTGGGAGCCGCTGCGGGAGTAGGGGGTCACACGGATGCAGAAGCTGCGGCCATCCGTCTTGCGGTAGCGATGCTCCAGCAGGTTGCTGCTGAACACGGTGCTGCGCACAAGGCCGAAATCGAACAACTTTGCAAAGTTTTCTCTGTCCTCGGGCGCTACCAGCTTGTCGCGGTAGTTGGTCAACGCAGCGCGGAAAGAGCCGCCGCAGGTGTCCAGAACGGACTGGAAGTCGTCCGGCACAATAACGGGGCGCACGGTGTCCTCCTGCAAGTCCACCACGATTACTGTCTTGTATTTGGGGGCAAGCACCTTTAAAAAGTGTTCGGCATCCCGCTTTTCCTGCAGGGTGCGCTCCATCTTTTCGTTCAGGCCTTCCAGCTGGCGGGCGCGGCCGTTGTGGTCGTAGTAAGCCTGCCGGTCCTGCCGCATGGCAGCCTCAGCCTTGGCCACAGCTTCGTCCAGATGGCGCAGGTCGGCGGTCTGCTGGATGCCTACGGAAATAACATAGTCCTTTTCCTTCAAAAAGGCGCGCATCCGGTCCGCAGTGCTCCACACGCTGTAAGGCGGCTCGTTGGGGGTCAGGATGACAAATTCATCGCTGCCGATGCGGTACACCCGGCTGGTGGCAAAGAACTTGTGGGCGGCATTTGCCAGACAGCACAGCAGGGTGTCGCCGCTGCGGTGACCCAGATGCTCGTTTACCTCGTGCATCCCCACCACATCAATGTAGGTGCACACCACGGATTCGTACCCGCTGTTGGGCAGCTCCCGCAGGTCGGCTTCGTACCGGCTGCGGTTGGCAAGACCGGTCAGGGTGTCGTGGCTGTAAGAGAAGTCCAGCTCCTCGCTGAGCTGGTCGGCCTGTGCATCATTGCGCACCAGCACGGTTGCCCACGGGTTCTGGGCACAGCAGCCCCGGCAGGGCAGCACCTCTGTGGTGACCCAGATATACTGGCCGGACACGTTCTCGCGGTAGCGGTAGAACTCCGGCGCGGTGGCATGGTACAGCACAGAGCGCAAGGCCTCCAGATCGGTCTGCTCCAAGAACAGGTCTGTGTCCTCCTCGTGCACGATCTTCTCGTTCACCATGCGGTCGCAGTAGTTGACAAAATCTTCTTCTTTTTCCAGATCCGGATCCAGCAGGCGGGCGTCCCGCTTGATCACCCGGTACGCACCGGTGGCAAGGTTCAGCAACGAGATCTCCAGCACGTTGTCGGTAAAGATCTGGTAGGCCTGCAAGGCCAGCGCGGTCTTTTCGGTGCCCGGGTTCTCCACCCGGCGGTCGCGGCGCATCAGGTCGCGGCGCAGATCCCAGTAATCCTGATTGGTGGGATCTGCCAGCAGTTTTTCGGCGTTTTCCACCGGCATGGGCTTGAAGAAGTAGTAGCCCTGCGAATACAGGCAGTCTGCGGCTTGCAGCATGGACACCTGCTCCGGGGTCTCCACACCCTCGGCGATGATGGGCAGGTTCAGCCGGTGTGCCATATCCACCACCGACTCCACGATCTGCACGCCCTTGCTGCGGTTCTCCTGATTCATGTCGATGAGCTTCATGTCCAGCTTGATGGCATCGACGTTGGTATCCTTGAGCATATTCAGCGAGGAATACCCGCTGCCGAAGTCGTCCATCATCACCGAGAAGCCCTTGCGGTGCAGGCCCTGAATGGCACTTTCCACCATCTGGGTGTCCTCGGCTACCATGGTCTCGGTGATCTCGGCCAGCAGGAGCTTTGGCTCCAGCTTATATTTTTCCACCAGATCCGCAAAGATCTGCGGCACATCCAGGTTCAGGATATCCTGCACCGAAACGTTCACCGACACCGGCACAAGGTTGCTGCCGCTTTCCTGCCACTTCTGCAAAGTCTGGCAGACGGATTCCCAGATGTACTGGTCCAGCCTTGTCACAAGACCGGTGCGCTCCAGCAGCGGCATGAACTCGGCGGGAGGAACACAGCCCCGGGTGGGATGGTTCCAGCGCACCAGCGCTTCCATGCCCACGATGGCGCGGGTGATGCTGTTGCACTTGGGCTGCAAAAAGAAGCAGAATTCGTGGTTATCCAGTGCGCGCTCCAGCTCGCCCAGCAGCTGCTGCTGTTCCTTCAGCTCATTGAGCATGGTGGGCTCAAAGCGGTGCAGGTAGCCGCTGTCTGTCGTCACACCGGCGATCTGCGCATAGTTGCACAGGGTGGCGGCATCTGCACCGGGGTTTGCCTGCACAGGGCACACGCCCATTACCATAAAGAAGGTGACATCCTGCCTTCCGGCAGCCATGCAGGCCTGCAGCGTGGCAAGCACGGCGGTCTGCTCGGCCTTTTCGTCCGGCAGGCACAGGAAAAAGTCATCGTTTCCAAAATAGCCCACAGGATAGCCGGTCTGCCTGCTGTAACCCAGCAGACAGTTTGCCACAGTTTCCAGCAGAGCATCGCCCTTTTCGGTGCCGTAAAGCTCGTTATAAAGCTTGAAGTGCTGGATATCCACAGCGGCAACAGCCCATTCTGTTCCCTGATGCGCGGTCAGGAATGTATGCAGGGCCTGTAAAAATGCGTCCTTGCGGTCGATCCGCCCCAACGCAGCAGATGCCGGTGCGGCGGCATCTGTTTTGGTCTTTCGTTCCTCTGACATAACGATTCCTCACAATTTGGATAGTTTCAATACGGATAAGCCGATTGCGGTCGGTTTGTATACTTTATAATCAGTATAACACGGTTTAAGTCGTTTTGAAATAGTTTTTTCACACTTTTTAACAACATTATTCGAGCGAAGTGCAACAAAAATGCCACACACGGCGGAGCCGGTGCGGCATTCGGGGTCATTTGGTATTCTTGTTGTCGTCCTTGTTTTCCTGTTCGGCGCGGTGCAGCATCTCCCGCAATGTGGGCAGACTGCGCAGCTTGCTGCCGTGCCGGAGCTTCGGGTAGGCACGCAGCATACGGCGCGGGCCCACGATGCGGGGGGTGCGCAGCAGCTGCGCCTGCATCTCCTCGCTGCGCTGCTGCAGCTCTGCGGCCAGCTGTTCCAATTGCAGCAGCTCGGCGGCGCGCTCGGCAGTGCCCTTGGCAGCAAGGCGGGCGGCGTTGGCAGCTTCGGCAGCGTTCAGGCGGGCGTCCTCGCTGGCGCGGCGGGCAGCCTCGGTAGCCTCGGCAGCCTTGGCGCGGATGGCAGCCATGGTCTCACGGGCAGAGGGGCGCTTTCCGGCAGCATCCCGCGCTTCGGCGGCGGCAAGCTTGAATTGCAGCCGTCCCTCGTCCAGCTTCTTGTCGGCGTTCAGGGTGGTGGTGCCCAGCAGCTGGGTCATGGCATCGCTGACGGCGTGGATACTGTCGCCCAGCTGCTCCATGGTGTCCAGCGTATCGGCCAGCGCAGAAGCAGCAATGGCGGTAGCCACCACGTCCGCCGCGTACACGGCGTACAAAAAGCACATGAGGATAACCCCCACAAAGGGCGGGATCAGGTCTACAAGGTCAGCCACCACCGGGTGCACGATACGCATGACCACCAGCGTGCCCACGCCCCACAGCAGGCAGAATTCCAGACAGATATAGCCCCCGATGTTAAAGGGAAAATCGCTGTAATCCCACCAGCGGGTGTGGTAGAGCTTATACAGCGCCCAGCCGCCCACCAGTTCCAGCGCACTGGGCAGGATGACGCCGCCTATATACAGCAGCAGGATGCTGTGCTGCAAGGGCGTAAGGGCAAACAACACGATGATCATGCCAAAGCCGTAGATGGGGCAGACCGGGCCGTTGAGGAAGCCCCGGTTCACCAGCTGACCGGTGGTGGCGGCGGCGTAGATGACCTCCAGACACCAGCCTATGCAGGAATAGATCAGGAAATAGGCCAGAATATGGTACAGCGAAAAGCCACATACCACGGTATCGGTAAGAAAGCTTACCATAGGCACCTCCGTTCTTCAGTTCTGTTTGGATACGATCTTATATTCGTCCCCCGGCTCAAAAAAGGGACAGGCAGCGGTATTGTGGGCAAGATAGCGTGCCATCTCGTCCTCGTCCAGCGCAGCGCCCTGCGCGCAGTAATAGCTGCCGTATTCGTCCTGAATGTTATTCAGGCACAGCTCACAGGGGTCAGACATTTCCTTCGCCTTCCTGTGCGGCGGCTTCGGCAGCGGCGGCTTCCCGCGCCATCCGCTTGAGCACCTTGGGGTCTACCCATGTCACGCTGTCGGCACCGGGCTTCTTGCGGGCAATGAGTGCCTTGATCTTGATGCCCATTTCGGTGAACATGCCCTCGTGCTCGGTGCGGATGTTCCACTCCGGCTCGTTCTCGTGCAGGTCGTAGGTGATCCACTCGATGTCGTAGCCGGAAGCGGGGAAGTACTCCACGCTGTCCCGGAACAGATCATCATCGTCGGTCTTGAAGTAGATCTCGCCGCCGTCCTTCAAAAACTCGCGGTAGGCGATCAGCTGGCGCGGGTAGGTAAGGCGGTGCTTGTGGGAGGAGTCGTTCTTGCTCCACGGGTTGCAGAAGTTGATATAGATGCGGCTGACCTCATCCTCCGGGGTGATGACGCCCTTGATGCGCTCGATATCGGTGCTCATGATCTTGACGTTGTCGATGGGGCGTCCGGCTGCCTGATAGGCGGCTTCGATCTTGCGCTTGGCAAGAATGAGCACCTTATCGGTGATGTCGATGCCCAGATAGTTATTTTCCGGGTGGGCGCAGGCAAGCTGAGAGATGAAGCCGCCCTTGCCGCAGCCCAGCTCCAGAATAAAGGGCTGCTCCGGGCGGGCATACTGGCCGTGCCACTTGCCGCCCCAGATGAGGGGCTCGTGCACATGGAAATCCGCGGCCATCAGTTCGTCGTGGGCATAGGGTTTGAAACGCATTCTCATAGTTTGTTGTTCTCCTTCAAAAATCTCTCCACCTGCTCCGGGGTGGCGGCGCAGCTGCCCTGACAGATGCCGGGCTTGCCGCCGCCGCGTCCGTTCAGGGCGGCATTCAGTGCTTTGGTCAGGGCGCGCACATCGCCGTCCCGCCGGGCAAGGCAGTAGCCGGTGCCCTTTTCGGTGGGGGTCAGGGCGGCGCACAGGCCGGTGGTGGCTTCGGTCAGACGCACAGCCAGCCGGTGCAGCCCGTCCGGGTCCAGCCCCGGCAGGGTACGGATGGCATCCGCATCGGGTGCGGTCAGCTGCGCAAGGGCGTCAAACAGCTGGCTGCACAGTCCAAAGTGTGTAAACTTGAGTGCAGTATACTCATCGTAGACCCGGTGCACCGCCACAGCGGTCTGGTCGGCCTTGGCAGAGAGCAGCGCACCGATCTCCGCCTGCCGGGCGCGCATGGCCTGCGCCGCCGCCAGCGCACGGGCTCCGCACACCACGCTCAGCCGCACACCGCCCTTGTAGTTCTCGCTGGCAAGGATCTTGATCTGCCCCACCTGACCGGTGGTGCGGGTGTGGGTGCCGCAGCAGGCGCAGACGTCCGCGCCCGGGATGGTCACGATGCGCACCTGCCCCTCGATCTCTTTTTTAGAGCGGTAAACAAGGGCGGCAAGTTCCTCCCGGGTGGGGTAGCTGATGAGCACCGGCACATCCTGCCACACGATGCGGTTGGCGGCAAGCTCTGCCTGCCGCAGTCCCTCGGGGCTGATGGGCACGCTGGTGTCCATGCGCACGGCCTCGGTGCCCACATGGAAGCCCACATTCTCCGCCCCGAACATCTGGTGCAGGATGCCGGAAAGGATATGCTCGCCGGTGTGCTGCTGCATCTTATCGAACCGCCAGTCCCAGTCGATGCAGCCGGCAACGGCTGCGCCGGGCGCGGCGGCAGCGGGCAGGGCATCCACTGTATGCCAGATGACGCCTGCCTGCTCGTGGACGTCCGACACCCGCAGCACCGTGCCGTCCGGCAGGGTCAGAGTGCCCCGGTCGGCGGGCTGACCGCCGCCCTCCGGGTAGAACACCGTGCCGTCCAGCGCAATGCGCCCGCCGCCGGTCTTTTCGTCCGGCTCTGCGGCAAGGATGACGCTTTCGCATTCGGTGCGGAAGGCGTCCTGCTCAAAGTATTTTTCTGTGCGCTGCATCGCGCGAGTACCTCCTGTATATAGAACGATTAAAAATGGGGGAGCTGCTGAGCGCAGCGAAGCTGAGGGGGTATCCCATAAAAACCAGTATACCACGATTTTTGCCTGTGGAAAATAGTTTACAGTTATGTTATGATAGGAAACAACGAATATTCCCGAAAATTGACAGCGAGGAAGGTAACGGATCATGCGTGAAAGTGGTATTCTGATGCCGGTATCCAGTCTGCCCGGCCCTTACGGGATCGGCTGCTTTGGCAAGGCGGCATTTCAATTTGTGGATTTCCTGTCTGCAGCAGGACAAACGATCTGGCAGCTGCTGCCGCTCAGCCCCACCGGCTACGGCGACAGCCCCTACCAGAGCTGCTCTGCCTTTGCGGGCAACCCCTATTTTGTGGACTTGGAAGCACTGGAAAAAGAGGGTCTGCTGACCGCCGCAGACCTCAAGGCGGAAAGCTGGGGCAAAGACCCGCTGGAGGTGGACTACGGCACCTTGTACGTCAGCCGCTTTGCGGTGCTGCGCAAGGCCTACGCCGCATGGCGCAGCCAGTGCGCCGGGCTGCACGGCTGTGCCTACTACTACCCCGACGACTACTACGCCTTCACCCTTGCCAACGAGGACTGGCTGGAGGACTATGCCCTGTACATGGCGCTGAAGGTAGCCAACAAGATGAAGAACTGGGTGGAGTGGGACGCCCCCTACCGCCGCCGCGACAAGGCCGTACTGGCTGCCTTTGCCGCCGCAAACGAAGAGGAGATCGGCTTCTGGAAGTTTGTGCAGTACAAGTTCAGCGTCCAGTGGCAGGCAGTCAAGGCCTATGCCAACGAGAAGGGCGTGCAGATCCTAGGCGATATCCCCATCTACGTCTCTGCGGACTCGGTGGACGCATGGGTGGGCGGCAAGTTGTTTGAGCTGGACGCCGACGGCCGCTTTGCCCGGGTGGCGGGCTGCCCGCCGGACTATTTCTCCGCAGACGGCCAGCTGTGGGGCAACCCCCTGTACGACTGGGCGTACCACAAAAAGACCGGCTACGCGTGGTGGATCCAGCGGGTGCGCCACGCACTGGGCATCTACGACCTGCTGCGCATCGACCACTTCCGCGGCTTCGACACCTACTGGGCCATCCCGGCCACCAGCACCACCGCCCGCACCGGTAAGTGGGAGAACGGCCCCGGCATGGAGCTGTTCGATGCACTGGAGGCCGCACTGGGCAAGCTGCCCATCATTGCCGAGGACTTGGGCGAGCTGTTCCCCAGCGTGCGCAAGCTGCTGGCCGACAGCACCTTCCCGGGCATGAAGGTGCTGCAGTTTGCCTTCGGCGGCGGGGACAACGAGTATCTGCCCCATAACCACGTCAAAAACGGCGTGGTCTACCCCGGCACTCACGACAACACCACCCTGACCGACTGGTGGGAGAACGGCGCTTCCGAAAAGGAAAAGGCCACCGCCGCGGCCTATCTGCACCTGACCTCCTGCAAGCCCACCGCCAAGGAGGTGGCCGCGGTAAAGACTGCCGCTGCGCGCACCGCGCTGCTGCGGGCGGCGCTGGGCTCGGTGGCGGACAGAGCCATCATTCCCATGTACGACTGGCTGGGGCTGGGTGCCGAGGCGCACCTGAACACCCCGGGCAAACTGGGCGGCAACTGGGCATGGCGCGCAAAGGCCGGCTTTGACACCAAAACCCTTGCCGCACAGATCAAAGCCGAGTGCGCCGTGTACTGCCGCTGCAATGCAGACGTTCAAAACGTGAAAGAATTAGCAATTTGACAGAATTGTAAAAACTGCCGTAAAAATTTGTGCGTTTTGCTGGAAAAGTCTGTATTCCAATGGTATAATAGCCGTAAGTTCCCGGATTTGTGGGAAAATTGGAATTTCGCCCGTCGGAAGCGGCGGCGCGTACTGATGATGGGGAAATTACAGATGGACAGAGAATGGACAGAGCAGGATCTGCGTACCTTTGCCGAGGGCGCACAGGCTGCGTTTGAAACGGTATTGCTGGACGAGCTGCCACAGGACACCGGCTGGCAGGACGAAGGCCTGCAGGTGAGTTATAGCCTGTGCAACGGCCGGGTAAGCTGCGTGCTGCACCGCACGGTGCGGGCAGACGGCAAGCTGTGGCGGATCACCATGTCTGCCCCGCTGGCAGGCAACCTGCTGCCGGAAGAGCGCATGAGCGCCCGCGAGCGGGAGTTGTGCCGCGAGGACCTGAACCACGATTTTCTTTCCGGCGTGTACAACCGCCGCTACCTTGAGACTGTGATTGCCGCCGAGCTGGACCGCTGGGCAGAGCAGGGGCGCAAGGCCGCTGTGGCGCTGGTGTCGCTGGATCACGGCGCACAGCTGCGGGACACCTACGGTCAGCCGGTAATGGATCAGCTGATCTGCTTTGTGGCAAACCAGTGGAAAAAATATTTCGACATCCCGGGCAGTCAGATCGTCTGCCGCCTGACCGGCACCACCTTTGTGGTGGGCTGTCTGGACTTGGACGGCGGCCAGCTGGCCGAGCAGATGCGGAACATTTACGCCGAAATGCCCCACGAGTGCATCACCTCCATGGGCATGATGAAACGGGTGCCCTTTACCCTGAGCGTCGCAGTGGCAGGGCTGGACGAGCTGGACAGCGCCGCCAACTGCTGGCAGCGCCTGTACGCCATCTGTGACGAGCGGCTGCGCGGCATCCAGATCTCCGGCGGCAATAAGATCTGCTAGGGTGTATCTGAAACAACCGTATAAAATCCCCCTTTGGGCACATACTAGGTGCCAAAGGGGGATTTTTTGTATGGAAAACCAGAAAAACGATAACCTCAACCTGCTGGAAGCGGTGGTGCAGAACACCGAGATGGGCAAGAACACCCTGGAGCAGATCTTACCCATGACCAACGATGTGCAGTTCAAGGCCGAACTGCTGCGCCAGCGCAACATCTACCACCAGCTGAATCAGGAAGCGCACAACGCCATAGAAGCCTGCGGCGGCAGCGCACAGGGGCAGAGCACCATGGCAAAGCTGAACACGAAAATGGGCATCGGGCTCAAGACCCTTACGGACAAATCCACCCGCAATCTGGCCGAGATGCTCACGCAGGGCAGCGGCATGGGGGTGGTGGACTGCGTAAAAAGCTGCAAGGACTACCCCAACGCCGCCCCGGGCGCAAAGCGCCTTGCCCAGCGGCTGCAGGATTTTGAAGAGGACAACCGCATCCAGCTGGAACGGTTTTTGTAAATACGTTCCACCCCATAAAAACACAAAGTCGGGCAGTCCGCAGGCTGCCCGACTTTGCTATGATCTAAATATTTTTCCGCTATTGCGAAGCATTTACTCCCACAGTTTTTCGGGGTACTGGCCCTCGGCGGTCTTGCGGGCGATGGCATCCACCACAAGCGGCTTGTCCTCCCGGTAGGTGACACCGAACCACTTATCCGTGCTGCGCAGCACCTGAATTTTTGCCTTGTTTTCCTCGATCAGCTCGGTCACCACCAGCGGCAGGAAATACTCGCACTTCAGGGGGTTCACCGGCAGATTCTCGGTCAGCCAGCCCGCAAAGCGCTGCTCGGCCTCGTCCAGAAAGCTCTTGCCAAAGCCCCACAGGTTCATGCTCACGGGGGTGTCGCCGGGCAGGTCTACCCAGCTCTCGCCGCCGTCCTCGGTGTAGTGTGCGCCGCCGTCGCAGGGCTCGATGCGGGTGCGCTCGGTCACGCTTTGCAGGGTGCCGTCCTCGTTTTTGATGCACACGCCGCGTGCCACGCTGCCGTTCTCGGACAGGGTATTTTTCAGCAGATAGCTGACCATGCAGTAGCGGTAGAAATCATCATCGGCATGGGTGGACAGGTAATCGTACATCACCTGAAACGCCTCCGGGCCGTAGTAGTCGTCCGCATTGATGACCGCAAAGGGGCCGTCAATGAGGGGCTTTGCAGCCAGCACAGCGTGGCAGGTGCCCCAAGGCTTTACGCGCCCCTCCGGCACGGCAAAACCTGCGGGCAGTTCCTCCAGCTGCTGGAAAGCGTACTTCACCTTCATCGCCTTGGCCACGCGGTCACCGATGGCAGCTTTGAAGGCGTCCTCGATCTCGTGCTTGATGACAAAGATCACGGTCTCAAAGCCGGCGCGGCGGGCATCATAGAGAGAATAGTCCATAATGACCTGTCCGTTGGGACCCACGGGGTCGATCTGCTTCATGCCGCCGTAACGGCTGCCCATGCCGGCAGCCATGACGACCAGTACCGGTTTATTCATCTGCAATTCCTCCTGTATCTGCCGGGGTTTCCGGCATTGTATCGTTCTGAGGCTAATATACACTGCTTCGCCGCCGGTGGCAAGGCACAGAAGGGGGGGAGAAGATCAGAAATGCGCGCCGCGTGCGCTTTGCGCATATTCAGCGGAAAAATTCTTTTTTAATAGCGCAATGCCGGAGCGTCTGCGGACGCTCCGGCATTGCATTTTCAC
>ENA-UONT01003124-UONT01003124.1-human-gut-metagenome-genome-assembly--contig:-CS20-NODE-3124-length-10584-cov-4.020895_pt1 | contig 10584 bp, 4 predicted proteins | sample MGYA00242459_ERZ724006 | MGnify/ENA metagenome assembly ERZ724006 | reverse complement strand
CAGTGCCTGCGGGTAAACCTCGTAATCCATCTGGGTCAGCTCTGCGCCCTCCGGTGCCGGCAGCTGCCCCTGCGGGCCGTAAAGGGTGCGGGTGTAGTTCTGCACACCTAAGAAATCATCCTCTTTGATGTAGGGCAGATAATGGGTGAACTCCTCCTGCCATGCGGCCTCGGCAAAGGCTTCGCCGCCGGGCTGTGCCTGCAAGTCGTGGAGCGAAAGGGTCAATCCCACCTTGACCTGCGGGCAGATGGCCTTGATGGCATCCCGTGCGGCTGCATGGGCGCGCAGCACCAGCAGATCGCCCTCCGGGGTGCGCTCGCTGACAAAGATCTGCGGCTGGGGTGTGCCGAACACCTGTGCATTCTCCACGGCAGCATACTTCATGTTTTCCATCATCTTCTGGAAGTTCATGCCCACCTGCACCGTGCCCTCAGCAGACTTTCCGGCCGCGGCGGCATTCTTGGCAGCCTGTTCTGCCATCAGGCGGAACCGCTTGGAAATAGCGGCCAGCTGCAAGCCCATATTCGCTTCGTTGATGGTGCAGACATAGCGCAGCTCGCTGCCCAGCTGCTCCATAACATAGGCTGCATAGTGCTTAAAGTTCTCCACGGTGGACTCTGCTTCCCAGCCGCCCTTGCAGATGAGCCACTTGGGGCTGGTGAAGTGCAGCAGAGTCACCACCGGTTCTACACCATGCGCTTTGCAGCAGGCGATCACCTTGCGGTAGTGTTCAATGGCTTCCGGATTGAACGTTCCTTCCTCCGGCTCCACCCGTGCCCACTCGATGGAAAAGCGGTAGGCGTTCAGCCCGGCATCGGCCAGCAGCTTAATATCTTCTTCGTACCGATGATAATGGTCGCAGGCAATGCCGCTGGGCTCCGTAAAGCTGGAATGGGGCAGCTGCTCCTGTGCCCAGTAGTCGCTGTTGGTATTGTTACCCTCTACCTGATGGGCTGCTGTTGCAGCACCGATGAAAAAGCCTTTTTCAAATTTCTGCATGATGATTCTCCTTTTTATTCAGAAGCCGTGTTTTCTCTGTGCCTATTGTAACAGGTCTGTGCGGAGCAAAAAGGATAATTTTTCACGTTATTGGTAAATTTTTCGTTGAGCGGTCAGAACTACACGAATTTTTATCCTTAATTCCAATTTTTTTGTCTGGCAGTACCTATTGCATTCTGTTATTCTGGTGTCAGAAAAAGCAGAACTCAGTTCACACAAAAAGGAGGAAAAACATTATGTTCCAAAAGAAACCCAGTGCCAGTGAGGTAGACGACGTCCAGTACCGCCGCGCCAAAACATGGCAGATCATCTGTTATGCCTGCAACGCCTTTGTGGGCATGAGCGTCTACTCCCTGATCGGTATGGCAAGTTATTCTGCCAGCATCGGCTACGGCATCACCACTGCAACCGTTGGCATCATCCTGATGCTGGCCCGCATTCTGGACGCCTTCACCGATCCGATGCTGGCATTCGTCTACGACCGCGTCAACACCCGTTTCGGCAAGCTGCGCGTTCTGCTGATCAGCGGCTACCTGATCGAAGCGGTGGGCCTGCTGTGTATGTTCAACCTGTGTTCCAGCAAGGGCTTCGGCCTGCCGGTGTTCGTTTTGACCTACATTATTTATATTATCGGCTATACCGTCACCAACATGACCATCCAGACCCTGCCGGCTATTATGACCAACGATCCCCGCCAGCGTCCCACCATCGGTGTCTGGACCACTGCGCTGAACTACTTCGTGCCCATGGGCATGAGCATGCTGGTCTACACCGTCATCCTGCCCAAGTGCGGCGGCACCTTCAATCAGGGCTTCCTCAGCACGGTCTGCACCATCGTCCTGATCATTGCCGGCATCGGCACCCTGATTGTCTGTGCCGGCATCTCCGCCTACGATAAGCCCGAAAACTTTGAGGGCATCAGCAAAAATCACGAACCGCTGAAGGTTGCGGATATTCTTGAGGTGTTCAAACACAACAAGCCCCTGCAGTGCTATGTTGCCTCCCACGCTTCCGATAAGCTGGCACAGCAGGTAGGCAGCCAGGCCATCATCAACACGATGCTGAACGGCATCCTCATCGGCAACATGGGTCTTGCTACCACCCTTAGCATGATCAGCATGGTGCCTTCCATCTTCTTTGCGGCCTTCGGTGCAAAGTATGTAGGCAAAAAAGGCAGCAAGAAGGGCATCGTGACCTGGACCTGCGTCAGCATGGCCATCACCTCTGTGCTGATCCTGTTCTTCATCTTTACCGACACCCGTCAGATCGGTGTGATTGGCAGCTGGAACATGATCGTTTATGTCCTGCTGACCCTGCTGCAGAACGGTTCCAATATGTGCATCACCACCTCCAACACCTCTTACATGGCTGACACCATCGACTACGAGCTGGACCGCAGCGGCCGTTACATCCCGGCGGTAGTCTCCGGTACTTACAGCCTGATCGACAAGCTCATCACCTCGGTGGCTGCCGTCATCGCCACCGCAGCCGTGGCCGTTCTGGGCTACACCACCACCATGCCTCAGCCCACGGATGCCTACACCTCCGGCATCTTCTGGATGACCGTTGCCATCAAGTACGGCCTGCCGATGCTGGGCTGGGTCGTCACCCTGCTCGCCATGGTGGGCTGCCCCCTGACCAAGGAGGAAATGGTCAACGTCCAGAAGCGCATCGCAGATAAAAAAGACGCCCTTCGTCATGAAGTAATTGCAGAGAATATGCAGTAACACCCCGCAAAGACCGAAAGGATTCATACGCTCTTTCGGTTTTTGCTGATTCTATCCATCTTTTATAAATATAAAGGAGTTTTTACCATGAGCAAGACCATCCTGTTGAATCAGAGCGACTGGCATTTTACCAAGGAGAACCCCGGCATCCCCACCGCTGTTATGGGTGAGGCCGTTGCCCTGCCCCACACATGGAACGCGGTGGACGGTCAGGACGGCGGCAACGATTACTACCGCGGCACCTGCTGGTATACGCTGGCACTGGAAAAGCCCGCCATCCCGGCAGGCGGCAAGGCTGTTTTGCAGCTGGATGGCGCAGCCATGACCGCCGCCGTCTACCTGAACGGTGAAAAGCTGGCCGAGCACAAGGGCGGCTACTCCACCTTCCGGGTGGACCTGACCGACCACCTCAAAGAGGAAAATCTGCTGGCCATTTCCGTGGACAACCGCGACAACGACACCGTGTATCCCCAGAAAGCCGATTTTACCTTCTACGGCGGTATTTACCGGGATGTGACCCTGCATATCGTCCCGGCAGAGCACTTTGCCCTGCCCGCTAATGGCGCACCGGCACTGAAGGTGACCCCCATCGTCACCGATCTTGCTGCCAAGACCTCTGAGGTCACCGTGGAAGCCGCCGTGGTGGGCGCACAGAACGTGACCTTTGCACTGGAGGGTCAGACCCTCACCGCCCCGGTGGAAAAGGGCACCGCAAAGGTTGTTTTCACGCTGAACAACGCCCATCTGTGGGATGGCGTGGACGACCCCTTCCTCTACACCGTATCTGCCAAGCTGGACAATGGTGAGGAGACCTCCGCCCGGTTCGGCTGCCGAATGTTTGAGATCTACCCCCTGAAGGTATTTCATCTGAATGGAGGCAGTTACCCGCTGCGTGGTGTTTCCCGCCACCAGGACCGTAAGGGTGCGGGCAATGCCCTGACCAACGAAATGATGGAGGAGGATATCTCCATCATTCTGGAAATGGGCGCCAACACCATCCGGCTGGCACACTATCAGCACGCACCGTATTTCTACGACCTGTGTGATGAAAAGGGTCTTGTTATCTGGGCAGAGATCCCCTACATCACCATGCACATGACCAACGGCCGTGCCAACACCCTGACCCAGATGGAAGAGCTGATCGTCCAGAACTACAACCACCCCTGCATTGCCGTGTGGGGCTTGTCCAACGAGATCACCGCTGCTTCTGCTGTCAACGAGGATCTGCTGGAAAACCACCGTCTGCTGAACGAACTGGCGCACAAGCTGGACCCCACCCGCAAGACCACCATGGCAAATGTGTTTATGCTGGAGACCACCAGTCCCATTCTGGAAATTCCCGATGTGAACAGCTACAACCTCTACTTCGGCTGGTATCTGGGCGAATTGGAGCAGAACGACGAGTTCTTTGACAAATACCATGCCGATTTCCCGGACCGCTGCATCGGCTTTTCGGAGTATGGCGCAGACGCCAACCCCCAGTACCAGAGCAGCCACCCGGAAAAAGGCGACTACACCGAGAGTTATCAGTGCGTTTACCACGAGCACATTGCAAAGATGATTGCCGACCGTCCTTGGCTGTGGGCGACGCATGTGTGGAATATGTTTGATTTTGCCGCCGATGGCCGTGATGAGGGCGGCAAGCACGGCGAGAACCAGAAGGGACTTGTCACCTTTGACCGCAAGATCAAAAAAGACCCCTTCTATCTCTACAAGGCCTATTGGAGCAAAGAGCCGTTCGTGCACCTGTGCGGCAGCCGCTATGTGGACCGCGCCGAGGATGTGACCGAGATCAAGGTCTACTCCAATCTGCCGGAGGTCTCGCTGTACAAGGACGGTCAGCTGGTGGAGACCAAGCAGGGCGACAAAGTGTTCACCTTCCAGCTGCCCATTACCGGCAAGCACAGCATTGAGGCACGCTCCGGTGAGCACAGCAGCGTGATCCTGGTGAACAAGGTGGACGCCCCCAACCCGGATTACGCCATGGACAACCGCAAGAACGTGACCAACTGGTTTGACGGCGAGCTGGACGAAAGCTGCTGGTCGGTGAAGGACAACATGGCTGCCGCCATGGCAGACCCGAAAGCCGGTCCCATCCTGAAGCAGATCCGGGAAAAGGCCGCTGCTTCCCGCGGAGACGTTGCTGCCGCCGTGAAGGACAATCCGGCTCTGGTGGCCATGATGGAGCGTGCCATGCAGCGGATGACCATTCAATCCATGCTGATGCAGGCAGGCACTTCGGAAGAGGACATCAAGCAGCTGAACCGTGTATTGCAGGGCATTTCCAAGGAGTGATTCGATAAAACGAACCTATTGCAATCCTCTTGATCTGGGCTACCGTTACCAGCACATGAAGGAAGGCCCGCGCGTGGCGGGTTTCCGGGAGGGCGCAGACCCGACGCTGGTGTACTTCAAAGGCAGATATTATCTGTTCGTTTCCATGTCGGCGGGGTTCTGGTACTCAGAGGATCTGCTGAGCTGGGACTTCCATGCAGACCCCGGCCTGCTGATCTATGACTACGCACCGGATGTGCGGCAGGTGGGCAATTACCTCTACTTCTGCGCCAGCCGCAAGGGGCGCAACTGCCCCATCCTGCGCACCGCTGACCCCCTGACCGAGCCGTTTACCGAGGTTTCTGCGCCCTTTGCTTTCTGGGACCCGGATCTGTTCTGCGATGACGATGGCCGGGTGTACTTCTACTGGGGCTGTTCCAACATCGCCCCTATCTACGGCGTGGAACTGGACCCGGACACCATGACCCCCATCGGTGAAAAGCAGGAGCTGATCTTCGGCAACGAAACCGTACTGGGCTACGAGCGCCCCGGCAACAACGGCATCGTAGACCGGGAAGCCAGTGTGCTGTACCAGTCCATGAAGCAGTTCTATGACCCCAAGACCGGCAAGCTGAATCTGCCGCCGCAGATGGCAAACATCCCCGGCCTGAGTGCCGAAAGCCTGACTGCCATGTTCAACGCCATCGGCAAACCCTACATTGAGGGTGCCTTTATGACAAAGCACGGCGACACCTACTATCTGCAGTACGCCTGCCCCGGCACCCAGTACAACACCTACGCCGATGGTGTATACACCTCCCGTTCTCCGCTGGGTCCCTTTGTGCGGCAGGCATCTAACCCATTTTCCGCAAAGCCCGGTGGATTCATCACCGGTGCAGGCCACGGCAGCACCATTGCCGACCGCTATGGCAACTGGTGGCACGCCTCCACCATGCGTATTTCCGTCAACTATGACTTTGAGCGCCGGGTAGGCCTGTTCCCTGCCGGGTTCGACAAGGACGGCGTGCTTTACTGCAACCAAAACTTTGCCGATTACCCCCACCGCATCCCGGCTGGAAAATTCGATGCCTCCAGCCAGCAGCCGGAATGGATGCTGCTGAGCTACAAAAAACCGGTCACGGCTTCCAGCGCGGCAGAAAACAGCAGCCCGGAATTGGCAGTCAACGAGGACTGCCGCAGCTGGTGGAGCGCCGCTGGTACAGAGCCGGGCGAATGGCTCTGCGTGGACCTTGGCAAAGAGAGTGATGTCCGTGCCATTCAGGTGAACATGGCTGATGAAAAGCTGGTGGTGGATTTCCCGGCGGACAGCTACGGCGACGACCGCAAGACCCGCCACATCGAGACCCGCCCGCAGATCTCCCATTACACGGTGGAAACCAGTGTGAACGGAGCAGACTGGACGACCCGCGAAACGGTTGCCCGGGAATGCTCCAACGGCTACTACGAATATGCCGACGGCATCCGCGCCCGGTACGTCCGGGTCACCGGCGGCGAACTGCCCTATGGACAGCTGCTGCGCATCAGCGGTCTGCGGGTGTTCGGCAACGGCGAGGGCGCAAAGCCCGCACAGGCCGAAGCCGCCGGGGCTCGCGTAGATGCACTGGATGCAAAGATTACTTGGAAGCACATCGAAAAAGCGCAGGGCTACAACGTCCGCTACGGCGTTGCGCCCGATAAGCTCTATCTGAGCTGGCTGGTGTATGACGCAGACGAAGTGACCCTTTCCACCCTGACCGCCGGGCAGGAATACTACGTCTGCGTGGACAGCTTCAACGAAAACGGCATAACGCCGGGTAAGATTTTCAAACTGGAGGGGTAAACCATGCCCATCAAAGCTGTGCAGCAATTTATGCTGGGCACTGTACTGAACAACGAGCAGCAGGCAAGAGAGACCCTTGCTGCCATGAAAGCCGCCGGGTACGACGGCATTGAACTGTGTGGATTTATGATCCACCCCATTGGTTTTGTGGTAAAGCTGCTGACCAAGGCCGCCGGTATGCCGGTGGGCAAGGGCGGCAACTTGGACTGGCACAAGCTGGTGCAGGAGGCAGGCCTTCAGGTGGTCAGCCTGCACACCGACCTTGGCTCTCTGGAACGGGATGCCCACGCAGTGGCCGAGGAAGCCAAGAGCTTCGGCACACAGTATGTGGTCATCACCGGGATGTACCGGTTTGATTACGGCGATGAAGCCGCCATGCACGAACTTGCACAGCGGCTGAACAAAGCCGGCGAAGCCTTGGCAGCCGAGGGCATCCATCTGCTCTATCACAACCACAACTGCGAGCTGCGGCATGTGAACGCAGAAAAACGCGCCTACGATATTTTAATCGAGGAAACGAATCCAGAATTTGTCAACTTTGAGTTTGACAGCTACTGGTTCACCGAGGGCGGTGCAAACGCGCTGGCATGGATGCAAAGGCTCGGCTCCCGCATGAAGCTGTGGCACATCAACGACCGGGGCACCCGCATCACCGGCAGTGCCATCACACCCATCCTGAAAACCGACAGCATGGAGCTGGGCACCGGCAACATGAACCTGGACAGCCTGATGGCACAGGCCCTTGCCGTGGAGGTGGATGCCGTTATTCTGGAAAGCCACCGCAACTGGGTGGACAACTCCCCCGTCAAGAGCTTCCAGCTCAGTGCAAAATACCTTGCACAAAAATTCTGATCTGCCATTTTCTCATCATTTTCTTCTTCATTATCCCCATAAAAGCAATGCCCCGCACCGGTTACTCCTTCCGGTGCGGGGCGTTGTGTTTTGCGGGGAATCTTTTTGCGTTACAGGGTGTGGGTGCCCGGCTGCAAGGTCAGGCTTCTGCCATCCGGGAGGGTGATTTCCGCGGTCAGATTGCAGGGCACGGTGATGGTGTAGGTCACAGCATCGCCTGCATACTGCCAGCCGCTTTCAATGCGCCCCACCGGGGAATCGTACACCGCTTTTGCCCAACCCAGAGCCGGGTTCGGGGTGGGGGCGATGGTCAGGGTCTCCCCTGCCAGACGGATGCCGCACACGCCGCCGAACAGCCAGCCGCAGATGGCACCGTAGGAGTAATGGTTCAGGGATTCGCTGGGGTGTCCGTTTGCGTCAATGCCCGTCCATGTCTCCCAGACGGTGGTAGCGCCCTGCTTGACTTCATAGAGCCAGCTGGGAGCGGTGTCCTGTAACAGCAGCTTATAGGCGGTGTCGGCATAGCCGTACTTTGCCAGCACCTCGCAGAGGAAGGGTGTAGAAAGGAAGCCGGTGTTCAGGTGGTAGCCGTTTTCCGCCACCATCCGGTTCAGGGTATCCGCAGCGGCTTGGCTCTCCTCCTCGCCCAGCAGTGCAAAGGCAATGGCGCGGACGTATTCGCACTGGCGGTCCGAAGTGATTTTCCCGTTGTCCGTAAAGGCGGCGCGGTATGCCTTTACCGCCTTTTCTGCCGTGTCGCGGTACTGCGCTGCGTCCTTTGCCTTGCCCAGCGCCTGCGCGATTTCCGCCAGAAGCCGCCCGGAATAAGCCAGATAGGCCGTACCCACGCTTTTGCGCGGGTTCATCATCGCCTGCATGGGGGTAATGCCCGACTCACACCACTCGCCGTAGTCCAGACCGTTCAGCACCGTGTACTGGGCGTATGCACCGGTCTGCTGCTCCTCGGTGGTCTGCTGGGCACGGCCCAGCAGGAAGCCATACCACTTTTGCATCATCTCGTAGTTGTCCGCCAGAACCTTGCGGTCGCCGGTGCGCTTATAAAGGACGTAGGGCACCAGAATGGCGGCATCGCCCCAGCCCGCCGACATACAGAGCATGGGGGTCATGTAGCCGGGGCGGCTGGTGGGCGGCGCAATGTTCGCCATGCGTCCATCCGGGTACGGGTTCAGGCGGCACTCGGCCAGCCATGTTTCCACCACTGGGTAGCAATCCATCAGGGTCAGACCGGTTTCAATGAACACCCCCATGTCACCCGTCCAGCCGGCGCGCTCACGGGTGGGGCAGTCGGTGGGGATATCACAGAAGTTGCCCTTCTGGCTCCACACACTGTTTTTCATCAGCTGATCCACATCGGCATTGCCGCACGCAAAGCTGCCGGTAACCGGCATCTCCGAATAGACGGCGTGGGCGGTAAACTCTGCGCCGGTCAGGTCGATGTCCGTTTCCACCTTTGCGTACCGGAAGCCCATGATGGTAAAGCTGGGCTTGTAGTGGTTCTCGCTCTCTTTGCAGACGAGTTCCAGCATCTGCGCCGTGCCGCCCTCCTTGTGGCGGTTCCGGTCCTGAAAGTTCTCCTGCGTAAAGTTTCCGTTCTCGTCCAGTGCTTCGCCGCACAGCAGCTTGATTTTCTGCCCGGCGTGGGCGGGCAGCTTCATCTCCACATAGCCTGCCATGTTCTGGCCAAAGTCCAGCACGGTCTCACCGTTGGGGGTGCGCAGCAGCCTGCCTGCAAAGGCCTCCTGCTCCCGGATAGGCACGGTGTTCATGCCGGTGATGGGCAGGGAGTTCGGCTCGGTCTTGACGCCATGCCAGCCGGAAAGCTCCCCTTCCAGCCGGGCATCGTACACTTCGCCCTGCTGCAGATCATTTTGGCGAATCGGGCCGCACTGGGTGGCCTCCATGTCGTCGTCCGAAACGCAGACCGCCTTGCCGTCCACTTCCAGCTGGAACAGGACAGCCACTTCTTTCCCGAACAGGTCACGGTCTCCATCCACGCCGGAGGTGCTGCGGTACCAGCCGTCGCCCAATGCGATAAGCAGCTCATTTTCACCGTCACGGACAAGCGCAGTCACATCGTAGGTCTGTGCCCCAAGGTGCTTGTCTGCGGTAAAGCTGCCGGGGGCTAGCACCATATCGCCGACCCGCTTGCCGTTCAGCCATGCCGCATACAACCCCTTGGCGGTAATGTACAGCCGCTTGCACTGCCCCGCCGGGGCGGTGAACGTTTTGCGCAGATAACTTGCCGGGCGGTGGGGCTGATAAGGCTGCGCCTGCCCTTTGCCGGAGGCTTCCAGCGCCGCCTGCTTCTGCTCCCAGTTGGGCTTTGCAAAGGCGTTGATGGCATCGGTGCAGTCGATGTCCGGCTCTTCTGTCTCAGGGCAGACCCACACGCCCTGCCAGTCTGCCTGTGCAAGCCCGGTCTCGAAGGAAGCGGTGCTCCACGCACCGGGCTGGTCATTTTCATCCCACAGGCGGATGCGCCACCGTCCCTGCGTCTTGGGCGGTACAGCGATGGGCGTTTCGGTGTGCATCACACTGCCCAAAGCCTTTCCGCTTGTCCACAGCGTTTCGGCTCCGGCGGTCACTTCGATTTCGTAGGCGGTCTGGCGCACGCCTTCGGCGCACTGCCACGATAAAAACAGCGTCCCGGCATCTATACCGAGAGGCTGAGTCAGATGATTCGTTTTCAGATTTGTTGCTTGCATCATCCGCATCTCCTTTTTCCGTTTGATTTCTGTTCTTATTATAAAGAGAATCTCACGGAATAAGGGTGCAAAATTTTGTGTTATCGGTCAAAAAGTCGTGCTATTTATGACAATTCAAAAAATTCATCTTGCTTCACGACTTTTCATCCGTACTGTCTGTGGTTCT
>ENA-UONT01003123-UONT01003123.1-human-gut-metagenome-genome-assembly--contig:-CS20-NODE-3123-length-10584-cov-4.087473_pt1 | contig 10584 bp, 5 predicted proteins | sample MGYA00242459_ERZ724006 | MGnify/ENA metagenome assembly ERZ724006 | reverse complement strand
TTTTTCGGAGCCGGAAGGAACAGGACAGGCGGGAGAGGGAGACGGACGCGGACCGGACAGGTGTGCGGCACTGCGGATGTTTGTGATGAAACAATGCATATTTTTTGGAGAACTTTGGGCGAAATCTTGAAAAAGTACTTGCAATTTTTACACGGATAGGCTATGCTAAAAACAAAGAGACCGCTTCTTTCAAAAGCTCTCAATCGTTTTCGTGAGCAGGTTTTAAGGAGGAAGCGTTATGAGATTCGGACATTTTGACGACCAGAACAAAGAGTACGTCATCACCACCCCGCAGACCCCGCTGCCCTGGATCAACTACCTTGGCAGTGAGGATTTTTTCAGTCTGGTTTCCAACACAGCCGGCGGCTACAGCTTTTACCGCGATGCGCGGCTGCGCCGGCTGACCCGTTACCGCTACAACAGCTCCCCGCTGGATATGGACGGCCACCATATCTATATCAAGGATGGCGATACGGTGTGGAACCCCGGCTGGCAGCCAACAAAGACCGAACTGGACAGTTACACCTGCCGCCATGGTCTGGGCTACACGATACTGGAGGGCAGAAAGAACGGTGTGACGGCACAGCAGGAGCTGTTTGTGCCCAAAGGCGATGCCTGTGAGCTGGACCGCCTGACCCTGCGCAACGACAGCGGCACGGAAAAAGAGCTGGATGTGTTCAGCTATGTGGAGTTCTGCCTGTGGGACGCTGTGGACGACAGCTCCAACTTCCAGCGCAATTTCTCCACCGGTGAAGTCGAGGTGGAGGGCAGCGCTGTCTATCATAAGACCGAATACCGTGAGCGCCGTGACCACTACGCTGTTTTCTGGGCCAACTGCCCCATCAGCAGCTTTGACACCTCCCGTGATGCATTCTGCGGCGTATATGGCGGCCCGGCAGACCCGCAGGCCGTTCGGGCAGGCCATTGCTCCGGCAGCATCGCCCATGGCTGGGCTCCTGTTGGTGCGCTGCACATCCATGTAAAACTGGGCCCGGGAGAGTGCCGCAGCATCCTGTTCGGTCTGGGCTACATCGAGAACCCGCAGGAGGAAAAATTCGTCGCGCCGGGCGTCATCAACAAAGCCCGCGCCCACGCCATGATGGAGCGCTATGCCACCGACGCGCAGGTCGATGCGGCCCGCGCTGCGCTGGCCGCCCACTGGAAAGACCTGCTCTCTACCTATCAGCTGCGCTCCGGAGAGGAAAAGCTGGACCGCATGGTGAACATCTGGCACCAGTACCAGTGCATGGTCACCTTCAATATGAGCCGGAGCGCCAGCTATTACGAGAGCGGCATGGGCCGTGGCATGGGCTTCCGCGACAGCTGTCAGGATCTTCTGGGCTTTGTGCATATCATCCCCTCCCGTGCAAGGGAGCGCATTCTGGACATTGCGGCCACCCAGTTTGAGGATGGCAGTGCTTACCATCAGTATCAGCCGCTGACCAAAAAGGGAAACCGCGACATCGGCACTGGCTTCAACGACGACCCGCTGTGGCTCATCGCCGGCGCTGCCGCCTACCTGCGGGAGACCGGAGACTGGAGCATCCTGGATGAGCAGGTGCCGTTCGATAATGACGAGTCCAAGGCCCAGCCGCTGCTGGAACATCTGCGCCGCAGCTTCAACTTCACCGTTACGCACCTTGGCCCCCACGGCCTGCCGCTCATCGGCCGCGCCGACTGGAACGACTGCCTGAACCTGAACTGCTTCTCCGAGCACCCGGGTGAGAGCTTTCAGATCACCGGCCCCAGCGAGGGTCCGGTAGCCGAGAGCGTGTTCATCGCCGGTATGTTCGTCAAGTATGGCCGGGAGTACGCCGAACTGTGCGACCACCTGCATCTGGATGAGGAAGCGGCCGCTGCCCGCAAGAGCATTGAGGCCGTGGAGCAGGCCGCGCTGACGGCTGGCTGGGACGGAGCATGGTTCCGCCGCGCCTACGATGCTTTTGGCAAGCCGGTGGGCAGCAAAGAGTGTACGGAGGGCCAAATCTTTATCGAACCGCAGGGTATGTGTGTTATGGCCGGCATTGGCCGGGAGAGCGGTCAGGCTGCGCAGGCGTTGAAGAGCGTGGAAGAGCGGCTGGATACGAAATATGGCGTGGTGCTGCATCAGCCGGCCTACACCAGCTATCAGCTCAATCTGGGCGAGATCTCCAGCTATCCTCCGGGATACAAAGAGAACGCCGGCATTTTCTGCCACAATAACCCGTGGATCAGCTGCGCTGAGGCCGTTTTGGGCCACGGCGACCGTGCCTTTGAGGTCTACCGCAAGACCTGCCCGGCCTACATTGAGGATATTTCGGAGATACACCGCACAGAGCCCTATGTCTACAGCCAGATGGTAGCCGGCAGGGATGCGCCCACCTTTGGCGAGGCCAAGAACAGCTGGCTGACCGGCACGGCGGCGTGGACGTTCTTCAATGTGAGCCAGTATATTCTGGGCATCCAGCCCACGCTGGACGGACTGAAGGTGGACCCCTGCATCCCGCACACCCTGTCCGGCTTCACTGTGACCCGCCGCTTCCGTGGGGCGACCTATCACATCACGGTGGACAATACCGCCGGAGTGCAGCATGGCGTCAAGAGCGTGACCGTGGACGGCAAGCCTCTGCAAGGCAGTGTTCTGCCGCTGGCAGCGGAGGGTGCCGAGGTGAACGTGCAGGTCGTCATGGGCTGAAAGCGATTTCGAACTTCTCCGTTGCATTTCGCACCAAAGTATGTTTCAATAAAAAGCAGCAAATGGAATGGAACGGAGAAGGGAGAGACTGCGGGATGCTGAAAATTGCTGTCGTCGAAGACCAGCAGGAAGTGCGGGACGAGCTGTGCCGGTTCATCCGGCAGTACGCCGCCGAGAACAGCCTGCAGGTCGAGGTGCTGCCCATCGAGGATGGAGCTGTCATCGCGGAGCACTACGAGCCGGGGTATGACATCATCTTTATGGATGTGGAGATGCCGGGACTGGACGGCTTTGGCGCGGCGGAGAAGATACGGGCCGTGGACGCAGACGCCGTGCTGGTGTTCGTGACCAACATGGCGCAGTACGCCATCAAGGGCTACGAGGTGGACGCACTGGACTATGTCCTCAAGCCGGTGAACTACTACCAGTTCTGCACCAAGCTCTCACGGGCTGTTCAGCGGGTGCAGCGCCGCCGGGGCGGGCAGGTCGTTTTACAGCTGGCCGGAGGCGGGATGCAGGTGCTCTCTACTGGCGACATCTACTATCTCGAGACCCATGACCGGCTGCTCTGGTATCACACCACCAAGGGTGAGTTTTCCGTCCGTGCCAGCCTTGCCAGCGCCGAAAAGCAGCTGGCGCAGTACCATTTCTCCCGCTGTAACCAGTGTTATCTGGTCAACCTGAAATATGTAAAGGCTGTGGAGAACGACTTTGTCCACGTCAACACCGACCACCTGGAGATCAGCCGCCGCCAGCGTGCGGCTTTCCTGACGGCGGTGGCGTCCTACATCGGAGGTGTGCTGTGAATCTTCTTGCACGCCATGTCATCCTCCGGGCATTGCTGCGGTGGACTGCTGCGGTGGCGTTCTGCATCCCGCTCAAGCACCGGCCTCACGCCCGCCTGCGGGCGCTGGGGATGCTGCTGCCGCTGCTGGGGCTGACCTATGTGCTCGACCCCTCGGCCCAGAGCACCAGCCTCCACGAACTTCAATTCTCTCTGCTGACACTCTATGTCGCGTTTTTCGTTCTGCTGGGCATGATGATATACGCCTGCGTTGAGATAGACAAAAAGAGTGCGCTCTACTGTGCCGTATGGAGCCTGCTTGCCTCCCAGACCGCTTACGAGTGCTGGCATCTGGTGGAAGTATTCTTCGAATGGCGGGGAACACCCCTTGACCTCAGAAGCCTGCCGGTCATGCTGGCACAACTGGCCGCTGGTGCATTCTTTTATTTTGTTATCTGCACCACCCTCTCCCGGAAGATGTCTTATAAAGGAGCGTATAACATCGGCCCGCGCCAGCTGACCAGCGCCTTTTTCATCGGAATCCTCTTCATGTTCCAGGCTGCGCTGCTGAGCGGCGGGCAGGTGGTGGTGCTGGATCGCAGTCTCGTCATGACGATGTTTGTCGGGCAGTTTTACTTCCTGACCCTGCTCTACTTCCAGACCGAGGTGTTCAAGCTCTCGGCCATGCAGAAGGAGATGGACACCCTCAACCTTTTATATGAGCGCCAGCGGGAGCAGTACCAGGTGGCGCGGCAGAACGTCCAGATCATCAACAAGCGCTGCCACGAGCTGAAGCTTCAAATCGCCGCGCTTCGCCAGATGTCGAGCGCCCCGGCAGACCCGGAGCTGAAAGCCCACATCGACGAGGCCGAAAAGGCCGCTCAGCTCTACGACGCCAGCCGAAACACCGGCAATGAGGTGCTGGACGTGGTACTCACGGAAAAGAGCCTGCTCTGCGAGTCCCGCCGCATCCAGCTCAACGCGGTGACGGACGGCAGCTGTCTGAACTTTTTTGAGGCCAGCGACCTCTACGCCCTTTTTGCCAATATGCTGGACCACGCCATTGAAAGTGCAGTGAAGGTGCCGGAACCGGAGCGACGCTGCATCGACCTGCTGGTCTGTACCCGGCAGAGCTTCGTGGTGGTGAACGTCATCAGCCCCGACCGCCCGGCGGAGTCTGCCGACACCCGTGCCGCCCATTACGCCGTCAAAGTGACCAACCGCATCGTTCAGAAGTATAAAGGTACCCTGACCACAGAGAGCCAGAACGGGTTCTTTGCGGTGAAGATCATTTTTCCGCAGGGGAAGTAACCTCTCCGTCAGCGCTGACGCGCTGCCGCAACCCGGCCTTGTCTGCGAAGCAGACTGAGAGGTTGAGACCGTCTCACAAAATCAATGTGAGATGGTCTCTTTTCTTTTTGCATTTTTCTCGTTGTATCCAACTGTTTGTAAGAGATGCACAAATATATCAGCTTCGATTTGTGAGAGCAAAACCGAATATCCACACCATTCGACCGATTATCGCAACGGTCTTGCGAAAGGAAAAGTCTTTGATAAAATAATAGCGAAAGACAGAAAAACGACCGCACAACAGAGAAAACGCTACAGATACACGGGAGGAAAACGAATGCGAAGCATCGCCAAGCTCATGCAGGACTGGCAGTTCACCGGGCCGGACGGCAAGACCACTCTGGTGGAGCTGCCCTACACTTGGAACGCAAAAGACGGCCAGGACGGCGGCAACGATTACTGGCGCGGCACCTGCACCTACAGCACCACCTTTGCCGCTCCGGCGTTCGACGCAGCTTCGCAGGAAGTCTGGCTGCAGTTCGAGGGCGTCAATTCCAGCGCCAAAGTTCTGCTGAACGGCAGGAACGTCTGCACCCACGACGGCGGCTACTCCACCTTCCGTGTCCATGTCTCCGACCTGCTGGCAAAAGACAACCAGCTCACCGTTGAGGTGGACAACAGCATCAACGACTGCGTCTACCCCCAGAAGGCCGACTTTACATTCTACGGCGGCATCTACCGTGACATCAGCCTGATGGTGGTCAGCAAGAACCACATCGCGCTGGGCCACTTCGGCGACACCGGCGTCAAGATCACCCCCGCCCTCAAGGACGGCAAGGCTGACATCCGGGTCGAGACCCTCGTCGAAGGTGAGGGCGCTGTCTCCGTCGAGCTGCAGGACGCAGCCGGAAGCATCGTGGCCAGGGCTGAGGGCGCAGACGCTCAGCTCCACCTCGACGCTCCCCACCTCTGGGACGGCGTGAAGGACCCCTATCTCTACACCTGTGTCGTCCGCCTGAGCAGTGACGGCACCGTGGTGGACGAAGTCTCCACCCGCGTGGGTCTGCGCACCTTCTCGGTGGACTCCAAGAACGGCTTCTTCCTCAATGGCCGTCCCTATCCGCTCCACGGCGTCTCCCGCCATCAGGACCGCAAGGGTGTGGGCAACGCCATCACCCGCGAGATGCACGATGAGGATATGGCCCTCATCCGGGAGCTGGGTGCCAACACCATCCGGCTGGCCCACTACCAGCACGACCAGTACTTCTACGACCTCTGCGACCAGTACGGCATGGTGGTCTGGGCTGAGATCCCCTACATCTCCGAGCACCTGCCCAATGGCCGCGCCAACACCATCAGCCAGATGAAGGAGCTCATCTACCAGAACTACAACCACCCCTGCATCGTCTGCTGGGGCGTCTCCAATGAGATCACCATCTCCACCAGGGACAAGGCCGATATGCTCGACAATCACCGCGAGCTGAACGACCTGTGCCACAAGATGGACTCCACCCGCCTGACCACGCTGGCCTGCTACGCCATGTGCGGCCCCTTCAACCCGGTGGCCCACATCACCGACCTCGTCAGCTGGAACCTCTACCTCGGCTGGTATGTGCCGGGCCTGTTCCTGAACGACCTGTGGATGGACTTCTTCCATCTGGTATACCCCAACCGTCCTCTGGGCTTCTCCGAGTACGGTGCCGAGGGTATGCCGAACCTCCACAGCTCGAAGCCCCGCCGCGGCGACCACACCGAAGAGTATCAGGCAAAGTATCACGAGTACATGCTCCGCTGCTTCGAACGGCATAAGTGGATGTGGGCGACCCACGTCTGGAATATGTTCGACTTTGCAGCCGACGCCCGCGACCAGGGCGGCGAGCCGGGCATGAACCATAAGGGCCTCGTCACCTTCGACCGGAAGACCCGGAAGGACAGCTTCTACCTCTACAAGGCATGGTGGAGCGACGAGAACTTTGTCCACATCTGCTCCAAGCGGTTCACCGACCGCACGGAGAGCGAGATGGAAGTGAAGGTCTACTCCAACCAGAAGTCCGTCGCCCTCTACGTCAACGGCGAGAAGGTCGGCGAGCAGACCGGCGAGCACGTCTTCAGCTTCCGTGTGCCGCTGACCGGCGAGATCGAAGTCAAGGCTGTGGCCGGTGACTGCACCGACACCGCTTCCTTCCGTCATGTGGACACCCCGAATCCCAGCTACAAGCTGGTCAAGACCAAGTCCAAGAGTGCAAACTGGGTCTGATTTGTGAAACATTCCGCCGACCGGCGGTTGTTATAGAAAAAAGGAGGAGAATCCGTGAAAAACACCAAACCGAAAGTACGGCTGTGGTCTGTTCTCACCGGTCTGACGGCTATCCTGACCGTCGCTGCCATCGTGGGCAACATCATCGCAAACCAGTACGCTACCACCATCAACGTCGCTCTGAATGCATCTACCTATAAGATCATCCACGGCGAGAATACCGGCGATACCGAATACTTCAAGAAGGGCTTTGCTTCCGATGAGGAGCGCGAGGCTTACGAGGCCGAACTGTGCGCGACGGTCGAGGCCGAGGGCGCAGCTCTGCTGAAGAACGAGAACAATGCCCTGCCTCTGGCCAGCGGCGCTAAGGTCAGCCTGTTCGGCCACGGCTCTGTGGACCTGATGTACGGCGGCACCGGCTCCGGCTCTGTCGATACCAGCAAGGCTCCCAACCTCAAGCAGGCTCTGGAAGCTCAGGGCATCACCATCAACCAGACCCTGTGGGACCTGTACAGCTCTGACTCCATGATGAGCAAGTACAGCCGCATGACCCCCGCTTCCATCTCCGATACTCTGGAGGCAAACACCCAGTACGCTGTCAACGAGGCTCCCTGGAGCGCTCTGTCCAGCGCTGAGTCCAGCTTTGCTGAGTACGGCGACGCTGCGATCGTGGTCCTCTCCCGCTCCGGCGGTGAGGGCGCAGACCTTCCCAGCGGCGAGAATGGCACCAGCGACAGCTGGATCTCCGGCCAGGAGGGCGACGGCAACTACCTCGCTCTGTCTGCTGAAGAGATCGAGCTGCTGCAGAACCTGAAGGCTCTGAAGGACAACGGTACCTTCAAGAACATCGTCGTCCTCATCAACAGCTCCAACGCCATCGAGCTGGACTTCCTCAACCCCGAGATCTGCGGTGAGGACTACGGCATCGACGCTGCTATGTGGATCGGCGACGTGGGCCAGACCGGCATCAACGGTGTGGGCCAGCTGCTGTCCGGCGCTGTCACCCCCTCCGGCTCTCTGGTCGATACCTATCTGTACGACAACATGGCAAACCCCGCTATGTACAACTTCTACACCCAGGCTTACCCCAACGCAGCAGAGTACAACCTGCTGACCGAGGGTGCTGACGTGCAGGGTATGTACAGTGTCTATCAGGAAGGCATCTACCTGGGCTACCGTTACTTCGAGACCCGTTACGAGGATGTCGTCATGGGTACCGCCAAGGCTGGCGATTACAACTGGGCAACCACCGTTGCTTATCCCTTCGGTTACGGCGACAGCTACACCACCTTCGCATACTCCAACTTCAACGTGACCGAGTCTGACGATGCCTTCACCGTCACCCTGAAGGTCACCAACACCGGCAAGACCTTCTCTGGCAAAGAGACCGTCCAGATCTACTTCCAGTCTCCCTACACCGCTTACGACAAGGCAAACGGCATCGAGAAGGCTGCTGCTGAGCTGTGCGGCTTCGCAAAGACCGACGTGCTGGCTCCCGGCGCTTCTGAGGACGTGACCATCACTGTCCCGAAGAGCGAGCTGCGCACCTACGACGCGAACAACGCCAAGACCTACATCGTGGACGCTGGTGACTACTACTTCACCGCTGCCACCGATTCCCACAACGCAGTCAACAACATCCTGGCTGCCAAGGGCTACACTGTCGAGAACACCAATGGCCGCATGACCGAGGACGGCAACACCGACCTCGTCTGGAAGTGGACCAACGACACCCTCGACACCACCACCTTCTCCACCGGCGCAAATGGCACCGCCATCACCAACCTGTTTGACGAGTCCGACCCCAACAAGAGCAGCAATGCTCCCGGCAGTGTGACCTGGATGAGCCGCTCCGACTGGACCGGCACCATCCCCACCGCTCCCGCACAGCTGACCGCCAACGAGACTCTGGCTGCAAGCCTCGCCTTCACCAAGTACGACGGCTCTGAGGCCAACAGCGTCGAGATGCCCACTCTGGGCGCCAAGAACGGCCTGACCCTCGCTTCCATGATCGGCAAGGACTTCGATGATCCCGAGTGGGATACCCTGCTGGATCAGCTGACCTACAGCGAGATGGTCAACACCATCACCCTCGGCTTCCACAACACCGCAGCCGCTGCCTCCATCGGCAAGACTGCTACCAAGGACGAGAACGGCCCTCAGGGTCTGACCGCTGCCCTGACCGGTGGTGCATCCGCAATGTGCTACACCTCCGAGGATGTCATGGCTGCTACCTTCAATGTTGACCTCATCAACGAGGTCGGCAGGTGCATCGGCGAGGACTGCCTGGCCATGGGTTACTCCGGCCTGTACGGCCCCGGCATCAACATGCACCGCACCGCTTACTGCGGCCGTAACTTCGAGTACTACTCTGAGGACCCGTTCGTGGCTGGCACCATCTGCGCTGCTGAGGTGCAGGGCATCCAGTCCAAGGGCGTCTACGTCTACCTGAAGCACGTCGCCCTGAACGACTCCGAGACCAGCCGCCGCGGTGTCAACACCTGGCTGAACGAGCAGACCGCTCGTGAGATCTATCTGGAAGTCGCTGACAAGGCCATCACCGATGGCGGCGCCTGGAGCGTTATGACCGGCTTCAACCGCTGGGGTGCTACCTGGTGCGGCGCTAACGCCAACCTGCTGACCGGCTTCCTGCGCGGCGAGCTGGGTATGCGCGGCATGTGCATCACTGACTTCTCCGGTTCCAGCCAGTACATGGACCTGGTGGACGGCCTCATCGCCGGCTCCGACATCACTCAGATGCGCAATGCGATGCACCACATCCTCTACACCGTGGTCAACTCCAACGCCATGAACGGCTGGGCTTCCACCGATACCCTGAAGACCATCACCCCGTGGTGGCAGACCGCCATCTATGCTCTCATCGCAGTGCTGGCCGTCCTGACCATCCTGTGCGCATGGCAGCTGAGCAAGGCCCTCAAGGCTAAGAAGAGCATGGTCGATACCGCTCCCGCAGCTGACCAGAAGTAATTCCGGCGCAGATTTCCGCAACTGTTAAAAACGAATGGCAGCCTGTCCCCCAGAACGGCGGGCAGGCTGCCGTTTTTTGTAAGAAAAAAGGAGACACCGCAAATGGGTGAACAAACCGCAAAGGCGCCGGGCCTGAACCGCGCCAAGACCTACCAGCTGGTGCTGTTCCCGCTGAACAACGGCGCAACGAACGTGTACTATGTGCTGGTGCTTTCCTATATCGCCACCTTCGGCAGCAAGGTGCTGGCCCTGTCCATGATCTTCGCTTCGGTCATGGTCACCGGTATGCGCCTGTTCGACGCTATCACCGACCCCATCATCGGCGCCCTGATGGACCGCACCAACGGCAAGTTCGGCAAGTTCCGGCCCTTCATGGTCATCGGCAACCTCATCATGGCAGCCAGCATCCTCGTGCTGTACTGCCTGACCCCGCTCATCCCCGCCAGCTCGATGTTCCTGCGCTATGCGGCTTTCGTGGCTCTGTACGCAGTCTGGGTCATCGGCTACACCTTCCAGACCAGCTGCACCCGTTCCGGCCAGACCGTTCTGACCAACGACCCCAAGCAGCGCCCGCTGTTCACCATTTTCAAC
>ENA-UONT01003121-UONT01003121.1-human-gut-metagenome-genome-assembly--contig:-CS20-NODE-3121-length-10587-cov-4.603589_pt1 | contig 10587 bp, 7 predicted proteins | sample MGYA00242459_ERZ724006 | MGnify/ENA metagenome assembly ERZ724006 | reverse complement strand
TAAATCTCAATGATTCTGCCCTTGGGCACGCCGCCGAGGCCCAGCGCTGCGTCCAGCGCCAGAGAGCCGGTGGGGATCGCCTCCACGTTCATCTCCGGGCGGTCGCCCAGACGCATGACCGTGCCCTTGCCGAAGTTCTTTTCAATCTGGGAGATTGCCGTCTCCAGTGCCTTTTTCTTATCGCTCAGAGGAGCCTCGGGTTTCTTCTTTTCTACTGCCATAGCCAACAGCCTTCCTTTTCTGTTTTTCTACAGTATAGCACAGGGCGCGCCATAAATCAAACGTTTGTTTGATAAATTATCTTCCGCTCAAACTTCCGGCTTTTTCGCCGAAACGGCGCGCACTACGCCCCGCAAATCCTTGCGCAGCGTCACATCTTCATACCCCGCAGCCTGCAAAAGCTCCGTCAGCGCCGTCTCCTGTCCGAAGCCGAACTCAAAGCAGATCGTTCCGCCGGGGCGCAGCGCCGCGTCAAAATTCCTGAGAATTGCCCGGTAAAAATCCAGACCGTCCGCGCCGCCCTCAAGCGCCAGATGCGGCTCGTATGCCCAGACGGACACGTCGAGCTTCGCCATCTCCTGCGTGGTTACATACGGCGGATTGGACACAATCAGATCAAACTGCCCCAGAAATCTGGGCGCCGGCTGCAAAACATCCACAGAAAACGCCGTCACGCGGCTTTTGAGCCGCAGATTTGCCACATTCTGTTTTGCCACGCGAAGCGCCGGCTCTGAGATATCCGCCAATGTCACACGGGCAGTCTCCACACAGTGTGCAATCGCAAGCCCGATGCAGCCCGAGCCTGTGCACAAATCCAGGACCCGCTGCGGCGCGGGATAGGTTCTTGCCGCCTCGATTGCCAGATCTGTCACAGCCATCGTATCGTCGCGCGGAATGAGAACATCCGGCGTCACAAGAAACGGCAGCCCGTAAAAGCTCCATTCGCCAAGAATATAGGCAAGCGGCTCTCCGGCGAGAATCCGGGCGAGAAACCCGTTCAGCTTCTCTTCAATTTCCTCCGAAGCATAAAGCTCCCGGTCGGCAAGCAGCGCCGCGACGGATTTGCCGGAGGCAAGCGAAAGAAGCTCGCGCGCGTAGACAGAGGCATTGTCCCCCTGGCTCGGGCGCAGCGCCTTGCGCGCATTTAAGTAGAGCTCGCCGTATTTTTTTACCATCGGTCCGCGCCTTCCTGCTCGGGAAGCACCAGCGTCAGCGCCTCGATGGCGACCTCAATCATGGAGTCGTCCGGCTCATTTGTCGTAAAGAGCTGGAACCACATGCCGGGCGCGGTCAGCGCGCGCGTGAGCGCATTGTCGTGCCGGGCGACGAGGCGGTTGAACTCATACGCAATTGCCACGATAAACGGCAGCATCACCAGCCGCGAAAGCATACGCAAAACTGTATTTCCGATCGGGAAAATGGCGCTGAACACGGCAGAGACCAGAATGGAAATGATAATCACAACGAACAGGAAGCTCGTGCCGCAGCGCGGATGGAGCCTTGTCTGCGGACGAACGTTCTCGACCGTCAGCGGCAGCTCCGCTTCATAGCAGCGGATGGTCTTATGCTCTGCGCCGTGATAGGAAAAAACGCGTTTCATGTCCGGCGTTTTGGAAATAAAAATCATGTAAGCAAGGAAAATAAGGATACGGAACACACCCTCAACAAGGCTGCGCAGCACCGCGTGCTCCTTCAGCCCCGGAATAAAGCCGGCGAGCAGCGTCGGAAGCAAAATGAAAAGCCCGACCGATAGCGCAATGCCCAGCACAACCGAGAGATAGACCACAACCTTTTCGATTTTCTCGGAGCCGATTTTCTGTTCCAGCCATTTTTCAAACTTCGAAGGCTCGCTCGCTTCCTCGGGGAAAAAGTCCGCCGAGTACATGAGCGCCTTCACGCCGTTGACCATGGACGAACCAAAGTTCACCACGCCGCGGATAAACGGCAGCGTGAGAAAGCCCGTCTTCTTTTTGATCGGCTCGACTTTTCGCACCAGACCCTCAGGTCCGCGCACAACAATAGCGCGCTTGTCGGGTCCCTGCATCAGGATGCCTTCAATGAGCGCCTGCCCGCCAATGAGCGTTTTGAATTTCTCCTGGCTGGCAGGCTGGTTGTTTTTCTGCATATAGTGCCTCTATTCTTCCCCCGTGGGGATGGAAATGGTAACAAGGGTACCGCCGCCCTCGGCATTTTCCAGCGTGATCGTGCCGCCGTGCATGGTGACAATTTCCTCGCACACGGCAAGGCCGATGCCGCTGCCGCGCGCCTTCGAGCTGCCCTTGTAAAATTTCATCTTGACGTGCGGCAGTTCCTCTTCGGGGATGCCGGGACCGTAGTCGCGGATGCGCACCACGATCTGCCCGTTTTCCAGACTGATTGACGCCGTGATGCGCTTGCCGTCGCCGCCGTGCTTTGCCGCATTGTCGAGGACATTCAGAAACACCTGCCGCATGCGCGCCACGTCGCACGGAATCTCCGGTATTTCTTCCTCGCACGGCTCGTATTCGAGCGTGATGCCCTCCTGCCGCAGCCGCGAGCCGTACATGAACACCGTGTCTTCAAACTCGGCAAGAAGATCCGCCTTTTCCACATTCAGCGTGAACCTGCCGTCCTGCATGCGCGTAAACTCCAAAAGCTCCTCGACCATGCCGGTCAGCCGCTTCGCCTCGCGCAGAATAATCAGCATGCCGCGCCGGGTCTCTGGCTCTAAATTGCCGGAGGAAAGCAGCGTCTCGCCCCAGCCGGAAATCGCCGTAAGCGGCGTGCGCAGCTCGTGGGAAACCGACGACATGAACTCCGACTGCGTCTTTTCCGACTGCCCGATTTTGACAGACATGTCGTTGATCGTGTCGGCAAGCTCGCCGATTTCATCGTCGTAATGCTTCGGAATCTGCACGCCGTAGGACCCTGCCGCAATGCGCTTTGCCGTCGCCGTGATCTCCGTCACCGGCTCGATGATCGAGCGGATGAAAAAGCTGCTGATGAAGAACATCGACGCAATGAAAATCAGTCCTGCCGTCAGTGCGATCAGACCGATCATGAGAATCTGCCGGTCCACGTTTTTCAGCCCCGTCACATACCTCAGATCGCCGATGACCTCGCCGTTGGAATAGAACTTCGGGCTCGAGACAGCAAGAATCCGCTCGTGCGTGTCGGGGTCCTTGCCCTGAAAGCGCGCGAGCTTCCCGGTCGTGACCGCCTCCTGAATATCCGGCGTCTGGGGGCTTTTGCCCGCAAACTCGCCGTAGGACGAGGCGACCATTCTGCCGTCCGGCGTGATGAACTGCAGCTCCAATCGGTCCTTTTCCTCGAAGGTCTGGGCAAACTGGATGCAGGACTGGTAGTATTCGTTGTAGCTCTGGCTGATGTAGTTGCTGAAAAAGTCGGTGGTGGTCTTTGCCTTCGCTTCCAGCCCCGAGCGCACGTTGGAATAATAGTATGCGCCGAGACTCAGCGTAATTGCCGCCACGCACAGCGCCGCCAGCACAACCATAACGCTGACGTTGTTGATCAGCCAGCGCCGTTCGAGCCCGGCAAGCTTCCGGCGCTTCGGCGCGGCGCTTTTGATCTTTTCGCTCAGACGCCCCATTTGTATCCGAAGCCCCAGACGGTTGTGATATAGACCGGATTTGCCGTGTCGTCTTCAATCTTGATGCGAAGGCGGCGGATGTTGACGTCGACGATTTTCAGCTCGCCGTCATAGTCGCGCCCCCAGACGGTCGTCAGAATGTCCTCGCGCGAGAGCGCTCTGCCGGGGTTCTGCATGAAAAGCTTCATAATCGCATATTCGACCTGCGTAAGCTTGATGCGCTTTCCCTCTTTGTCGAGCGTCCGGTTTCTCGTATTGAGAACGAACGGTCCCTGTGTCAGCTCGACAGAATCCGACTGCGTGTCGCTTCCGATGCGCCGGTAGAGCGCGTCGATGCGCGCGGTCAGCTCGGCGGGACTGAACGGCTTGGTCATATAGTCGTCCGCGCCGGTCATAAGACCTGTGACCTTGTCCATCTCCTGGCTTCTTGCGGTTAACATAATAATACCGATTTTCTTGTCGGTCGCCCGGATGTTCCGGCAGACCTCAAAACCGTCGATATCCGGCAGCATAATATCAAGAATCGCAACGCCGACGTCCGGATGCTCCTTGAGCTTTTCCAACGCCTCCATGCCCGTGCCGGCTTCAATGACCTCGTAGCCCGCGCGGTTGAGATTGATCACAACAAAACTGCGAATGCTGACCTCATCTTCCAGAATCAATACTTTTTTCATATGCCGCTTCTCCCCCCTATGTCTCGCCGGAATTCCAGTCGACATGTATAATATGGAACATCTGCCGCAGTTCGTCCTGCGTCAGATTCTTTGCCTGATTTGCCGTGCCGAGGCTTGCGCTGTAGACGGCGTCCGTCTGCTCCAGCAGCAGAAACCGCCCGTCCTGCTGCGCGCGCTCCATGCGCCGGTCGCCGGTAAAGGCGTAGATCGTAAAAATCGGCTCTGCCGGCGCCGAACCGTTCCAGCTGGAAAAGACCAGACCGCCGCGCGCGCCCTCTACCTCGTCTGCGCGGCTGATGGTAATGCGCTCGTCCCAGCTCTCCGGGATTTCCACATACCAGCCGCCGGAAAACCGATGATAGGTCCGAAGAACCACCTCTCGGCTGCCGTCAAGCCCCAGCCGGTACCAGCGAATGAGCGAATACGTCTCCGCCGACGCATCCGCCGCCGGAAGTGAAACCAGCTCCGGCAGCTCCACAAGTCCGTCGGAATTGATATCGCAGGCATAGGCAAACGGATTTCGCACGGTCTGCGGCGTCTCATCCAGACTGGATAAATTCTGGAACGTGCCGCCGCGGAAGATGAAGACGTCCGTTTCCAGTGTGTCCTCCTCACATGCGCTTGTGACGAAAACCGCCGGAATATTATAGGAGACAGCGCCCCTCATGATCCGCTTGACAGACGCAGCGTCGTGCGCCAGCGAAACCTCGGGTCCGCGCTGCATCTGATCGTTCCGGTACCGGTACAGCTCTGCCGCACCGCGGCGCGTCTCTGCGTCGAAGCGCAGCACAAACAGATCCGCCCGCCCGTCGTTATCGAGGTCGCACGTGGTAAACTGGCTGTAGCTTGCCGTCATCAGTTCGACAATCTCGCCGTTTTCCAACGCATAGGCGCTCACCGACTGCAGCACCTGATCGGTCAGCTGCCTGCCGATCAGAATCTCCTGTCCTGTCTCGCCGTCGAGGTCCACATATTCCACGCGCGCAAACGCCGTGCCGTTTCCCTCGATGACCGCAACGTTCTGATACGCGCCGTCCTTTTTGTCAAAGACGTAAGCCCTGAGTGGCTTTTCTCCCGCGGTCCGGGAAAAGACGATTGCCTCTTCCTCCCCGTCACCGTCGAGATCGACAAGCTGCACCGACTGCTGGTTGCTGCCGGAGACAGGCGCGCTGTAGGAGCAGCCGTCCGCTGCCATCACCTCGTCGATTGCCATCTGCAGATTGTCATATTCATCGGAGTGCCGGGGCAGCGTATACAGCTCGTCGACCGTCTTGACAAAGCAGCCGGAAAGCAGCAGGCACAGCGCGCCCGCCAGCAAAACAGGCGAAAATCTTCGCAGTTTCAACGCCCCGTCCCTCCTTTACATAATATCAGCGTACATTGTATCACAAATTGTTACGGTTGTGTAGCGCTTTTGTAAAATATTCCTCATTTGAGGACAACATTTTTTTCTCCGAGCAGACCGCGCAGCTCCGAGAGCATGATTTCCTCCGGCATGCACCTGCCGCCCATGCGCACGCCGGTGTCGGCGTAGTAGACGACGGTTTTGACAGCACCGGGGAACATGTTTAGAATCGGGACAATCTTATCGCTGCCCTTCTGCCCCGTGTGGGCAATTTTGAGATACAGCGTCTTTCCTGCCAGCGACTGCGCCGACTGCTGCCGCGCCTCGCTCTTTGCATCGAACTCGCTGAGCTTGACGACGCGGTTTACCACCATCTGCGGGTCTTTGTCGTCGCGGACGGAAATGCGCCCGGAAATGACGACCGCCGACGTCTCATAGAGCAGCGATCCGTATTGCCCCAGCGCATTGGAAAACGTCAGAAGCTCCATCGAGCCTGTGTCGTCTTCCAGCGTCACATACGCCATCATCGACTGGTTTTTCGTCGTTTTCATCTTGACGTTCTGGACAATGCCCGCAATATTTACAACCTGCTCGTCCTGGAATTCGTCCGTATGCTCAGAGAAGCTCTCCAGAATTGCGCCGATGCTCACCACATTCGCGCCCCGGAGCTTTTCGCGGTAGGCGTCCATCGGATGCCCCGAGAGATACAGTCCCGTCGTCTCGCGTTCGAGCTTCATGCGCTCGTCCGCCGGAAGCTCGGGGATATTCGGCACATGCACCTCGGGAACAGGCGGCGTATCCTCACTTGCGCCGAGGTCGAAAAACCCGATCTGTCCGTCGACATTCTTGCGTTTTCCTGCCGCCACGGTGTCCATAACCGCCTCATAGATCTGCAGCAGCTGCGACCGGTAGAGTCCAAAGCAGTCGCACGCGCCGCATTTGATCAGGTTCTCCAGCGCCCGCTTGTTGAGGTCTGTGCCGTACATCCGCTGGCAGAAATTCTCCAGCCCCGTATAGGGTCCGTCCTGCGCGCGGTCCGCCATCACCTTCTGGATAAACCCGCGCCCGATGTTCTTGATGGCGGCAAGCCCAAAGCGGATGCCGCCGGGAACAACGGTAAAATGATCGTTGGATTCGTTGATGTCCGGCGGCAGCACGGCAATTCCCATCGCCTTGCACTCGGCGATATACTCGGAAATTTTGGTCGAGCTGTCGAGCACCGAGGTCATGAGCGCCGCCATATACTGTTTCGGATAGTAATACTTGAACCATGCCGTCTGATAGGCGATCACCGCATAGCAGACCGAGTGTGCCTTGTTGAAGGCGTAGTTCGCGAAGTCGTACATCTCATTGTAGATCGACTCTGCCACCTGCGGCGCAATGCCGTTTGCCTCGCAGCCGCAGATGCCGCGCGCGGGGTCTCCGTGCAGAAACGCGCCGCGCTCTTTTTCGATGTCCTTGACCTTCTTTTTGGACATCGCCCGGCGCACCATATCCGCCTGCCCCAGAGAATATCCGCCGAGCTTGCGGAAAATTTCAATGACCTGCTCCTGATACAGAATGCAGCCGTAAGTAACGGAAAGAATCGGCTCCAGCGACGGGTGCTTGTATTTGACCAGCTTCGGGTCGTTTTTGCAGGCAATGAGCCGCGGAATCGAGTCCATGGGTCCCGGGCGGTAAGCCGCGACAATGATGGAAAGATCTTCGATCGACTGCGGCTTCAAGCCCACGCAGACGCTTGTCATGCCGGTCGATTCCATCTGGAACACGCCTGACGTTCTTCCCTGCGTCAGCATCTGCATGACCTTCGGGTCGTTGTCCGTGACGCGCGCCATGGAAAAGTCCGGTTCTGTTTTGCGGATATCGGCAATGGCATCGTCGATGACCGTGATGTTCCGAAGCCCCAGAAAGTCCATCTTGAGAAGCCCGAGCTCTTCGAGCGTCGTCATGGTGTATTCGGTGACGGTCGTCTCGTCGTTGGTCGCCAGCGGCACATAATCGTAAACCGGCAAGCGCGTGATGACGACGCCGGCTGCGTGGGTTGACGTGTTGCGCGGCATGCCCTCGAGCGCCATTGCCGTGTCGATGAGGTTCTGCACGCGCGCGTCCTGCTCATACATTTCCTTGAGCCGCGGCGAGACGCGCAGCGCCTCCTTGAGCGTCATATGCGGCGTCGCCGGGACAAGCTTTGCCACCACGTCGGTCTCTGCAAAGGTGAAATTGAGCGCTCTACCGACGTCTCGGATGGCGCCTCTTGCCGCCATGGTGCCGAAGGTCACGATCTGCGCGACATGATCGTCTCCGTATTTGCTCCGAACATAGTCGACCACCTCGCCGCGCCGCGTGTCGCCGAAGTCCATATCGATATCGGGCATGGTCACGCGCTCGGGGTTCAAAAAGCGCTCGAAGAACAGCCCGTATTTCATCGGGTCAATTTCCGTGATGTGCAGCGCATACGTCACCATCGAGCCTGCCGCGCTGCCGCGGCCGGGTCCGACGGGAATGCCCGCACTTTTCGCAAAATTCACAAAGTCCCACACGATCAGGAAGTAGTCGGTAAAGCCCATCTTCTCGATCATGTCGATCTCATATTCCATCTGCGCGCGATACTCGGGGTGCTCGTCTCCGTAGCGCTCCTGGTAGCCCTTGTCGCAGAGCTCTTTCAGATAGGTCAGAGAATCATAGCCCGCAGGAAGCTTGAACTCCGGCAGGTGATATTTGCCGAAGGTAAATTCGACGTTGCAGCGCGCAGCGATTCTCGCCGTATTTTCAACTGCCTCCGGATACGCGGAAAAGAGCTCGCGCATCTGCTCCTCGGACTTGAGATAGAACTCCTGCGTCTCGAATCTGAGCCGGTTCGTATCGTCCACGGTCTTTCCCATCTGAATGCACATGAGAACGTCCTGAATTTTCGCGTCCTCCTGGCGCAGATAGTGCGCATCGTTCGTCACGACGAGCGGCAGCCCCGTTTCCTCCGAGAGCCGGACCAGCTGGTCGTTGACCTTCGGCTGCTCGGGAAGCCCGTGGTTCTGAAGCTCCAGATAGTAGTGATCGGGTCCGAAAATTTCGGCATGCTCGAGTGCAGCCTTTTTTGCCCCTTCGTAGTCCCCCTGTATCAGAAGCTGCGGCAGTTTCCCCGCGAGGCACGCCGAGAGCGCGATAATCCCCTCGTGATGTGCGCGCAGCAACTCCATGTCGACACGCGGACGGTTATAAAAGCCGTCCAAAAAGCCGCGCGAGACCATATAGCTGAGGTTTCGGTAGCCCGTCTCGTTTTCGCACAGCAGAACGAGGTGATACGCCTCCTTATCCAGCGCATGCACCTTATCGAAGCGGGTCCGCGGCGCGACATAGACCTCGCAGCCGATGATGGGCTTGACGCCTGCCGCCTTTGCCGCCTTATAAAAGTCGATCGCGCCGTACATGACGCCGTGGTCCGTGATGGCAATCGCGTCCTGCCCCAGCTCCTTGACTCTTGCCATAATTTCCGCGATGCGGCACGCGCCGTCAAGAAGACTATACTCCGTATGGACATGCAGATGGACAAAGCTCATAGATTTATTCCTCCAATGCACGCGCCAGCTCCAGAAGCTTTCGCATGCGGTGGTTGATGGCGGATTTGGTAATGGGGGGATTCAGCATTGCGGCAAGCTCCTGCAGCGTTGCCTCCGGGTTTTCCCGGCGCAAAAGCGCGGTCTCGCGGAGCTTTCCGGGGAGTTTATCAAGCTCTCCCGCTTCCTCCAGCGCGCGGATTGCCGCCATCTGCCCCATCGAAGCGTCGACGACCTTTGTGAGGTTCGCCGTCTCGCAGTTGACGCGGCGGTTGACGCCGTTTCGAAGGTCCTTTTCGACCTTCGCCTCCATCACGCCCATGGCGGAAACCTGCGCGCCGATGGCAGTCAGAAAATCTTCAATGTAGTCGCTCTGCTTGAAATATAGAATATTGTTGCCGCCGCGCGAGAGCTCCTTCGGAGAAAACCCGCACTCGATCAGAAGCGCGCAGGTCTCGCGGCTGACCTTGTAATGCGACGTCGTCATTTCCAGATGGTATCGCTTTGCCGGGTCCGTGACCGAGCCGCCGGCTAAAAATGCGCCGCGCAGATACGCCATACACTCGGCTTCCTCTTCGAGCATGCCGAAATTCACATGCAGCGTCAGACTGGCTTTGAGGTCCATTTGCAGGGTCTCAAAGATTTTTGCGATTTTATCCTCCGACGAGATGGCAAACTGCAGCTTGCCCCGGTCGTGTGCGGCAGGCTCCTGATCGAACGTGATGCCGAACGCCTTTTTGAACAGCCGGGGCAGTCTCGCCGCAAAGTCGCGGCTTTCGGTGATGATGCGGATTTCCGTGCTGCTGAAGGTGTTGCAGTACAGCAGTACTCCATACCCCTCCGCCACTGCGCAGGATTTTTTGCTCAGGCTGTCCTTGCACAGCTCTGCTTTGACATTGGATGAAAATGACATGACTCCTCCCGGCTCAATCGGTTCTGAATTCCCGCCAGACGGACAAAATGGCTCGTGCCAGCTCGTCCGGATTGTGGCGGATATAGCGCCCCGGCGTGCAGACCGGAAATTCGCGCAGCGCAACGCCGAGCTGCTCGACCTCCTCCGGCGCTGCCAGCAGCTGCTGCACGCCCTCTTTCTGATACGGTTCGAGATACTCCGCCGAAACTTTGCGGTTATTGGCGATGCACACGTCCATGACGCCCGCGCCCGCGTGGGCAAAAATCGCGCGGATGTGATCGGCAGCGGTGTAGCCGTCGGTCTCACCGTCCTGCGTCATGATGTTCAGCACGTAGCATTTGAGCGCCTGCGCGCGCGTGACCGCCTCCGAAATGCCGTCGACCAGGAAGTTCGGAATGATGCTTGTGTATAAGCTGCCCGGTCCCAGCACAATCACGTCCGCGTCCGCAATTGCCTCCAGTGCGTCCGGCAGCGGCTGCGGGTGCTCGGGCACAAGCCGGATTTTGCGGATACGG
>ENA-UONT01003119-UONT01003119.1-human-gut-metagenome-genome-assembly--contig:-CS20-NODE-3119-length-10595-cov-6.684915_pt1 | contig 10595 bp, 9 predicted proteins | sample MGYA00242459_ERZ724006 | MGnify/ENA metagenome assembly ERZ724006 | reverse complement strand
TTTCAAACGAGAGCCCAACGAAGTGGGTCTCGTTTGAGAGCTTGTCAAAAATACTATTTTTGACAAGCTCAAGCGGCGTGACGGAAACCGTCACGCCGCTTGTCTGCGTTATGCGTATATCAGCTGAATTTGATCTTTGTATTCTCGCCCATGGTGACCGATTCGGGATAGAGCGGCAGGAATACATAGCCCGCGTCCTGCAGCTGCTTGACAGCGCCCGGGAACGCGATGAGCGTGTTGGCGTTCCAGTCGTGGCTGAGCAGGACAGCAATGTCGAGCTGCTTTACCTGCCAGACGGCCATGCTCTGGATCTCATCGGCGGTCTTTCCGGCGACGCCGTTATCGAACACGTCGCACGACCATTCGATCCACTCGTAGCCCGCTTCCTTGACAGCCTCGGTCGGGTCGGTGCCGAGCAGCGCCTTGGCCCACGCCGAGCCGCCGGGGTAGCGGAAGATCTCCGTATGGAAGCCGGTGCATTCGTACACCCACTCGTCCTGTTTTTGGATCATTTCAATCAGACCCTCGGTCTTCTGGTAGAGATTGCCCATGGCAGCGAACTGGTGGGAATATGTATGGTTGGCGACCGCGTGGCCTTCGGCAAATTCGCGGCGAAGCATTTCGGGCTCGTCCTCGGATTCGTTCGCCTCGTGCGAGGTGAAGAACGTCACATGGACGCCCAGCTCCTTGGCTTTGTCGAGCACCTGCGTAGTGAGGCGCGTGGGGCCGTCGTCAAATGTCCAGTAACAGATCTTGATATCCGTTTCGCCGGCCTGCACCTTTTCCTCCAGCTCGCGGATCTTGGAAGCATACTCGCGCCGCTTGGCAAGCGTCTCTTCCACGATGTTATCGAGCCGCTCGTTCTCGGCGCGAAGCTCTTCAAGCTGCGCGGTCTTATCCTCGTTATCGGAGAGCGCCGCGGCGAGCTCGGAAGCGAGCGCCTTGCCCTCGTCGCCGCCCTGCGAAATATCCTCGCGCAGCGCGTCCTGCTGCGCCTTCATATCCTCGCTGAGCTTGTCGGTGCTTTCATCGACGAGCTGCGTCTGCGCGCGAAGGTCGGCAGCGCTGGATTCGTATTCCGCGATCGGCACGGCGCGATACTGGAAAAAGGCAAACACGCCGAATCCCACCGCGACGAGCGCGAGGCCAAGCAGAACATAGTTAATTACCTTTAAGGTATTCTTCAACCTGATCCACTCCCTTCTGCATTTCCTCGTAGACGGAATTGTAGTACGCGGTGTCCTCGTCCGCGAGCTTCGTTTCGACTTCCTTTTCCACTGCCGCGATCGATTCGTCGAGCGCGGCGTTGTCGGCTTTGAGCGCGTCGATCTTTTCCTGCGTTTCGCCAAAGATCTCCTGCTCCGCCGCCGTCCATGCGGCGGCACCGGTCTCGGTCTCGGGATCAACGGCGTCGTGCCGCGTCTGTGCCGCGGCGAGCGTCTCCTGCGCCGAGGCCACGGCGCTCTCGCCGTCGGCACGGAGAGCCACTGCCTGCTTCAGAAAGTAGACGCCGCACACGACGCCGATGACAAGGATCACCGACAGCAGTACGGTCATTACGGTGCGTTTCATCGTTTGCAATCACTCTTTTCTTTTTTATACCTTTTTTCAGCCGCAGCGCGGCTGGTTTATCCTTTTTGATAAAGCGCGAGCAGCTCTTCCGTCTGGCGCGTGAGGTCAAACTCCGTCACGGCGCGGCGGCGTGCGTTTTCGCCGCAGGTGCGGCGGTACATCCCGTCCGTCATGAGCCGGTGCAGCGCATCGCACAGAGCGCTCGCGTCGCCGGGCGGCACGCATTCCCCGCAGCCGTCAGCGAGATCCGCGCCCGCGCCGACGTCCGTCATAACAAGCGGCAGACCGCATTCCATCGCTTCGAGCGCGGCAAAGCTCATGGCCTCGTTATACAGCGCGCTGCTCACGTAGACATCCGAGGAACACATCAGCGCTTCGGCGTCCGTGCGGTAGCCCGCGCGGATGACGTTTTCGTCAAGGCCCTTCTCACGGATGCCTTCGCCCACGGCGTCAAAAAGCTCTCCGTCGCCCGCGATGAGACAAGCAAACGGAGCGTCCGTGCGCTCCTTGAGCTGCGCAAGCGCGTCCAGCAGGAAGAAAAGCCCCTTTTCCGGCGCATAGCGCGCCATGGTGAGAAAAACGAAGCAATCCTCCGGCAGCGAGAACTCCGTTCGGATGACGTTTCGCCGCGGCGGCAGGGGCTTCGGCGCAACGCCGTTGAAGATCACGCGGATCTTCTCTTCTTTGACGCCGTTTTCGCGCAGAAGGTTCGCCCCCTGCGTACAAACCGCGATGCACGCAGCAACGTGCGGTGTGATGCGCCGGTTGACGGCACGCCAGAGGAAGCTCTGGCGCACCGTAAGATGGCTCGTGAACACGACGCGCGTCTCCCTCCGCCAGAGGCGCGAGAGCACGGCGATCACATTTTCCCGCGGGTACTGCGCGTGGATAACGTCGATACCGTTTTCCGCGCACAGCCGGGCAATGCTCTTCGCCGCGGCGAGCGCGTGTGAGGCGCGCAGGTCGAGCCGGAACACGCCGCAGCCGAGAGCCTTTGCCTTTTCCGCGAGCTCTCCGCCGTCCATGTAGGCAAGGAAGCAGCGGTGTCCCTGCGCGGAATACGTCCGCATCAGGTTTTCGACGTACTTTTCCGTACCCGCCTTTCCGGCGTAGCTGATGAGATAGAGAATGTTCAATTTCTTAATAGAAGAGCTTCGCGATCGGGCTGTCGGCGTCGAGGATCAGCGTCTTTTCCGCACCGGTCATGGACGCCTGCAGCGCGTCGAGTGCGATCATAAACGTATAGAACTCGGCTTCCTCCGGCGAGTCGTACACCTCGGAGAGAATGCGCATATACTCCGCGTCGCCCTCGGCACGCACCGTGGCGGCGGTCGCGTCGGCGTTGGCGAGGAGGATCTGCACCTGCTTGTCGGCCTCGTTGCGGATCTCCTTGGCGCGGCTCTCGCCCTCGGCAAGATAGCCCGCGGCAATGTTGTTGCGCTCGGAGATCATGCGGCTGAACACGGCGGATTTGTTATCGTCCGGAAGGTCGATCTTCTTCGTCTCCACGGCGATGAGCTCAATGCCGTAGCGGTCGAAGGAATCGCCGATCGTCGCCATGACGGTGCGCACGAGCGTGCCGTCACGCCCGGAGATGATCTCCGCCTGCGTCATGGACGAGAGCACGGTTTTGAGCGCGTTATACACGTTCGCGTTGATGCGCCCCTCGGCATTGGACACGCTGCCGGAGAGCGTTTCGATGAAGAGGCGCGGGTCCTCGATGCGCCAGATGGCAAAGCAGTCGGCAATAAGGGTCGTCTTATCCGCGGAGATCATATCGCTCACGGGCAGGTCATAGAGCAGCACCGTATTGGGGAGCGTGCTCATCTCCTGCACAAAGGGGATCTTGAAATACAGTCCCGGCTCGCTCTTTACATCAACGACCGCGCCGAACTGGCGCACGACGCCGTATTCGTTCGGCTGTACGACGTACAAGCTGCTCAAAAGCAGCACGAGGATCACAACGGCGAGCACCGCGATAAGGATCGTCCGGCCGACGCGGGCGGGACGGCGGGTGTTATTATTTTCCATAATTACGGCTCCTCCCCTGTCGTGGTCGTTGTGTTCGTGCCGGTGAAGCTCTCGAGCGGGAGAACGGTCTGCAGCGTGCTGCCGTCCCTGCCGGTGATAACGATCTTCATATCCGGGAACACCTTGGCGATCATTTCATAGAACAGGCGCTGGCGCGTGATCTCCGGATACTTGGAGTATTCGGCGTACAGCTCCGTGAAGCGCGAGGCCTGACCCTCGGCCTCGGCGATGCGGGATTCCTTGTAGGCCTCGGCCTGCTGCAGAATTTCGTCCGCGTTCGCCTTGGCGGCGGGCAGCTGCTCGTTGGCGTACTTGTTCGCATTGTTGATGGCGGTCTCCGCCTCCTGCTTGGAGGTCTCCACCGCCTTGAACGCCTGCTGCACCTCGAGCGTGGGGGGCTCGGCGTCCTGCAGGGCGATGTTCACGAGCACGAGACCGATATCCTCCTGCTCGAGACGGGTGCTGATCTTGTCGCGGATGACGCCCTGGATCTCCGCCTTGCCGGTCGTGATGATATCGTCCACGCCGTAAAGGCCGATCGTATCGCGGATGTAGCTCTGGCAGAGCATTTTCAAAATGGCTTCCGGCTCTTCGCTGTTATAAAGGTACTTCACCGGATCGTCCACGCGGTATTCCACATAGAAATCTACATTGACGAAGTTGAAGTCCACGCTGATCATGAGCGATTCGTCCTCGTTGTTCACGTTCGTGCGCAGATCGTAGCCGAGAGCAAACCCCTGCGTCGCCTTGCTGACGATGGTTTTCTGCTGGATGATGGGGATCTTGAACTTGAGGCCGGACGTGCTCACGACGGACGGCTTGCCGAATGTGGTGATAACGGCGTATTCGTCCTCCTGCAGCTGGTACACCGAGCCGAAGCCCAGCGCGCCGACGAGCACGAGCACCGCCGCGGCCGTCACGATCGTGCGCGGCAGGGTCTTTTTCCCGTCGCCGCCGTCCTTTCTGCGCGTGGTGCCGAGCACGATGAGCACGGCCGCCGCCGCAAGGACGAGGATGAGTGTGATAAGGCTCATGGGATTCTCCTTTCTTTATGCGGCGGAAAACGTCTACTCCGCCGTATAACAGCATAGCACAGCGCACACCGTTTGTCCAGAAAAGCCGCGTTCAAAGCTCGAGCGCGAACCACTCCCTGCCGGTCTCCCGGAAGCCGAGCGAGAGGAACATGTTCCGGCTCTGCGTGTTGAACGAATAGATGTTCGCCGTCACGCGCTCCATGCCCTTTTCGCGGGCAAGATCGAGCATAGCGCGGATACACCGGCGGCCGATGTGCCGGTTCTGGTATTCCCTGCAGATCACGATGGCGAGCTCGCCGCTATTTCGCAGCGACACGTCGCCCACCAGAACGCCGCGGTACGATATATAATAGCATGCCCCGTGTGTGCTCAGATACTTATACATGGCGTTGAGCCGCTCGCTCGTATAAACATGGTCGATGTTATCGACCTGGCGGCACACGTCCGGATCCTGATACCACGGAAGCGCCGTTTCCTCATTCGGGTAATACGGCACGAGCGAAATCTCTTCGTCCACAACGCGCACTCTGGCGGGATCGGCCATTTCTCTCTTCCCTTCTCTACGCAAACCGGCCGTATGCGCAGATCGCGCGCATACGGCATGGTTTTTATCTTTTTACTTTCCGCACCGGGCGGGTGATGCTGCGGATGAGGAGCGTGCCGAGCACCGCCGCGCCGATAAAGAGCACGGCAGCGGCTACGGCGAGCACCGTGACCGTCCAGCGGAGGTTTTCGATCTCCGCATCCGAAGCATCCGGCGTCTCCGGCGCAGGCGAGGGCGTCGGCTCCGCGCTTGGGGACGGTTCCGGCGTCGGTGTCGCCTCCGGCACGGTGATAAGGCCGTAGCGCTGCATCGTTTCCTCGCGCGTATCGTAGATATAAAGTTCCGGCTCGCCGCCCTCGGGCCGCGCGTAGAACACAACGTACTCTCCCCCGTCCTCCGGCAGATACGCCCGGCACACGCTGCCGAGCAGCGCGTAATCGCCGAGAACGCAGCCCTCCGGCGGCCGGACGGAGAGGATCGCGGCGTCGAGGATCGTGTATGTTTTCCCTTCCGCGGTGAAGATCGTCCGACCGGCGGCAGGCGTCGCCTCCGGGATCTCCGGTTCGGTCGTATCGACATGGTTGTCGCTTGTCGGCTGCGCGGCGGTGTCCTGTGTCTGCCGCGTGACGGCGAGCGTATAGACCCTCTGCGCGCCGTTCCCGGCGGTGACGGTCACGGTCACATAGTTCAGCCCGACGGAGAGCGAGCCGTTCCCGCTCACGGCGGTGGTGGCCGAAGCGTCGTTCTTCACGGCGCTCACGGCGAGCCACGTCGTTTCATACGGCACCGTCACGGCGTAGTTCGTCACATTGGCGGAAAATGCTGGAGAGAGCGTGCCGGGGTCAATATAAAGCGCGGAGAGTGTGCAGTCGGAAGAGGCCGACGTGATCGTCACCGATGCGCTGTGGGAAGCGTACTCCACGCTCACCGCGTCGCCCCCGGCATTGCTCGCGCTGCACGCTGTCGGGCGGAGCGCCGTTGTGCCGATGGCGCGGGCCGTGAAGCTCAGGTTGAGAGAGAATTTTCCCTCGCCGCTGCCGCTGTAGTCCACGATGCGCAAACTCCCGCCGTTATCCTGCACCGCCGCGTTGCCGAGCCCGCCCGATGCGCCGGTGTAGGTAAGATAGTCTGTATCGTACACGAGCGTCAGATCGATGCCCGCAACGGCGGAGGTCGTATACACGTTCACCGTGACGGTGTTTCCGACAACGACGCTCGGATCGGAGAACATCACGTCCGTGTCCGCCGCCCTGGCACTCACCGTGAGCCACGGCAGCAGCGCCGCGGCGACGAGCAGCGCGAGGATCGGTTTTCTTTGTTTCATCGGCAAGCCCTCCTTACGGCGTGATCGTCGCCGTGCCGAGCAGATGGTTTCGTATGCGGATAAGATCGTTGATCGCCGCCGTGCCGCTGCGGTCCACGTCCGCCGCGGCCAGACTCAGCCCGGTCAGCTCGCCGGTGCCGAGAAGGTGGTTGCGCAGCTTGATGAGATCGCTGATGGTGACGGCGCCGTCGCCGTTGATGTCGCCCGCGACGACGACGTACCCGGAAGCGAACACCGCTTCCGCGCCGTCGAGTTCATACGTGATCTTCACAAAATCGCCGGTACACATCGGCGCGTCCGGCGCCTTGGCAGCGCCCGTGGCGTCCGTCACGGTGAGCGTTCCGCCGCTCACACCGAGCGACGAAGTAAACGCGGCAAACGTCGTGCCGGGCGCGACGCCCGAAACACGCCCGTCCGCGCTGAAAGCGTAGGGGCCGGTGATCGTCACCGGCGCGTCCGGCGCGCGGCGGTGGACGGAGAGCGTGTATGTCTCCGATGCGCCCGATTCCGCCGTCACGGTGAGCGTGACGGTGTTCACGCCGACATTGAGCGCATATTCGCCCATCCCGGTGACGCTCGCCGCGGCGTTGAGCGGCGAGGCCGTTACGGTGATGCGCTCGGTCTCGTTCGGAACGATGACGGTATATTCCCGTATATCCCGCCGGAATTCCGGCGAAAGCGCGCCAGCGCTCACTGTAAGTGAGGAAAGTTTCGTGTTCGGCGAGCCGTCGCCCGTCGGAGCGGGCACCGCAGACTCCGGCATGTTGAGATACACCGGAATATTGAACGTGAGTTTGGATGCGCGCATCTCCTCGCTGTAGGCATAGGAGAGCAGCCGCCCCTCGCTCGCCGCGCCCGCAACGTTCGTCATGTACTGGTTCCAGTACATGTTCTCGCCCTGCACGTTGAAGCGCTTGAGATAGAGCGTATTCTGTCCCGCGGCAACATAGTTCGCGGCATAGAAGGCCGCGCCGCCGCGGATGGCTTTATATAGGCTGTTCCACGGCCGCCCCCACGAGGTGCCGCTCCCGTTATGGCCGCCGCTGGCGTACCACAATCCGCGCTCCACGGCGGAATACTCTGCGGTCTTGTAAGCGCCGATGTTGAAGGCGTTATAGTACCCCGGAAAGCGGCGGTTCGTGCCGCTGATGCTGTCGCTCGCGCCGTTCGTGCCCATCTCCTGCAGCATCATCGCCGCAAGAATGTACGGGCTGACACCGCAGTCCGCTCCGGCGGTATAGAGCGTTTCGGCGTAGGTGTTCACGCCGTTGGAAGTGTCGAGGTCGGTATCGTATGTCGTGTCCGCGAGGAACGTGCCGGACACGAGCACCGCGAGACTCTCGCGCGTCTGTGACGCCGCGTCGTACCCCTGATAAAGAAACTGGAACACGGCGCTGCTGTCAAGGAAATTGCGCGGGTCCATATAGTGCGCGATGATCTCGCGCGACGCGGCGACCCAGCCGCCGCTGTCGAGTTCGATCCACGTGTTGTCCGTCCAGTTGAACGCGCCCTCCTGCGTGGATTTCCACGAGGACGGAGCGCTGCCCCACACAAGGCTTTTGCCGAGGACGTTTTCCTCGTTCACGGCGGTGTTCCAATCGACGTTCGTGAAGAACGGCCGGAACTCCCACGCCGGGTACCGGCTGTGGAGCTGCCAGAGACCTTCGAGATAGCTCTCCGGAAAGCCGAGCGCGCGGAGCTGCGTGAGATAGGCATCGCGGTCATTCGCCGCGGTGGGTTCCGGTTCGGATACCGGCGTTTCCTCCGGCGTCGGGGTCGTCTCCGGCTCTGAGAGCGTCACGCTCTCCGCCGGGACGTAGCCGGTCTCGCCGCCGGGCTTTTGTATGTAATACCAGAGCGTACCGTTCGCGTCCGTCTCCTCGCTGAGGATCGAAACGGCGCTCCCGTCCGGCACTTCCCCCGCGGCCTCGCCGCCGGGCGACGCGAGCAGAAGGAGGATGCCCGTCGGGGCACTCACCGTGCCGGTCCTCGTATCCGCTGCCAGCGCGGACGGCATCGCCGCGGCAAGCAGCAGCACGGCCAATATAAGCGCCGCGGTGCGGCGCAGAAAGCGGCGATTTTTCGGCAAGTCCTTCCCTCCTCTCGGTCGCGATTTAAAATGTTACAATTTGTAACTGTATCCTACCATCCCGCCCCCTCTCCGTCAACCGCCAGTTTTTGCCGGCGCGAAAAGCGCCCCGAAAGGCAGGACCTTTCGGGGCGTTGTACCGGTTATTCCACGTTATTTATGCAGTCTTTCATTTTCTGCAGCGCTCTGTAGCATCCAAGGATATTTTGCCGTCTTTCTTTGCGGTCAAAGGTTCCATATCCTTCTTCCGCTTCGTCGTCCGGAAAGGCATTGCTCCTGTACTCGCTTATTGCATCTGCCAACGCGCTTTCCTGCGGTGAGCGGTCTTTTTTCGTGCTTATCTCGTCTAACCGTTCTTTGTTTTGTTTCAGAAACGCACTGTACTCCTCTCGGATTTGGTCATAAAATGTTTTCAGTCCCTTTTTGCCGCAGGGGAATACCAGATCACATTTTTCGCAGCGATATATGCCGGAATCCGCATCCAGCGGAACGGCTTCGCATTCCGCATCTTTGCTGCAATTTTTAAAAAGCTCTCCGCAATCGGCGCAGTATGCTTTGCTCATCTTTCATCCCCCTTACCCTTCCAGGCTAATCCACATAGCAGGGCGTACTGTGCACCAATCAGCTGAACCAACCCCTATTTCGATAATGCTGTAGCCGCTTACTCTCCCATTCGGATCGACTACGGATCCGTTGTAATCTCTGCTGCGCCCCTGGGATCGAAGCCACCAAAAAGCATGCCCATAATTGCGCAGGCTTGCGCTTTCAGCAATAGCCGCGGCAGCCGGTGTCGGTTTGCATACTCTGACACTGTCCGAAGGGAAGTATTCTTTCGATTCATCGATTGTCAGCAAAAACACCCTGTCCTCCGTAGGACAAAAGAAGCTTCTATTCTGTCTTGTGTTTTTATAAGTTTCAATCGTTACGGTTGGGATCATCCCTTTCTCCTCGGATGAGAATGCCGTATTAATAAAGGTGCCGTTCAGCCACCGGCGAAGCGTGCATGTATCCCACGTCACATCTACGCGCTTTGTGTTGAATGGCTGATAATCGAGTCCAAACTTGCTGATCACAAGAATCCTTCCGTCTTCCTTTGCCAATACGATCCACTCGATATCCTCCTTGCCGTTGGAGGTATCGTTATCCTGCTCATATCTGCCAAAGAAAACTCTACTGCCCACATCGGCGTTTTTAAGAAGGGCCTCATGGTTCTGCGGCTTGATGCTCTCCCGTTTCTCTTCGCTGTCCCTATACACAAGGCCGTCCAGCAGCGTATACGCCGCTATGTAATCCTCGTCGGTAATGTCTTCCAAAGCCCTGTCGTATTTGCTGGCGGCAATAGCTTCCGTATCTTCGATTTCTCGTAGGAAACTATACGCTTTATCATACTTTCCCTGCTTAAGCAGTGCGTTTGCACGGGCTCGTTTGTTTTCCGTGATCGCATCCTCGTCGCCGATCTCCTTCAGCAGTCTGTATGCATCGATGTAATTTTCTTCTGACAGAAGCGCCGCAGCCCAATCGCGTTTGTTCTGCTCCGTGAACTCATCCTGTCTGCCGATGTCCTTGAGAAGGTCAAGGGCCGTCTTGTATTCTCCTTTATCAAGCGAAACGAGCGCGCGGTCGTACTTGTTTCCTTCAACTGCGTCTTCCCGGCCGATTTCTTCCAGCAGCTCGTACGCCGGTTCGTAGTCCTCCGCTGCAATGAGCTCCATTGCCCTATCATATTTGTTCTGCGTGATCTCTTCGGGTTTTCCGAGCTCTTCCAGAATCGAGTAAGCGGCGGGATAGTCTCCCGCTTCGATCAGTGCCAGCGCTTCTTTATGCTTTTGGTTGGGCACGATCACCGTTGTTATCAGGATCACTGCTGCCGCGCAGACCGCCGCCGCGGGCAGCGCAATGGCAAGTGTCTTCTTTGTTTTTCTCCGGTGCTCTGCCTGCCGCTCTTCTTCCCGACGGCAAAGCTCCTCCGCTTTTTTCGCCTCCGTTTCCTTGTAGGCCGCG
>ENA-UONT01003111-UONT01003111.1-human-gut-metagenome-genome-assembly--contig:-CS20-NODE-3111-length-10619-cov-5.665941_pt1 | contig 10619 bp, 7 predicted proteins | sample MGYA00242459_ERZ724006 | MGnify/ENA metagenome assembly ERZ724006 | reverse complement strand
CTTCCAGGCCGTGCAGCTCGCGGCCGAACATGCGCAGCATCGAAGGACGATGCGCGAACTCCTCCTCCATGCTCACCACGGGATAAAACAGCAGCTGGAAATCGGGACGCCGCGCCGCAGGCTGCGCGAGTGCCGCGCAAGCCGCCAGATAACCGCCGATCGAGGCGCCCAGCACACCGGTCTTCACGCCGCCGAAACGATTGCGCAGCAACTCCGCGGCCCGTTCGACATCCTGCTGCGGAAGCGCCGGATCGCCTTCGGGCAGACGGTACTTCACCACACCGGCGGCGATGCCGTGTGCAACGAACCATTCGGCGAAGGCAACCCCCTCGTGTTCCGTGTTGACCTTACCGAATCCGCCGCCCGGACAGATCGCGACGGCCGCGCGCGGCGCGCCGTCCGGTTCGAAAAGCAGCAACGTACCGCCGCACGCCTCTTCCGCGCGTGCGACCGCTTCCGATGCCGACACCTCCCGCTGCGATCCGCCGCGGCCCTCCGCCAAATCGATCTGCGTCAGTTTCATCTTCACCTGATTTTGCTGGTCAACGGATATTTCAGCCCCTTATACCCCGTGATATAGGCATTGACGCTTCCCACGCGGATGGGCGATTCGAGGTGAAGGGGAATCTTGTTCTCGTCGTCCGACAGCCAGATGAAGAACTCCGATCCGTCGGTGAACGAGAAACTCTCGGAGGTGCCGATCTGGCAGGCGAACTTCAACGTGTTGAATTTCCCCATGTTGCGGATTTTCTTCACCTCGCGCCCCTCGAAGCGGTAGCGCAAATGGCGGATCGTATCTTCGAGCACCATCTGCAAGACACGCTGCTCGCCGACGCGGAACGACGCTGCGTCGGCGCTGCGCATGTTGAAAAAGAGCGACACGGCGTCCATGCTCACGTCGGTGAGCGCCATCTCCTTCCGGTTTTCGGGCAGCGTGCGCCGCTGCCAGCGGGTCGCCACGCGCCGCGCCGGCCAGTCGTAGTCGAACCGGCTGCGGAAGGTATAGCCCCCTTCGTGGATATCGCTCGTGAATCGCACGGTGCGCAGCGTCGCGGTATCGACCCAGATGTTGTACCGGTCGTCGAGCGAGAAGAACCACCGGAACGAGGCCAGCGTCTTGCCCTGTCCGAAGACGTTATAGACGGTCTGTCCGTCGAGTTCGACCTCGGAGGTACGCACCACGACGGTAGCCACCTCCGTATTGGGCACCAGCTTGGCGCGGTAGCTGACACGGTAGAACAACTCTTCGCCGGGCACGTAGATCTGTCCCGCGGCGGAGAATATGCCTCCCGTCAGCAGAAAAAGTATGAGGATTCGTTTCATCGTAAGTTGTTTCATCTGTCATTCACCGTTTTCGTTAAGCCGAGTGCAGAGCCGCGCTTGCGCGAGCTTTGCCGAGGCGAGAAAATTAAGAATGAAATTCACCGGTTTTTGCCCGTTTTTCGCGGGAAATCGTATCTTTGCGGCATTGAAAGCGGGTATCTCCGCAGAAGTAAGTTTGAAAATAAGATTGGGCAGGTATGAATCCGAAGGTTGACAAATGGGTGCGTAAAGCCGGTTCGTGGTGCGAAAAGGCTTGTCCGCGAACCCGAAGCGGGTGGATCATGATCGCGTTGACGGCGGTCGTCATTGTGGCCGGTGTCGTGTGGTTGCTCCGTCCTCGAAGCGAGGCGGTGCATTATCCGATCGTGGCGGTCGAGCCGGTCGCCACGCAGAACGTGGAGATCTACGGCGAGTTCGTGGGGCGCATCCGTGCGCAGCAGTTCGTCGAGGTGCGGGCCCGCGTGGAGGGTTATCTCGAACGGATGCTCTTCCGCGAGGGAAGCTACGTGAAGAAGGGGCAGACGCTCTTCATCATCGACCCCAAGATCTACCGCGCCCGCGTAGACAAGGCCAAGGCGCAGCTCAACAAGGATCGCGCACTGGCCCAGAAGGCCGAGCGCGACCTGAAACGCATCCGCCCGCTCTATGCGCAGAATGCCGCCAGCCAGCTCGATCTGGACAATGCGACGGCCGCCTACGAGAGCGCGACGGCCAACGTGCTGATGAGCGAAGCCGACCTGATGCAGGCGGCCACGGCGCTGGGCTATACCACCGTACAGTCGCCCATCACGGGCTATATCAGCGCCAGCAACGCCGACATCGGAACCCTCGTGGGGCCGGGCGGCAAGTCGCTGCTGGCGACCATCGTCAAGAGCGATACGGTGCGTGTCGATTTCAGCATGACCGGCATGGATTACCTGCGCAGCAAGGAGCGCAATGTCAATCTGGGGCAGAAGGATTCCACGCGCCGCTGGAACCCCTACATCACCGTCACCCTGCCCGATAACTCGCGCTATCCGCTGCGGGGGCTGGTCGATTTCGCCGACCCGCAGGTCGACCCCGAGACGGGAACCTTTTCCGTGCGCGCCGAGATGCCCAACCCCGACCATATCCTGCTGCCCGGCCAGTTCACCAAGGTCAAGCTGCTGCTCGACGTGCGTGAGAATGCCGTGGTCGTACCGTCCAAGGCGATCGTGATCGAGAAAGGCGGTGCCTACATCTTCGTCGTGCGGCCCGACAGCGTCGTCGAAAAACGTTTTATCGAGACGGGGCCCGAGCTGGACAACAAGACGGTGGTCGAACGCGGTCTGCTCTCCGGCGAACGGATCGTCGTGGAGGGTTACCACAAACTCAATCACGGTATGCGCGTCGAGGCGGTCGAGCCCCGGCGCGACAATGGCGTGGCATCCAATTAACGACAGCCTATGAAGAGCGATTTCTTTATCGACCGGCCGGTCTTTTCGACCGTTCTCTCGGTCATCATCGTCATCGTGGGCGTCATCGGACTGGCGCTGCTGCCCATCGACCAGTATCCCAAGATCGTCCCGCCCGTGGTGAAGGTGAGCGCCTCCTATCCGGGCGCCAGCGCCCAGACCGTGACGCAGGCGGTGGCCACGCCGATCGAACAGGAGCTCAACGGTACGCCGGGGATGCTCTACATGGAGTCGTCGTCGACCAACTCCGGCGGCTTCACCGCCACGATCACCTTCGACATCGACACCGATGCCGACCTGGCGGCCGTCGAGGTGCAGAACCGCGTGAAGCTGGCCGAAAGCCGGCTGCCGGCCGAGGTGGTGCAGAACGGCATCTCGGTCGAGAAACAGGCGTCGAGCAAACTGCTGACGATCACGCTGCTGTCGTCGGATCCCAAGTTCGACGAAATCTACCTGAGCAACTACGCGACGCTCAACGTGCTGGACATGCTGCGGCGCGTGCCGGGCGTGGGCAGCGTCTCGAACGTCGGATCGCGCTACTACGCCATGCAGATCTGGGTGCTGCCCGACCGGCTGGCCAATCTGGGGCTGACGGTGCAGGACTTGCAGCGGGCATTGAAGGATCAGAACCGCGAATCGGCCGCCGGCGTGCTCGGACAGCAGCCCATGACCGATCTCGATGTGACGATCCCCATTACGGCGCAGGGGCGTTTGTCGTCGGTGGGCGAGTTCGAGGAGATCGTCGTCCGCGCCAACCCCGACGGCTCGATCATCCGCCTGCGCGACGTGGCGCGCGTTTCGCTCGAAGCGTCGTCCTATAACACCGAGAGTGGTATCAACGGGGGAAATGCCGCGGTGCTCAACATCAACATGCTGCCGGGCGCCAACGCCATGGAGGTGGCCGACGCGGTGAAAGAGGCCATGGAGGAGATCAGCCGCAACTTCCCCGAAGGAATCTCCTACCAGATACCGTTCGACATGACGACCTATATCTCCGAGTCGATCCACCACGTCTATCAGACCCTGTTCGAGGCGTTGCTGCTGGTGATTCTGGTGGTCTTCCTTTCGTTGCAGAACTGGCGCGCGACGCTCATCCCGATCGTGGCGGTGCCGATCTCGCTGATCGGAACCTTCGGCGTGATGCTCGTCTTCGGGTTCTCGCTGAACATGATGACGCTGCTGGGCCTGATTCTGGCCATCGGTATCGTCGTGGACGACGCGATCGTGGTGGTCGAGAACGTCGAGCGCATCATGGAACAGGAACGGCTGTCGCCCTACGAAGCGACCAAGAAGGCCATGGCGTCGCTCGGCGGCGCGCTCATCGCCATGTCGCTCGTATTGTGCGCCGTCTTCGTGCCGGTGAGCTTCCTGGCCGGCATCACGGGGCAGCTCTACCGGCAGTTCACCATTACGATCGCCGTGTCGGTCATTATCTCCACCGTCGTGGCGCTGACGCTCAGTCCGGTGATGTGCGCCTACTTCCTGCGCCCCGACAACGGACGCCGCAAACCCAAACTGTTCCGTCGTATCAACTACTGGCTGCGGCGCGGCAATACGGTCTACCAGCGGGGAATCCGCGGCAGCCTGCGCCATTCGCGGCGGATGCTGGCGGCCTTCGGCATTCTGCTCGTCGGCATCTGGCTGATGAACCGCATCACGCCGCAGAGTTTCATGCCCAAGGAGGACCAGGGCTATTTCACCGTCGAGCTGGAACTTCCCGAAGGGGCGACGCTCGAACGGACGCGTCGTGTGACGGATCGTGCGATGAAGTACCTGATGGGCCTTTCCGACGTGGAGTATGTGCTCAATGTGACGGGGTCGTCGCCCCGACTGGGCAGCAATCAGGCGCACAGCCAGCTGACGGTGATTCTCAAACCGTGGGGCGACCGTACGTCGGAGAGCATCGACGAACTGATGGAGGAGGTGCGCGACGAGCTGTCGCTCTATCCCGAGAGCAAGGTCTACCTAAGTTCGCCCGCCGTCATCCCGGGTCTGGGTACTTCGGGCGGCTTCGAGATGGTGCTCGAAGCGCGCGGCGACCGCACCTATACCGACTTGCAGCAGGCCGTCGACACGCTGATGTATTACGCTGAGCGGCGTCCCGAACTGGCGGGGTTGTCGTCGTCGATGCAGAGCGACATTCCGCAGCTCTACTACGACGTCGACCGCGACAAGGCGCAACTGCTGGGCGTGTCGATGTCCGATGTCTTCTCGACGCTCAAAACCTTCACAGGTTCGGTCTATGTCAACGACTTCAACATGTTCAACCGTATCTACCGCGTCTACGTTCAGGCCGAGGCGCCCTACCGTGCGCACCAGAGCAATCTCGACCTCTTCCATGTGCGGGGCAACGGCGGTGCGATGATCCCCGTCACGGCCCTCGGTACGACGCACTACACGACCGGGCCCGGTACGATCCGCCGCTTCATCATGTGCAATGCCGCGACCATCTCGGGCGAGGCGGCGCACGGTTACAGTTCGGGACAGGCGATGGAGGCGCTCGAACAGATCGTGCGCGAGCACTTGCCGGCCAATATCGGCGTCGAGTGGAGCGGCCTGTCGTATCAGGAGAAACACGCCAGCGGCCAGACGGGGCTGGTACTGGCGCTGGCGCTGCTCTTCGTCTTCCTGTTCCTCGCCGCACAGTACGAAAGCTGGTCGGTGCCGGTGGCGGTGATCCTGTCGCTGCCGATCGCGGGACTGGGCGCCTATGTGGGCAACTGGCTCTGCGGACTGGAAAACAATATCTATTTCCAGATCGGACTGGTGATGCTGGTGGGTCTGGTGGCCAAGAACGCCATCCTGATCGTCGAGTTCGCCAAGGAGGAGGTCGACCGCGGCGGCGATCTGGTGCAGTCGGCGCTGCACGCCGCGCGGCTGCGTTTCCGCCCGATCGTGATGACATCGCTGGCCTTCATCCTGGGTATGCTGCCGCTGGTCTTCGCTTCGGGGCCCGGATCGGCGAGCCGCCAGGGAATCGGTACGGGTGTCTTCTTCGGTATGCTGGTGGCGATCTCCGTGGGTATCGTCTTCGTCCCCTTCTTCTTCGTGTGGGTCTACCGCATCAAGGATAAATTCAAACGCGTGAGCCATGAAAAGAGATAAGATCGTTTACGGGGCGCTGCTGTGCGGCGTCGTACTGCTCTGCAATTCCTGTATGCTGGGGCGCCGTCAGATCAAGAGCCCCGAACTGGAACTGCCGGCTACGGTCGTGGCCGGTGCGACCGATTCGCTGACGATGGCCGACATGGCGTGGTGGAACGTCTACTCCGATTCGACGCTCACGGCGCTGATCGAACGCACGCTCGAACGCAATAAGGACATGCTGGCCGCTTCGGCCCGCGTGCGCCGGATGCGTGCGCTCGGCCGCGTGGCGCGCGCCGACCAGTTGCCGTCGGTATCGGGGCAGCTGGCGGCCGATACCGAGCACAACGATTACGACGGAGAGGCAGCGAAGAATGACCCCGAATTCGACGCCAAGGTCTCGTTGGCGTGGGAGCTCGATCTGTGGGGCAATCTACGCTGGGCCAACCGGAAGGCCGTGGCCGAGTACCTGGCTACGGTCGATGCGCAGCGCGCGTTGCAGATGACGCTCGTGGCCGAAGTGGCGACCGCCTATTATGAATTGGTGGCGCTCGATCAGGAGTTGAGCATCGTGCGGCGCACGCTTCAAACCCGCAAGGAGGGGGTGCGGCAGGCGCGCCTGCGTTTCGAGGGCGGACTGACCTCCGAGACGGCGTTGCAACAGGCGAAGGTGGAGTTGGCCAGTACGGCCACGCTCATTCCCGGACTCGAAAGTCGCATCGCGCTCAAAGAGCACCAGATCGCCCTGCTGGCAGGTGCCTATCCCACGCTGCGCATCGACCGGCAGACGATGGAGATGCATGCACGGCTGCCCGAACGGTTGAAGGTGGGGCTGCCTTCGGAGCTGTTGAAGCGGCGTCCCGACCTGCGGCAGAGCGAACAGACGCTTCGTGCGGCCGAAGCGGCGATGGGGATGGCATCCGCCGACCGCTTCCCGCGCATCACCTTCTCGCTGATGGGCGGTTGGGAGAACGACGACCTCAAAGGGCTCTTTTCGTCGCCCTTCTCCTATGTGGGCGGGTCGCTCGTGTCGCCGCTCTTCTCGTTCGGCAAGAAAAAGGCGAAATACAAGGCTGCGCTGGCCGCCTGCGACGAGGCGCGGCTCAATTACGAACAGAAAGTGTTGGCGGCCTTCCGCGAGGTCAACGATGCGGTGGTGACCTACCGCAATGTTCGTACGGCGGCAGCGCTGAAACGCGATTTGCAGCAGGCGGCGCAGAAGTACGTGGAGCTGGCGCAGCTGCAATATTTCAACGGCGTAATCAACTACCTCGACGTGCTGGATGCCCAGCGCAAGTACTTCGACGCGCAGATCGGACTGAGCAACGCCGTGCGCGACGAACACTTGGCGATGGTCGACCTCTACAAGGCGCTCGGCGGCGGCTGGGGCGTCGAGCGAGAGTAGTTCCGGCCGGTAACGCAAGACGCCGCACCTGCAACAGGTGCGGCGTCTTGCGTTTGTCGTCCGTGCGATCTCAGTTTGGTACGACGAAGGTTTTGGTCAGCAGTTCTTTGAGCGTCTGGGGATAATTGGTCGTGATGAAATCCATGCCCAGGGCGATGCAGCTCATCATGTCCTGCTCGGCATTGACCGTCCAGGTGTTGACGACCATGCCGTTGTCGTGCGCCTCGCGGATCCAGTCGGGACGGACGGAGATGGTCGAGAAGGTGTAGTCTATGCCCCGGATACCGTCGGCGCGAAGGGCGGCGGGTGCGATGTCGCCGTTGCTGAGCTTGATGTTTTTGAGCTGGTCGTAGGTCGAGTTTTCGATGACATGGCTGTCGCCCGGGAAGGTTTTGTCATGGTTGATGACGATGCGTCCGTCGGCGGTCACCCACACGTCGAATTCGGAGCCGTAGATTTCCAGCGCTTGTGCTGCGGCCAGTGCCGCGACCGAGTTCTCGGGAGCGCCGGCGGTATGGTAGCCGCGGTGGGCGATGGCTCGGGGCTTGGCGAGGATCAGAGGATTGTCCGTAAAGGTGAGCTGCGTGAAGCCCAGCGGGTATTCGGCAGCGCCGCGCAGCAGGAACAGCCGGTAACGATCGGTGACGAAGGTATCGGGAATGACGATCGTCGCCGATTCGGCCGTGACGGAGGCGTCGAAGATCATGGCTTCGGCCTTCGCGTTGTCGACCGGCTCGAAACGGATCTTGTCGCCCGCGGCGAACCCCTTGCCGTAGATCGTGTAGCGGTAGCCGGCGCCTACTTCGCAGCCGGACAGGAAAAGCAGGTCGCTGATCTCGATCGGATCGGGTCGCTGTTGGCGTTTTACGAGATTCCACAGCACCTCGACGTTTTCGGCAGTCAGCGGTGCGTCGTAGACGCGTGCGATCGCTACGTCGCCTTTCCATGCGTTCTGTCCCGATGCGGGGCTGGCGTCGACGCCGACGCCGAACCAGTAGCTCGTGGTCTTGGAGGGATGCACGAAGTTGCCCGGAGCGGGCATCGTCCCCTTCAACTCGCCGTCGACGTAGATGTAGCTTTTCTCTTCCTGTTTGTTCCATACCCCGACGACGTGGTAGTAGCGTCCCGCTTCGGGGTTGATGCCGCTCTTGGTCCAAATCCAGTTCGATTTGCCCGTCGTGCTCACGTTGGGAAGGAAGGTCAGCTCCGTTCCCTTGTCGGCCTTCGAGATGAGGAATCCCGTACCGCCCGACGACATGGCGCTGAACATCTTCCATTCGGCCGAGCCGTCCGATTTTACGTCGGTCTTGAAGAGTACTTCGAGCGAATGGCCGTCCGCCAACCCGTTGATGAACTGTTGGTCGGCAGCGTAGTCGGCCTTGTAGAAGCCTTCGTTGACCGTCGTGCCCGGAGTGTGGTGGAAATGGGAAACGAAACGCCGGTAGGCGTCGTTGTAGTAGGTCATCATGGCCATGCCGGAGAGGGTCTCGACGGGTATTCCCGAACGGGAGATGTCTTCGGCCGTCCCGTCGTTGCGGAAGACGACATCGAGCAGGTCGGCCTCCGGCACGAGCGGCTGCGGCAGGTCTTCCCTGGGTTGCTGGGTGATCGTGATCGTTTCCTTGAGTTTGGAGTCGGCCTCGGAGATGAAGGTGACGGTCGCCTTGCGCTCCGCGTCGCCGCCGACCGCTGCGGTGAGCGTCAGCCGTTCGGCGTTTTCGACTTCTCGGTGAGCCACTGCTCCTGCTGGTCGATCGTATAGCTCCATGCACCGTTCGACGTGACGTCGAAGACCACGTCGCCGCCGTCGCCGGGGATTTCGGTCCTCTGAGCTTGGACTTTCAGCGTGTAGAGCGGATCTTCGATCGTTTCGTCGTCCTTGCAGGAGGAGTAGAAAACGTGAAGAAAGAGGGCAAACAGCCCCCAAAGGCGGGTTCCTTTTTTCATAGTTCGGTTGGATTTGATGAGTTTTAATGAAATGTTTGTATTATCAAAGATAGATAATAAAACCGAATAATGAAATGGAATCGGCGCTTTTCGGCTTTTTAAGAGTCTTGTTCGACACCCGATAAATGCTTGCGCGCCGCATCTTCGACGTGAGATGCGGCGCGCAGGCTGCCTGCGAAGGCGTTATTTCGTGACGGTGTTCACGAGCGGCCGGCCGTCGAAAAAATCCTTGATATTTTGCAGCGTAGTCTCGGTGATGTTGTGCATCGCCTCGGCCGTGAAGAAGGCCTGGTGCGACGTGACGATCACATTGGGGAAGAGCAGCAGCCGCGCCAGCGTGTCGTCGTCGATGATCGAGTCCGACCGGTCTTCGTAGAAGTAGTCGCCTTCCTCCTCGTAGACGTCCAGCCCCGCCGCGCCGACCTGCTTGCTTTTGAGCGCTTCGATCAGCGCTTCGGTCTGGATAAGCTGTCCGCGGCCGGTGTTGACGATCATCACGCCGCGTTTCATGCGGGCGATCGAGGTCTCGTTGACGAGGTGCTTCGTCTCGTTGGTGAGCGGGCAGTGGAGCGTGATGATGTCCGAACGGCGGTAGAGCTCGTCGAGCGAGACGTAGGCGATGCCTGTCTCGCGGGCGAAAACGCCGTCGGGGTAGGGGTCGTAGGCCAGAACTTCCATGCCGAATCCGAGCAGGATACGGATGACGATGCGGGCGATCTTGCCCGTGCCGATCACCCCGACGGTCTTGCCGTTCATATCGAATCCCATGAGTCCTTGCAGCGAGAAGTTGCCGTCGCGCGTGCGCCAGCTTGCGCGCGGGATCTTGCGGTTGAGCGAGAGCATCATCGCCACCGTGTACTCCGCGACGGCATGGGGCGAATAGGCGGGTACGCGCACGACGGGGATGTTGAAGGTCCGCGCGGCTTCCAGGTCGACGTTGTTGTAACCGGCACAGCGCAGCGCCAGCAGTCGCACGCCGTTGCGTGCCAGTTCGCGCATCACTTCGGCGTCGGCCGTATCGTTGACGAAGATACACGCCGCCTGCGCGCCGTGCGTGGCGACGACCGTCTGACGGCTGAGATGGCCTTTGAAATAGCGGAATTCGAATCCGAAATCGCGGTTCAGTGCGTCGAACGACTCCTGTTCGTAGGGTTGCGTCCCGAAGAAGGTGACGATGGGTTTCATGGCTCTTGCGTTTTGTCTTGTTGTTCTAACGTAAAACGATGCCGGCAAATTACCTGCCGGAGTCTGAAAATCGGCGTGTCGGAGCCGAAAAGCAGATCTGACGTGAGAACCGTCGATAAGATTGCAGGGAGAATGGCTCGCAGTTCTTGCATTTCATGGGTATGCAGTGCAGAAAAGCGATTCGAATATGCGGGAACTGCCTGTTATCGGCCGGACAAAAAAATCTCCGCGACCCGTTTTTC
>ENA-UONT01003107-UONT01003107.1-human-gut-metagenome-genome-assembly--contig:-CS20-NODE-3107-length-10626-cov-4.676757_pt1 | contig 10626 bp, 4 predicted proteins | sample MGYA00242459_ERZ724006 | MGnify/ENA metagenome assembly ERZ724006 | reverse complement strand
TGTCCATGAAGGTCTGCACCATACCGAGCACCGTACCCAGAAAACCGATCATCGGCGCGCCGCCGGCGATCGTCGCCAGCGAGGGCAGTCCGTTTTCGAGTTTCGACACTTCGAGATTGGCCACATTCTCGATGGCCGACTGCACGTCGCTCATCGGACGCCCCAGCCGTTCGATGCCCTTCTCGATCATGCGGGCGATCGGCGTGTCGGTCTTGCGGCAGAGATCCACCGCAGCTGCGATCTTGCCGTCGAGGATGAAATCGCGGATGCGGTTCATGAAGTTCATGTCCAGCGTCGAGGCCTTGCGGATCGCCAGAAATCGCTCCACGAAGATGAAGATCGTAACGCCGCCCAGAATCAGCAGCGGCCACATCAGCCAGCCTCCCTTGGTAAACAGCTCCCACAAACCCATCCGGGCCTCTTCGGTGGCCGCGACTTCGGAGGCCTGCAAAAATTTAATCATATCGTACACATAATTATTTATTTAAGTTCTTGTCTTTTTTCACCGAGGCGGAAGAGACCGTATCGGCCGGCGACGCTCTGCGTACCGAATCGGCCGCACGCCGGCGTTCGACGAGCCGCAGCGAATCGGCGGCCTGCCGGCGTTCGAGCAGCTGCTGCCGCTTGCGGCGGCTGCGGAACTTGTTTTTCAGCCGCTCTTTGAGGTCTTTCAGGTTGTTGAAATCCTCCTTGTAATAGATGCCGATGCCGGTCTCCTGCAAACCCTGGTTCTCGTCGAAACGGTCGATGGTCTGCGTGAACCCCTTCAATTTGAGCGTTCCGGCACGGTCGATCAGCCACGTGACATAGGCCTCGCCCATGAAGTTGGACATCTGTTTATTGACTGCCTGCGAGTTGTCGAGCATGTAATTGCCCTCCACCTCGACGAACAGGCGGTTGTTTATCAAGCTTTTCGAGAACCCGAAATCGACCTCGTCGCCCGACAGCTCCGACTTGGGACGATAGCGGAAGACGATGTTGTAGTCGTCGGTCGAAAGCCAGTTCGACAACTGGTTCGACAACAGTTCGAAACCGGTCGCGGCCGAAGCCGCAGCGCCGAGGTTGTTTCCGCCGCCCGACGTGTCGGAATGGAAACTGTTGGTAACGAGCAGGAACATGAACTGTTCGGCGATGGCCGACTGCGTGTTGAGCGTGTTGGCGATGATCGTCTGGTATTCGGCGTCGGCCGTAGGCACCTTCACGTCGAAAGTGACGGTCGGATGGGTCAGCCGGTCGCTCAGATTGATGATGCACTCGACGGGTACCGCACGGTTGAGATTCATGTCGCCGCCGCCCGACGAGACACTCGTACCGATGAGCGGTTGCAGCGAGGTTTTGAGTTTGTAGACGGCGTTGATATTGAGCCGCGCGTCGAGCGGCTCGCCCGTCCACTGGATCGTCGACCCGTTCTCGATGATGAAACGCTTGTTGATGATGTTCTGGAGCGTGAAGAGATAGCTTCCTTCGGTGATCGTATAATCGCCGTACATCTCGAAGACGTTCGAACGGGGATTGATATGCAGATTGAGCGTTCCCTCGCCGCGCCCCTTGATGATGTCGCCCACCGTGGGATCGATCACCAGCTGGAAGTCGGCGTTGGGCCGCACGTTGAGCGTCATGTCGATATCCATCGAATTGCCCTCGATGGCCTTGGGCTTGTGCTTGCGTTCGAACATCAGCTTCTTGCGTTCGAGGATGTTCAGCGTATCGGCCTTCTGCTGCGGCGTCTCGAAGGTGATGAAGTCGGCGCGCGCGACGTTCGACTTGCTCGAAAGCGGCAGGAAAAAGGCCGAATCGTCGTCCGTCGTCGCCACGATATCCATGCGCACGCTCCCCTTGTCGCCCGCGACGGTCGCGCGCCCCGTGGCGAAGACCCTGCCGTAGAAGAGGTCGTTGTCGTTCTCGGTGGTGTTGAGCACCAGCATCCGCCGGGGCTGCATCGTCAGCGAATAGGAGATATTCGACAGATGTTGCAGATTGAGGTCGAAATCCATGATCCCCCGATTGCCCAACTGATCGGCCACCTGCACCTGCTGCATCCGAAGCCGGTTGTTCTCCACCGTGAGCAGCGCTTCGGACACATCGTAACCCACCTGCGTATAATCGACCTTCGTATGGAAATCCCGTATCCGGATCGCACCCGACAACTGCGCCGCACGCCGCTGACCGGTAAGCGTAAGCGCGGCCTCGGCCACTCCCCGCGTATCGGAGATCACCCCTTTGAGCATCGGATCGAGCAGGTTCATGCGGATCCCCGGAAACCGCGCTTCGGCATAGTAACGCACCGTCGCAGGGGCGTAGAATCCGCGTATGAGCGTATCGCGCTTCTCCCGATCGGTCACCGTCAGCCGCGCGCGGTCGTTCTTGAAATCCCACATCGAGGTGAAACGCATCGGCGGCGCTGGGAAATCGTTCACCTCGACGCTATCCATTCGGATGTCGGCCGTGATCTCGGTACCTCCGAGCGCGGATTTCACCACCGCCTGACCGTTCGTGCGCCCCTCGATGACATAACCCATGTTTTCGACGATCTGGGTGAACGGCGCGAGATCGAAATTCTTCAACCGCAGCAGCACCGAATCGCGCCGGTGGCGCGAAGCCACGCCGTCGACCAGCAACTCCAGATACCTGTTCATAACCAGGAACCGGTCGACCGCTATGCGCGCCGTATCGATCTGAATGTTGCGGGCGAAGATCTGCCACGTCGTCCCCTTGCGACTGATGTGCGACGGCAGCAGCCGCACGTCGACCGACCGGCCTCGCTGGGGCGACTGCCCGACGAGCGCTTCGAGCCCCAGCAGAGCCGAGACGCGGGCCGTCGTATCGTTGAATCCCGCCGACAGCCGCAGGCGGTCGCTGCGCGCACCGCCCATGACCGACAGCTGCGGCATGTGAAACGTCCCGACGTAGAAATCCTCCGAACGCAGATAGACCGACAGCGAATCGCCGCGGTTCGTCGCATTGAGATTCAGCCGCGTGGCGAGCATCCGCTCGCGTTCGATGTACTCCGAAGTCGCTTTGAGCGACAGTTTGTCGTTGGCGGGATTGAACAACAGCCGCAACTGCGATCCGTCGGCGATTTGCAGGCCGTCGGCCACCGCGTCGGCCACCGGCGTGAAGTGCTTCACGTCGACCGACAGCACCGAATAGTCGTCCACGACGCTCACGGCGCCGGCGGCCCGTTTGCGTGCCTTCCGCTCGTCATAGAGCAGCGGGATGTATTTTTCGAGGCTCGACCGCAGATATTCGAAGACGGTCTTGTAATCGGTCCGGCTGCGGAAGGTCGCGTCGGCGAATTCCGACTGCAACGACAGGTATTTGCTGCCGGCACTGTTCTGTCCGTCCAGCGTAAGCCGCGTCGTGCGGAGCGTATCGGCATTGTAGCGGTAGACCACGTCGCCTACGGTCACCTTGCCGTTCAGGTCGTCCAGCGTCCGTCCCGAAGCGCGCGCCTCGACCAGCGCCGAAAGCACCGAGACGCTGTCGCGGCGGTTGAGATGCATACGGGCAAGGTCGGCGTGGATCAGATCCAGGTCGAAATCGTAGTGCGGCCGTTCGGGATTGAATCCCACCTCGCCCTGAAAATCGAACCGGAGCGCCGGATCGTCGGCCCGGACGTGCCCGTTGAAGGTCTTTTCGGTCAGGCGGCCGCCGAAACGCAGCGAATCGTAGTCATAGCCGTTGAATTCCAGCTGCGAAACGCTGCCGTCGACGCGCGCGTCGATCAGCCCCTTTCCCACGACGCCGTTCAACCCCGCCTCGCAGCTGACGCTTCCCAGATTCGGCTGCTCCAACAGCTCCCCGACGCGGAATCCGGTCACCGCGATACGCCCCTTCACCGGACGCAGACGACGGCGGTCGGCGGGCTGCATCGCCAACTCGGCCTCTGCCGAACCGACGGGTGCCGACAGGGCGAATTTCGAATCGAACGAAGCGAGCGTTCCCTCCACCTCGCCGGTCAGCCGCAACGCACCGGCACGATCCATCATCGCGGACATCTTGGCCGACAACTCCTTACGAGCGACATTGGCGGCGATTTGGCCGAGATCGGCCGCCTCGGTAGTCACGTCGTCGAACGTCAGAGAGAAGTGCGTATCGTCGATCTTCGGCAATCCCGTCACCCGTCCGCGCGCATGCACGCGGCTGCTGCGTCCGAACGAAAGGCTTTTCAGATCGGCGTTGAAATCGGAAACCACGCCGTCGAAGAGCAGGTTGATGTTGCGCAACGTCAGCCGCCAGTCGCGCAACTTGGGCGAGAAGTAGGCTACGTCGTCGCTCGAAAGCATCGAATTGCGCACCTCGACCGTCATGCTCACCCGATCGACATACTCCTTGTATTCGGCCCACGAATCGCCCACGATCGAGACCGCAGGGATCGAGACGTTCGAATGCGGCGTTACCAGCCGCGCGTTTTCCATGCCGATACAACCGTTGGCCAGAAAGAATTTCCCGCCGAAATCGTCGATCTCGAACCCGCTCTTCTCGCGTGCGGAAAACCGGCCGATCTCGGCGCCGACAGCGCCGCCGTCGATGGTGAAATTGTCGATCACGGCGTCGATGTCGCGGATGTCCATATCCGAAAAATCGATCCCGTAAACCGGATTGCGATGTTGCAGTTTTTCAAGACGGAATTCGAGGTTCTCGACCGTGAGCGCGGAAATCGAAAGACGGAAATCGCTCTCTTCCTTCTTCTCCTTCCGCCCCATACGCGACACGATCTGCTTGACGTTCATCACGCCGTCGGGCATCTCCCGAAGATAGAACTTCCCGTCGGTCAGCCGGCCGTGACGCAACGTGAACCCGTTGCTGAAAATGCCGAACTGGGTGATGAAGGCGTGCAGCTTACCGACGTAGAGCAGCGTATCGCCGCCGTAATCCTCGACATAAAGTCCTTCGAGCGTGATCCGGTCGAAAATCCCGATATCCACCCGATCGATACGGACGACCGTTTCGAGTTTGCGCGACGCGAACTGCGCGGCCCTGTCCACGACGAAGTTCTGCACGGCGTTGATGCTCAGCAGCAAAGACAATGCAAGCGGAAGTACGATCAGCAACAAAACCGCCGCCGATAACACTTTCCCCAATATTTTCGTAACTTTGCGCATGGCAAAACGCCCGTTTAACTGGCAAATTTAACGATAATTCGTCAAAAAACGAAAAAACACCGAATATAACTATGGATATAACCATCCTCGGCATCGAGTCTTCGTGCGACGATACGTCGGCGGCCGTCATCCGCAACACGACGCTGCTGTCGAACGTCATCGCCTCGCAGGCCGTGCACATGAAATACGGCGGCGTGATTCCCGAACTGGCCTCGCGCGCCCACCAGCAGAACATCGTCCCCGTGGTCGACACGGCCCTCAAAGAGGCCGGCGTCGCACCCGACGAGCTGGACGCCATCGCCTTCACGCGCGGGCCGGGACTGCTCGGTTCGCTGCTCGTGGGCGTGTCGTTCGCCAAAGGGCTCGCCCTGGCGCACGACATCCCGATGGTCGAGGTGAACCACTTGCAGGGACATATCCTCTCGCACTTCCTCGACCTGCCCGACCGGACGCTGCCCCACCCCGACTTCCCGTTCCTCTGCCTGCTCGTCAGCGGCGGACATACGCAGATCGTGCGGGTGGACTCGCCGCTGGAGATGGAGATCGTCGGCACGACGATCGACGACGCCGCAGGAGAAGCGTTCGACAAGTGTGCCAAAGTGATGGGACTCGGTTATCCGGGCGGGCCGGTGATCGACCGGCTGGCCAGGGAGGGCGACCCCGAAGCCTTCCGCTTCGCGCACCCCCACGTCGACGGATTCGATTTCTCGTTTTCGGGACTGAAAACGTCGTTTCTCTATACGCTGCGCGACGCCGTGGCCGACGACCCCGATTTCATCGACCGTCACAAGGCCGACCTCTGCGCCTCGCTGCAACATACGATCGTCGAGATCCTGCTCAAACAGCTCGTCCGCGCGGCCAAGGAGTACGACATCCGCGACATCGCCGTCGCCGGCGGCGTCTCGGCCAATTCGGGCCTGCGCAACGGCGTAGTCGAAGAGGGCCGCCGACGGGGCTGGCGCACCTTCGTGCCGGAGTTCCGCTTCACGACCGACAACGCCGCGATGATCGCCGTGGCGGGTTATTACCACTACCTCCACGGCGACTTCTCCTCGCTCGACGTGTCGCCCGTGGCCCGCATCGAGGAGCTGATGTGACCCCGCCGTCCGGATTACCCGACGGCTTCCGCCGGCCATGCGGAAGCCGCATACGGTCCCGGAAGCAGACGTCGTCCGACGACGAAAATGAGGAATCGCCGGCGCTGCAACAGAGAAAAAGGACATTTTTTCGGAAATTTCATCTAACTTTTTATTACCTTTGCCGGAAATAATTTTGGGCATGGGGCGACGGTGTCCGGCGAAACCGAACGTCATATCGGTTTCGCGCGCGGCGCACAGGCGTTGCCAGCCCGCATGACAAACAGCCCGCAACGGGACGATTCCCCGTTTCGGTCTACCAAACTTTAACCGATATATCAACAATGATGAAATCACTCACAATCGGCGATCTGCTGGCTCGCACGCCCATCGTTCAGGGCGGAATGGGCGTCGGCATCTCGCTTTCGGGACTGGCCTCGGCCGTCGCCAACGAAGGCGGCGTGGGCGTTATCTCCTCGGCCGGACTCGGTGTCATTTACCGCGACTATTCGCCCGACTACAACATAGCGAGCATCTGGGGGTTGCGCGAAGAGTTGCGCAAGGCCCGCGAAAAGACGCGCGGCATCATCGGTGTCAACGTCATGGTCGCCATGTCCAACTTCGCCGACATGGTGAAAACCGCCATTCAGGAGAAGGCCGACATCATCTTCTCGGGTGCCGGGCTGCCGTTGAACCTGCCGTCGTTCCTCACCGAGGGCTGCCGCACAAAACTGGCGCCGATCGTCTCGTCGGCCCGTGCCGCGAAACTCCTGTGCGAAAAGTGGCTGGCCAACTACGGCTACATTCCCGACGCGATCGTCGTCGAAGGGCCGAAGGCCGGCGGCCACCTCGGCTACAAGGCCGATCAGATCGAGGACGAGCACTACTCGCTCGAAGAGATCCTGCCCCCGATCGTGGAGGAGGTGCACGCCTTCGAGGCGGCGCACGACTGCCATATCCCGGTCATCGCCGGCGGCGGCGTTTACACGGGCGAGGACATCTACAACATTCTGCAACTGGGGGCCGAGGGGGTGCAGATGGGCACCCGCTTCGTGGCCACCGAAGAGTGCGACGCCGATCCGGCGTTCAAGGAGAGCTACGTGCATGCACGCAAGGAAGATATCGAGATCATCCAGTCGCCGGTCGGTATGCCGGGGCGTGCGATCCACTCGTCGTTTCTGGAAAAAGTGAAGGCGGGGCTGAAACGGCCGAAATCCTGTCCGTTCAACTGTATCAAGACCTGCGACGTTTCGCGCTCGCCCTATTGCATCATGCTGGCGCTCTACAACGCCTTTCGCGGCAGGTTGGAGAACGGCTACGCCTTCTGCGGTGCGAACGCTTGGCGGACGGAGAAGATCCAGAGCGTGCGCGAACTGATCGCTTCGCTGCGGAAAGAGTACGAGAGTTTTTCACTGCGCGACCGACTCTTCCCGAATAAGGGCTGATTCTTATTCCGGCAGAAATTCGAAAAGAGCGACGGATCGTCGCTCTTTTTTGGTGTCTCCATTTTTCTTTTCGTATACGGAAAATCGGCGGAGGGGATGGGGTCCGAATTTCAAGTGATGCCTCCCTCCTCCACCGCAAAACGACGTACTCAAAATTCCGACGACTGCCGGGCGCTCCGTTCGGCAAGTGGACCTGAAAACGAAAGAGAGCCGGTTATCCGTCGGCTCTTTCGGTCAAAACGAACCCGAAACAGCGTTCATCGAAAAAGCAAACTTCGCCCTCGTGCGGCAGACTCTCGGGTGAAACATACTTCTACACGGACAGCGCTCAAGCCGAACGCTGTCCGTCCTTTTCGCGACGAGCCGGCGCGTCGGAGGATTTCTCCGCGTCGCAGTTCTTCCCGCCCACGGCCATACCTGCCATCAACCCGCTCAGATAACTCGACGCCGCGATGCGCAGCAAATAGCGTTCGGCCTCCTTGAAACAGTCGAACTGGCGCAGCGTGTCCGATTCACGCGCAGCGCGCAACGCGGTGAAAAAAAGCGCATCCAACGTGCTGCGAAAATCGTCGGTTCCGGCAATGCGAGTCTTGTAGGTTTCGGTCATCTGCTGCAACAGATCCCGAGAACAGGTTTTCATCATCGTGCATTTTGTCCCGCTGTGCCGTGCGGAAAATTAATTGCCAGAAATACGAGGGCGGCACAGATTCGGCCTTCCCGCGATCCGGTAAACTGTCCCGCGTCGATCATGCGCACGCCGCCGGCGTGCAGACATAACGTGTGATAAAATTCATCAGATGTTGTGAACGACCGCAACTCTCGTCTGGAAACTTCCTTACTATTCTAAGAACGAACGGACACCTTCCTGTCGGTGTTTGTGCTGGCAAAGTTATGTTTTTTTTCCGGATACCAACTGTCGGCAGTCGAATTATGCCCTATTCACCTATTTTTCGACCCAACGCGACTACCGGCTGACTTACAATGAAATAAGAACGCCTAATTCAAATATGAACTGAACCGTTTCGAGTAGTTCGGACGGTCGTTCGGACGATTTGCGACCATCGATAACGACATTCGAAACACCGATCTTTTCAACGATTCGACCGCCGGCGGACAAAACAACGGATTTCCGGATCACATTTGCCCTGCGTACGCCGGGGTTGCCCGCCCTTCACGAGAAACCGTCGAAGCGAAGAGGCCGACAGCATCGACCAATGAAAAACGGCATCCGAAAAAAAAGCACAAAAAACTGACTATCGACAACAAGGGAGCGTCTTCAACTTTCATTTCACCTGTAATAAAGGCGGATTCACTTACAATCTATCACCACAATCGTCTGACTTTCCATGCACTTCCGCTGCTCGAACCGATTTTTTTTGTATATTTGGAGCGTCTCCGCCCATTAGGACCGAATGAGAGATGTAACGATTTTCCTGCGGTCCGATGTCGTGCCGGACAGAATTCGATATTATTTTGTTTTACTCTAATCTATATTCTATGAAGAAACTTTACCTGTTTTTGCCGCATTGGGCATTCTCGCCGGTGCAGCTTGCAGCGACGACGACCCGACGACTCCACCGGCCGCACCCGAAATTTCGGTAGGCGTCAGTACTGTCATCCCCGCCACCGGAGGCGCCGCCTCGATCGACTATCGCATTGTCAATCCCGCCGAGGGGGGGGGAACGCTTGAAGTAACCTCCGACAAGGAGTGGATCCACTCCTTCTCCATCTCGCCCGAGAAGGTCGAGTTTACAGTCGACCCCAATCCCGCAGAACCGGGTTCCGCACCCCGTGAGGCCACCCTCTCTTTCGTCTATCCTCGTGCGCAAACCGTAAAGGCAACCATTACGCAGGCGGCACCAGAAGTCGTCGAACCGACACCGCTCTCCTTCACATTCCACATATCCGAAGTCACCCCGTCGTCCGTCCAAGTCGACTGCACCCCTTCCGATCCAGAGGCGACCTATGTCCTGCGGATAATCCGTCAGACGGACTATGCCGCCTATGCCGACGATCAGGCGTTGATCGCGGCAGACATCGAAGAGTTCCGCAAGCCGGACTGGATGGGTAACCCGGGCGAAATCGCCAAGCATCTGATCACCGGCTCCCGCGAAGACGAATCCTTCTCGCTTTACGCCGCAGGGGATTACTACACCTATGCCTACGGATTGAAGGACGACGGTACGGTGACTTCGGAGCTTTTCAAGGAGCCTTTCACGGTTCCCGAATCGCCAAAGATCTCCCTGTCGAGCGATTATCCGGCCTATGCACCGCTGGAAGTTCCCATCGAAGGCGGCACCTATGAAATAGGATACACCATCGAGAATCCCCTCGACGGAGCCGAACTGACCGTCGAACCGGCATGGGGTGTCGAATGGGCACACGACTTCGTCGTCTCGGCCGACAAGATCACATTCACCGTCGACTCCAATGCCGCGGCCGAACCGGGCGGCGAACCGCGCACGACATGGTTCAATGTCTCCTATCCCGATGCGGTCTCCTCGCCAGCGGTGAACATTCGGCAGGCGGCACCCACCGAACTCGGCTTCGATCTGAAACAGATCAGCGTCACCCCGTCGGAAATCATCGTGGACTGCACGCCCTCCGACTTGAAGGCGACTTACGTGCTGCGGCACATCGAAAAGGCTGACTACGACCGTCTGGGCAGCGACGCGGCGCTGATCGCAGCCGACATTGAGGATTTCTGCAAGCCGGACTGGATGGGAAATCCGGGTGAAATCGCCAAGCATCTGATGACCGATTCCCGCAAAGGCGAAACCTTCTCGGTCTACGGCGCAGGCGAATACTACGTCTATGCTTACGGACTGACACCCGACGGTACAGCCACCTCGGAAGTAGAGAAGCTGCTCGTCATCGTCCCCGAATCGCCGAAAATCACGCTGTCGCGCAATTATCCGGCCTATGCACCGCTGGAAGTTCCCATTGAAGGCGGCACCTATGAAATAGGATACACCATCGAGAATCCCCTCGACGGAGCCG
>ENA-UONT01003105-UONT01003105.1-human-gut-metagenome-genome-assembly--contig:-CS20-NODE-3105-length-10629-cov-4.140250_pt1 | contig 10629 bp, 17 predicted proteins | sample MGYA00242459_ERZ724006 | MGnify/ENA metagenome assembly ERZ724006 | reverse complement strand
TTAGACAGCGGATACGAAATGGAGTTCCCAAGTTATGAGGAAGCTTGGGAATACTACGAAGAAAGGAACTGAGGGGAAAGCCCCCGAAAGGGGGCTCACCCTAAATCATAGGAGGTAACACCATGAGAGAGTACACAGTCAAGAACAATGATTTCACCGAATTCGATATCAATCCTGACCTGACCTTGGACAAGATTGACCGTAACAACACCCATTACTACACCAACAACCGTTGCCCCAAGTGTGGCGGAGAGAAGTACATCTCCTATTACACCCACGTTGACGGCGGTGTTTGCTTCCTCTGTGGCGGTACTGGTGTTCATCCTACCAAGGTGGTAGTTAGAACCGAAGAGTACGCTGCCAAGCTGGAGGCCAAGCGTCTGGAGAAAGCTCGCAAGACTGCTGGGGTTCGGAATGCCGAGTACCTCCATCGTCAAGGCTTCAACGCCGATGGTATGACTTGGGTAGTCATGGGTGAGACCTATTCTCGCAAGGACGAGCTGAAGGCCGCTGGTTGTAAGTGGAACCCTGAGTTCGGCTGGCATTTTGACCACGAGACCGAGCAGTTTAACACGGCTGTGGTGACCATCCGTACCATGATTCCGTGCTTTGACCTTGAGGATGACCAGCCCTACACTTCCACTATCGGTCAGTACTCCATTGACGGAACTCTGTACTTCCTTCCCTCTGCATTCATACAGGATTATGTGAAGTCTCTCCGTGAACAGTACATCGCTGACCACGCTCCTAAGACCGAGCATTTCGGTAACGTGGGTGACAAGGTGGAGCGAGAGGTCAAGCTCGTTCATCGTGCTGGATTTGATACTATGTGGGGAACGACCTTTGTGTACACCTTTGTGGACTCTGAGGGTCATCAGTTTATCTGGAAAACTGGATGCTACCTTGACCAGTCTGAGGGCAGCACCCTCACCGTCCGGGGTACGATTAAAGCCCATTCCGAGTACCGGGGTGCGCGGCAAACTGAGCTCACCCGGTGCCGAGTCGCGTAAATCTCGTTCTTCCGAATTCCTCTCATCCTATTTCGAGTCCGAGAGGAAGGGGGTGGTAAACTACTACCCCCGATTTCGGAGGACGCCTCGAGGATTTTAGACCAAAGAAACTCCCCCACCATACGGCGGGGGAGTACTTTATTGAACATCATGGGGTGGCAGGGGGACAATTCGGTGCTCCTCCTCGCTCCACACGAACATCTCCGTACCGGGCTGCACCGTACAGACAGGAGCGTACTTGTTAGGCGATACCTTCACGAAGAGCTGTGGAGGGTTCAGCACAGAATCTTTCCTACATCCTTGCACTTTTCCTCATACCTCTCATGATATTCTTCCTGAAGCATACCAACATAACCGAAGTCATAATCAGCAGCTTTCAGTTCAATGCAGAGTCGTTCCAGATACTTCAGCTCCAAGTCCACGTCGCACACGAGGCAGTTGATCTCGTTGAAGTCGGCTACGCAACCCCAGTCAAGCAGCATTCTCGCGCTCTTCTCATGAAGAGCTTTGGTATCCGTCTCCCACTCCTTGTACTGCTCCATGGCTCTCTGCACGGCCTGTTTCCTCACCGCAGGGGTGACGGCCATACGATTGTACTGGTACCAGTCATAGGGGATGATGTCAACCGGCTCCACGTCCTCGTTGGGAAGCAGCATACCGTGATGGTTGATATAGTACCGCTTGAGCTTGCGGTGCATACAGGACTCCTCCAGATACTGGTATTCGTGCATCCGTTTGAAACCTCTCAGACCGAGAAAATCGAAGAGGTCAGCCATGTCGTTGTGGAACATAAGAGCTAAGACCTGACGGGAGTTTACCGCAGTGAACAGCTCTTTGACATCCTTGGGACTGTACTCTGCAATAGACAGTTTTCCGTTCATGCTTGTCCTCCTTCCAGCTTGCTGAGCAGCAGGTCAATCTTCTCATCTTGAATGGCAAGGTGTTTATGAATGTCGTCAACCGCTGCTTGAACGGTCTTACTCATAGCACTCTGGTCAACGTTTTCATCATAGTTGGCTAAACCAATGAGAAAGGAAACGATTGCCATAGCATCTAACAGGGATAGCTGACCGTCTGTTTTCATGCCAGCTTCACCGCTCCAGCACAGATGTGGTTTACTGTGCCGGACACACCGCTGATGTTCAGGGTAATGAGAGGACGGTTGACACAACAGGTGTTCAGACACAGGTCAGTCTCGATATGGTCGGTGTATACCGTGCCAGCGGTTACAGTTTGCTGAGCAATAGCACAGGGAAGAGCCATGCCGTCCTTGTACAGCTGGATGATAGCCACACCCGCAGCGGTGGGAGTGTACGTCACGTCAGCAGACAGATGATACAGACCAGACCGATTTACACGGATGTTATCTGTGTTCAAGGTCAAGGAACAGCCGCTGTTTACAACAGGGGTTCCTTCCAGGTTCAGAGGGGTCAGAGCAGCGGTGAATGCCTGATCAGAGTTATTGTATACCCGGACGCAGGACTTTGAATACTGGTTATTCATTGTTGTTCTCCTTTCATAGAGTACGGGGGAGAGCATATGCCCTCCCCCTGAGTCGGACATAACTATATGTCAATCTTCAGTTGTTAGCAGCCGCAACCGTTGCCGCAACCGTAGGAGCCATAACCATTTGCCGCCGTGTAGGGGCTGCAGGTAATGTAGCTCGGAGTGGGGAAGGGACGAACAGCATTGATGATGGTCTGAGTCTGAGACAGGTTACCCAGCTGGAGCTGAGCAGCCTGCAGGTTGTCGCGCAGCTCCTGGATGGTGTTCTGAGTCATCAGAGCTCGAGTGGCATCACCGTCGGCCTTGATGGCGTTGACGATGTCACAGGTGTTACGAGCGTTCTCGTAACGGACGGCATCGATGTTACGGTTGGTTTCGCAGCAGCACTGCTGAGACGCGAAACGGTTTTCCTGAACCTGATTGCCCAGACCATTGAAGCCCTGAAGCATGGTAGTGTTCATGGCGTAGAAGCCATCACACAGACCATTGGACAGGCTACGTACACCGTTCTGCAGGTCGTTGAAGTTGAAGTCCTGGCACAGGTCAGCTCTGGTCAGAGCACCCTGAGCAGCCGCGCCGTTGCCGAAACCGAAGCCACCGCCACCCCACGCCAGCAGGAAGAACAGGAAGAAGACCCACACCCAAGTGCCACCGGCACCTCCGAACATACTACCGTCGGTGTTGCGATTCTGGAGAGCCATGACATCAGCCACGGACATCCCGCTACCAGTTTCCATACCCATTGTAGATACCTCCTTGTTAAAATTTTATCTCAACCCAGTGGGAACTGGGATTGAAACTGAGCCCACATCTGGTCAAAGTCCAGACCTCTCTGTTTACAGAGATTCATACAGGTCTGCTTGAGCTGCTCCGGGGATTTACCCTGAGCCATCTGCTGTGCCTGACGAAACATTGGGTTGGAGCCAAACTGCTTCGTCATAAACGACATGGGATTCATCATAGCACCCATCATCTGGAACGGATTCACTGTTTATTCCCTCCTTTCAGCTTCTGCTCAATCTTAGAGAGCTTTTCCGTCAGCCCCTGTACCGCTGCATTAAAGTCCTCCTCCCGGACGTATCCTGACAGGTCGACGGTCTGCGAAGAGGCCTCGACGGGCTTTGCTACCGGGGTGTCTACACTGTACCGCTGGAAGATGATGTTGCCGTCAAGACCGAGCTGCTTAGTGTAGATTTTACCGTGCGCCTTGTCAGGGAATACAAACAAAGACCCATCGAAGTCAATCATGGCGGCATTGGCCTCCTCTTCGTTGGATACCGGTCTACCCTTGAGGATAGGAGCCGCAGGGGTCTGAGGCTGCTGAGGCGGTTGCTGAGGGAAACTGTTACCCATCTGAGGGTACTGAGCCTCCATCATCTGAAGCCTCTGCTGAGCGCTCTGCATGGCCGGATTGTTGTACGGATAGGGAGTCATCGGTGCCATAGGATACATAGAAATTACCTCCTGTCTGGTATATTCTACCTCTATTATACCTCGTCTGAATTGGCAGGAGTATACTAAAAGTATTCGTCAAGAATACTAAAAGTATAATTTTGGGCATAAAAAGAACACCACCCTGTATAGAGTGGTGTTCTTTATTTAGAAAAGTTTGGACAGCTTGGAGAGAGCTTTGACGTGTCTTTTCTTGATTGTGATTTCCGCATATCCAAGTGTATCACCGATGTAACGGAAGTCCTTGCCTTTGAGGTAGTGGAGCCTCAATATCTCCTTGTCCTCATCCGATAGGGTGGATTCGTTCAACAGGTCATCGAAGCGTCTCACACTTGGGATAGCCTCAAGGCGTTTCCTTGTATCAAGGTGAGTGCTTAATCAAAACACCCCTTACTTGTACCGGCCACAGGTGGGGCAGCGACTCTGTCCCTTACCTGTACTCTTGCCTCCGATACCTGTTTTACCCGAGGGACTCGACTTCGTCACTGAGGCTCCCTTGCTCGGGCTGTATGCTCTGGTCCTCGTTGTTGTCACTGTAATCGTTTGTTTCGCCATACTTTACCTCCTCAGAGTTGCCTTGGACGTATTTGGCACTTTCACCAGATTGGAAAACGTTGTTACCGCTGCCCTCTCCAGTGTCTTGCTCAACTGTCGTTGTAACCGTTTCAGTCGTGGTCATGTGCTTCTCGTACTGTACAAATACGATGCAGATAACGAGGTTGACCAGTATGCTGATGATGAGAACTAACCGCAGCCAAAAGTCCTCGCGCCGCTTAGACTCCAGCATGGTCATCACGATGTGGTTGAGAGCTATGCTTTGGTCAAGGGCGTCTTCTTCAGTCTTCATGGTTTCCAAGTCCTTGATAGGAATGTCCATGCATCTCAGCTCCTGTCTGTTTGATATAGTTCAAAATCTCAATGAGTACATCATGCGTGTTATTGAGGTCGTTAAGATTGTGGAACAGCGTTTTAATCTGCTCTTCATGAGAGTTGACCAAGAGGGCGAGATTCTGTTGGCTGTTTTTTATCTCTTTGACATCGGTCTTCAACTCTGCAATACCAGTGACCGCTTGATTGAGCTTCTGCACGACTTCGCCGTCGGCTTTGGCACGGCTGTTCATACCTACAACAAAGGTTGCAATACCAATCACACAGGCAATGATACTACAAACGAACAAAGTTGTCTCCATGGGTGCTGTCCTCCTTTCTTCAGTTTTACCCTATTATATTCCTCCGGAACGGAGAAGTAAAGGGGAAATTTTCACTTTGGAAGGATTACAGCGGGGACATTTCGTTAGGCTCTTTAGTGGAGTACAGTTCTCCTATAAGAGAAGACAGCTCTGTGTACTGTTCGTCCGTGATACGCCCCACGGCGAAAAACACGTCGCATTTCTGCTGTGCCTCCTCCTTCGTATTGTAAAACCGCTTTTTGATGAGCTTTGTCATAATGTTATACATAGTCGTTCTCCTTTCTTAACCGATAGTATTCATATCCGCCTGATAGATGGCTTCCACAGCCTCGCCCAGTTGTTGCGTCAGGCTGTCTATCTCGTTGTTGGCTTCCTCCAGTGCCGTCAGCACCTCTTTGCCATCATGATAGAATTTGCCCTCCGTGTACGCATCGCCCATGCCTACCGGCCTGTCACCGGTGTACACGGCGGAGGGGAAGAACTGCTCGTTCCGTTTGTCCATTTCGATGATGTTGGTCACTATGCCGTTTTCAACCAATGCATATCTCACTTGATCACGCTCCTTTTACATCTATGCAGAGGGGGTAAGTCGAATACAGATAATACCGGAGCCGCCAGTTCCGCCAGCGGTACCATTACCACTCGTATTGCCCTTGCCACCACCGCCGCCGCCTCCAGTATTGGCTTTACCGTTACCACCGTTGCCATTGCCCCCTCCTCTTGCACCGCCTGATGCAACAGCAGATGTGTAGGTATAATAATTACCTCCTCCCCCACCGCCTGCATAGAGTTTTGAGGGACTGGTAGACACCTCCCCAAACTCATACGTATTCGTACCCTGCCCGGTTCCTCCATAACTTTGGTGGGGATATGCGTTTTGGCCATCACCCCCATTTGTTCCCCCTGCGCCTCCTGCCGTTGAGGCATTAGGATTTGAACCTGAACCGCCGCCAGAACCACCGTTTCCCCCAGTGTACCAAGCAGAAGGGGCTTTCCCACCTTTCGCGGAGATAATGGCCCCCGACGAATTAATAAACCCAGATGTAGTACCACCGTCAGAACCTGTTGAGGTTGTGCCTTTCGCTCCACCAGAACCGCCCTGTCCAATGGTCAGTATATACTGCTGCCCCTTTTTGATAGTTACTTTCCTCTGCGTCTTTGTGTAGCCGCTACCGCCGCCACCAGCACCAGCGGCAAGACTATTTGTCGCTCCGCCAGCCCCACCGCCGACATGAAAGGTGTCAATTACATAATCTCTCGCCGGAACAAACGTTCCTGAGCTTCTGAATTCAATCACCCCATCTTCACGTTCCGTGTAGTCGCCCGTATAGGTGAATTCTAACTTTTTACCGATACCCCTCCCAAACAGGAGAGGATTTCCATAGACTGTGCTCATTTGAAAATCTCCCTTCCGTGCATCAATTCTGATACACCGTCATTGCAGTCGCATTGGAAGTACCGAAGTCGAAGGTACAAGTACCAGTAACAGGAGCAACAGTCTTGCTATGGACGGTAAAGATATGTGTCGGAGTAGTGTACCGTCCAACTCTTGCCATATTACATCACCTCCGTCAGTGTTGCCTGTATGGTCAGGTCTATAGAAGGTTTATTTTCCAGAGCCTTGGCTGTGAATACACCATTGATATTGTCTACCTTGAGAGCCAAAACACCATCTTCAATGACCTGCATAATAGTCGTATCATTCGGCTGGAGGTCTACCACATCATTGGCTGTACCCGAAGGGATGCTTACAATCTGAGTATAGGGGGATTTACTGCCAACCCAGCCAGCAGCTGTCATGCGGATAGTTGCCTTACGAGGCTTGAGAGCTGTTTTTGCTTTGGGGATACCAGAATCGACCAGATTGCCAGAAGAGTCAAAGCTCGGAAGATTACCTTCCGTCGCATTGGCTACCTTATCCACCTTGGTATCATCTAAGTCATCAATCAGGTTGAGTAGGTGTCCAGCCGTATCAGCGTCCAGGATGTCCTTAATGGTTGCGAACCATGCCCGGAAGTCAGCCTCATTGACGGTCTTGAACTGATTCAAGTCGCTCTGAATCTGGTTGTACAAGGTAGTAGTGTCCACTTGAGTAACCGCGCCAGTAACGATACCACAAATGGAGGTGTTCATACGAGTGTCCTCGATTGCGGCCTGAGTGATGGTCGTCGCGCCTGCATTTACATTCACAATAGCCACACACAGGTCGTAGTAGTCGGCCGTTCTTACAGGGCTGGGAGCCACAGCAGACGCGCCGGGATTGCCCTGAATTTTGTAAGCCCGGACTACACGACCGGCCTTGTCCCACCGAATCATTATGGCATCTTTACGGTTGAGAACACCATCTGCAACACCGATGTCAAAGGAGATGGCCGCAGTATTCTCATAGGTGTAGCCATTGATGTATCCATAACCGGGATGTAACAGTACCGTCATATTGGGACTGGGTGCCGCAGTTACCTGCAAGCCGGTGCTGGGATTGGGGAAGACTCCGTTGGCTATGAAGCGGGAGAAATACGCAGCGAAGTCTTCTGCGAGGTATTCTCTGTCATAGTTTCCGCTGGAGTCTGCTACTGCATTGAAAAATCCGCTTTTCTCAGCCATTACATCATCCTCACTTTCAGTTTCTGTGTCAAGGTAAGAGGTCCAAACCCGAATGTCAAGTTCAGGGACTCACCCTTGGAGCTATAAGAGTGCTCAGCCTCAGTGATAATGGCGTTAAGCTGGATACCCAGCTGAGAGTCAAACACTGTGACCTTGTCACCGAGGAAGTAGTCAACACCATACCGAATGTTGCCTTGGGTGTTGATTGTTCCGTCGAAGCTCTCTACCCTTCGGCACTCAGCCAGCTTCTCCGAGCCACGCTGTTTGAGGACTTCAAGGTATTCTTTTGCTGTCATCTCCATACCATTGTCATCGGTACTTTGAAGGTCTCTGGCGTCTACAAAGATTTCTTTACGAGACTTCCCGCTTACTTCACCGACCGTGGTATATGTACGCTCAATCCCTTCGCCCTCACCAGCTATAAGAGCCACATTACGAGAGTCTTGTGTATTGAGATTGTACTCGGACTCCAGCATATTTTCAAAGATGTAAGAGAACAGACACGGAGCCACTTCCGTCTGGTTGATAGTTCTGTCTGTACCCTTGTATACTTTGAAGACCATTCTTTTGTTCGGGAGCTCCAGCCGCAGCTGGAAGCCCAAGTTGTCAGGACTACACAGAGCAATCAGATTGTCTCCAATTACTCCGCCAGTGTCCTGCAGAGTGGTCTTTATACCGAGCTGAACCGCCTTATCTGTATCCAGAGCCACAATGTCCGAAATAGCACGGGCAGCGATAGTCGGCGCGGTGACGTGTTTTTCCACCATATCGTACGCTATATCGCTCGGGAAGCCCGACTTCGTGTATAACCCCCAGCATATTCTCCGGAACAAAAATTCCTCAAGCAAGTTGCCCTTCACGGTCAGTTCCGGGACACCTTTAGAACTGATGGTCTTCTGCACCACTCCGATGATACCGGCGATACCCTTGTCAATGTCAAACAGAACAATTCGCTCTTCCTGTACCAGTGTAGTGTTCGTGCTGTCAAGAGGGAGCTTGAGCTGGAAAGTACCGAGGGAACAGTACCTCTCTGTATAAATGACTGATACCGGATTAGAGAGGAAGCCTTGGAGTTCGTAGTCCTGTGTAAGGATTGCAATATCCATTACTTCTGCACCTCCAGATACCCGGTATCATAGTACACCTCCACAGAGAGGTTTACCACGCCCTCTTCCGCGCCATAACGAATATAGGTTTCTCCCACCGGAAAGGAGAAGAAGGTGGAGCTGAGGTCAAGAAGATTGAATGCATTGGTTTCTACACCGTTGGAGATCTTCTTGACCGTCTTATTGTTAGGCACTGTACTGACTCGGAGGGTCTCATCAGCCCCCATTGTCTCAACCAGTCGAATCTTCTCCTGAGTGAGGATATTGAGGATGTAGGGATTCTTGACAGTGCCAGAGGCTTTAAATGTTACCACAAACCCGCACGGCATAGCTCCATCATTGTTCAGAGTTGCGATACTGGCTGGACTCCGCAGACCCATGATAATACCCTGGTCTTTAGGGATAATCAGCGGGAAATGGAACTTGGGCAACCAGTCAGCAATGAGAACGTTGGTGCCGTTCTCTGTATGGAACAGAGGGTCAGGGCAGAACAGCGAAATCATGAACTTACACAGGACTTCATTGTTGGTACTGATGTCTGTCCCATAGGAGATAGTTTTGGTAGGAATACCATCAATCTGGTATTCCTCGTAATGGAGTCGAAGCTGCTGCAAAGGATTGACAAACCGATTGAGGAAGTTTTTCCTTCTGGTCATATCAGCCTGAGAGTCAGCCACCACCCAACCGATGATGTTGATGGTACGGGACTCGAGAGTAGTGCCTGTTACATACACGCCCACCTGATTGATGTACTTGTATGTGTTGCGGGAGCTCTGGATAGTTCCAAAGTCTGCACTGTCCAGTACATACTCACGATTGCTGATGTTTATGGGAAGGGAGGTGCCTATAGACAGATTTTCGAGAACAATACTTTCAATCATGTAGGCACCTCCTTACACCAAACCTTCAGCGAGCTCTATCTTGACCCGCTTGAATTCACGCGCCGCAGTCACCGGGTCAATGGCTTCGGGCGAGTAGAAGTTGAATACGTCACCATTGGACTCACCGTACCTCTGGTTTTCCTGTTTGGTCAGAATACGCTCACCTTCATGCACCTTTACGGTCATATCGCGAGGAACATAATCCAAGCCAGAAGCATAAGAACCTCCGACTCCACTGGTGGCATCACTGTATCCTTCCTTGGCTGTACTGAAGATGTTCTTTATTTTCTGAACCACACCATCAATCCATGTAGAGATTTTCTTCCAGATGGATTTCAGGCCGTCCCACAAACCGTTGAAGATATCAGCGCCAATCTGGAACAGTGCCTTGGATAGAGTTTTCAAGTAGTTGATTGCCTTGGTAAACCACTCCTTGAATTTGCCAGGGAGTTTTTTCAATCCGTCAACAAATGCCTTGAGGAAGTTGGTAATGGTTTCTTTGGCCTTGTTGTAGGTATCAACAGACCACTGAACAATACGATTGAAAGCCTCAACCAACCATTCCCAGATGCGACCGGGGAGCTCCGAGAACCATGTACCAATGTCAGAAATAATCTGAGGAATTGCTTCCTTGAGATGATTCCATGTATCAGTAGTCCACTGGACAACCTTACCCACAGCGAAGCCCAACCAGTATGCAATCCGCTCAGGAAGGGTAGCAAACCAGTTCACCACTTCATCAAGGAACTGACCGATTTTGGTAGGCAAATTCTTGAAGAACGATATGACATCCTGGATGGCTTGGTCAAACCAGTCCACAACTGCATTGAATACGGCTTTAATCCCTTCCCATAGGTCTATCCAAAACTGACGGAATTCC
>ENA-UONT01003104-UONT01003104.1-human-gut-metagenome-genome-assembly--contig:-CS20-NODE-3104-length-10634-cov-3.561584_pt1 | contig 10634 bp, 8 predicted proteins | sample MGYA00242459_ERZ724006 | MGnify/ENA metagenome assembly ERZ724006 | reverse complement strand
TCGGTGTGAAATCAGAGGAGGTAGAGGTTGCTTCGGTTTCAGCGGTTTCTTCCGTGGGTGCGGAAGCCGGAACGGAAGCATTCAGAGGAACGTAATTGCGGGAGAACTCCGTGCTCTCGTCCAGATCCTCGTGGAAATCATCGTAATCGTCATCTGCGTCGGTGGATTCCATCAGCAGAGAGTTTTTTTGTTGCATATAGTAGTAAGCAGCTGCGGCTGCGGTACCTACTGCTGCAGTGAACAGCAGAAATTTGCCAAATTTTTTAGCCATAGGGTTGCTCCTTCCATGTTGTAGTGTATGTAACGGTTCGGAATTTTATACATTTGTCCATACAGTTATATGATAAACCTTATTGCGTAAAATGAAAAGGGATATGTTGCGATATGAATGAGAAATTTTTTGATTTAAAAAAAGAAAAACAGGACCGGATGATCAATGCAGCTCTGAAGGTATTTGCCCTGAACGGTTACCGTCATGCCAGTACGGATGATATCGTGCGGGAGGCAGCCATCAGTAAGGGATTATTATTTCATTATTTTGAGAACAAGCTGGGAGTCTATGCTTTTGTCTATGACTACAGTGTACGGTATCTGTTGCTGGAATTGTCCACAGCGGTAGATGCGAAGGAGACGGATCTGTTCACTCTGATGCAGCAGGTGGAGACCGGGAAAATGCATGCCATGTGCGGCTATCCTTATCTGCAGCCGTTCCTGAACCGGGCACAGGCAGAGAATGTCAATGAGGCACTGGTGGCGGTAGAAGAGCGAAAACAGCAGATGGAAGAGGCTTATGAGAATATTTATGCCAGAGCGGATCTGGGAAAATATGCGGCTGCGGAAGACGTGGTGAAACTTCGTAAGATGATGGAACTGACCATTAAGGGATTGATGAACGAGAGAATCCTGGAAGATGCCTTTCAGCCGGAGATGCTGTATGAGGAAATTCTGGAGTATCTGCAATTAAGCAGAAGACTGGCGGAACGGTCCGGACAGCCCTCTGACGAAGAAATTACGGAAAAATAGCATCATAATTGCATCGTATTTTTGAATAAAATTTTGTGGTTATTTAGACATCTTATAGGCGGGATCTGCGGGATATCCGCCTTTTAATTTCTGCATACCGCGCTGGATGGCATCCCTGGAGCTCTTCCAGTCGGCGTCTTTGTTGCGATAGTCGAATTTTTCCACCAGCCAGGAGATGTCTTCGGAAATGCGCTGCATGTTGGATTCCATGACCGGCAGCAACTGATCGTAAAAGTCTTGTTTTTCCTTATCGGAAAGCTTGCGGTCAGCGGCTTCGCAGAGATCGCCGAAGTGGGGCAGGCAGAAGCCTTTGCCGTTTATGACTTTATTGCGGAAGTTTTCATCATTTTTCCACAGGTAGAAAAAGGTGTCCAGATATCTGGCGTAGGTATCTTTATACTGGGAACAGATATAGCAGGAATCCTCTTTTGCACGGACCCACATGCCGATGGTATTTTCATTGCCTTCGACTTTTTTGAATTTACCCAGGAGAGAGCTTTTGCCGGGGCGGAAGGAGGCAAATTCCTGCTGCATTTCCCGGATCATGCGCTGGTAGTGGGTCTTTAAGATCCAGGCATTGCCCAGAGTATTGCCGTAGTCGAACATTTTCTGAAAATGATACCGGCAGAAGCCTGCTTTGTCGGTTTGTTCGCGGATGTCCGCTTCCATATAAGAGGAACCGGAGCCTAACACGAAATCCAGAAGATCCTGTTCAATACTGCGGTGGATAAAGCAGAAAGGGCATTCGTCCTGTGCATTTACGGCATCGTTTAAAGGGATGGTATATAACTGTTCTTTCATGGAAAATATCCTTTCTCGGGCGCAGCCCTGTGGTGTTAAAACTATTGTAAACGATGCGGTGAAAAATTGCAAAAAGATTAAGCAGTTGTAAAATTCTGTCATTTAAAATTAAGAATTGTTTTGTTGTAATAGAAACGGTTTCAAGCTACTATGATAGTAAGACAGATAAACAGAAATAGAAAGATGTGATTTTTTTGATATTCAGCAGTATTGAATTTCTGCTGTGGTTCCTGCCGATCTTTCTGATCGTCTACGGGATCACACCTCGCAAATACAGGAACCTGACACTGCTCGTGGGAAGCATTGTTTTTTATGCCAGGGGAGACGTCAGGTATCTTCCCCTTTTAATGATATCTATATTGTGCAATTATTTTCTGGGTCTTCATCTGGCAAAACGCAGTCCTAAGACGTTGTGGCGGAAAAAGCTTCTGCTGATCCTGACACTTGGCGCGAATCTGGCGGTACTGCTCTGGTTCAAGGACTGGGGAGGCTCTGCGGGGCTGCCGCTGGGGATCAGCTTTTACACCTTCCAGATATTGTCTTATCAGATCGATGTGTACCGGGGAGAGGTGAGCAGGGAGTATTCTTTTTTGAAGTTTGCTACTTATGTGATCATGTTCCCGAAACTGATCTCCGGACCGATCACAAGATATGGCGATATCTCGGACAGCCTGACGGAGCGCACTTTCACGGTGCGGGGGCTGGAAGACGGTATGAAGCTGTTTATTCTGGGACTGGCGGCCAAGGTGCTACTGGCAGACCGGGTGGGAATCTTGTGGCACGAGGTGCAGGTGACCGGATTTGAAAGCATCTCGACACCGTTAGCATGGCTGGCAGCCATCGCCTATTCCATGGAGATCTATTTTGATTTCTGGGGCTATTCCCTGATGGCCATGGGACTGGGCCGGATGATGGGGATCGAACTGCCGGCCAACTTCCGCAGACCCTATATGGCCAGAAGTGTCCGGGATTTTTACCGCAGATGGCATATGACGTTGGGACAGTGGTTCTGCCGATATGTGTATATTCCGTTAGGCGGCAGCAGACAGGGAGAGCTTCGCACGATTTTTAACCTCCTGGTGGTATGGATGCTGACCGCTTTCTGGCATGGTGCCGGCTGGAACTTCTTCTGCTGGGGCGGACTGCTCTGGATCTGCATCGTACTGGAACGGCAGTTGGGCAGATTAAAATTTGTACATAAAATGAAGGTATTGCCGCACATTTATCTGTGGCTGGTCATCCCAATGAGCTGGATGTGCTTTGCTATCACGGACCTGTCACAGTTACAGGTCTATCTGGATAAGATGCTGTGGCTGGTACCGGGCTTCAGCGGCGGTTACGAGGATGCCTGGAAGGCACTCAGTACCTATGGAGGACTGCTTCTGGTCTCCGGACTGGCCTGCACACCGGTCATTGAGAAGCTGTACCATAAGTGGCAGGATAAGCTGCCGGTGAAGGTGCTTCTGTCGGGGCTCTTCTGGTATTGCATCTGGAGACTTTTATTAGAAGGAAATAATCCTTTTATGTATTTTAGCTTTTAGGAAAAGGTCATTATGCAATGAATCATGCAGAAAATAAAAATATTTGGTCGAAAATGAAGGAAAAATTGCATAAATACTCCTTTTTGGGATGTCTTTTGCTGGCGGGAATTGTATTCTTTACCTGGACGGATAACTGGCAGGTATATACGGAACCGCTGCAGGAGACCTATACGAAAGGAGTGCTTCTGGCGGAGCAGCTGGTGGAAGGAAAATGGCCGGGAATATCCGGGGAACAGAGTGATGCAACGGGATCCGTATCCGGCAATGTGCCGGGGGAAAACGTAAAGACCGGAGATACAGTGAGTGACGGGAACCAGACGGATCAGACGATGGGTACGGTGCAGAGTCCCGCTACGGGAGAAGAGGCCGCAATGCCGGAGACCACCGGAACAGAGACGCAGGATCCCGCCGCGACGGTTCCTGTGGAAGAGATACCGCAGGAAGTGGTCTATCACACGGTGGATGACAGTTATTTTGATGATGCGGTATTTATCGGGGATTCCCGGACGGTAGGCATGTATGAGTACGGCGGACTGGAGGAGACATCCACGTTTTATGCTTCCACCGGACTGACAGTCTACAAGATGTTCGACAGTGCCATTGTATCGGTGCCTGGACAGAAGAAAAAGATCACGGTGGAGGAAGCCTTGTCGGAGAAGCAGTTTGCCAAGATCTATCTGATGATCGGTATCAACGAAATGGGTACCGGCACAGTGGAATCTTTTATGAAGGCTTACGGGGAAGCGGTACAGCATTTGCAGGAATTGCAGCCGGATGCGGTGATCTATCTGCAGGCCATTATGAAAGTAACAATGGAACGCTCCGAACAGGGGGACTATATCACCAACGAAGGAATCGAAGCCAGAAATGCAGAAATCGCAAAGCTGGCGGATGACCGGAAGATATTTTTCCTGGATGTAAATCCGCTGATCTGTGACGAGACCGGTGGAATGGTGGCTTCCTATACTTATGACGGTGTGCATCTGAAGGCACAGTATATTCCTATCTGGCTGGATTTCCTGAAAGAGCATGCGGTGGAATAATTTTTTTCTTGACTGTGGAATGATGAAAAGCTATCATGTAACTAATAGGGTCACATAGGTGTGGGCAGATAGAGGACTATCTGCCCGAATTTATGCGACGAAAAATAGTTACATGTTCACATGTCTATGACACAGGAGGAAAAAAATGAGCGAGAAGACTACACTCGGCGAAAACGGCATTTACGATGCCAGATCCTTGGGCGTGCCCAAGATGCTTCTGCTGGGACTTCAGCACATGTTCGCAATGTTTGGTGCCACTATTCTGGTACCCATGCTGACAGGTCTGGATGTTTCCACAACACTGTTATTTGCAGGTCTGGGAACTTTACTGTTCCATCTGCTGACCAAGAGAAAGGTACCCGCATTCCTGGGTTCTTCCTTTGCATTCTTAGGCGGTTATGCCGCGATTGCCCCTATGGCAGACGGAGCGGACAATTCCGCACTGCTTCCTTATGCCTGCTTCGGCGTGGCCTGCTCAGGTCTGCTGTATCTGGTATTATCCCTGTTAATCAAGATCTTCGGTACCGGCAAGGTAATGCGTTTCTTCCCGCCCATCGTAACCGGCCCCATCATCATTGCCATCGGTCTGACCCTGTCCCAGTCCGCTATCGACAACTGTTCCGCAGACTGGCTGATCGCAGTGGTCGCTATCGCATTGGTAGTGATCTGCAATATCTGGGGTAAGGGAATGGTGAAGATCGTTCCTATTATCATTGGTGTTATCGGTTCTTATGTGGTGGCAGCCATCCTTGGTCGTGTGGATTTCACACCGGTAGCGGAAGCTGCATGGATCGGACTTCCCATTCACTGGAATGAGACCGCCTTCTGGGCACTGTCCGACGGCAACACTTCCCTGCTGATCACTTCCGTGATCACCATCATGCCTATCGCACTGGCTACCATGGTAGAGCATATCGGAGATATCTCCGCTATTTCTTCCACCGTCGGTGTGAACTATATCAAGGATCCCGGACTACACCGCACTCTGTTAGGTGATGGTCTGGCTACCATTATCGCGTCCCTGTTCGGTGCTCCTGCGAATACCACTTACGGTGAGAACACCGGTGTACTGTCTCTGACCAAGGTATTTGATCCCAGAGTTATCCGTATTGCAGCAGGCTTTGCTGTACTGTTCTCCTTCTCCCCGAAGGTAGCAGCATTGATCGGCTGTATGCCTACCGCTACCTGCGGTGGTGTATCCCTGGTACTGTATGGTATGATCTCCGCAGTCGGTGTCCGTAACATCGTAGAGACTCAGGTAGACTTTACCAAGAGCCGTAACGTTATCATCGCCGCTCTGATTCTGGTACTGTCCATCGGTATCAACTATAGTGCAGCAGGTGCTATCGCATTCCACATCGGTGAGATCACCATCAGCCTGTCCGGACTGGCAGTCGGCGCGCTGGCCGGCATTATCCTGAACGCTATCCTGCCCGGCAAGGACTACAAGTTTGATGAGGATAAGCCCGACGATACCGGCGTATGCTTCGCAGTCAAGGGTGAAGAGAACTAAGGTATTTTTTGCTGACAACAGCATAAATTGAACAAAGAAAGTAAGAGGGAGTATTCATGGCAGGAACATAGAGCTGTGGATGCTCTCTTTTTCATAGGGGATCAGGAGAAAACATGAAGATCATAGATATGCATTGCGACACCATATCCGAACTGGCGGACCGGGGCGGGGAACTTTGGAAAAACAGCGGCCATCTGGATCTTAAGCGGATGCAGGAGAGCGGATATCTGTTGCAGAATTTCGCCCTGTTTGTGGATATCGGAAAGTGCACACCGACACCCTGGGAGCGGGTGTGTGCTCTGTATGAGGTCTACCGGACGGAGCTGGAGAAAAACAAGAACCGGATTGTCCCGGTACTGTGCTATGAAGACATTTTGAAAAATGAAGCCTGTGGGAAACTGTCGGCACTTTTGACGGTGGAAGAAGGGGCGGTCTGCGGCGGAAGTCTGGAGAGGCTACGGGAACTGTATGACATGGGGGTGCGGATGCTGACGTTAACCTGGAATTATCGGAATGAACTGGGGTGGCCAGCCACGCGTCGGTGTCTGGGGCAGAGCAGGGGCAACGTTGATGGGAGACTAACGGAGAAATCTGTTCAGGAGAAAATACCGGGAACCGGGAGGAGCAGCTGTGCGGGGGAAAATCCGACAACGGCGATAGAGACGGAGAAAGGTGAGACTGGGATACGTGGATCCGATGGCAGGGACGCGGCGTGTGGTCTGACGGAAACCGGCCGCGATTTTGTCACAGAGATGGAGCGTCTCGGAATGATCCCGGACGTCTCCCATCTGTCGGATGCCGGCTTTGACGATGTATGGGAATGTACGAAGAAGCCCTTCGTGGCAAGCCATTCCAACGCAAGGGCTGTATGTCCGTCCCTCCGGAATCTGACGGATGACCAGATCCGCAGACTGGCGGAGCGGGGCGGCTGTATGGGACTGAACTATTATGATAAATTTCTGGTGGATGGCGGAAGCAAAGATCCAGAGGTGCTGTGGGAAGCACTGATACGGCAGGCAAGACATATCACTGATGTCGGCGGTATGGAAATACTGGGTCTGGGCAGTGACTTCGACGGCATCCCCACAAATCCGGCTCTTCCCGGTGCGGAGGCAATGCCGGTATTGTGGGACAGACTAAAAACAGCCGGCTTTACGGAAAACCAGCTGGATGGGATTTTCTGGGGAAATGTGATGCGGGTATATCGGGATGCTTTGTGAATTCCTACATTTCGATTATCTTCGCAATCACCTGATCCAGTACTTCAAAATAGTTCTCGAAAGTTTTGCGGCAGCATACGGGATCGTCGATCACGATACCTTCGGCCCGGAGCCCGGTCAGGGCAAAGCCCATGGCCATGCGGTGATCATCGTAGGTCGCTACGGTGCAGGGGTGCGGCATGCCGGGATAGATAGTGATGCTGTCCTGTGTCTCTTCGCAGTGGATGCCCATGCGGGTCAGTTCCGTGCAGATGGCATGGATACGGTCACTTTCCTGGAAACGGATGTGACCGATGCCTGTAATACAGGTGGGACTGTCAGCAAAAGGCGCAATAGCTGCCAGAGTGATGACCTGATCGGAGCAGGAAGACATGTCCACGGTGATGCCATGGAAGGCAGGAACCTGCGTTCCGGTATCCGTCTGCCCTGCGGGAGGCAGCAGGAGTACCCCATTCCCCGTCTCCTGTGCGGAACAGCCCATTTTCTCTAAAATATGTAAGAATTCCACATCTCCCTGCAGACTTTCAAAGTGCACATGCTCCACACATACGGGAATACCCAGTAACGGTGTCATTGCATAAAAATAGCAGGCGGCGGAGACGTCCGGTTCGATCTGATAATCCAGTGCACGATACTTTTGACCGGTGCAGATACGGAACTGATCTGCGGCGGGATGTTCCACCCTGACACCGAACTGCTCCATCATCTTCTGTGTCATTTCGATATACGCCATCCCATGGGTACCCTCTACCTGAATCATAAAATCTTCCGAAGACAAAGTCGAAGCAATCAGCAGCGCACTCAGAAACTGACTGCTGTGCCCGATATCGATGGAGATATGATCCTGTCCGAACCCATGAGCGGTCAGCGTAAAAGGAAAATGCCCATCTTCTCCTTCACAGCGGACCTCACACCCCAATTCTGCCAGAGAGGACAGAAGCGGATCCATGGGGCGCCTCTTCATCTGCTCCGAAGAATCCATGTGAAAAACACCTTCCGAGACACCTAACGTAGCTGTCAGAAAACGCGCTGCCGTTCCTGCACTTCCCACATTTAACGTAGCCTCTTCACAGGGAAGCTTTCCTCCCAGTCCTTCTACCGTGACGATATAGCTCTCCTCATCCACCGTCGTCTCAAATCCCAGATCCTGCACACACTTAAGAAAATGTCTCGAATCATCCGAGAACAACACTCCACGCAGCGTGGACTTCCCCTCCGCCAGCATCGCCAGAAGGAGACTGCGGTTCGTGATACTCTTAGAACCCGGTACCCGGACTGAGAGAGGTTCAGTCGTTTTTTTGATATCACTATATATAGTAGGAACGCGGTAAATGTTATTTGCCATGGATTGGTGTTTCCTTCCTGATTAATGAATAACCCAGTAGTCACGACAGCAAGTAAGAATAAGCAGGCCGTAAGCAGACGTCGGTACCATAGCGTCCTAAGGGACGCATTGCGGTCGTACTGTGACCGCTTATGTACCGCTACGCTCTGCGACATGAGCGCATCGTACTAAAGTACGAGCGTGCCGCGTTTCTTACTTGCTGTTGGGGCTACGGATTAATTACCTAAATCATACCATTTTCCGTTCCACGGCACAACTCTCAAAAATTTTAAAAAAATAATGGTTGACATTCCTAGCGGAATAGTATAGTATAAATTCATAACATCCATATCAGATAAGTAGGAAATAGAAAACGAACACAATTTTCAAGTATAAGGAGGATTTCATTATGAGTAAGATTTACACATCCGCAACCCAGCTGATCGGACATACACCCCTTTTAAAAGTAAACAATTACTTGAAAGACCAGAACATTGAAGGTGTAGAACTTCTGGCAAAGCTGGAGTATTTCAATCCCGCAGGAAGCGTTAAGGACAGAATCGCACTGGCAATGATCGAAGATGCCGAGAAGAAGGGCATCTTAAAGGAAGGCTCCACCATCATCGAGCCCACCTCCGGCAACACCGGTATCGGTCTGGCAAGTGTAGCTGCTGCCAAGGGCTACCGGACCATTTTAACCCTTCCCGAGACCATGAGCGTGGAACGTCGTAACCTCCTGAAAGCTTATGGCGCAGAACTGGTACTGACCGAAGGTGCCAAAGGCATGAAGGGTGCCATCGCCAAGGCAGAAGAGCTGGAGAAATCCATCCCGGGAGCCGTGATCCTCGGACAGTTTGATAACCCCGCGAACCCCGCGGCACATGCAGCTACCACCGGTCCCGAGATCTGGGAAGACACCGATGGCAAGGTAGACATCTTCGTAGCAGGCGTAGGTACCGGCGGAACCGTGACCGGTATCGGCACATACTTAAAATCCAAGAACCCCAATGTGAAGGTCGTAGCAGTAGAACCTGCGGATTCTCCCGTACTTTCCGGCAGCCCGGACCCCACAAGCTGCAGGGTATCGGTGCCGGATTTGTTCCTTCCGTTCTGAACACCGGTATTTACGATGAGATCTTTACCGTTACCACAGATCAGGCATTTACCACCGGACGCCTGATCGCTCATAAGGAAGGTATCCTGGTAGGAATTACCTCCGGTGCGGCACTGTATGCCGCAGCACAGATCGCAAAGCGTCCCGAAAATGCCGGCAAAACAGTCGTAGCATTGCTTCCCGATTCCGGTGACAGATACCTGTCCACCCCGATGTTTGCAGAAGCTTAAGGCATTTCCTAAGAACTTTACAGACTTGCATTCTTGTGTTAGAATGTATGGCATGGTACTAGGAATTCAAGGAATTCGCGCTTTTCTCCCCTTAAAAGCACGAACCTGGAATGGAGGAACTTATGGAACCGATCATTCAGATCAAGAATGTAACAAAAACTTTTATTGGTAAAGATAATCAGGTAGAAGCCTTAAAGGGTATCAGCCTGGATATCAACAAGGGAGACATCTACGGCATCATCGGTATGAGTGGTGCCGGAAAATCTACCCTGGTACGCTGCCTGAACTATCTGGAGAAGCCCACCACGGGAACCGTAGTCGTAGAAGATCAGGATCTTTCGACACTGACTGAGGCAGAACTTCGTAAGGTTCGTACAGGCATTGCGATGATCTTTCAGCATTTTAACCTGCTCATGCAGCGCAGTGTCCTCGACAATGTGTGCTTCCCCATGGAGATCGTGGGTGTGAAGAAGCAGGCGGCCAGAAAGCGTGCTATGGAACTGCTCGAGATCGTAGGACTGAAGGAAAAAGCAGACGCTTATCCTTCCCAACTCTCCGGTGGACAGAAGCAGCGTGTGGCAATCGCGAGAGCGCTTGCCAATACGCCGAAGATCCTGCTGTGTGACGAGGCGACCAGTGCGCTGGATCCCACGACGACCAAGGAGATCCTGAAATTATTACAGGACATCAACAAACAGTACGGCATCACCATCGTGATCATTACCCATGAGATGGCTGTGGTACAGGAGATCTGTTCCCATGTAGCCATTATCGATGCCGGAGAACTGGCAGAGCATGGTACTGTGGAGGAGGTCTTCTCCAGAC
>ENA-UONT01003097-UONT01003097.1-human-gut-metagenome-genome-assembly--contig:-CS20-NODE-3097-length-10660-cov-11.570108_pt1 | contig 10660 bp, 9 predicted proteins | sample MGYA00242459_ERZ724006 | MGnify/ENA metagenome assembly ERZ724006 | reverse complement strand
GCGAAAAGCCTCGACTGTATCGAAACCCTCCCACTTCAGTGGCGAGGTTGTTTAGTCTAAGAAGTTGCGCCGTGGCCGACCATCACGACGAGGAAGCCGCATGTCCGAAGTGCGGCGGCACGATCACCTTCACGCTCTGGGAGAATCTCGTCGCAGAGAAATATCCCGAAGCGGCGGAAAAGCTCATGAGGGGCGAGCTCTTCGCCTATGAATGCCCGCACTGCCATGCGACGGGCAACGGCTACTATCCGCTTCGCTTCACCGACATGACCGCAAAGGTCATGGTCGACTATCCCGCCACGACCGACCTGCGCGTCGCGGGCGAGATGGTGAACGAATTCAGGGAGAAGCAGAAGCTCTTTGCCGAGACGGGCTTCCCGCTTGACTACGACTACCGCGTCGTGATCGACCCGAACGCCCTCGTCGAAAAGGCCCAGATCTTCGCGGCCGGTCTCGACGACCGCGTGATCGAGGCCGTCAAGTGCTTCATGACCGACGCCTTCCTTGCGGAAAACCGCTTCTACCGCAAGGTGCAGCTGCGCTTCCTCAAGGGCTCGCCCGAACACTCCTTCTACGTGCTCGGCACCGAAGGGGAAGTGCTCACCCGCATTCTTCTCGACATGGATTACTACGCGATGGTGAGGGACGTGATGAAGCTCGACGAAATCGACGAGGCCGTCGTCAACGAGGCCTGGGCCGACGACTACATCCGCAGTCACATCGAGGACTTTCAATGAGCGGTGGAAACCCCTGAGGTCTATGCCTTATGGCGCAGACCCGTGTCGTGACCTATGATTGCCTGACGCATTCCTGACACGGCTCAACGGACGGACGCACCCATGCGCATCACCATCATCGGACTCGGACTCATCGGCGGCTCGGCCGCGCTCGCCTGGAAGCAGGCGCATGCCGAGGGCCGCTTTCCAGGCGGATCGCTCTCGATCACGGCGGTCGACACGAATCCCGCGACGCTCTCGCTCGCCCTTGAGCGGGGGATCGCCGACCGCGTGACGCCCTCGATCGCCGAGGGCGTGCTCGACGCCGACCTGGTGCTTCTCGCGGTCCCCGTGCTGGCCATGGGCGCCGTCATGAAGGAGGTCGACCGCGCCGCGCCCGTCGATGCCGTCATCACGGACGCGGGCAGCGTGCGCGGCAGCGTGATCACAGCCGTGCGCCTGAACGCGCGTCCAGAGCGCATCCGTCACTACGTGCCCCTTCATCCGATTGCGGGCGCCGAAAAGGCGGGGCTCGAGTTTGCTACGCCGACCCTCTACAGGGGTGCGACAGGCGTCGTGACGCCGCTGCCCGAATCCGATCTTGAGGATGCGGCCGTCGTCGTCGACCTCTGGCGTGCGGCGGGCCTCACGGTCGTCGAGATGACGCCCGAGGAGCATGACCGCATCTACGCGATGGTCTCCCACGTGCCCCACATGATCGCCTTCGCGCTCATGGACATGGCCGTCTCGTCCCCCGAGAGCCGGACGGCGCTTGCCGCCGCAGGCGGGGGATTTCGCGACACGACCCGCATCGCGGCCGCCGACGCGCGCATGTGGGCAGACATCACGAGGGCGAACCGCACGGCCATCCTCGACGGCATCAGCCGCTTTGAGGCCGCCCTCACACATCTCAAGGGGCTTGTGGCCGCCGACGACTACGAGGGCTACAGGACCTATTTCGAACGCACGGCCGAGGCGCGCAGGGAGATCAACTCGAGCCTGCCGCCCGTTCAGGCGGGCAAGTCGGGCGGAGACGCAGGGAAGGCCAGAGACCCTGCACGATAATTCAGAGCAGTTCGCGCCTGTACGCGTACAATTCATGCACTGCGCACCACGCGTGCGTTTTGACCGGCCAAGAACAGAGACAGAGTGAAAGGAGAGAAGAGATGAGCAACCGTCTGCCGCGAGCGCTGCTTGCCGACATTGCCGCCGTGATCGGCTCGGGTGACCACGCGTCCGCCCTGATGATGCTGGGCGACGAGTCGGGACCCGAGGCTTCGGCCGCCGTCTCCTCCTACCGCGCCCAGTGCGCTGCGGCCCTCGGGGACTTCGACGCCGCCGAGCGCCATTTGCGCGTTGCGCTTGACCTCGTCGAGCGCCGCATGACCGCCTTGCCCGCAGACGAGGCCGCGCGCGAGCGCCTTGCCGCCGCCCTCACGATCCTCCCGCCCGCCGATGCGCCCGTGACGCCGACCCTCGAGGTCATCTCGCCCGAGCTCACCGCCGTGCGCCTTCGCCGCATGCTCGCAGCCGTCTTCATGAAGGCGGGACGCGAACTTGACGCCGAGATGGAGCTCGCGCTCCTGCCCGTCGAGGCAAGAAGCCTCTGATGAACTGAAGCGGCCTGTTGAAGAGGCCTGAAAAACGAAAAAGGGACGGATTGCGGAAAAACCGCACCGTCCCTTTGTCATGTCTGAGAACCGCCGGTTGGCGCATCAATTGCGTTCCGCTTCACGCACGGCCTCGGAGGGCGTCTTCCTGCCCTTGACGACGTCGTCGAGCGCATTGCCGTAGTCCTCGAGCACCGAGAGCGCGCCGCGCACGAGTTCGGTCATGGCGCCGCGGGTCGGCAGGGGCACGCCCGTCAGGCAGAAGGTCGTCTTGAAGCAGACGACGCCCGTGTCGAGGTCCATTTCGAAGTTGCCGAGCTTGAGGCCGCAGTTGGCGCGCGTGACGAACTCCATCACGCGGCGGCGGTCTTCTTCGGCGACCTTGAAGGGCGCATAGGCGTGGCAGAGCACCACGTCCTCGAGAAGATGGATGTAGAGCGGGGTCTGGCCGATGCGGCTGTCAAGGTCGAACCCTGCGTCGAGCGTGCCGGTGCCGGCGTCGAACCCGTAGGTCCAGCCTTCATGCTCGAAGGCGAGCTTGAGAACGGTGGCGACTTCGGGCAGATAGGCCATGATGGACTCCTTCATTCAATGGGTGTGGCGACGAAAGAGTGTAGCAGGGCGATCCTTATCCGATGCACGGTTCCTTATTGGGAATTTCTCGTAGTTCTACGCAGAATGCTTTTTGGAGGTGATGAAAAGAGACGGGGCGGCAAGGAAAACGACTCAGCTTCTAGGTGAAATGTCTTAGTAGACCATCCGTATTTTTGCGGGTACACTACTCCCTGTGCGGTATGCCGGCGTCCGCAAAGCGGACGGTCAACCCCAAATTCAGATGCGGATTGCGTAGTAATACGCAGGAGAAGCCGCAGACAACATATCGGCATGCCTCAGACCAAAGCATCAAGACACTGACATGCAACCCACTTACGATCAGACGGATCCGACGTCCCCCGCCGGCTCCATTCCGCACTGGATCGATCCCGTCAGGGAGACCGACCTGGTGGCTCGCAGGCGCACGGTCCACAGGACGCCCGAAACGGGCTGGGCCGAATTCATCGCGACCGCCCGCGCTGCCGAATTCTTCACGTCGCTCGGCTTCAAGGTCATGGTCGGGCGCGAGTTCATCGATCCCATCTACGTGCGCGGCCGCTCAGAGGCCGAGGTGAGCGAGTCTGAGCGCCTTGCCAAGGCCGCGGGCGTTTCGCCCGTCCTGCTGCAGCGCATGGGCGGCCTCACGGGGCTGTGTGCGACTTTTGACACGGGGCACCCGGGCAAGACCCTCGCGTTCCGCGTCGAGCTCGACGCCCTCAAGATGAACGAGCCCGTCGATCCCGACCACATTCCCTACAGGGAGGGCTTCGCCTCCGAGCGTCCCGGCCTCATGCACGCCTGCGGCCATGACGGCCATCAGGCCGTCGCCTTCGAGCTTGGCCGCTTCATCGTGGCGAACAGGGACCGTCTGACGGGCCGCATCCGCTTCATCTTCCAGCCGGGCGAAGAGGGCTCCCGCGGCGCCTATCCGATCGTTCAGTCGGGGCTTCTCGACGACGTGGACACGCTGTTGTGCGCCCACATCGCGACCGACCTTCAGGCGGGCACCGTCGTGGCCGCCCCCGAGAAGTTTCTCTGTACCACGAAGATCGACCTTCACTTCGAGGGCGTGCAGGCCCACGCGGGCATGCAGCCCCAGCTCGGCCGCAACGCGCTTCTGGCCGCCGCCGACGCCGCGCTCATCCTCATGGCCCTGCCGCGCCACTCCGACGGCATGACCCGCGTCAACGTCGGTACGCTCCATGCCGGCGAGGGTCGCAACGTGATCGCAGCCCATGCGGACATGGAGGTCGAGGTCCGAGGCGAGAACGAGGCGATCAACCGCGAGCTCGCCCGCGAGGCCGTCACACGTGCCCAGGGCTGTGCCATGGCCTTCGGCGTCAAGATGAGCCACAAGATCATGGGCGAGGCCGTCGACTTCGTGCCCGACGACGGCATCGTGCAGATGATCACCGTCTGCGCCCGCCGCGCGCGCCATGTGCGCGAGGTCCGTCCCTCGGTGCCGCTCAACGGCTCCGACGACGCCACTCTGATGATTCGCCGCGTGCAGAGCCAGGGCGGCCGCGCAGGCTACTTCCTCGTGGGCGCGGGCCTTGAGGCCTCGCACGAGCATGCCGCCGTCGACTTCGACGAGCGCTACCTTGTCACGCTCTACGACATCTTCGCGAACCTCGTGATCGGTCTTTCGGGCAACTGGTAGCCCGAAGCCCGACCTCGGTCCTCTCATCCCGGAAAACCGGCCCCGCCTTGCGGCGGGCGCCGGTTTTCTGCTTTCCGGCGTGCAGGATTCGTGCGTTCTTTGTTTTTCGTTCATGAGGCCGCAGGGGCGGACTTAGCCTGGCTTCAATGCCCGGAAAAAGTGCTTTCGGAGGCTGTTTGTGGTGCCGAAACAACACTGGGAGTAGAGGAGACACCTTATGACTTATGAGAGACAGTTAGGTCGAGGCGCCTGAAGGACGCGCGATGCGTCGCGTTTGACGCGTTAATGCGACAGTAAAAAATTCACACGGCCTGAATGTTCTCTGGAAAAATGCCTCACAGGTCTTGAGAAAAGACCGGACCACGGTGCAAGCGCAGTGCAAAAGCGTGCGTGCCATCTCGACGGAGCCCCTCGGGAAGCTTCCGTCGCCGTTCTCGGTGCCTTTGCCGGCTCTGCTCTCGCTGCCGACGTTCAGCTCTATGGTCTCGTTGACCTCGGTCTCAACTGGACGCAGGTCGACAACGGCAAGACCACGACCGACAGCTTCGGCATGGGTTCCGGTCAGAACTCCGGCTCCCGCTTCGGCCTGAAGGGCACGGAAGATCTCGGCAACGGCTACAAGGTTGGCTTCAACCTTGAAAACAGCTTCAAGGCGGACGACGGCGCTTTCGACAAGGGCTCCCGCCTTTTCCACCGCGAATCCATCCTGTTCGTTCAGACGCCGTACGGCGAACTCTCCGCCGGCCGCACGGGCGGTCTTGATTCCGGTGTCGGCCGCTACGGTCAGATGGGCTCCGGCGCCACCGCCATGAGCACGGGTTGGGACAACATCGCGAAGACCAGCAAGGTCTTCCTCGGTCTCGGCGACCGCATGGACAACACGCTCACCTACCAGTCTCCGAAGTTTGCCGGCGTGACGGTTCTCGCCCAGGCCTCTCTCAAGAAGTCCAACGTCAATGACAAGGGCGTCGCCATTGAAACTGAGGAAGGCTCCTCCGACGCCGACCGCTACTACGCCCTCGGCGTGACGTACGGTGCCGGTGCTCTCAACGCCGGCCTCGTCTACAGCCAGACGGACTGGAACCGTACCGAACTCAAGGACCAGACCAACGACGACAACCAGACCGTCGTGTCTGCCTTTGCCAACTATGACTTCGGCATGGTCAAGCCGATGGTTGCCGTCCAGTACTTCGACGGCGGCAAGGATGTCGACGTTGCCAACACCGCCCTCAACAAGGGCTACGGCTTCGTCGTCGGTGGCACGGCTCCGCTCGTCGGCGGCACGCTGAAGGTTCAGCTCGGCTGGAACGACTACGAAGACGTGAAGACGGGCGCCACCGAAGGCAACAACATCATCACCGGCGTCGGCTACGAATACCCGCTCTCCAAGCGCACGTTCGTCTACGGCGGTGCCGGCTACTACATGGACTCCTATGACAAGGGCTCCAAGGATGGCTATGATGACAAGGCTTCCGTCGCCGCTGTCAACGCCGGTCTCGTCCACAAGTTCTAATAACTGCCCGTTCGCATAGAACATCAGTTTGACTGAACAAATCGCCCTGGATTCCGCAAGGAATTCGGGGCGATCCTTTTTCAGGGGCCGAATCCAAGCGGCTTCAATCAAATGCAAAAGGCAGCGCTCCCTCGGGATCGCTGCCTTTTGTTCTTTGTCGTGCTCTGTCTTCCTCAGTTCCGAACGGGCCGGTCGAACCACCCCGAGAGCTCGTCCACAAGCTCGATGCGAAGCCCTGACGCACGCTCATCGAGCTTCTTTCTGAGACCTTCGGCAAGGAGTTCCGGTGCCTCTGCATGCGAGACCGAAGTTCGCTCGAGATGAATCACGGGGCTGACGCCGTCCGGGAAGCGGCAGCGGAACCTCAGGCCCGAAAGCCGATCGTCCTCCTTCATGAGGGCTTCGACGGCGGCTTCGGCGTCGGCTGCGAACGTCAGGTCGCGCGACGCGGGCTTCATGCCGTAGGGAAAGCGGGTGAGCAGGCAGGGCCTTGCCATCTGGCCCGGATTGCGAAAGCCGAGTGCGGCGCCGAGCGAACGTATCTCGTCCTTGCTGATGTCGGCCTCTGCAAGCGGGGAGCGGATGCCAAGCTCCTCCAGAGCCTTGCGGCCGGGACGGTAGACGGCGAGGTCGGAGTGGTTTGTGCCGTCGCAGAGCTGGGCGTCGCCGGCAATCCTGAGAAGCTCCGTGAAGATGTGGCGCTTGCAGATGTAGCAGCGCAGGCGTCCCGCGGCGGCGAGGTCGGGCATGTCCGCAGGATCGAGTGGCACGAGCTCGGCCTCGAGTCCCATGGCTCTGGCTTCGGCGACGGCTTCGGCCGTCTCGGCGGGCGCAACGTGCGGGCCTGTGACGTGCAGGAGCCTCACGCGAAAGCCCGCTAGCTTTGCGAAGAACGCGAGGAAGCGGCTGTCGAGTCCGCCCGAATAGGCGAGCGTGACCGCGCCGTTGCTCGAGGCTTCGGAGAGCTTCGAGGCGAGCCGCTCAAGACGAGGATCGTCGAAGGCAGGCGTCATGGCGTTCACTCGGCTGCGGGAACGGGCTGGCCGAAGGCCATGAGCGTGCCGTTGGCGACGCCCTCGAAGATCTTCGGCGTGAAGACGGTGACGTGGTCGGTGACGACCATCTCGGGCCAGCCGCCGAAGCGTGCACCGAGCCCCAGCAGGACCGCCAGCCCCGTGGGCGTCACGGGCTCGCCTTCGCCCGACCAGGGGCGCACGGCGACGCCGTCGAGCATCGCGTAGAGGGCGGGTGCGGGATAGGGCACGACGCCGTGGGCGCAGTTGACGGTGCCGTCGGTCATCGGGAGGGGACTCGCGACGATCATGGCGGGATCGATCGTGGTCATGAAGTCGGCGATGAGCCCGACTGCGATGATGTTCGCCATGCGGCCCACCTCGTGGAAGTGGACGTGATCGGGCGTCGTGCCGTGCACGCGGGCCTCGGCGTTCGCGACCACGGACCAGATGGCGGCGGCCTTCGCCTTCGCCTCGTCGGAGAGCGTGCTCGCCTCATAGTGGCGGAGGATGTCGGCGGGCGTTCTGTGGACGTGCTCGTGCGGCGTCCTGATCGAGAGCGTGTGGCCGAGGATGCCCTTGACGGCGCGCGGGCCGAATTCGATGGCGGCGTCGACTTCGGGGAAGCGGCGCGCCATGTAGGCCTGTGCCGTTCCCGCGGTCTGGCCCGTCAGGGCGAGGAGGCCGGCTAGGAAAACGTTGGCGTTGAAGCCCGCATGGATGCGGACGGTGAGGATCGGGTGGTTGAAGAGGTCGGACATGGTCGGTGCTCCTCGGTCAGCGCGCAGCGCGCACGGATTCAAGCAGGGTGAGGACGCGGGCGGCGGCGCAGGCGGCGCCGTAGCCGTTGTCGATGTTCATGACGGCAACGCCGGGCGCACAGGACGCGAGGCAGCTCGAGAGCGCAGCGCGGCCGCCTTCGGCGATGCCGTAGCCCACGGACGTGGGGACCGCGAAGACGGGCTTCGAGGTGAGGCCGCCCATGACGCTTGCGAGCGCGGCGTCGAGTCCCGCGCAGACGACGACCACGTCGCCCTTGTTGATGTCGTCCCTTGCGGCCTGAATGCGCCAGAGGCCCGCAACTCCGCAGTCCTCGAAGAGGCGGACGGTCCAGCCGAGGTACTCGAGCGTGCGGGCGACCTCGTGCGTCACGAACGCGTCGGCCGTTCCCGCGGAGACGATGCTCGCAAGGCCCGTTTCATGGCGCGGGCAGGTGCGGTGCCAGGCGGTGCGGGAGAGGGGATCGTAGTCGTAGGAGGCGCGAAGGTCTTTGGGCAGGCGCGCCCAGACGGATTCCGAGAGGCGCGTGAAGAGAATGGGCTTCTCGTCGTCGGACGCAAAGCGCTTGATGAGCGAGAGGAGAGCGTCATGGCTCTTGCCCTCGCAGAAGACGGCTTCGGGCAAACCGATGCGCACGTCGCGGTCGATGTCGAAGCGGATGTTGTCGGGCATGCTGGCCTCGGGATGTGATTCTGGACAAAAAGCCTGCCTGGCCGGTGAGGCGCAGGCAGGCGGCAGGCGGTCGGGTGCGGGGGCGTCGGCAGACGCCCGCCGCAGGAGGATCCTTATTCGACGCGGGGCACCGTGAGGGAGCCTTCGGGCATCAGGATCATGTTGGGCGTCTCGCCCACGTACTGCTTCGCGATCTCGAGGGCCTCCTCGACGGTGTCGACGGCGCCCGTGAAGAGCATGTCCTTCGCGAGCTGGCGGTCAAGGCTCGTCACGAGGATGTAGCGGGCCTTCTCGATCGGGCGCGTGATGGCGTATGCCTTGTTGGCGCCGATCTTGAAGTTGGCCTCGAGCTCGGCCTTGATGGCGGCCGGGGTCTTGAGGCGGCGGAAGGTTTCCTCGAGCACCTTGGAGCCCGAGCCTTCCTCGCAGTCGGCGAGCAGGATCACGACGCCGTCCTTCCTGACGGCGCAGGAGGCGTTCTCCATGGTCTTCTGCATCTGGTAGACGTTGATGTCCTTCGGATAGCCGCCGCAGGAGACGATCACCATGTCGGCGAGTTTCGGAATGACGCAGCCGTAGACCTCGTCGACGAACTTGCAGGCTTCCTTGTGCGCGGCGATGTAGTCGCCCGCGAACATGCGCAGGAACTGGTGCTTGGCGTTCAGGATGGCGTTGAAGAGGAAGAGCGAGCGGCCCTTGGCGAAGAGCGCGACGCCCTCCATCTGGTCTTCGTAGCAGGGGTTGCCCGTCGTGCGGCCGAGCGCGGCGTTTTCGTCGAGCATGAAGCTGTGGTTGACGCGAACGGTCTCCATCGCGGCGCAGCCGGGAAGGATGGCCTTTCGGCCGCCGCCGTAGCCGGAGAAGTAGTGGTGCACGATCGTGCCCGTGAGGATCACGTGGTCGACGTTGCAGAGCTCCTTGTGGATGTGCACGGGCGTGCCGCGGGAGGTCGTGCCGAAGTATTCGAAGTCGTCGTCATTCGTGCAGATGCTGTTGTACATCTTGAGGCGGGAGGCGACGTTCTCGCCCACGCCCTCGACCATCTCCTCGTGCGTCATGGCGCGGTGGGTGCCGAGCGCGAAGACGATCTTCATGTCCTCGTCCTTCACGCCGAGACGGTTCATCTCGTCGACGAGCACCGGCATGAAGTCGAAGCTGTTGGCGACGCGGGTCGGGTCGTTGCAGATGAAGGCGACGGTGTCGCCGGGCTTGATGATCTCCTCGATCGACGGGCAGCCGATCGGGTGGCGGATCGCCTCGAGCACGCCGCCCCTGATGTCTTCCATCGGCGGGAACTCTTCGGTGCGGACCACCTTCAGAACGCGGTCCTCTTCAACGGTAAAGTTTTTGCGACCGCGCCCGTAGGCGAAGTCGTAGGTCTTCATGGCCATGTGTTGTCTCCTTGATTCGGCATGCGAGGGGCGGACTCCGTCCCGTCTTCAAAATGGTCTTCTCGGGATGCGGAGGTCATGCGAAAGCAGTAGTGCTTTCGAGGGTCCGGCTCTGCCGTAGATGCATTATAGGTGCCGCGCAATCCTTTTGAGAAAGGGCTTTCAAGGCAAAGCCCAGTCAGGGCGCGGAAGGTCAAGCCTTCGGGTCAAACTTACAAATCCAAGCCGAGAAAGCCCTCGATTTCAATCGATGGAATGAGAGGTACTCTTCTGGTTCGCAGATTGTCTACGAACCATGCGTTCTCGAAAAGGACGGTGTAGGATGGAAGTCATGAAAGCCAATATCGCCTACAAGTTCGAACTGATGCCTACCCGGGAGCAAACGCGAATCTTCGCTCAAGCCGCCGGGTGCCGGCGTTTTGTTTGGAACAAGGCGACCGAATTGCAGAAGCAGAGGCTTGAACACAATCTGCCGTTTCTGAACTATGCGGAACTTTGTGAAAAGCTCACGTGCTGGAAACAGGAAGACGACATGTTGTGGCTTCAGGATGCGCCATCTCAAGCGCTTCAGCAAGGTCTGAAGGATGAGTGCGCCTCCATCAATGAGTTCAAGTCCAATAAGAAGGGCTTCCCGAAGTTTCATCCATCAAGAAGCACGAGAAACGAATTGCCGTTCTTCAAAAGCAACTTTGCCACAACAAGGAAGCCCGC